>WNFJ01622039.1_pt1 | contig 11508 bp, 7 predicted proteins | sample 5400461 | NCBI WGS metagenome assembly WNFJ01 (sample SAMN13153349, study PRJNA577476) | soil metagenome | isolation source: 115 cm saprolite on Douglas fir-dominated hillslope | place: USA:California | collected 2013-09-17 | reverse complement strand
TAGAGACGAGCCGGTGGTCGCGACTGGCGCCAACAAGAGACTGGGACGACATTCAGGGGAACTGTTATGGATTTGACACGATCCCAACACGCGCCAGCGGGCAACAAAGCCGCGGCGGCCGTACTGCCTCAGGAAAGCGGCGTCCGCCGCATGGAGCCATCTGCCGCACCCGGCCCGTCGGCAGAGTCTGTCCGCAAGCCGGCTGGCTACGGACTGCCTTGCGCCAAGTGCCACCTGTACTATTCCGGGGACCTCGACATCTGTCCAACATGTAACAGCAAAGAGCGGGTGTCGCCGGTCGTGCGCACGTCGCCTCCCGTGGTGGCTAACGTCAGTCCCGAAACGCCCGCACCTGATGCGGCCGTGTTAGAGCAGGAGCGGGAGGAGTTTCTCCGCCAGTTCAAGTCCCAGCTCTTTGCTGCCCACGCCGAAGTGGTCAATTCTCCGGCACCGGCCTGCAATCTGGGGGAAAATCATTCCGGAGAGGCGGCCAACGCTGAGATCTGCAAGCCTTGCTATGAACGCCTGCAGGAGCAGTTGGACATCTGCGAGGGCGCACTTCACATGGACTTAAAAGAGGCGGCAGAGATTATTTACGACGCCGTGTGGGCCGATCCTTCCGACCCCAGCAAGACCTACCAGAATGCCGCCAATGCTCTGCTTACAGAACTCCGTAAGCGTGCCGGCATCGCCACTTTGCTCGGCCCCTTTCAGTCCCTGACCCATTGATTGTCGGGGGCCGTGTTGTGCAGGAAATTGCGTGCGCTGGAAGTTGTGGCGCTGGAAATCTATTGCGCCTCAATCTCGATCCATTTCTTCCCCGTATACAGCTTGTAGCCACCACCCGCTTCCACCATCTTGAGCGGGACAGCGCGCGGCAGCGCCCCATCCGTTTGGAATGGCACGCTCAATACATCATTGTTGGCAACGTCCATCACCACGAACTTGCCGTCTGCGGTGAAGCCGAAGCCATATTCTCCCGGGGCCAGTGTCACACCGCCGATACTGAGTTTCGCCTCCGTGATCAAAAGCCCCTGATACTTTTGCTGGATTGCCGTGGAGTATCCCGAGGCATCGACCAGCGCGGCCAGGGTCATCTTGCCGTCGGCAAGTTGAAATCCCGCCGAGTTTCGTACCTGCGTAGGAGCCTTCTGTCCGCGAAAGAAGTATTCCGCCGGGACTGCCTTCTTGAGCTCGTCGCTGCTCAAGAGATGCTTGGGCCCCTGTTGTGCAAAGCCCGAGCCCAATAGTGCGGCAGCCACAACGCCAAGAATCGCAGAGCGCATGTTTTTCATGGAATTTTTTCCTCGACAGATGTTATAGGAAGTGACTGAAAAGCTGGACTGAAATCTAATCGTTTCCCGAGGCGAGCGCAAATAGCAGACATCCAATCTTGAGCGAGAGACATCCAGGTTGACCGGTTTATCTTGCGGTGCCAGTCCAGCAATTGCGGACGACGGGATGTGGGACCTTTCGGCTGACTGCTCTCAAGAAATGCATCGACTATTCATGTTTGAAGAGATTCCATCTCCACCAGTGCCACCAAGCCAACGGGCCGCGGTTGCGAGCTTTGCCTTCTTTTTTTCAATTTTTCTGATTGGCTCAGCAATCGCTTGGTGGCGCTGGTCAGGTCCGATGTCGTTAGGTCGCAAAATCACCGCAGCAGAATTTATCGTCGGTGGTTTGCTTTCCGGAGCGTTCTTGCTGACCGCGAAATCTACTACACCGGAAGGCAATCGAAAGCGGCTAATGGGGTTAGTCGTAACCGTTTCGGTACTTCAAGTGATCGTCGATGTTGTTCAATAGCGTCCCGTAAGAGCAATACGTGAAGTATGGCAAAGGCATAATTCCGAGTTTTTCGCTAACCATCCGCAGACAACTTGCCCTACAATGCTTCCCACTTCCCTGGGGCTCCTGAAAATCTCATCCAAATATTGTCGGAGGGACGATGGCGACAGCCGTAGTGCATTCCAGCAATCCCGTAAAGCGTGTGACAGGCGTACCTGGCCGGCGTTTCGACCATATCTTTTTTTCGGGCATGGCGCTGCTGTTGCTGGCCACTGTTTTTGTGGGCTTTGCGCGTACCTACTATCTTGCCGGAGTGTTCCACGCGCCCTTACCCAGTTTTATCATTCACCTGCACGGCGCGGCCTTTTCTTGCTGGATCCTTTTGCTCGTGGCGCAAACGTCCCTGGTCTCCGCCGGCCGGGTGGACATCCATCGCCGCCTCGGCATTGCCGGGTTCCTTCTCGCCTGTTTTATGGTTGCCCTGGGCGTACTGGCAGCCACCGATAGCTTGATCCGGCATGGCGGCCCTCCAGGTCGGGATTCGCAGGCTTTCTACATCGTCCCCATGACGGACATGGTGATTTTTGCGACGCTGATCTTTTTTGCTTTCCGCTCACGGTCCAATCCGGCAACCCACAAGCGCCTCATCTTCATCGCCACTATTGGACTGTCGATCGCTGCCATCGCCCGTTGGCCCATGGTCCATCGAGTCCCGGGCCGGGGGGCGCTGATTTCTTATATTTTTCTAGTCATGCTGGTGGCTTACGACCTGTGGTCTACGCGCAGGGTCCATCGCGCAACGCTTTGGGCGGGCGCGTTTCTCATCTTCGTGCAACAGATCAGGCCATTCATCGGACACACTGCCGCCTGGCATTCTTTTGCCGGGTGGGTGCAGTCGTTGGGACATTAACGCTACAACTTCGATGGAGCGGCGCGCCATCCAGATCGCTGTTTCGCTAGCCGCGAGTTTGAGTGGGTTCCAAGCCGGCAAGAATTCCTGGCTTGCGTTTGTGCCAAGCGGTGGCTTCCTCGTAGGCGCTGGCCAAGCACAGGACCAGATCCTCCCGCCACGGCGGTCCCGCGATCTGCAGGCCTACCGGCAGTCCAGCTTTCGTGAATCCGCAAGGAACCGAGATTGCGGGCAATCCCCACACGTTGAGGGGGCGTGTGTTGCGCAGCAACTTCAGTTCTGCTGGACGCAGAGTGTCCGGACTTGCCCGCAGGTCGTCAATTTTGGGCGCGGGAATCGGCATCGTCGGAGCAACGAGGAGATCAACTGTTGCGAAGGCATCGCGAATTTCGCGGCGAGCTTCGTCCAGTTCGCGACGATGGTGGATGTAGTTCGAATGCGGCGGAGCGTTTCGGGTTGATACAGCTCGGGCGTCTTGCTGACGCTCTCCGCGTGGTAAGCATAAGACTCCGCTGCTTGCAGGGTTCGGTCGGTGGGAACATCAAGCTGTACGTCTTTCGTCTCCGCCACAAGCGTTTTGACTATCGCCACGGCCTGTTCGAACGCCGCCGCCACTTCAGGATCGAGATCGTCGCAGAAGTAAGACCGGAGGATGCCCACGCGAAGGGACCCTGCAGACTCCTGACAGGCGGACACGTAGTCAGCCACGGAAACATCGGCGGTGGCAGTATCGGCGGGATCATACCCAGCAACGGCCTGGAGAACGATCGCAGCGTCGCCAACCGTGGCCGCCAGCGGGCCCACATGATCCAGCGACCAGGAAAGCGGAATCACACCCTGGCCAGAGACGCGCCCATAGGTCGCTTTCAGGCCAACGCAGCCGCAGAGAGCAGCGGGTTCGCGAATGGAACCTGCAGTATCGGTGCCGATGGCTGCGTAACAAAGACCGGCAGCAACTGCGGCGGCTGATCCGCCGGATGATCCTCCGGCAATGTGCTCCAGGGCCCAAGGGTTGTGAACGACTCCAAAATGGCTGATGAGAGAACTGCCGCCGTAGGCAAATTCGTGCAAATTGTTTTTGCCAACAAGAACGGCCCCCGCTTCCCGAAGACGGCGGACCACTTCCGCATCCTCGGTTGGGATGTGCTTGACGTGGAGAGCGCTGGCTGCGGTGGTGCGGATGCCGGCAGTGTTGATCAGATCTTTGATCGCCACAGGTACGCCGTGCAGTGGGCTACGCCATTCACCGCGAGCGATTTCGGTCTCTGCCTGGCGCGCCTCAGCTAGGGCGGAGTCAGCGGTAACCGTGATGAAGGCGTTGAGTGCGGGATTCAGCTTCTCGATCCGATTCAAACAAATGCGGGTAATCTCCAGCGGAGAGATTTCCCTCCGCTGCAGGAGTGGCGCAAGTTGGCGGATGCTCTCCGGTATCGACATTAGGACAGGCGGCGGCTTCCCATTGTAGAGCACGCAAGGCAAAGCGACCCTTTCTGGGCAACCCATGCGAGTGTTTTGTCACCTGTGCACGAGCGGTCGCTTGCCTGAAGTCCTATAATCGCTGCAGCCGGGTTTTGTCTGGAGGCTGAAAAAATCATGGCAGAAATGACGGTCACTCCCGTTGCAACGCATGGATTTTTCATGGATGGCCGTTGGGTGGAAGACGGCGATCTGGTCGAGATTCGTGCTCCTTACGATGGCAGCTTAATCGGACGAGTCGTGCAAGCGCGCCGGGAGCACGCTGAGGCCGCCATTGCCGCTGCGGTAAAGGCATTTGGGACCACACGCCGCCTTCCCGCATTTGAGCGGCAGCGCGTGTTGCGCCAAATCTCGGCGGCCATTGGCGAACGTAAGTACGAATTCGCGCGCACTCTGGCTCAGGAAGCCGGAAAGCCGATCAAGGCGGCTCGCACCGAGGTGGATCGCGCCATCTTCACTTTCAACGTGGCGGCGGAAGAGAGCACACGTATCTATGGCGAGTTTCTTCCGCTCGACTGGCAGGAATTCACTGCGGGACGTTGGGCGATTGTGCGCCGCTTTCCGCTGGGGCCGGTAGCCGGCATTACACCGTTTAATTTTCCGCTGAACCTGGTCGCGCACAAAGTTGCGCCGGCGATCGCGGCGGGCTGCTCCATGGTGCTGAAGCCTGCTCCTCAGACTCCGCTTTGTTCGCTGATGCTGGCGGAGTGCGTGCAGCAGGCCGGATGGCCCGACGGCGGTTTTAATGTGCTGCCGCTGTCTAATGAAGACGCAGGCCTGCTGGTGACCGACGAACGCATCAAGCTCATCAGCTTCACCGGCAGTGTGCCGGTTGGCTGGGACATCAAGCGCCGCGCGGGAAAGAAAAAAGTTGTACTCGAACTGGGCGGGAACGCGGCCGTCATTGTGCATAACGACGCGGATCTCGGGTATGCCGTTGACCGTTGTGTCACCGGAGGATTCGGCTACGCCGGGCAGACTTGTATTTCAGTCCAGCGGATTCTGGTCGAGCATTCAGCCTACGGTCAATTCACCGATCTGCTGGTCGAGGGAGTCAAGAAGCTGAAGGCGGGCGATCCGCTCGACGAATCCACCGACGTGGGTCCGCTGATTCGCGAGAGCGACGCGATTCGCACCACAAACTGGATAGAAGAAGCGGTCCGCGGAGGAGCGCGCTTGTTGTGCGGTGGTGGCCGGAAGGGTCTGGTGGTCGAACCGACGGTTCTTACCGGCACTAAACCTGACATGAAAGTGAATTGCCAGGAAGTTTTTGGTCCCGTAGTGACGGTTGAGCCGTACAGAGATTTTGATGAGGCGCTGCGGCGCGTGAACCATTCTTCGTTTGGTCTGCAAGCGGGATTGTTCACACGCGACGCAAAATTATTGTTCCAAGCCTACGAGGAGTTGGAAGTCGGGGGATTGATTGCAGGCGACGTCCCGTCGTTCCGCGTCGACCACATGCCCTACGGCGGAGTCAAAGATTCAGGCCTTGGCCGTGAAGGATTGCGCTATGCAATCGAGGAAATGACCGAGCCCAAGCTGCTGGTCATGAATCTCCGTTAGACCGAATGCAGTTTTCTTACTCGCATTGCGCGACAAAATCCCGCGAACTATTTATAATCTTGAGTTTTCACATTGCATCGCCGAAACCCGTCGATAATTTTCTTTTTACGCCGTATCTAATAGAGTTTTCGAAACATCAATCATCTTAGGCTTCCTTACGCATGTCGCAGATTTTTCAACGCAGCACGAATACCCTGTCTCGAGCCACAATCTTTGGCGCGGTATTTGTCATTGCGGCGCTGTCGTGGGTAGCGATGGAGTTGCAGCGCTCGCCCTATCTCACTTACGCAGGCGTGCGTAAGCCGCAGCCCGTACCCTTCAGTCACCAGCATCACGTAACCGGGTTGGGAATCGACTGCCGCTATTGTCACACCTCGGTCGAAACCTCCAGCTTCGCCGGCATTCCCCCGACCAAAACCTGCATGAACTGCCACTCGCAGATATGGACCAACGCCCAACTGCTGGAGCCGGTGCGCGCCAGCTATCGCAGCGGCGAATCGCTACAGTGGACGCGGGTTAATCAGCTTCCTGATTTTGTCTATTTCAATCACAGTATTCACATCAATAAGGGAGTGGGATGCAACACCTGCCACGGGCCGGTCGACCAGATGCCGCTCATATATCAGCAGGAATCGTTGCAGATGGCGTGGTGCCTGGAATGTCATCGCGCACCGGAGAAAAATTTGCGGCCCCGCGATCAGGTTTTTAACATGCGCTATCAGCCGCCCTCGGCGGGAAGCCCGGTCCCGGTGGACGGTAAGAATTTTATGGATCAGGAATCGCTGGGCGCCTACTTGGCGAAGGCTTACAAGGTGCGCATTGGAACATTGATGACCAGCGATGGGCAGCGGAGCGTGTCGGATATTACGAGTTGCAGCACGTGTCACCGGTGAAAGCGACTTTATGCAAACTTGTCATCCCGAGCGGAGAATTTGCATCGCGAAGCGATGCAGATTCGGAGTCGAAGGACCCCGGCAACGTTGGCAGTTCCACTGCCGCTTCAGGGAATTCTCCCGCGCGGTCGACGGCATCGTGAGAATACCTCGCAGCGTTCGGGGCGCTACCGGCGGTGCAGGGGTCCTTCGACTACGCGAGACTTCGCTCCGCGAACCTCGCTCCGCTCAGGATGACACTTCTTTGTGTTGTGATGTGTGATTAGTTATGAAGATTGAAGCACAAGACGGCAGCGTCAAGCGCGAAGAAGTTTGCCCCAGCAAGAAGGGCAAGCTGGATCTGGACTCCGTCCGCTCGGAGATCGAACAGGCGACGGAGCAGGCCAGCGGGCAGAAGACCGGCCCCGAATACTGGCGCAGCCTTGAAGAACTCGCCGGCAGTCCCGACTTTCAGGATGCCCTGCACCGCGAATTTCCGAAGGGCGCATCCGAGTGGGTGGATTCGGTTTCACGCCGTGGCTTTCTGAAAGTGATGGGCGCGTCTCTCGGACTGGCGGGGATGACCGGATGCGTGCGTCTGCCGCTCGAGCCGATCGTTCCCTACGTGCGGCAGCCGGAGGAAGTAATTCCTGGTCGTCCGATGTTTTACGCCACCGCGGTGACGCTCGGCGGACACGCCAGCCCCGTGCTGGTTGAAAGTCACCTGGGCCGTCCAACGAAAATTGAAGGTAACGACCAGCATCCCGCATCGCTCGGCGGTACGGACATCTTCGCGCAGGCGTCGATTCTCGGCCTGTACGATCCCGATCGCTCGCAGAGCGTGATGTCGATGGGCGACCAGCGGTCATGGCAGGCATTCCTTGGTGCGATTCGCGGGCCGCTGAGCGCGCAGAAGCCGCTGCAGGGCGCAGGCATTCGTATTCTGACAACCACAATCTCCTCACCGACACTGGCCGACCAGCTGCGCAATTTTCTGAAAATTTATCCGCAGGCCAAGTGGCATGTGTACGAACCGGTGAATCGCGACAACGTGCTCGAAGGCGCGAAGATGGCCTTTGGCCAGCCGGTTGAGACGCGCTACGACCTTGAAAAGGCCGACGTAATCGTCTCGCTCGACGCTGATTTTCTCTACGCGGGATTCCCGGGGAACGTGCGCTATATCCGCGATTTTGCCAAGCGGAGAAATCCCGACGCGCCGATGAATCGGCTGTACGTGGTCGAGAGCACGCCGAGTTCGACTGGCGCGAAAGCTGATCATCGGTTCCCGGTAAGGGCTTCTGAGGTTGAGGTCTTAGCTCGCGACCTGGCAGTTCAGTCGGGTCCCCATGCTGACTTTATTCCTATGGGAGGTATCGGACCTGGAAAGGCTAGGGTCGGCGATTACGGGTGGCTGGTTTCTGCCGCCGCGAAGGATCTGCAGGACCATCCAGGGTCTAGTATCGTGCTCGTTGGCGATCATCAACCGCCGGCTGTGCACGCTCTCGCCCACTCGATCAACGCGAGGTTGGGCAATGTCGGCAAAACCGTTTTCTATTCCGACCCAGTGGATGCGAACCCGGCCAATCAGACCGAATCGATCAAAGATCTTGCTGCTGATGTGAATGCGGGCCACGTGGATCTGCTTGTCATTCTCGGGGGCAATCCTGCCTACGACGCGCCCTCCAATCTAGATTTCGCTGGTGTCCTGAAAAACGGGAAAGTTCCAGTGCGCGTGCACCTTGGCCTCTACCAGAACGAGACCGCGGAGCTTTGTCAGTGGCACATCAATCAAGCGCACGAACTCGAAGCTTGGGGGGATGCCCGCGCGTACGACAGTACTGCCAGCATCATTCAGCCGCTGATCGCACCTCTTTATGGCGGCAAGAGCGCGCACGAATTCGTGGCGCTACTTTCTGGACAAGCTGACGCCACTGGTTACGATCTCGTCCGCGCTTACTGGCGGAAGCAGCACACCGGCGCGGACTTCGAACAGTTCTGGCGCAAGTCATTGCACGATGGTTGGATCGAAGACACCGCATTCAGGCCAAAGTCCGTGAGCCTGAAATCCGGGGACATCGCCTCGGAGGCAAGGACTGACTCGACCGCTATCGAGCTGAACTTCCGCCGCGACCCCACCATCTATGACGGGCAATTCTCCAACAACGGCTGGCTGCAGGAACTCCCCAAGCCGATGACCAAGCTCACTTGGGACAATGCCGTGCTTATCGGTCCCAAGATGGCGGAGCGGTTGCAAATTAATGTCGAGGATGTTGTCGAGCTTGAGCTAAACGGCAAAAAAGCTACCGGGCCGGTTTGGATTCAGGCAGGACATCCTGACAATTCCGTCACAGTATTTCTCGGCTACGGGCGAACTCGCGCCGGCCGTGTAGGAACTGGGCAAGGCTTCGATGCTTACGCGTTGCGTACAAGTGCGGCGCCCTGGTTCACCACGGGCCTGCAGATCCGCAAGACGGGCGGGACTTACAAGCTCGCCTCCACACAGGGCTACCAGTCCATGGACACGCCCGACGGCGGCCACCGTCCGCTGGTCCGCGAAACTACGCTCGAGGAGTATCGCAAGGAGCCCAACTTCGCGAAGGAAGAAGAGCCGGCGCCTGGTCTGACGCTTTATCCGGCCTACGAATACAAGAAGGAAGACTACGCCTGGGGCATGACCATTGATCTGAATGCCTGCGTGGGTTGCAACAACTGCATCCTGGCCTGTCAGTCGGAGAACAACATCGCGGTGGTCGGCAAAGAGCAGGTCGTCATCGGCCGGCACATGCACTGGATTCGCGTCGACGCCTACTATCAAGGCGATCGCGATAATCCAAAAGCGTTCTTCCAGCCCGTGCCTTGCATGCAGTGTGAGAACGCGCCCTGCGAGGTTGTCTGCCCCGTCGGCGCCACCAATCACAGCAGCGAAGGCCTGAACGACATGGTCTACAACCGCTGCGTAGGCACGCGCTACTGCTCGAACAACTGTCCTTATAAAGTGCGCCGCTTTAACTTCCTGCTCTTCCAGGACTGGGAGACGCCGCAATACAAGATGATGCGCAATCCCGACGTCAGCGTGCGCAGCCGCGGCGTCATGGAAAAGTGTACGTACTGCGTGCAGCGCATCAACGAGCACCGCATCGACGCCGAGCGCGAAGATCGAAAGATCACCGACAGCGAGTTGCAAACAGCGTGCCAGCAGTCGTGCCCGGCTGGTGCAATTATTTTCGGAAATATCAATGATCCGAACAGTAAGGTCTCAAAATTGAAGGCACAATCACGCAACTACAGTTTGCTGGGCGAACTCAATACCCGTCCACGGACTACGTATCTGGCGGAGATACGCAATCCTAATCCGGAGTTGAAGTCGTGAACGAGGCGCAGCGCCTAAAGGCGCAAATCATGTCGGCGGGCCTTGCGGTATGCCTGAAGGCATACCCTGATACGAACCATTTCGATCGCTACTATGGCGACAACTATTACGTGAGAGATCGAGGCACGTCGAGATTCGCTTAGGGCACGACGAGGTGCGTATCACGGGGCGAGATTCGTATCAGGGCACGGCTTTAGCCGTGCCGCAAAAGCTGATTTAGAAAACGGGCTTTAGCCCCAGATGGAATTCATGGACGAGCAATACAAGATGACGGTGGACGCAGAGAGGGCTCCGGTCATTGAGCCGGGCCACACCTTCGGCACGGTGACGGAAAAGATCAGCGCCATTGTGCTGACCCGCCCCACCTCGAACGGGTGGTTCGTGGGCTTCGGCATCGCCTTCATGCTCACGATGATGCTGCTGTTCGCCGTCGGTTATCTGTTCCTGAAGGGCACTGGAATTTGGGGCATAACCATTCCCATCGGATGGGGCTTCGCAATCGTCAACTTCGTATGGTGGATCGGAATCGGCCACGCCGGCACTCTGATCTCTGCCATTCTTCTATTGTTGCGGCAGTCGTGGCGCAATTCGATCAACCGTTTCGCCGAGGCCATGACGCTTTTCGCCGTCGCCTCCGCCGGAGTTTTTCCCCTTATCCACGTCGGACGTCCGTGGCTGGCGTACTGGCTGGTGCCTTATCCCAACACCATGAAAGTGTGGCCGCAATTTCGCAGTCCCCTGGTGTGGGACGTGTTTGCGGTCTCAACCTACGGCACGATTTCGCTGCTCTTCTGGTTCATCGGTCTTATCCCTGATCTCGCTACGTTGCGCGACCGCGCCGAGAATCCCGTCGCTAGAATCATCTACGGCATGCTTTCCATGGGCTGGCGCGGATCGGCGCGTCACTGGCACCGCTATGAGACGGCCTACCTGTTGCTGGCGGGACTGGCCACGCCACTGGTACTTTCCGTCCACACCGTGGTGAGTTTCGACTTTGCCGTCGGTATTGTTCCGGGCTGGCACACCACCATCTTTCCTCCTTATTTCGTAGCCGGAGCAATTTACTCGGGCTTTGCCATGGTGCTGATGCTCGCGATTCCCATCCGCAAGATTTATGGCCTGGAAGATTTCATCACGGAACGCCATCTGCAGAACTCTGCCAAAGTGATGCTGGCCACCGGATTGATCGTGGCGTACGGCTACGGGATCGAGGCCTTTATGGGATGGTATAGCGGCGACCGCTACGATGCGTTCACGCTGTGGAATCGCCTGCACGGCCCCTATGCCGGCCCTTATTGGTCGCTGCTGATTTGTAATATCTTTATCCCGCAGGTGCTTTGGATTCGCAAATTGCGCACCAGTCCCGTGGCGCTGTTTTTTGTTTCAGGCGTGATCCTGGTGGGCATGTGGCTGGAACGATTCATCATCGTCGTAGTCAGCTTGCATCGTGACTTCCTGACGTCTTCCTGGGGCATGTATTACCCAACGCGCTGGGACTGGATGACCTACATCGGCACCATCGGAATGTT
>WNFJ01325008.1_pt1 | contig 11510 bp, 9 predicted proteins | sample 5400461 | NCBI WGS metagenome assembly WNFJ01 (sample SAMN13153349, study PRJNA577476) | soil metagenome | isolation source: 115 cm saprolite on Douglas fir-dominated hillslope | place: USA:California | collected 2013-09-17 | reverse complement strand
GAACGTTGATCGAGACCAGCAGTCAACCGCCTGGCTGGAAGACCTAATACTTCAGGCAGCAACCCGCGTGGGATATCAATCGCACTTCTTCGCGCGGACCATCTATGAGACCGACGATCACGTCCCTTTCATACAACGCGGTGTCCCGGCGGCCGACTTGATTGATGCCGACTACGGCTACAACAACGTCTTCTGGCATACCACCCAGGACACCGTCGACAAACTCAGTCCGAAAAGCCTGGCCATCATGGGCACAGTGACGCTAGAAACCGTGCACTTACTGGATCAAAAATAGTCCGTGGAGCGGCGGGCGTCCCCGCCCGCCTAATATGCCGGCACAAAGAGGCGGTCTTTCTCTTTCCACGATTTTCATTTCTAATTCGCCCAGCAACCGAGACCACTCTTGAACCAGGCCCTAATCTGGATTCTCTTCAATGTTTTCGTAGCCGCGATGCTGGCGCTCGACCTGGGCGTCTTCCATCGCCGCGCCCAACCGCTCAAGCTGCGGCAGGCGCTCATCTGGAGCGGCCTGTGGATCGCTCTCGCCGCAGCCTTCGCTGCGCTGCTGTACATCTGGCAGGGACACACCGCCGCCCTCGAATTCTCCACCGGCTACGTTATAGAACTCTCCCTCAGCGCCGACAATCTTTTTATCTTTCTCCTCATCTTCCGCTCTTTCAATCTGCCCGAGCCCATGCAGTACCGAGTTCTGTTCTGGGGAATCATCGGCGCCATCGCCATGCGCGCAGCCTTCATCTTCGCGGGCGTTGGCTTGATCCGAAGATTTGATTGGGTGATTTATCTCTTCGGACTCTTCCTTGTATACACCGGCCTGCGCCTGTTGTTTCAGCGCGCCGCCAAAGTTCATCCCGACAAAAATCCCGTACTCCGCATGTTTCGCCGAATCATTCCTATCTCCGATGACGCTACCGGTAAATTCTTCATTCGCCGCGACCGACTCTACGCCACACCCCTGCTGCTGGTCCTGCTGGTCGTCGAAACCACAGACCTGATTTTCGCCATAGACTCCATTCCTGCCGTCCTCGCCATCACTCTGAACACCTTCATCGTCTATAGCTCAAATATTTTCGCCATCCTCGGCCTGCGCTCGCTGTTCTTCGCCCTCTCCTCGCTCATGGATGCCTTCAAATACCTCCACTACGGAATCTCATTCCTGCTGGTCTTCGTTGGATTCAAAATGCTGGTCTCGCACTACTACGTGATCCGCACCGACGTGTCGCTGGGAATCATCGGCGGAATTCTGCTGCTGACGATTGCGGCGTCAGTCCTGCACCGCAAACATCCACCCGCCAGCGCGTAAGGGGCTGTCCCGAACTCTCCGTCCGGATCCACCTGTTCCATTCAGCTCCGCAAATCAGCCGCGAAGCGGCGAAAAGAATGCAGCCCCGGGGCGTAAGCCGTGGAGTAGCAAGAGGAAAGGTCGCCAGCCCCGAAGGGGCGAAAGAACGGTTGGGATGCCGGCACGCCCGACATTCCGCAATGCGCGGCCGGTCGTCGTTGGTGATATGGCGATTTACTAACGGGTAACGGTTAGCTGCGCACGATCACGTACCTACACGAGAGCCATGTTCAGATTCTCAATCGCCTCGTCGATCTCGGCTGTGTTCTTGTAGCCAACGGTCACGCAATCGACGCCGGCATTCCTGAACGCGAACCTCATCGCCGCCCGCCGGTCGTCGCGGTTGAACGTGCCTTCGCCGATGAGCTTCATGGCAACTACGCCCATTCCTTCTTTGCGGACTTCCTTCACATGCGCGACAACCTCGGGGACATTCCCCAATCCCGGTGTAGCGTAGTCCTCGGCGTCCATGCTCTTGCCCTTGTGATTCACCCGGATCATGGCGATCTCGAGCCACTGATTTCCTGGCACCCGTCGCAACGCCGGCAGTCCGTGGACCGACGCGCCGTGACTCACCACAACCTTCTTCGATTCGGCTTCCAGAATCGCGTCCTGCCAGCGGCCCGTGTCCGTGGGCCAGGTCGCCGTATGTTGCCAGTGCAACAACATGATGTCGAAGTACTCCGTATTCGCCAGCGTGCGCAACTCGTCAAATTTCTGCTGCGGACTCACGCCATCACGAGTCGTCACCTTGGACATCAACTGATAACTCTCCCGCGGAATGCCCTTCAGAGCGATGCCCAGCAGCTTGTGCATCTCGCCGTAAGATTCGGCGGTCTCGAAGAAGCGAATGCCGCGATCATAGGCGTACCGCACCAGCCGCGTGAACCCGTCCTGTCCGAGATCGCGCTGCACTTGGCCGCTGAAGCTTCCCGTGCCAAAAGCAAGTCGCGTGACTTTCACCCCGGATCTTCCCAGCGTTACGAAGTCAGTTGCTGTCCGTTGCTGTGCCATCAGCGGGAGACTTCCAGTGACCGCAAGCGTTCCCGCAGCAAGTCCGGTTTTCAGGAATTCACGTCGGCTGAAATTGGACATTGGATGCCTCCACAAAGCCTAAATGAGCAAATGTTAGCAGAACTCCTGACCAGACCCTCGGTGTGTCTTGGTCCGCTGGTTGCGGGTCGGCCGCCCGCCGCGAAGCGGCGAAAGATTGCAGCCCCGGGCGTAAGCCCTGGGTAGAGAGAGCGGAGAATCTAGCCCCGAAGGGGCGGAAGAACAATTGCAACCAAACCCTATGTAATCTCAGTGTCGCCACCAAGCAAGAGCCTTGCGCGACGAGTCCCAGTAGAAGTTGAATCCATCGCACTCGTTGTCTACGACTGTGAAGGATCGGCATCCCTTTGTCGACTTGCATCCCGGCAACGCGCCCTCATCAGTCTGACAAACCAAGGACCAAGTCTTGATCCGAATAGGGAACGCGCAAAACCCATCCTGGGTATCGGATCGTATCGGGAAGGAGAACACTTGTGTCTGGTCTGGAGTTGCTCCCGACACCACTCCTACAACGACGGTGTCCTTCTCCGAACCCAAAACCATCGTATCCGGCTCCCATCGCAAGTAACATCGGCAATGGTTGCAAACTCATTTTTCCACTTGACCTCCGGGTGCGACTTCCGAAGCTCACTCAGCGCAACCTTGGTCTTGGTTGCCTGCGCACTCGCTGACGCAACGAAGGTGGCAACGACAAATAAAATCTTCGGGAATTTCACTTTACACACCTCGGCACGTGCCCTACTCGAACCGAATCTTCTCCCCTGCCGCCACTGAATGCTTCTTAAACTTCACATCATTATGGTCAGGAAAATCCGTCCGATAATGCGCCCCCCGGCTCTCTTCCCGCGCCAGCGCCGACCGTGCCACCAGCAACCCGGCAATCTGCAAATTCCGCGCCTCGTATTCGCGGCGGCTGCGCGGCTTTGAAATCTGCTGCCCAATCTCTTCCAGACGCGAGATCGCCTGCTTCAACCCGTTTCCTGTCCGCACGATGCCGACGTCTTTCCACAGCAGTTCCTGCAGCTGGCCCACCGCCGCCTCCACCGGCACCGGCACCGGCCCATTCGAATACGCCGCCGGAGGAAGCTTCGAGACTTTTTGCGGCCGGGCTTTCAGTTCATCCCGCATTTTCTTTCCTGCTCGCGCTCCGAACACCAGCCCCTCCAGCAGGGAATTGCTCGCCAACCGATTGCCCCCGTGCACTCCCACACCGGCAGCTTCTCCCGCCGCGTACAGCCCCGGCAAACTCCCGCGCCCGTGCAAGTCAGTCCGCACGCCTCCCATCGCATAATGCGCCGCTGGACGAATTGGGATGAACTCACTCGTAATGTCAATGTTGTATTTCATGCAAGTGGAATAAATCCGCGGAAAGCGTTGCTGAATATGCTTGGCATCGAGATCGGTGAGATCAAGATAAACCACCGGATCTTTCGCGCGGCTGCGTTCCAGTTCGTGCATGATGGCCCGTGCCACCACGTCGCGCGGCGCCAGCTCGCCCATCGGATGGTATTTGGGCATAAAGCGCGACATTTCCAAATTCCGCAGATGAGCGCCCTCCCCGCGTAGCGCCTCCGAAAGCAAAAACCGTGGCGCCGTTTTCAAATACAGAGCCGTAGGATGAAACTGAATGAACTCCAGATCAGTGACTTCCGCTCCAGCGCGATATGCCATAGCCACGCCGTCCCCCGTGGCAACCGGAGGATTGGTGGTGTTGAGGTAAAGCTGCCCCATGCCGCCCGTAGCCAGCAACACCGCGGAAGCGCTGATGCTACTAAGCTCCCCGCGCTCGTTGACTACACGAACTCCACACACGCGCCCATCATGAACCTCAAGATCAGTCGAAAACTCAAACTCGCGAACTGAAATCTCAGGCAGCGTCTTGGCTTTCGCATATAGCGCCCGCAAAATCTCGCGCCCAGTTGAATCCCCATGCGCATGCAGAATCCGGTTGCGGCTGTGCGCCCCTTCGCGGCCGAAGGTGAGTTTGGTGCCTTCGCGATCGAACTCCGTGCCCCAAGCAATCAATTCTTCAATGCGCTCAGGCGCGTCCTCGACCAGCACCTTAGCCGCATCGGGATTGCAAAGCCCATCACCGGCACTAAGCGTGTCCTGGAGGTGCAGGCTGATTTCGTCTTCGTCGCTGAGGGCAGCCGCGATTCCGCCTTGCGCATATTGCGTGCTCGAATCCGTGACTTCGCGCTTGGCCAGCACCAGCACCCGCCCGGCGGGCGCCAGTTCAATGGCGGCGCGCAATCCTGCGACTCCCGCGCCAATCACGAGAAAATCAGTTTCCGATGGAACGGCTGGCATTGAGGGAATGGTATCACCGCAAATTGAAGTTATTCCAGCAATCCGCAGAACTCTAGTCGGTTTCCGCTGATGCTGACGGCCGAAACCCGACAGCTTGTTATGATGATTCGACCATGGTCCGCGTCCCCGTTACGACCGCATCTACGAGCTACGAAGCCGTAATCGAGCACGGCCTGCTCTCTCGCGCGGGCGAAATCCTCAAACAACTATTCGGCGGAGTTCCACCTTTATTCATTGTGACCGTCGCTCCAGTCCACCGCCGCTGGGGAAACCCGCTTCTACGTTCTCTTATATCAGCCGGATTCACTCCCCAGTTCGTCGAGATGCGCGACGGCGAACGCTTCAAACGACTCTCTACCGTCGAGGCGCTGTCGGAGAAGCTCTTAAAGCTCGGCGCAGATCGGAAAGCCGTCGTACTGGCTTTCGGGGGAGGTGTGGTCGGCGATGTCGCCGGCATGCTGGCATCGGTTTATATGCGAGGCGTAAAACTGGTGCAGATACCGACAACTGTCCAGGCCCAACTCGATGCCGCAATCGGCGGCAAAACCGGAGTGAACCTGCGGGCAGGGAAGAACCTAGTCGGCACTTTCTACCAACCGCAAATTGTTCTGATTGATCCGGCAACCCTCGCGACGCTTTCCCCGCGTGAGTTCCGCGCCGGAATGTACGAAGCACTGAAGGCCGGAGTGATCGGCAATCCAGAATTATTTTCCCGACTGGAAAAGTCCTCGATCGCAACTCTGCGCAAAAATAAGGACAAAGATCTCCTGACCTGGATCCTGGCCGAATCCGTCCGCCTCAAAGCGCAAGTCGTCTCCGCCGACGAAAAAGAAGGTGATCTTCGCCGCGTCCTGAATTTCGGACACACCATCGGCCACGCGCTGGAAGCAGCAACAGCCTACCGAAGCTTTCTGCACGGAGAAGCGGTAGCCTGGGGAATGATCGCCGCCACGAGAATCTCCGTCGAGATCGGTTTATGCGAAAGCGCCGTCTACGACCGCATTGTCCACGCCACGCGGGCTTGGGGACCGCTTCCCAAAGTCAACGTCCCGACCGCAAAAGCATTGAAGCTGATGCAGTCCGACAAGAAAACCGAAGCCGGAGCCGTACACTTTGTACTTCCCAAGGAAATCGGAAAAGTAGAAATCGTGAAGAACGTTCCCGAACGCGCGATCGCCGCCGCCATGGCGGAAATCAGGCAGGCATCGCGTGGGTGAATTCCAGGTGAAAGAAATTCCGAAGCCGATCACAAACGATCCGGTCATCGGAGCCGCCCCCGAAGGCGCCACCGACCGCGAGTCCGCATCCCGCGCCGTTCGCGAGATGTTCACCGCGATCGCTCCCCGCTATGACCTGCTCAACCATTTGCTTTCCGCCAATGTAGACAAACTCTGGTGGCGCCGCACCGCCCGCACGTTTGCAAAGATTCTCGCGCAGCCAAACGCGCGGGTTCTCGATCTCTGCTGTGGCACCGGCGATATGGCTTTTGCTCTGCGCCGCGCAGGGCCAGACTCTCACATAACCGGAGCCGATTTTTCTCACGCCATGCTTGTACTGGCTTCGGCCAAGTCATCTAGCGATCGCCCCGTGAAGTGGATCGAAGCCGACGCTCTCCAGCTCCCATTCCCGGATCAGAGCTTCGATCTGGTGACGTCAGCCTTCGGCTTCCGCAATCTCGCCGACTACGACGCCGGCCTGCGCGAAATCCGGCGCGTCCTTCGCCCCGGAGGCGAGTACGGCGTTTTAGAATTCAGCGAGCCCGAAGGAAAGATGGGGAAGGTTTACAACGTCTATTTCAAATCCGTCTTGCCCAGAATCGGCCGATTGATTTCAGGCGCCCAAAGTGCGTATTCCTATTTACCGGCCTCGGTCGAACGCTTTCCCGCTCCGCCCGAAATGCTTACCCGGATGCAGAACGCGGGATTCCGCGAGGTCTCTTGGACTCCCTACACCTTCGGTATCGCCGGCCTCTTCCGCGGCAAGCGCTGACTCCCGCCAATGTCGAGGGCAACACGCTTTAGGTTTTTGCCGCGGCGGCGGATTCCTTCTTGAAGCACACCGCAAACGCTTCCGCAATCGGATAACGAATCACGTTTCGGTATTCGACCCCCAAAAACTCCGCCAGCCGCGTGGTGTCCATCATTATCTCCGAGGTCATGTAAGGGGCCACATCCGGGGGGATGGTCGAAATCTTTGCCTTCCACAAAAACTGCAGCACCAGCTTGAAAAGCTGTTCCGTCGGCACCCGTACCACTTTGCTGTTCGCTACTCCAATGCATTGTTCGTAGGTCATCGGGCCGCCGCGCCCTGCAACATTCAAGATGGTCAGCCGCTGGACTTCTGGTTCGGTCTTGTGCAGGATATGCGCGATTAGCCTGGCGACATCATCCACGTGCACGAACTGAATCCGGTTTTGCAAGTACTGCTTTCCCGACGGCAGCATGCACGGAAGCCGTTTTCCCTGCTCCCGCATTCTCCCGGCCCGCTTGCTGGCGCCTCCGGGAATTCCGCGAAAAGCTTCCATGAAGTAGTTGTCCACGCTGGCTCCCGCAAAAATATGCGGCCGCAAAATATAAACGCTGCATCCGCGCAACGCAGTCCCGCGCTGCTGCACCACTCGGTCAGCTTCCATCTTCTGAGTTCCGTAAGCGTAGGTGTGGGCAGCCAGCGGGGTCTCCTCAGTCGCGGGCGTCGAAAGGTTCGGGCCGTATGCCGATACGCTGCTGATGAAGATAAACTTCTCCACCATCGGCCATTCCCGATTGGCCTCAGTAATCGCTTCCATCACCCTTGCCGTACCCGCGACATTGATCTGCCAGATGCGGTCGCGGTCCAGGATTCCGGTGCGCACTGCGTCCAGAACAAAGGCCATATGTACCACTGCGACCGGGCGCACTTCGCGCAGCAGTTGCAGTAGTTGCAGGCAGGAGGCTTCCTGCCCCAAATCCATTTGCACAAATTGAATGGCAAGGTCAGTTTGCGGCGCCCGAAAATCAACTCCCACCACGCGAAACCCCGCCAGCATGGGCAACAGCCGCTGCCCCAGGTTTCCGGAAATGCCGGTCACCACAATAGACGGAAGCGCGTCTGCCATTACGGCTTACCAGGAGCTGGAGCGGGCGCAGGCGCGGCTTCGCCAGGATTTCTCAGAGTTGGGGGCGCGGGTGGTGCTGGTGTAGCGAAATAGGCATCATCCAGCTTGGTCGAATTCTGCAAAGATTCAATTGCTCCCTTTTCCCGGTCGCTCGCCAGCTTGCGGGATATTTCGTCGTGCACGCTCGCCACCGGCACATCTTCGATCGCCTCTACTTTATAGACCACGAACCCTGAAGGCCCACTAAACACTGGCGACACATCGCCCACCTTCAATCCGAAGATAGAAGCCTCTGCTGGCGGAATCCGGTCTTTTCTGGCTTTATCGACGCGGGGGTTTGAAGCCTTGTTCTGCGTGTAGCCGCCAAAATCGTAGGCCTCTTGCTGCAGCTTGGCGAAGTCCTCTCCAGCGGCGGCGCGGGCGCGGAGCTTATCGGCTTCCGCTTTCATTTCTGTTTCGGAGGCTTCCCGCTTTTTCTGCAAGTCAGGATCATTCGGTTTCTCACTCGCGGGATCCAACTGTTTTTGCTTCGGAATCCGGAGGTAATCGTAACTGATGGTTTTGTAGTCCGCGATGTGGTCGTGATAATAGGTCTCGATTTCACCGTCGGTTACTTTGGCCGCATCTTGGTGCACACGTTCGCCGCCTAATGATGCCAAAATCTGCAACCGGGCAAGATACATCTTCTCGTCAAATCCGGGGCCCTGATCCAACCCCAGTTCATGTGCTTTCTCGGCGAGGTAGAGGGCCGCTACGTAACGGTTGGCAAACTGCTTCTTCGCGGCTGCAGGCATGTTGGGTTGCACCGCGTTCATCACCTTCTCAAACTCGGCGCGCGTGATGACCGTCCGGCAATCCGCTGGAGTGGCACTGCTTCCTCCGGGTTTCTCGCACAGGCCCTGGATGGTGATTACGGCCGCGTCAGGCGCGACGCTGGATGTCTCGCCAGAGGCTGCGGCACCGGGAGCAGCTGATGGTGTAGCCGACGATCCCTGCTGCTTCGCGGGAGAAGCCGGCCGCGATTTTAGCGACGGAGCAGATGGACTGGACTGGGCAAGGGCCGCACCCGCCAACAACAGGCAGGCCACTGCAGTTTGGATCTTCAAGGATTTCCTCCGGAGGGTTATAAGGGTCAACACAGAATCCTAGCACAGTGCAGACTAGGTTCACGCGCCCTGCCCGGCTTGGCGGAACTCGGCGACAAAGCGATAATTGCACTTATGTGGGGCGCGCCCGCAATCTTAGGCTCGGAGTTCGGTTCGGAAGCGATGCGGGCGGAGAAGCGCGCCGTAGCCGCCAACTCCGTCTTTGCCGCTCTGGCCATCACTGCTCTTAAGATTGTTGTCGGCATCACCACCGGTAGCCTCGGTATTCTGTCGGAGGCCGCCCACTCCTTCCTGGACCTGATTGCTGCCGTCATCACGCTGTTCTCGGTACGCGTCTCTGACAAGCCCGCCGACGCCGACCATCAGTATGGCCACGGTAAAGTCGAGAGTTTCTCCGCCTTCATCGAAACCGGTCTTTTGCTTCTGACCTGCGTCGTCATCATTTACGAGGCCATCAAGCGCCTGTTTTTTCATCACATCGAGATCGAGCCCACCTTGGCCGCGTTCCTGGTCATGCTGGTTTCGATGGCCGTAGATTTCTGGCGTTCTCGGGCCCTGAGCCGGATCGCTAACAAGTACGACAGTCAAGCCCTGCAAGCCGACGCCCTGCATTTTTCCACCGATATCTGGTCGAGCGGCGTGGTTGCCTGTGGCCTGGCGCTGGTTCTCGTCGGTAGGAAATTTGGCATCACCTGGCTTTTCGACGCCGATCCTATCGCCGCGCTCTTCGTCGCCGGCGTCATCGTATTCGTTAGCACCCGACTGGCCCGCAAGACGATTGATGCCCTTCTCGATACCGCTCCCGCCGGGGCCCGCAGCCGCATCATCAATGCGGTGCGCAGTGTGGACGGACTCCTGGAAGTCGACCGCGTCCGCATCCGCCGCGCCGGCAACCGGTACTTTGCCGACGTTTCCATAGGACTCGCCCGCAGCGTCACCTTCCAACGATCCGGGCAGGTGGCCGACGAAGTCACTCGGGCCGTGCACGGAGTCCTTCCCAATACCGACGTCATCGTCCGTTCTGTGCCCAGGCCCGCGCTCGCGGAAAACATCTTCGACCGCGTCCGCGCCGTGGCCACACGCCACAACTTGAACGTGCACGACGTCAGCGTGCAGGACCTCGACGGCAGTCTGCACGTAGAGCAGCATCTCGAGATGGACGAGCAGCTCCCGCTGAAAGAAGCCCATGACCGCGTCACTCTGATGGAAGACGAGATTCGCAAAGAAGTTCCCGAAATCGCCTCCATCCTCACCCATATTGAAAGTGAACCCGCGACCATCGAACCCGGAGAGCAGATTGAGCGCAATGCAGATCTAGAAGAACGGCTAAAAGCCGTGGCCGCGGAATTTCCAGAAATCCTCGATACCCATGATCTCGAGGTAAAGCGCGTCCGCGGTCAAGTATACGTCTCCTGCCACTGCACATTTCCTGATCAGCTACCGCTGGCCCGGGTCCACGATCTATCAACCGCCCTCGAAATTCGCTTCAAACAAGCCGCTCCGGAATTATTCCGGGTCCTCATCCATCCCGAACCCAGCACGGACAACCGGAGGTGAGTTGTGACCCAGGCCAGCGCAAAATGGATTGTCGAGCAGAAATTCGAAGGCCACTCCAGCCACTCCATCACCGTGGACGGCAGCAGCAAGGCCGGCAATAGCCCCATGGAACTGGTATTGATCGGTCTTTGCGGATGCACCGCCTCCGACGTAGTCACCATCCTGCAGAAAAAGCGCGAGCCCTTTACCGCAGTCGAAGTGCATGCCGAGGCGGAGAAAGCCGCCGACCCACCGCGCGTCTATACCGGAATCAAACTGACATACCGCGTGAAAGGAAAAGTTGCTCGCAAAGCGGTTGAGGATGCGGTCCGGCTCTCCGAAGAGAAGTACTGTTCAGTGTCCGCCATGCTGAACAAGACCGCGAAGATCACCTACGAAATCGAACTGGACTCGAAGTGAATGCCACCGCCAGCCCTGTCGCGGGAACTGAACCCATAGCCCCAGGGCCGCGCCATTCCTACCGCGGCTATTTCTACATCGCGACGGCAGCGGTTTTCTGGGGCATCTCGGCGACCCTGGGCCGCGCTGCCTTCACCGGCCGCCTGCTGCCGGGTTCTGACATTCGCCGCGTAGATCCGCTAATTTTGTCGCAGGCGCGTACCACTTTTTCGTTTCTAGCGGTTCTCCTGGCTCTCCTACCCAGTCGCGCATGGAGCCGCTTACGCCTCCCGCTGGCCGATGTCGGACGCCTTTTCATGCTCGGCCTGGCAGGCGTTGCCGCGTCCAACTATTTCTACTACCTCGCCATCCAGCGAACGAATGTCGCGACCGCCATCATCGTGCAGTACACCGCTCCGGTTTGGGTGTTGGCCTATATGGCCGCGCGCGGCATCGAGAAGCCTAGCCTTTCGAAAACCACCGCCGTGCTTCTCGCCATCGCCGGAATCGCCTTGGTAATCGGCCTATTCGGGCAAGGCAGGCCGCACCTCGATCCCATTGGCGTGAGCGCCGCTCTAATCGCAGCGTTTTCTTTCGCCTATTACAACATCGGCGGACACTCCGTCCTCGCCCGCTACGACCACTGGACGGT
>WNFJ01651084.1_pt1 | contig 11512 bp, 6 predicted proteins | sample 5400461 | NCBI WGS metagenome assembly WNFJ01 (sample SAMN13153349, study PRJNA577476) | soil metagenome | isolation source: 115 cm saprolite on Douglas fir-dominated hillslope | place: USA:California | collected 2013-09-17 | reverse complement strand
GGGCGTATGCACGTGGTCGCAGCAAGGGCCCTGGACATCGAACGGAGTGAGCGCGCCGTTGGTCCAGGGATTGGTTCCGCCGTAGTAGAGGAAATGGGGTGTATTGGGATTGACATAGGCTACAGGAAGTTCCTGCAGATTTTGGGCATGCGAGTCAGTTCCGAAATGCGTGATCCTGTAGTGGACTTTGAAGACTCGGTTGTAGCCGGGCACCACCGAAATCCATTTCTCGATGTAGGCGTCGCCCAGCACGGAATCAGTCCCGCCGCCGAAGTTTTCCGGCGCCCACTGAATTGGTTGGGTCTTGGTGTAAATGGAGTCGGGCAGGAGCGTGTTCGCCAGCAACGGGCTACCGTGGAAGAAATGATCTCCCGCTTCGATCGGGTTGTAGCCCCAACTGGTGATGTAGTTCGCGTTGCCGTCCCAGAGTGACGTTTGTATTTGACGCCCTGGATCGTCGTTGTTCACGTAGTCGGTTCCGTTCAGACTAACTTCGGCAATGGATCCGCCCCAGTCTTTCAGAAGCCCGACGCGCGAGGTCTCGCTAGCGGTGTCCGTCTCCAACTGCAGCATGGTTCCCGTGTCGAAGGTCTTGATCACCATGAGGACGAATATGACCTGACCTTGGTGCGAAACAGAGCCGCTCGTTGCATCCACTTGGACGGTGAAACTGCCGAGGCCTAAAGACGCAGGCACAGAAACGGTGACCGCCTGACTCTGGCCCGCACCCACGGTGAACGGTGAGGCGGGCTGCGAAGTAGCGCCAGAGGGCAATCTAGAAAGCGTGACACTAGCGGAATCTCTAAAACCATTCTTCCCGGTAATGGAGACGGAGAACGGAGGACTTACCGTCCCCGCAGTAGTGACAATTTCAGCGGTCGAGACGGACAAGGTGAAATCTTGAGCAGGGGGTGGTGGATTGCTCGAACTACCGCCGCAGGAGGTGAACAGGGCTGAGCAAAGGCAAAGAAAAAATATGAGCGCCTGAGAGTGCCACAAAGTTGGCATTTTTGTCCACACTGAGGTTCGCTCGGAGTAATGCCCAATCTGCTCCGCAGTCGTGTTACATTGCCCTCGCGGGAGCTTGTAATGAGGCACCATCGCCTGCTCTGTCCGAATCATTGGACCGTGAGCAGCACCTGCGTGGAATGCTGCGTAGATCCAGACGTGCCCGTGATCGTGATCGTGTACTGGCCCTTTGGTGTTCCGGGATTACCGCCCCCGTTTGTGCTGCTACCGCCACATGCCGCCTGGAAGAGCAAACCAGCGAACAGTACAGAGCACAGCAGGAAGCCCAACAGGTTGGCCTTCTTCTCCTGCCGCGAGCCGACACCGATTCCGACCAGTGCGAACCCAACCACTGGCAGCCACAAGGCATACGCTGGACCGGAACGCCCGTCGAACGACGACGCCAGCGCCGACGTCGGCCCGGTGGTCGTGATGGTCAGAGTGGCTGGCGTGCCTGGAGTAACCGAAATCGGGCTGATCGAACATTGCGGCGCCAGTTGGGGTGGCGGAGTAACCGAACAAGCAAGAGAGACGGAGCTGCTGAATCCATTGACTGCGTTCACGTTCACCGTCGCGGTGGAAGATTGTCCCGGAGTTACCGGGTTGGGAGTGGGCGAGGACCCTGAAAGTGCGAACGTGGGAAAATCAGCAACAATATTGAGCAGCACACTAGCCGAGAAGAAATTCGGCGCCGCGAGATCCGGTTTTCCATCGCCGTTGAAATCCGCGATTGCCAGGCCTTCGGAAACTCCGCCCGTGATGTAGCGTGACGGAGGATTAAATGTGCCGTCCCCATTCCCTCGCACGATGTATACGTAAGAACTAGCGCCGTCCGCTACGGCTATGTCGGCATGCTGATCGCCATCGAAGTCCCCGACGGCCAGCGCCCAAACCACGGAAGTACCAGGGTCGTAGTCCATAGGCGGCTGGAATGTGCCATCTCCGTTACCCAGATATATGGAACCGGTCGTCACACCGAAACCGGGTGTAGCTGCTATGACAAGATCCACTTTGTTATCGCCGTTGATGTCCCCGATTGCGAGCGCTCCCACGCCGTGTGCCGCCAGGTAGTTCACCGGTGCCTGGAACGTCCCGTCGCCATTCCCGAGCAGGACGTCGAAACTGTTGTTCCACGCGACTGCGACGTCCGCCTTGCCATCGCCGTTGAAGTCTGCGGCAACAATGCTTCCACCCCCCTCATTTGTTAGGTCTGCGGAAGTGCGGAATGTGCCGTCACCATTTCCCAGCAAAATCGTGAGGCCATGGACGGGAGGGTTGCTGCTGTAGCTCACCGCCAGATCTTGCTTTCCGTCCGAATTGAAGTCGGCGCTGGCTAAACCGTTAGGGGTGAAGGGGACCGGGTAGTCCACATGAGGCTGGAATGTGCCGTCCCCGTTTCCAAGGTAGATTCGCACGAAGCTGCTGGAACAGCTGCTGTCACAGCCGACAAGAGCGGCGAAATCGGGCTTCCCGTCTCGATTGAAATCGCCAATAAGCGTGGGGCCAGCGCCGAAGTCCAGATCCGCGCGCGGCTGGAACGTGCCGTCGCCATTGCCCAGTAAAACGCTCAGCTTGGCATAAACACCGCCGCTTGCTATCAGATCAATCTTTCCATCCCCGTTCAAGTCCGCCGCAGAGGGGCTTGGTCCCACAAACCAGTCCGCATCCGGCCGGCTGTGAAATGTACCGTCGCCGTTACCCAGGAGCACGCTCAAGGTGTTGTCGGCGACATTCACTGCGACAATGTCTTTCTTGCCGTCGCTGTTGAAGTCGCCTACCGCAACCGCAAAGGGGCCATCTCCAGTTCCCCACGCTTTAGGGTACGAAAACGTCTCGTCTCCATTTCCCGTGACGACCGTTACTGAATTCCCCCCGGCATTGCTATTGCAAATATCCCATTTCTGGTCTCCGTTGAAATCTGCTATCGCGATTGACGTGTGCGTTCCAATAGCCCCGCTGCGATAACCGAGTTTCTCTGGGAATGTACCGTCTCCTTTGCCGGGCAGCACCGCAATGGCGTCTGCAATGTTGTTGTTCATGTCGTTGACAACCAGGTCGATGTTCCCATCCCCATTCAAGTCCGCGGCTGCGATCGCAGAAGGATTGGACAAGAGGCGTGGTTGATCCGAGTCCGGCTGAAAGGTGCCGTCTCCATTGCCCAGGAATACGCTGATGTTGCCCCCGTAATAATTTGCAGTTGCGAGGTCCGGCTTGTGGTCACCATTGAAGTCGGCGATGACCACCGCCTCTGGGGCAGAGCCGTGTAATACGGAATAGTCCACATTAGGACGGAAGCTGCCGTCCCCCTTGCCTAGAAGAACACTTACCGCGTCGAAGTAGTCGGCTGTGACCAGGTCCGGCTTGCCATCGCCGCTGAGGTCGCCCACGGCAATCGCGAGAGCGCCGGGCCCCGTGGCGTAGTCGACATGGGGTTGGAACGTCCCATCGCCGTTGCCCAACAAAATGCTGACGGAACTGGCGACACAGGACGAGTCGGAGCAGATGTTCGCGACCGCCACGTCTTTCTTGCCATCGTTATTGAAGTCGCCAATCGCAAGCGAAGTTGAGCCCACACCGGTTAGGTAATCCACGTGAGCACGGAATGTGCCGTCTCCATTGCCCAGCAGCACGCTTACTGAACTTGGCCCCATCTGGGCACAAGATACGCTGTCGGCGCAAAAATTTGCGACCACCACATCATCCTTGCCATCGGCATTGAAATCAGCAACCGCAACGGAATACGGGATCAGTCCTGTGGAGTATTGCGGCGCTTCCAGGAACAACGGCGCCGACGCTGAATCCGTCGCAGCGTGGAGCTGCTTCCTCTGACTTTGCTTGCCATACATCTGCTGACGCAACGATCCGAGAGTGTTGGGCCGTGGATCTGTGCCTTGGTGCGCTCCGGTCTGCGCCTCTGTCAGGAACAGGCACCCCAGTACCACCAAGTGCGACAACTTAAAGCGAGCCAACGAAACGTGCTTCATAGCTACTCCTCACGACGGTTCATCGCTTGGCTCCGGACTACTGAACCGGGAGGGCCACCGTCGTAGAATGCTGTGTAGATCCCGACGTGCCCATGATCGTAATGGTGTAGGTCGTGGAGTGAGGCACCCCACTGCCACCCCCGCCACAAGCCGCTTGAAAAATCAACCCCGCGAACAGTACACCGAACAATAAGCAAACCGTCAACTTCCTCCTGGTAGAGCGGCTGTAATAAAGCCTCGCTCCCGTCAGGGCAAAGCCCGCCAACGGCAGCCATAGCAACCCGACCGGGCGCGAATCGTGGTGCACAAAAGAGGGAACAAGCGAGGCGGTCGCCGCGCCTGTGTTCATGGTCAGCGTCGCAGTTGCATTCCCGTTCGTATCGAAAGTCACCGAATTCGGGTTGAGCGAGCAGGCCGGCGCCGCTTGCGCTGGCTGCACCGAACAGGCAAGCGCGACCGGATTGTCGAATGCATTCAGTAGGTTCAGCGTTACGGTAGAGGTGGAACTCTGGCCGCGACTCACGGTAGGAGGACTAGGTGCGGACGCAGAAATAGAGAAATCTGTGCTCACGGTGTTCAGCAGCACGCTGATGGTGTTGTCCGTGTTCGTCACAATCACGTCCGGAGACTTGTCGCCGTTAATATCCGCTGCAGCAACCGAAGTCGTGTCACCATTCGAACCCACGTTAAAGCTGACCGGCGGTTGGAACGTTCCATTACCGCCTCCCAAGAGAACATACACAGATCCAGAAAAACCTATGGCCAAGTCGGATAGGCCGTCGCCGTTGAGATCCATGACCGCGGCGGATGTCGGTACCACAAAACTTGCCCTAACCCCGGTGTCAATCGGCTGAAAGGTTCCGTCGCCATTCCCCAGAAGCACCATCTCTTCACGGAACGGATGATTGATATCTGTCGTGTCATAGAACAAGACCGCTAGGTCCATCCGGCCGTCACCATTGAAATCTGCTCCCTCGATGGGCCCAACTGCTGCCACGCCGCTAGAGCCGCCCTGTGCGCCACAACTGCAGTAAACGCCCGCTTGAAAGGTGCCATCGCCGTTTCCAAAGAGTGTCTCGATGCCAAGACTTCCCACGGTCATGACAAGGTCCAACTTTCCATCGCTGTTCACATCGAGCACAGCTAATGATGTTGGACTGGATCCGGTTAAATGGTCTTCATGGTTCTGGAAAGTGCCATCTCCGTTGCCAAGCAGAATACCCACGGAGCCGGCTTGCAAGACGATCAAGTCCGGCCGCTGGTCGCCATTCACATCTCCGAGCCTCAGCGCCGTTGCTCCATTGCCCGTCGCGTAGTCCGCATGTGCCTGGAAGGTGCCGTCACCATTACCCAGTAACACGCTCAAAGTGTCGTTGGCTTTCAGAACGGCCAAATCGAGCCTTCCATCGCCGTTGTAGTCTGCAGCGATCAGACAGGGGAGATACAGGCCGGGGCAGGGGTTTTTCCCCACGACAACGTTCTTCTGGGCTTGAAAAGTGCCATCTCCGTTGCCAAGCAAGATGCTCTCGCCGCCATCGTCATTGGCGTTTGGATCGCCGAAGTTCGCAATGGCCAAATCCATCTCTCCGTCGCCATTGAAATCTCCAGAGGCGACAGCACGTGGTGCCGTTCCCACCGGATAGGTCACGGGTGGCTGGAATCCGACCGTAGCGCCATATCCTGAATGGCTGACCCCAACCAGTGCCAGACAGAGTAGCGTCCAGGTCAGCTGTTTTTTCCTTGTCTTCATGTGGCCCCTTCTTGTTCGGCCATCCTCTTTTTTCTGCCTCTATCTGGTAACGCGCAAAAGGAAGGAGAAAGTGCGCAAGAAATTTCGCGAAAGTTGGATTGAGCTGGGTCGACGGTCGGCAGACTCAACCTAAGCCACGAATTCGTTGGCTTTCTTGCTGAACTGAGCGGCGGGCAAAAGAGGGCCTGTTAACCGGGCGCGGCGACAGAATCGCCGAGGACGCAAACATCCCTCGCGGGATGCGCAGAACAATCATTATTCGGGATGCCAGCCGGTTCTTGTCGCCCATGCCTTGGATCCTTTCGCGCACAAAAAAGGGCAGGACGCTCGCCCTGCCCGTGCTGTCAGTCCCTGGGAGACACCCTCAAGTTATCTGAGGTAATCACGACAGGGATGTTGGTGCCATCCGGCAGCACCAGCGACTCGAAAATCCCGCGCCCGTGGTTCATGTTGCTGTCAAAGGCTATCGCTAGCACAGCCGTACGCTGCAGTTGTCCATTCACAAACACGCTGATGGTCGCCGAGCCCGTGCAGTCTTTGTTGACACTGACCGTGCCAGAAATGTCCTCCACTCCAGCGTTTCCGGCCACGCTCCGTGTCTGGCTGCCAGTGAGGTTGCCTGCCGCGTCCTGGCTGAAATGGCCAACGGCTGCAGCCGGCAGAGGACCATTCTGGGTAAAGATGGTTCCGGTGTACGTGTAAGCCCACTTCCCCGCCGCAGCAGCGGTTGAGCAGTGGCTGGCTTCAGCCTGCAGCGGGGCCAAAGCCACGCTAAAGACGAACGCCAGAAAAGTTGCCAGAAACATACTTGGTGCAATCCTGCGGGTCATAATTATCCTCCGTTTCTTCGTGGCGGATGAAGGAGATCTAGGCCTGGCCCCTCGCCCCGGCTTTCGCCATCCTCTTTCTGCCTCTATCTAGTAACGCGCAAAAGAAATGGAAAAGTGCGCAACCAATCTTACGAAAGCGGGATGGAGCCTGGTCGCTGGACGGCAGACCAAGCCTAAGCGAAGGATTCTCTTGGCTTTCTTGCCGAAGAGCCGCCGGGGGCACGTTGCCGTTGACTGGATGCAACGAAGTTATATACTTGCCCAATCTTGTGTTGGGGGGTGCTCGGGGACGCATTCGCGATCCGGTGACCGCAGTTTGCCGCCTCCTGCTTTGGTTCACCCCGCCTGCTCGAAGCCAGATTTCTCGGCGAGTCCCTGTTATGAGCACGACGGAGACCCCGTCACCTGCCTCTCTCCCGCACCGAACCGCGGCAAGCGAACTCACACCGGAGCGTTGGCAGAGAATCAAAGAAGTGTTCGCTGACGCCCAGGAGTGCAATCCCGCGGAACGCAGCTCTTTTCTCGCAGAAGTGGGCGCGGCGGACGAATCGCTTCGCAGTGAAGTCGAGTCGTTGCTGGCTGCCGCGGAAAGTGAAGCGGCTGGCGATGCATCGTTGGCAGCATCTGCCGAGCCTTTGCGCGTGGAAGATGCGATGATTGGTCGCCGCATCGGAGCCTACAAAATCACCCGGCGAGTCGGGCGTGGCGGCATGGCCACCGTTTACCTGGCTTCCCGCGCCGATGAGCAGTATGAGAAGCAGGTGGCTATCAAGATCCTCCTGCCGGAGCTAGACAGCGACGACCTGCTGAGCCGCTTCCGCAAAGAGCGGCAGACTCTAGCCAAGCTGGATCACCCGAACATCGTGAAGTTGCTCGACGGCAGCAGCACGGAAGAGGGCCTGCCCCCTATCTGGTGATGGATTATATAGAGGGCACGCCCATTGATAAGTTCTGTGACAGCCACAGACTTTCTACCGAGGAGAGGTTGCGTCTGTTTTGTCAAGTGTGTGCAGCGGTCCAGCACGCGCATGAGAACTTCGTTGTTCACCGCGATCTCAAGCCCAGCAACATCCTGATCACGGACGACGGCACGCCCAAGCTGTTGGATTTTGGGATTTCTAAGGTCCTGCTCCCTCATAACGGATCGCCTATCACGCAGACGCTCACTCGCCGCTTGACTCCGGCTTACGCCAGCCCGGAGCAGGTACGAGGAGAGCCGATCACGCCTGCAACTGACATTTACTCGCTAGGTGTTGTGCTCTACGAGTTGCTGACCGGGCATAGGCCGTACAAGCTGAAACAGCACACTCCAGCAGAGGTGGAACGCGCGATCTGCGAACAAGAACCCGAGAAGCCAAGTACCGCTGTGAACCGTGTAGAAACGGAGAACCTGCCGGACGGTACCACCGTCTCCAGGACGCCCGAGACGGTGAGCGCCCCACGCGAAGGCCAACCGGAAAAGCTGCGTCGTCGCCTGAGCGGCGATCTGGACAACATTGTGCTGACGGCTCTTCAAAAGGACCCGCAACGCCGTTATGTCTCTGTGGAAGAGCTCGCACAGGACATCCAACGGCATCTGCAGCACCGGCCGGTCAAGGCGCGGCGCAGCACGCTCGCTTACCGAAGCTCGAAGTTTGTTCGCCGGCACAAGACGGAAGTCGTAGCAGCCATGATGATGGTGGTAGTGCTGCTCGCCGCCATCGGCTATACAGCCTGGGAACAACGCCGCGCCACCGAAAGGGCACGCGCAGAACTCGTCAGTCAACGCTCCCGCGGCCGCCGTTCTGTGGCAGTCCTGGGGTTCAAGAATCTCTCCGCCCGTGCAGATACCGCCTGGCTCTCTACTGCACTTTCCGAAATGTTGAGTACCGAGCTTTCTGCCGGAGGTAAGCTGCGCACGATTCCGGGAGAGAGTGTTGCTCAGACAAGGATTAATCTGTCACTTTCAGAAACCGATTCTCTTTCTAGCGAAACTTTAGGCCGTGTGTACAAGAACCTGGGCAGTGACTTCGTTGTTCTTGGCTCTTATCTTGACATGGGCGACGCAAGTCGGAGTGTCCGGCTCGACCTGCGACTGCAGGACGCAGCTCTGCGAGAAACAGTGGCATCTCTGGCCGAAACCGGCAGCGAGGCTGCACTGCCTGATCTTGTGACGCGAACCGGCGCCGCTCTGCGCGAAAGGCTCGGTATTCCTGGAATCCATCCCGGTGAAACTGAGAGTGTGCAGTCGTCTCTTCCTGCCAACCCAGAAGCAATTCGGTTGTACGCTGAGGGTCTGGCAAGACTCCGTCTCTTCGACGCGCTGGGAGCGCGTGATCTGCTGCAAGAGGCCGTAGCAGCCGATCCTAACAATGCGATGGCACACTCCGCCTTAGCCGATGCCTGGGCAACCTTGGGCTATGACACGAAAGTAAAGGAGGAAGCGAAAAAGGCGGTTGAATTTATTGGAGGCCTGCCACGGCAAGAGAGCCTACTCATCGAGGGCCGCTATCGGCAATCTGCCGGGGAATGGGAAAAGGCGATTGAGATCTATCGGACTCTGTTCAACTTCTTTCCCGACAACCTTGACTATGGGCTGCAATTGTCCGCTGCCCAAGTTGGGGCGAGCAGGGCGAAGGATAGCCTCGTTACACTGGACGAGCTGCGTAAGTTGCCGTCGCCTTTCGGAGCAGACCCGCGCATCGACTTGGCGGAGGCCACTGCGGCGGCACGGGTTAGCGACTATCGCCGCTCGGCGAGCGCCGCAAGTCAAGCATTGCAAAAGGGGAAAACCTTGGGCGCACGATTGATCATGGCGCAAGCGCTCGTCGCCGAAGGAGCAGCGTTCGCCAGTCTGGGTGATGCCAAAAGGGCTAATGCCGCGTCCAGCGAAGCCAGAGAACTCTTCGTCGCCGCGGGCGATCACTTTGGGGAAGCTCGTGCCCTACGCAATATTGGCGCAATTTTGCTCAGTCAGGGCGATTTTGAAAATGGCAAGAAGACACTACAAGAGGCTATCGGAATACAACACGCTCTGGGGAGTCGATCCGGCGAAATGGATCTTCTTGGCCAACTCACGCATGCTCTTTTTCGTCAGGGTGATTTGGCTGGGGCAAAGAAGACGGCCGAAGGATCCCTGGCCATAGCTCGTGAACTTGGAGATCGTGTTAACGAAGGTCACGCTCTGAACACGATCGCCGGCATTGAGGGACAACAGGGGCAACCGGCAGCGGCGAGAAAGCACTTCGAAGAAGCCCTGGCCATCGACCGGGCAGTCGGAAATAAGGCCGAGGCGGCGCGTGTTCTGAATAATTTCGCCAACCTGCTTATGGCTGAGGGGAGCCTATTGCGAGCACAGCAAATGCTGGAGGAATGCGTCGCGATCAGTCGAAGTACCGGTAACAAGGATGACCTTGGCATTGCATTGCTCAACCTTGCCGGCCTTCGGTCGAACGCTGGCGAGTTGGCACCGGCACAACGATCGTTCTCTGAAGCGTTGCAAATCGTCAGTGAAACGGGGAACGACGCCGCAGCCGCCTACATATTGCACTCCCAGGCTGACATCCTGGCCTTGCAAGGGGATCTTTCCGGAGCCCACAAGAAGCATGAAGAAGCTCTCGCTATGCAGGAACACATGGGTGCAAACGTCGACGCTGCCCGCAGCCGTGTCTCGATGGCGAATCTTTCACTAGAAGAAGGGCACGTTGCCGACGCAGAGAAACTGGCCCGGCAAGCGGCAGAGCAGTTCCGTTCCCAAAACGATGTCGCTGGCGAAGCAGACGCCGATGCTGCTCTGATCGATTCATTGCGAACCCAGGGCAAGCTCGCGGAAGCGCAGAGCCTGGCGGAGACAGCGCGAGGACTCGCGGAGAAGAGTGGAGACCGCGGCACAGCAGCGTCCGTTGCTATTGCCAATGCGAGAGTCCGGGCCTCTTCGGGCAACGCCGAAGAGGCAGCAATATCGCTGCGGCGCACGGTCGAAGAAACGGGGAAAGCGGGTATGCGAGCAACTCAGTTCGATGCCCGCCTCGCCCTGGGAGAGACGGAAATGAAATCGGGAAATCGAACCGCGGCTCGTGCCGAGCTAACATCGTTGGAGCGAGACGCGAAAGCAAGAGGCTTCCTGCTCGTTGCACGCAAAGCAGCAGCCGCAAGGAAGCAACGCTAACGCTGACCCTCAATCTTCAGTCGTCGCGGATTCAAGTCGGTTATATTCACAGATGTCCAATGGAACCCGATTCCACAAACGTCACCTCGCTGCTTAAGCGCTACAGCAATGGCGACCAGGATGCCCTCGCTGAGTTGATTCCTCAAATCTACGATAGGCTCCGGCGACTCGCTTCCTCGTACTTGCAAAGTGAACGTTCCGACCATACTCTGCAAACAACCGCCCTGGTTCACGAGGCATACCTTCGACTGGTGGACCAAAAGCAGGTGGACTGGAACAATCGCAACCACTTCTTCGCGGTGGCAGCACAGATGATGCGCCGCATTCTTGTGGATCATGCCCGCAAGCACCACGCTTTCAAGCGAGGTGGATCGTTTACGAGGATTTCGTTGGATGAGGCCGCTGTTTTCTCTCGGGAACAGCCGCAAGAGCTGATTGCAGTCGACGCATTGCTCGCCCGGTTAGCATTACTTGACCCAGAGGGAAGCCGAATCGTCGAACTGCGGTTCTTTGCCGGACTCTCGCTGGAAGAGACGGCGGAGGTCATGGGCCTGTCGATTGCCAAGGTAAGGCGCGACTGGAGCGTCGCCAAAGCATGGTTCACGCGCGAGTTAGGCAGGTTAAACAACAAGGAATTCGGAGAGCAGGAGTATAAAAGAGGTTCCGAGGGGTTATGATGGTTTTGTTAGAGGCTCTAAGAACAAAGTTGTGTCGGAGCGTCGACAGTTTGGCGTCTATGTTCTGCCGGGGCCTGGCATTCACTCGCGTTGATGTTGACAGGAGTGAATGCCGG
>WNFJ01219366.1_pt1 | contig 11512 bp, 14 predicted proteins | sample 5400461 | NCBI WGS metagenome assembly WNFJ01 (sample SAMN13153349, study PRJNA577476) | soil metagenome | isolation source: 115 cm saprolite on Douglas fir-dominated hillslope | place: USA:California | collected 2013-09-17 | reverse complement strand
TTTAGGGATCAGCACATCCTTTCGTGCTTTCTTTATGTCGGTTAAGCTGATGAGAAGCTGTCCGAGCACGTAAGGGACCGCATTCGAGCGTATTTTTCAAGTAGAACGGATGCCCCCGTCCACGAATGAGGCGAAGCGTCAGCAGCAGGGCAGCTCCTGAAGAGACTCCCCAGGCTGCCATAGCTCTTAGCATACACAAAGCATGAAAGGAGATGTCGACCCCTAATTTGCACTTCGTAGCGGCTTACGTGACATTGGGCGCTGAAAGCGGTTTCCACAGAGTTTTGGCCAGGCGAGAAAAGATAGTTATTCCTTAAAGGAGGTATATCGAGCATGCTGAAGAAACGGACTCCCGAACAGATTCGCCTTGATGCTCTCAAGATGGGCGTCAAAAAGGCGCAGAGCGGATGCCCCGCTTGCGCTGAGAAGTATTTTGAGTTGGCGCAGCAGCATGGGGCTACTGAGCGAGAGATTCAAGAAGCTCTCGAACAAGCCACAGGTATGAGCGGGAAGAGACTCAGCCGGCGAGAACTCATGAAATATGCCGTTGCTAGTGGGCTGGCGCTCACGGCGAGCGGTCTTATGTCCCTGGAAACACACAATACAGCCGAGGCCACATCCTACTATTTTGGTATTGATTCCAATACCACGATTTGTTGTTCAATGCCCCTCAATTTCTACGTCGGCCGCATGGGATATGGCGTGTATCCCGATAAGTCTTACTATGCATTCAACACCGCAATGGCCAATAAGGTTGGTTACAGCAATACTTTCGGGTACTGGGGGGTGCAGGGGCCTAACGTAAATACAGGAGGACGCACTCCGTACAATTGGGGGAAAGCTCAAGCTGATGCTGCCTGGGCTGCCTGGGATGGTACGTTTATCGGCGCTAATTATGTCGGAGGATTCACGGTCTTCGGCGATGTTGAAACGGGCTTTGGTGGTTGGGGGACAAATACTGTAGCGAATAATCAAGCCGTAATTAGTGGCTTTGTTTATGAGCTTTTCGCCATTACTCCGGCTAGTGTCTGGCCTGGCCTCTACGTAAGTCCATATTTCTGGAATACGTGGCTGGGGGGCAATGGCTTCAACCCGGGGGGATATGTGCTCTGGATTAATGGTTGGTATGAATGCGATGTCTGCGGCCCCTGTAACTTTTCCTGTTCAACCACTGTGCAGGATGCCGAGCGTCTCTACTCAAACAATGTCAAACCCAAAGTTGTAGGGGGCCAGCATCCTGTTCTCTGGCAGTACTGGCTGACCAATCCCGGTTGCGATAATTCTGGGTGTGGTGACTGGGATATCTCCGACCAACTCACTCCGAAACTTCAGCCTGCGTTTTGAGGTATCTGTATTGCGCCCGCTTCGCAACTGTTTTCGCTCGCAGCAGAGCAACTGACGAAGACACACTTGCTTCGCTATATAAAAGGAGAGAAATATGAGTATCGCCCTACAACATCACTGGAGCCGTCTCAACCCGGCTACACTGCCTCCCCCCCATCGCGGAAGCAGCCTGGTATTCGATAACAAGCGTCAACAGTCTGTTTTAGTCACGGCCGGTGGGACCTGGCTCTGGAATGGCGCCACCTGGAGCCAGGTCCAGGACCAGAGCACTCCGCCAGCCAGGAATACCACCCACCTGGTTTATGACGCCAGTACGGAATGTGTGCTCCTCTTCGGTGGAATTGGCATAGATGGCACTCCACTCAACGATACGTGGCTCTGGAATGGCGTCACCTGGACGGAGCAGCATCCAGCTGATTTCCCCCCTCCCGTGGGAGGCGCTGCCATTGCCTATACTGCTGCACACCGGCAAGTCATTTTGTTTGGCGGTATCGCTGGCTTTGATGGCGTCAGTGGCTCAAACCGCATCGGTACTTTCTCGAATGAGACATGGATCTGGAATGGCACCAGCTGGACGGAACAGCGGGTGAGCGGCCCGCCCCCAGAGCGTGCAGGTGCTCAACTGGTCTATGACGAATTACACCAGCAAACGCTGTTGTTTAGCGGAAATAGCTTAAGCGGCTATCTCGATGACATGTGGCGTTGGAACGGCACAGGCTGGGACGCGCTCCATCCAACCACGCTCCCCCCTGCCCAGGCGCGGTACAGCATGGTGTTTCATCAGCAGTTGCAGCAGGTTATGCTTGTTGGGGAGGTAATGGGGGGAGTAAACCAATCAGAACGCTTGCATCAGATCTGGCTGTGGGATGGTATGTCCTGGTCTCAATATCCTTCGGCCGACGATCTGCCGGGCAGTATAGAGGGTCTCGCTTACGATGGAACACGGAACATCGCCCTCGCCAATGTTGTCATCGGAGAGAAACTTCGTCCCGGCAAGAAGAACACCAACCCTGAACGCACTGACGTCCCTCCTCCCACGCTCGTGAGCGAAACCTGGGCCTGGGGATAAGCAGAACAACTCTGCATGAGGAGCACTTCATGATGGCGGGAGTTCTCTCACTGCCACCATGAATGCTTCTGTTAAAACATGGAATAACATATCTGCAACCTATATATGTTTCCGAGCGTTCTCGTTTATAGAAGCCGTGAAAAATAGAGAGCAGAAGGCTTTCTATTAAACGATGTAGTGCTGAATTGGTCATATACTCATCGAAGACAGGACGTCCAATACAACGACTCTCTACAGAGCATGGTGTAAAAGTGTTTTTGAACAACACCTGGCGGCTCTAATGAGTATGCCAACAACCTGGTAGGATTGGTGTTTAGACTAAAACGATCTAGCCAACTCCTCAGACGGGCTCTTGGACAAATTAGATACTGCTGGCGAACCCTATTTTCGTGCTGGTGCTATTATCGAAATCACGCTCAATCTGTGCTTGTTCAGAGGGTTCGCCAGCAGTATCTAATTAGAGTGTGCCTGCTTGCTACTCCTGGCAACCAACCAGGCACTGACCTCTCGTTCGGGAACCTGGCCTGTAGCTATTACTAGAGATGCCCCTATCAGATGGGTTTTCTATTTGTACCACAGCAACTTTTATAGCACTCTGTACAAATGGTGGGACAAATTTGCCTCTGCAACGATATATATATGAGATCTCAAAAATGTCAGGCAGGGAGGCAGAGGAACAGCATGCATCATCCACGTCAGAATCAGCGTCCGGGGACGAAGTCTCAAGCGGCCCCTGATGACTCACCTTTCGCGGCTTTCTACCGACGACACCAGCCGGGGATTTTAACGTACATCCGCCAGCAGGTCAATACAGCAGAAGACGCAGAAGACGTCCTCTTAGAAGTCTTTCTCGCTGCACTCGCACATGAGCAGTTCATGCGTCTGGATGAAGGACAACAACTGGCATGGTTGCGACGCGTTGCCCACAACAAATCTGTGGACCATTATCGTCGTTTGGTCAACCGCCCTTCCGTCCCTTTAGACGAAGTAACGGAAACGGCCTTCGAGAATGAGGCACTGGAACCGGACCAGGTTGCCTTACGCAATGAAGAACATGCTTTCCTGCGCAGTCGCGTGGCGCGTCTCCCCGAGCTACAGCAAGAAGTGTTGCGACTGCGTTTTGCCAATGGACTGCGCTCCGCTGACATCGCGCAGCGACTCAATAAGAGCGATGGCGCAATCCGCAAAATACTTGCGCGCTCGCTCAATCTCTTGCGCAGTATCTACACGCAATCAGAAGGAGGGCATGAGTGATGCAAACAAACGAGAACGAGTTTGTTCCTGAAACCGTAGACGAGCAGATTGACAGGATCGAACAGTTCGGCACTTCCTCCCAGCATGAGGAGAGATCACCGTCACCTGATCACCAGCTGATTGAGGGACTGCATGAGATATACCAGGAAGACGCACGAATAGGAGAACGTGTGTGGCACCAACTGAGCAGTCATGTGGCAGGGAACAATGGAATCAATGAGCTTCTACACCAACAATCTCACACGATCCGAAGACAAGAGAGATTTCATTCTATGCGATCATCTTCACGGAGCCTGAGACTGATCGCGGCAGTATTCTTTGCTGCCCTGCTTGTTGGGAGTCTGCTCTGGGTGCTGAACCAGGTCGGGCATCGTAGCATAACAGGCGGAGTACACCCGGCACCATCATCCACAGCTTCTCCCATTCCTCAAGTGGAACCGCCGCGCATAGGCAGCACTATGGCCTATGACCCTGCCCATCATACGGTTCTCCTCTTTGGTGGCACAGTGCAAGCTCAGGGAGGGCCAGAGACGAATGAGACGTGGGCCTGGGATGGCCATGCCTGGAGACAACTGCACCCGGCTTCATCGCCGCCAGCGCTTCAGGGGACGATGGTCTATGATGCAACCAGCCAGCGAATCATGCTCCTTTTAAACCAGGTCCAGAGCGGAGGAACCGTTGCCAACGAAATGTGGACCTGGGATGGGGCCACCTGGCACCAATTGCGGCCAGCAGTCATGCCAGAAGTGCTTGGCGCGAGTATGGCCTATGACGCGGCACAACACCAGATCGTTCTCTTCGGCGGTGAGATACCATATGGACACGTTGGCACGCTTATGAACACGACCTGGACCTGGAATGGAACTATCTGGCAAAAGCAAGATCCGGTGACCTCTCCATCACCCCGCGCAGGAGCGGCGATGGCGTATGACGCAGCGCATCAGCAGATCGTACTGTACGGCGGCGTGACATTAGATGGAGTTTCTTCTGAGATCTGGACATGGGATGGAGCCACCTGGCAACAGCGCCACGTCACAAGCATGCCCCCTGAGAGCCTGAATGCCCTTCTGGTCTACGATAACACAACCCAGCAAACTCTCTTATTCGGCGGTATGAGCGTAGGAGGAGAGCAACCATCGCTCAGTAGTACCTGGGCATGGAATGGAACTGGATGGGTCAGAGTAGCCGCCCAGGGTGCCCCCACCGATCTCAACGAGAGTGCTACCTATGATGACGCCACGCAAACCGTGATCGTCTATGCGGTACAGGGCCAGATCAATAAGCTGGTAAGCCCCCCCTCTTCTAGCGCATCCGCTCCTGTGAGTCAGACATGGATCTGGAATGGGGTGACATGGAAACTCCTGCCATAAGCAATAGTCTAATCTGGGGTCACTATATCATCCGGGTGTGATTTGACTCGATTAGTGGCGTGTCTCGGCCAGGATACGACTCTAGGACTACGGATTCAACGAGAGTCTGGTTCTTCCCACGGGATGTGCAACGTGTATGACTTTCCGTCATCGTCACTTCAGGCGAGGTGGCCTCATCGAAACGGCTGAGTTTTTGGAAGGGAGGCTGCATGGCGAAGCGGGGGATCAAGAGGAGCCAACGCCTGAGGTACAATGGAGCAGAAAAGGAGGTTGTTTGCTTTTCTTGAGGAGGAAAACTCCATGGAAGAAGAATGGATGCGAGACCGTGCCTTTCTCCGCGACTTGCTGCGCCAACACCCTCAGGCCTCCCCCCAGGAGTTAGCCCGCATGACAGGACGCTCAGTCAGTTGGGTGAAGAAATGGCGCAAGCGGCTCACAGAAGGTGATCTCCATGACCCCTCTGTGTTATGTTCTCGTTCGCGAGCGCATCATGCCCCCTACTTCCGCTGGGATATCCGCGTCACCCAGCGGATTGTGGAGATGCGCCTGGCTCCACCAGAGCATTTGAAGCGTGTGCCTGGCTCTCTTCCTTTCCTCGTGACCCGCAGCTGCAGGCAGCACAGGTCCCTCTGCCCCGCTCCAGTCGAACGATCTGGAAAATCCTGCACGCCACGGGCTGTCTGGTAACGCGTTCCAAAGAGCCGCCCACCCAAACGCACTCCGAGCGCCAGTGGAAGAGATCCAGATGGATTGCAAGGATGGTGGCTCCGTCTCGCCTGAGCAGAGCCCGCAAGGCAAGCGCCAGCCTGTCATCGAAGTCTGCAATTTCAGTGACGCAGGAACCTCGATCGCCCTGTGGGCCCAAGCCCGAGACGATTTCCACGAACAAACGGCACTGGAAACGGTGATCACCTGCTTGCGCCAGTACGGGTGTCCACGTCAGATGACCTTTGATCGTGATCCCCGTTGGGTTGGTAGTGTGTCGGGCCGGGATTTTCCCGCTCCATTGCGTCGGCTCCTGTTGTGCCTGGGGATTACACCCCCTATTTGCCTGCCACATCGACCCGATAAAACTGCCGACGTGGAGAGGTTTCACCGAACCTACGGATCTGATTGCTCGCTCTTGCTCATCACACGCTCCCCGTTTCTTACTCCACTCTCAGCTTGTTCCCGTTCAATCTCATCCGTTTCGATGCCTTCCCCAAAACACCCTCTTTTTTGCGGGTCTTTTTCCCCTCAAAAAGAGGGCCTTTTTTCCTCTTCTTTTTTGTCATCAGTGGTGTTACCTTTGAGTAGCACCAAAAAGGCAAAAGTGGTCAGTTATCAGCCTGCTTGAGGCTGATTAGCCGTCGTGTGAAGCAGATAGTGCCGAAGAAATGAACTTGTTTCGGGGTCGGCACATCCTTTCGCGCTCTGTGTCCGTTAAGCTGATGAGAAGCTGTCCGAGCACGTAAGGGACCGCATTCGAGCGTATTTTTCAGGTAAAACGGGATGCCTCCATCCACGCGTGAGGCGAAGCGTCGGCAGCAGGGTAGCTTCTGAAGAGACTCCCCAGGCTACCCTGGCTCTTAGCGTACACAAAGCATGAAAGGAGATGTTGACCCCAGAAGTGGCGGAAAGGGATCTTTTTACAGACATGGACTTTAGCGCATTCCTTTTCATCTGTGTTGCCTTGCTGCTTATTGTCGCGACCATATTAGTCGTGATAAGTATTGGTATTGGTCGCCTCGAGAGCTCGATTGGTATTATAAGTGATGGAATCCCTATAGGGAGGGCTGCCCCATCCTGGAATCTATCTGACTTGCAAGGTGTCTTTCAGAGAACTCCCACTCATGATAAATGGCAATTCCTTATTTTTGCAGATCGCTCACTTGGCGGATTTCTTCCCGTCATTGCGGGAATGCACGCACTTTCTGTCGAAGATAATCTTCAAGTCTTACAGCTCTCACGTGATAGTCAGGAGTTCTGTGCTGCTATGGCACGCGGACTCGATCTTCAGGTTCCTGTAGTTCCTGTCGAAGACACCTTCTACGATCAATTTCGTGTCAGAGTAATGCCGTTCGGATTTCTCATAGACCCAACGGGTGTTGTACGGTGGAGAGGTTTAGTTAGTGCTGAGGAACAAATGAGACACGTATGGCACTTGATACGTGAACTAGATCGCGAAATCGAAGTGGTAAGGGGATAAAAAGATGCTCTATCAAGCCTTCGAGGTAGTTGTCTTTTCTGTGCGGGCACTCTTGGCTGCGACACTGGTTGTAGCGGGAATAGCCAAGTTGACCGACAGAGAAGGCTTCACGAGAACGTTGATCGAATTGGGTGTTTCTGCTCGTAAGGGAGGGCTATCACGTACTCTTGCCATTCTCGTGCCTTTGATTGAATTGAGTCTTGGTCTCTTGGTAGTCAGTGGCCTTTGGCCGATTTTAGCCAACACTGCAATGCTGTTCCTGATGCTCCTGTTCAGTGGTATGATCATCTTTGCCTTACGTAAGGCCCCTAACGCCCTGTGTCAGTGTTTCGGTGCCTTGAGTAGTACACGTTTCAGTCGTAATCTCTTACTCCGCAACATAGCGTTGACAGTTCTCGCACTGTTTGTACTCTCATCAAGTCTGGTCCTTCCCTTTGAAGGGGTATCCCTGTGGTTGATTCTCGTACTGATTGCAGAGTATCTTGTATTGGCTGTCGTCGCTGCACATGCTGTAAGAGTCGTAGAGGAAATTAAGGAAAGGATAGCCGTGTGAGTGCTGTATTTGCTGCTCTCGTGCTCCCTTTGTGGGTAGCTGTCAGTCAATGGGTGCTTCTCTTCACATTAGGTTTTTTTGTGGTCGTAGCATATCGACAACTTGGATTTATGCTGCGTCTCAAAGATATCGCTAGTGAACGAGATGGATTACCTATTGGCGAGAAAGCTCCGGCTTTCAATTATATTCCTGTTAATCACACTATTGACCACAGCATCGATGCAGAGACTCGCTTTGACCCACACGACAAATGGTCGCTGCTTCTTTTCGCTGATCCGGGCTGTGTCAGTTGTCAAACGGCGATTTCTGCCTTAGAGCGTCTTGCTCCAACGCTACGAGAAACGCACATCCTTGTCGCTACAACTGCTGAACCTGCTGTGATCGCAGCGGTAGAGGAGTTTCGAGACGCATCCGTGCCGGTCAGACGTGTTGCGCGAGAAGTTCCAGGTAAAGTGTATCGCACACTGAGCACACCATTTGCCTATATCATCGATCCAGAAGGGATCATTAGAGCGAAAGGTGTCATGGGTGATGAAGGTGCACTCCGCAAGCTATTGCAGAAATCAGATCAGCGCAAGGGTATTCGCGTTGTCTCTTCTTTGTCGTAAGTACGGTGCTTCATCTGAAAATAGCTCCGAGGCACCTATCAAAAGAAGGTTCTATTTTCGTTCTTAATCTGTCTCAAAGCTAGACGTTAATGCCTAAAGCTCAGAACTACTTGTTAGGAGGTGAACGATGTTCGAGGAGTTTGACAAGCGGATAAGTATTCTTTCTGAATCGTTGGCACGCTCGCTGAATCGTCGACGTATGGTGACCATTTCGGTTAAAGGAGCTGCTGCCACTTTAGCCGGAGCAACGCTCGGTATTTTCACACAGGTCCACGACGCTTTTGCTGTTACCTGCACTTGCAACTGGTATGATGGGTCTGCGAATGCGAATTGCCCTAATCATAAGGGTTGCAATACTCCTGGATACGGTGTTTGTCCCCCTGGTTGTTCCCCATGTACTAACGTTGATTATTGTTACGATACGGACTCACACTACTATTGCAATTACTCTAGTGCCAGTTGGACATCCTGCACAGGCTTAGGGACATGTGGCAATGGACATAAGATCTGCGTGGATTGTAAGTGCCCCAACTGTAGCTATGTCTGCACCTGCTTGAGCAATTGCATTTGTTGCAATTGCTGTACCCCAATGGACGTAGAAGCAGAAATGCGTCGTCTCGCAGCGGCAGGGATCACTGGCATCAGTGTATAAAGAAGCGATAAGATGATGGTAGTATGGCTCACACGGCAACGAACGCGTGTCATTCTGGTTGGCATTGCCTTGCTCTGCGGGTTCGTTCCGGCAGAGGTAGGGCGGCTTAGCTATACCTCTGCTGGCGCATTAGCCTGCTTTGCATTCTGCTTAGCAGCATTGATAGGCAGCGGAAAACAGGCTTCGCCTTGAGGGGTCAATGCGGCAGCAACCGCTGCCCTGTCCTCCGGGAGAGGATATGCACTGAGAGTGTTCTCTTATGCTATGGCGTATATTATTCCTGCTGTTGTCGTATGGAGCATACTGGCTATCGTCCTTCACCCGTTGACTCATGTACCACAAGCGATGTTACTAGTAGCCTGGATGTACGCTTTCGTATTTGGTTTGCTTGAGGCTCTTGCGCTCCCATTTCGACCGGTGAGTTTGGCCTGGCAAGTTCCTGCACAATGGTTGCAAGGTCGTTCAGCGCTCGCGCAAACACTCATATGGGGTATTGCCCTCGGTCCTGGATTAGTAACGAGGAATCCATATGCGAGTATCTGGTTGCTTCCGGTTCTTCTCACTCTCAACCATAATTTCTTGACGAATGTTGGTATTGGTGTCGTCATAGGGATTGCTCACGGAGGTGCACGTGCTTTTGGAGTCCTCTCTACCCGTCGAAACCTGGACGCTTGCGGATTGCGTATCCTGACGCAGTGGCGCTGGCGTATCACTGATGGACTCCTGTTGCTCTTTGGTGCTGGTAATTTCACAGCTGCTGTTCTCACAATGCTCTTGACGCTAGCACACTAGCAAAATCAATTGACCTATTGGATAATCCAGTGTATAGTGTATCCTGAGAAGGGGCGTGTGGAGTTGTGTGGAGCTGGCTGGCTCATCTCCCCTTTCTCGATCCGCTTTGAGGATACTGCATTAGGCAATGGAGAGAGGTCGTATGTCTATTCACAGATCCATAGTGTTGCTTGTCGCTTTCCTCCTCTTTCTCTCGAGTTGTGTCGCGCCAGGTAACCAAAGTGCTGTACCTGTGGGCACCCAATCGCCCGCAGGTATGGTGACCGCTACGCCGACGCTCGCATCGGTTCCACCAGAACCGACACTGAGTCCTGTCCCACAACATTGCCCGGTAAGTAACCCGACTCCTCATATGATCTTGCCAGGTCTTGGTCCGGTCATTGGCGCCTCACCAATCTGGGCCGACTGGCCACGTGGTCCAGTCATCGCTCACCTCTCCCCTCCTCCAGGGACTCCAGACACGTATGAACCGCCCTATGGATGGGCCATGCTGAAAACGATCTGGGAGGTCGGACCAAACTACACGCATCCTGTCACGGTCCGTGGGTATGACCTCGTCGATCATACCCCCCTCTTGATTCAATTCCTCGACAATCCACCAACGGCGGATGCCGTGTTAGACCCGCAGCATCCAGATCACCCTGTGTCCGTTGTTGGAGAGGGGTGGGCCGAATGGGGGAGCAACTTCGTCGTGCCAAAAGCAGGATGCTATGTCGTGGATGTGTCATGGCCGACAGGCCATTGGTCAGTCACGTTTGCTGCCGGAGCTTAATGAAGAGTGTATGCTTGTCAAGCTATTCTGACAGGAGCGAGTTGTAGCATATCCAGTACAGTACTGCTAACACAATGGCGTTGGCAGTATGCAGATGGCTTAGTCCTACTGCTAGCAGCAGGTACAATGACTGCATATCTATTCTTGTTGCTGGGTATCCGCATGTAATAGGGAAAAGACCCCAGCAACTTCTCACCTTCAGATTATTCATAGCCTCTCATGGTTCGTAGCGTATCTTTGAACCTGTTTCAGCTACGTAGTATAATCTCGTAAGTGATTGTATTCGACGAGGTGAAAAGATGAAGCATACACAGGGTTCCCTCTCTCGATTTTACCTCCCGAAATCCCCGCCAACACCCGGTTTTCCGCATTAAGGAGACCTTAGATGGAGAAGACCATTCTGGCCGTCAGGCCATACGTCTGGGGGAGCATCCCAGGCCACATCGTACTTTTTGTCAATCAGTTAGACCCTACTGATTCGCAGGGATCTTCCATTGCTCAGTTGAAACAGCGGTTTGGAGGAACACAAAGGGAAATGGAAGATCCCTATACTCATGGAAAATACCTGTTTGATCTTACTCCCTGGCTGCATTTACCTGAAGAGACGCGCCTACAACTCCAATGGGGATTTAAGCCTGAGCATCCGATTCCGCCAGATGATCCTCGTTTCCCTAAAGGTCTCCGTCGTCCTTAGGGGAGGTAACGCTAAATATATCATCTGGATGCTTGTATTCTGATCCTGGTACTGATACACGGGGTATGACGTATGAATAGCCGGCTCTTTCTCTCTCGAATACCCATCCTTATCGGGCTCATTTTCGTCCTCGCAGCTTGTAATCAGGCTCCATTATCATCAGCATTACCAACGCCAACGAAAGCACCTCTGTTCCTTTCTCCTACGATGACAGCC
>WNFJ01381215.1_pt1 | contig 11513 bp, 8 predicted proteins | sample 5400461 | NCBI WGS metagenome assembly WNFJ01 (sample SAMN13153349, study PRJNA577476) | soil metagenome | isolation source: 115 cm saprolite on Douglas fir-dominated hillslope | place: USA:California | collected 2013-09-17 | reverse complement strand
CAGAAAGTTCGCACAAACCCGATTGTCGCGTGCGCCTGACCTAGCTGCGGATCAATCTCCAGAGCCTTGTTAGCGTTTTCTTCCGCCAGCTTCCACCTGGGCCAGTCGAAAGCGTAGCAATCCGCTAGTCCCACGTAAGCCGGAGCGAATTTCGGATCATCGTTGATCGCTCTTTCAAAAAGCGCGGCAGCTTGAAGTTGATCTCCGCCAGTGCGCTTGTTCCAAAGTCGCCGGCCTTCGTCGTAATTGGCCATCGCCTGCGCATTCGCGGAGACGCGACCGGGTATCGCAGCGTGGGTTCGTTTCTCAACGACAACATAACCCGCAGCAATTACGGCCACCGAGACTGTCAGCGAAACCAGCGCCAGCACACGATGACGAGCAAGCGCCTGCGCAATCGTGGCAAGGGCCGACGCAGTCGTTTCCTGCTCCTGGATTTTGTCTTTGACTACGATGCGAAGGCTCTCTTTTTCTTCAATTAGGAGGTCGCTCTCTTCCGTGACGAGACGCACGCAGGGAGCAAAGCGATAGCCATGCTTGGGTACAGTTTCTATGTACCTTTGCTCTTGCCGGTTGTCGCCCAATGCCCGGCGCGCGGCAGCAACGTATTGGGTCAGATTGTTCTCTTCGACAAAGACATCGGGCCAGACAATCCCGACCAACTCATTTTTAGCTACGATATGCCCACTACGTTCAACCAGCGCGAGGAGCGTGTCAAACACTTTAGGCGATAGAGCTATGGGCCTTCCATCGCGCAGCAGAACCCGCTCCGTGGGATCAACCCGGAAACAATCAAAGTTGTAATAGCGCCTCTTTGACACGGATTTTACTGCCTACCGAATTTCTACCGGATTTTTTCAGAATTTCTTAATTACTTTTCAGAGCCTGCCGAGCTATTTTTCGCACGAATTTTCGCGCGAAAAGGAGCACTTCGAATCGCCTTTGATTGGTAGCGGCATTGTAAGACCAACGGTCAAGACCTGGCAACGATTCGGGACGGTAGCCCGACCGTGAGGGAGAGCGCCTGGCCGAAGCAGTTGACGCCCTCCCTTACCGTCGGGCTACTGCACCCATATCGATGAAAACGCGAACGACGAAGCGAACAACTGAAATCACGATTGAACGCCACCGCTCGGTAGTGACGCGCAGGACGACAAAACGGAGGCTCTCCTTCTGTCCGATCTGCGAGCGCGACAATGAGTTTGTTACGCCTGAAGCCGCGGCTGCCAGTACTTCGGTAACGGCTCGCACAATTTACCGTTGGCTGGAAGACGGTCGACTTCATTTCATCGAAACGCCCGGCGGCGAGTTGTTCGTCTGCTGTGAGTCGCTTGCTTAATTCCTGACTCGACTAACGAATTGTCGGGATTGGCAAGAATGAAGGATCACCTAACTGAAAGAGAACAAGTAATGAACCACAAAACAAAGTGTCATGCCGGCTTTATCATCGTCTCCATATTTTTGATGGTGGTCGTGCCCTTGTCGGAAGCGCGCAAGAGTTCGACCAACGCCTCTTTGACGAACGCAAATCAGAAAGTGTTCAACGCTTACGGCGGCTATGAAGTGTTTGGAGAATTGCCGAAAGGATTCGAGGGCGTTAGCCGTCTCCTTGTATTCCGAAGTGTAGGAAGGAGCAAACCGCGATTTCCATCGGCTCTCCAGACCATAATTAATCCTTCAACTGGGAACATTGTTGAGTATAAGCTCATTGCCTCAGTCATCACCCGAAACAAATTCACCTTCACCACGGCGAGTATCCACGACGTCAGTTACCGCTTCGAGGGTCGCTTTCTGTTTGACCGGCCCGACCAGGTAGACAACCGGCCAAGCATCGAAGGCCAGTTGAGCAAGTATCAGAACGGCACCAAGGTAGCAGAAGGCAAGATCGCGTTTACCGCGTGCGCCTGTGTGGAGTAACGGGACGTGAGAAATCATATGAGCACCAGGACAGACGGTAGAATCACCTTATAAAGGAGAAAGCAGCATGAAGTGGCAGACATCGTTCAGCCGGTTATCGCCATGTCTCGCACTCATTCTGGCGAGCGTCTTTAGTCTTACAGTGCCAGCCGGAAACCACCCTCCGGATTCCCACGAGGTAAGGGAGGGACCACAAAAGCCAGCGCAGTCTTCTGCTGGTCTTCCGGCTTCGCTGGCGGGATTTAGCGACGAGGGTGTTTTCCTCTATTTCGAAAACGGAGAGCAGGGTGCGACGATCGACTTCAAATGGGAATCCGACGGAAGGTTCTACAATCGAGTAACTTATCCTTCGCACCAGGAATGGAACACCACAATCACGGTTACGCCGGATAAGGATGGGCGATGGGTGCGCGTCGAATGGAAGAGATCGCAAGGTGTTTATTCACTCGATGTGCGCGAGGGCACCGTAGTCAAGAGCATGGACGGAGGCGGGAAGCTTTTAGCTCAACGGAATGTGCAAACGGACGAATTGCTCTACATCTTAACTGCGCCCGCACTTTTCGGCCAAGCAATACGCCTGTACGACCGAACCAGAGGCGGTAAGCAGAGCTTCCACGAAGGGGGAACTGCGTTCCTCGAGATTGAACGCGGAGTAGAACGGACTGTCGGTGCGAGCAACTTGAAGTTGAGCCGATTTATTTACACCAACGCGGGCGGCTTCGCAGCTGTCATCGTGGATTGGTCTTCCGGCGCGGCTGTGTTTGTGCGCCGGGGTTACGAGACACTCCGGTAAACCAATTAAGCCGAACAGTGGAGGATTCATTATCTCATGACAAGTTACAAGCGCGGTCCTGTTCCGGGGCGGTACGCATCAGGCTTAAGCATAGCGGCTCTGATATTAATTATCACATTCAAGGGTTTCACCCTGCTACATGCTCAGGATAATGGCTGGTCACTGAACGGTTCTACGGAACCTCCGCCACAGAGTTTTGAGATCAAGCATGCAGAACTCGGAGGATCGTTTAGAGCGCAGATCAATATCGCGCCAAGAGTTGAAGCCGCAGGAAAAGGAGTGATCAGGATCATTCTCGATGATCGTCGCGTCACGAAGACTGTCGTTCAAAGGAGCGACCCTGGAGGAGGAATAACAGGAGCGGTAAATCGTGTCTCGTGGCAAATAGTGCTTGCCGAAATCGATTACCCATACCAACGGATATCTAAGGTGCGTGCGGTCTTCGATAAGGGAAGCACGGAGTCTCAGGGCGGCGGTTCGTCTACTTATGATCTATTGATACCTGGGGGCGCGACGCGATTGCTCAGTTTCGAGGTCACCTTTGCGTGGCAGGAGAACGTAAGGACCCTGATCTTTGCCGGTCAAGCCAAGCCGCCCGGCTCCGGGTTAACCGTTTCGGCAACTTGGGAGCAGCCTAAGGGCCGTCGAACAGGATTTGAATACGGGATTGAAGAGTACCCGAAGAGGATAGCGGTGCCGGTAAGATATAAAGCAAAGAGTCAAGTATCTCTCAAGGTGACGGCTACAGATAAGCAAAAGATCAACGCACCGACCCTTCTGACTAATGCGACTGTGGCGATAACGGTGGCCAACCTTGTCACGGGCAAGCAGACTAGCATACGGCGGCAGGGAATTCGTTTTAGTTCCTCAGGCGAAGCGCAGATTCCGATTGATGTCGACTCGACGCTGAAAGCATTGGACGCGCGGATCAACCTCAACGCCCTTGAAGCGCGCGTCGGCGTAGTAGCAGACCGAAAGTGGGGTCAGGCAGATACAGATAATCTCCTACATATTCTCCGTCAGAAGTTGATACTCTTCATTCCTGGCGTATGCGGGAGCGAGATCACTGTTAGAGCACATCCGGGGTACCCCGCATTTCTCGATGAATCTTTAGGGGGTTCCAATACCCATCCTGGGCTGGCAGGGATTCAACTGGTTAGGCTGTGACTCAAACGGTCATCCGACTCGACAGTGGGAAGTGGTCGAGCTGGACTTGCTACGCAAGTACTTCGTCAAGTCGTCCTTTGGGACTACTGTCTATCAGGTGGAGGAGCAATCAGCTGTGGAAGAACCCGCCGGGCACATTCATCTCACGAGGAGTGGGCAGCCGGTACAGTATTACTATGTGCAGCCGTGGCCTTACGATTGGAGATTAAGACTGGAGGAATCAGTCGACTATCTGGCGGGAATTCCTTCCCATCCAGGTAAGAAGACAGGATTCGTCTCTCGCGTCTTACCTCCTTATGACATGCCGCCCTCACTTAAAGAGATCATTGAGAAAGCACAGATAGACCACCCGCCATTGCGTGTCACAGCACAGGAGGCTTGATCGCCCGTGGTTTGCTTTCGCGACCGGGTGCCCGAGAAGTCGCAGTGCAATACGTTGACCAGGTTTTCTTTATCGACGTTCCTTTCTGGGGCGCACCAAAGGCTTACTACGTTTACCTGCAGGGAGATATGTTGCCGGTCATAGCAGACAAGTTAATGAGGCAGCTAGCGCCCAATACCCCTATCGTTTATTATCTTGCGCCTTCCGAGCAGTATCCGTTTCCAGTAGCGATTACTCAAACGCATTTCGATGAAACGCCGCCTCTCGTAGGCGAGGCTGACACTCGAGTTAGGCGTAATGTCGGGCAGAGCGTCTCCTCATTTATGAATGCGCTTATGGACGAGGCGCGCCGCTCGGGAGGCTATCCCTCAAAGCGAAACATAGATCCATGGAATATCGATCTGGAACGAGATGCTCGACTTTATCACGCTTCTGTCCAGGGTGAGCCCGTTATACATTGGAGCAATTGCTACGTATTCTTTTCGAATTCTCTGAACCACGATACGCCCGGGCCTGTCTACGTCGTTCCCGGAATCACAAGGGTCAAGAATTTCGCCTATGAGAAGATCGAGGGTGACGGCACCGTTCCGCTCGCAAGCCAGCGAGCGGATTTTCCCGACAAGTGTCTGATCGAAATCCCGACTCACCCAGAGCATGTTCCCGCACCTAACGAGCCGTTTGTCTGGAAAACTATCATACAAAAGCTCGCTGAGTCGGCCGTGCCGGCATCCGACGGGAAATAACAACCTTCTTGGCAAACTAGACTCCAACTCTATCGGTTAAGGACAAATATGAAAACACACAGTGCGGACTTTCCTGGGCATCGCTGCTAGTGCGCATGAAACCTCGAGGTCCTTTTGAATACATTTTCCTGGAGGACAAAGTGCAAATATGAAACACCCGCTTGGCTTAGTTGCATGCTTGCCTCTGATTCTTCTCTGCTCGGCCGCACCGATCGCGATAGCACAGGATGATGTTGTGGGACGTTACAGCAAGCTTTCCGCCACGGCAGATCCGTCGCTTGTGAAAGCGACAGTACCCTTGACGGAGGAGCACAAGACTGGAAAGAAGATTCTCACCAAAAGCGAAATCCTTGTCCGGAGAGAAGCGAAAAGGGGCCTCACGGGAGCAATGGAATGGGTCGCCGGCCAGATTGCTGTGTCCGACGCGGATAAGCGCCAGGGAATCACCTCTGCAAAAGGCGTTATCGGAACAGACGGTACGAAGTACATTGAATATTACAAAGCCCAGGAGGAAGAAGTGGATGAGGTCACTTCCACTAAAATTGGTGAAGGACTCGTCAGTGCTACTTTTGCGGCCAAGCCCACTGTCGAGATAAAGCAAGGAACCAATCAACAGGAAGTTTTCGGCGAACTCTCCCTCAACGCGACCGGCACATCAAAGATTGAGCGGGTAGAGCCTAACAACCTGAAAGACAAACTGGGGGCGCGCGCGCAGGATGAGGTGGATAAAGTGGTCAAACAACTCAATGCGACGAATGCGAAACCGATTATTCTGAGCATGGAAGATCTCAAGACTGCTGCTGGTTCCAGGATCGCGCTCGAGTTCAAGTTCAAGTTCTTTAGCGAGGACGGTGTGCTCCGAGTGTCGATAGTCGCTACACAAAAGATCACCGGTGGAATTACCGATTCCAAAGCCTTATTTGGAACATCACGGCCCAAAGGAAGAATCAGCGACGTTGGCGCCTTATTCGGAAGACCCAGGTAACACTCAAAGCTGTGGGTCCCTGCGACAGGACTCGCCTTGAAAGGAGGAAACATGTTCGAGTTGAATTCGCGAAAGCTATCTGTGTCAATCACCGCGCTCTCTTTATTGGTGACGGTCGTGCTGCCTCCGCTGCGGGTTTCCGCCCAGAAACCTCCGCGACCTCCCTCGGGTCAACATCAACCGTTGAGCGGCGAATGGACCGACGAAGAGGGTCGAGTCTACAGCCTCACGCAGCAGGCTGATAAGCAAGTAACTCTTCGCACCCAGACGGGAGAGGAGTTCAAGGGCTCAATCGAAGGAAATAAAATTAAACTCACCCATAAACTCAACGAACGAACAGTAGGAAAGAAGAGCTCAGCGGGAGAGCCCTTCACGAAGGAGCTGCAAGCTAAGCTCGTGGGGCAAGAGGTCTCTATTCAGGGCACGATCAGTCCCGATGGTGACACGATAGATGCCACGTACATCGATTTCGACATCGAAGCCGACCCGCAGACTCAGGCCATCACCAAACGAACTGAGAGGCGCGAACGCTTGTATTTGACATTTCGCATCGTAATGTCGAAGGCGCAAACGTTCCGTGCGTCTTTCGTTGTGAAGTCTTATATTGCGAAAATCGGGAAAAACGTCGGCCAGATTGATCGTGGGCCGGCTTTGGTTGACTTACTGAGTCTAGCGGTTGCAACCGACGCAAAGTTCAGCGAGAATCCGCTTTCTGATAAAAAAGGTCGAGAGCGCCCTCCACTCATCGAGGCACATACCAAGGATTATCGCCTGTATAGTCGCTGGAACGTGAGCTTCACCTGCGAAGGTGACAAGATCGGATTCATCTCAAATCCAGACGTTTTAGTTTCAGACAAGGAGTCCGACTTGAGTGATCTACTTGCCCCTGGACTCGACTCAGATACCGGTCAGGAGGGACCACTTCAACCGGGTCCCGGGATTTTTTGGGACAAGAAACTCAACATAACTCACAGCACAATTCAATTCTCGTGGGCCTTCAAAGGTGAGCCTCACTGGCTTGCAAATCTGGCCTTGGCGGCGGCAGAGCCGAGCAACAGCCGTCCGACTTGGATATGGCATCGCGTTTCCGGAAAAGTCTCGTGCGGGGAAGGTGGCCCTAATTATGAAGCCTCGATCAGTGGCAGCGGCTTCCCGAGTCACAGGCTGTTCATCAACGGTAAAGAGAAACAGTCTGTCCCGCAAGGCCCATTTAGCAACCTATGGGTTCGATCGGCCGACGATCCGTCGCGCGTGAAATGACAGCCACGGCAACCACTCCTCGAATGCATTGACAGAATCCGATTCGAATCTTTCTGTCGAGCGTGGTTGGGGCTACAGTAAGACGTCGATCTCTGGGACACATTGCACGAGCGTCGCGAAGAGTACGAGCGCATCAAGGGCTGGAAACTTGCAAGGCGGCGTAGCAGTGTGATTGACTCGGACTGTGGGGGATTTTGTGGGGACTCAGAGCTGAGTGTCACCGAGTAGCGACACCATCGGAAATCAGAACTTACGCCGCTGTGATGCTCAGTGATACTCAGTGAAAAATGGCCCGGACCAACCGCAAAAAAGTTTATTCATCGGTTTGATGATTGGTCATTGACGCGTGTGCCACTAATTGTGTCACCTGTCGCTCACTGTCGCAGCAAATTATTGATAACAAAGGTAAGTTGCTGATTTCATTGTGCTGGAGATTCAATCTGTCACGTCGGAGGTCGCGGGTTCGAGTCCCGTCGGCTCCGCCAGTTTTTTCAATAAGTTATTACCACTTAATAAAGTTAGCGCTATCAAATATGCGCTAACTTTTTATTTTGGCTTCAATCACCACACGTCGGAGGTCGGCCGCCGTAGATCGTGAGAATCCGCCAGTCTTTTCATTAGTTTAGCATAACTGGTGAGGGCAATTATTCCTGGGTGTGCTACTAATTGTGTCACCAAATTCTACTAGAATTCGAGTGAGCCTTGCTCTACCGCCATTTTCATTTTGCCGTCGAGGCGACGAGCTACCACTAAAGAAAGAGAGATCGTCGATTGAGCTTTTCCTTGTTGCTGGTCATGGCCTAACTCTCAGTTCCAATCAGAGGATTGAATACCATCCTCGTTTTTGACTACGGACAGGTGATAACAGAGAGGACCATCGCGCCCATGTTATCGATGGAAAGCAAACGACAGGTCGCTCCGTTAGGTGATTTGAGGATGATGCCCTGGCCTGGCGCGCCGATCAGGATGCTGCCGCCGGTCACGTCGAGTTTTGCCTTCGGCGTGGACGTGCCGATGCCCACTGAGGCGTTGTTGCCAAGGATGAGAGCGTTGCTCTGTGAGACGACGGCGCTCGCGCCGATGGCAGTGGCGTTCGTCAAATTGTCCGCGCCGACGTCGGTGTTGGCGCCGATGAGAGTGTTGGAGGCGCCGGTCCTGTTGGTGAGGCCTGCTTCCCCTCCGAAGAAAGAGTTGTTATCGGCGCTACTAACGGACCCGGTGTTGTGCCCGAAGAAGGAGTTGTTACGTCCACTTGCGTTGCTGCGCCCGGACTGATAGCCGAAGAAGCTGTTAGAGAAGGCGTCGACATTCGCCACGCCTGAATTGAAGCCGAAGAAAGAGTTCTCGCCGCCGGTTGTGTTCTGCAAACCAGCTTGGTAGCCGAAGAAAGAGTTGAAGCCTCCAATTGTGTCAGAGGCGCCGGCCACAGCCCCGACGAAGGTGTTCCCGCTGACCTGCCCGGTGAATGACGTGCCGGCGCCGAAGCCGACGAACAGGTTGCTTACATCGGAATCGCCCTGCGCCATGGTCAAGATTCTCTGTCCGCCGATATTGAACTGGGTCGCGGCGTCAAAGACGCTCGCTTTGCCGGTTCCGTCGATGTTGAAGTTAGCGCCCGTCTGCTGCGTCGTCTGGTTGAGGATGGCGCTCCCGCCTCCGCCCGTCGCGGCAATTGTCAGCGTATTGCCGGAAGGCGTGATGGTCACGTTCGACCCGGCGGCGAGTGTGACGTTATCGGTCAGACCGTTGCGGTTCTTGACCACCTGACCCGTGGCGATCTTCGGCGCGGTCACGGCTGAGTCCGCGATGTTGGCAGTCGGGATAAGACCCAGCCGCGCGTTGTTGAGCGTGCCGGTTGAGATGTTGCTCGCGTTAAGGTTCGTCAGTCCTGAGCCGTCGCCGCTGAGGGTTCCGGCAACGTTGAGGTTGCCGGGAATCTGCACCGTGTCGGCCGGACGTGCTACGCCGTTGTAGGTTCCGGCGACTTTGCCCAGCACAATCGTGTCGTTTGCATTGACAACTGCGTATGAGCCGATTGCGGTGGCGAAATTGAGACTACCCGTGCCGAAATCCGCCAGGTTGCCAACAATAGTATTGTTACCTCCGGTCACATTCGCTCGGCCGGTGCCATGTCCGAAGAATGAATTGTTGGCGCCGGTCGTGTTGTTCTCGCCTGAACCTACGCCGAAGAAGTCGTTGTAGCTGGCCCTGTTTGCGCCGCCTGCGAACCGGCCGAAGAATGAATTGAAATTGCCATCTTGATTGAATTCGCCTGCCCCCCAGCCGAAGAAAGAGTTGTGCCCTCCGGTCGTATTGAAAAAACCTGCATATGTGCCGAAGAAAGCGTTCAGATTGCCGGTCGTGTTAGAAAAGCCCGCAGATCCCCCGACGAACGTGTCCTGAGCGCCAACCGTATTCGTCATCCCGGCACTGGAGCCGAAGAACGCATTCTGGTCGCCTACGGTGTTGCCTTCACCTGCACGGCTCCCGAAGAAAGAGTTGCCGCTGACGGTATTGTTCTTGCCCGCGACAAATCCGAAAAATGAATTGTCAGAGCCGGTGGCGTTGTTCCTACCCGCTTCAAGTCCAAAGTATGAGTTGTCAGAACCTTTAGTGTTCACGACGCCTGCCCCACTGCCGAAGAAGGAGTTGAAGAAGCCATCCGTGTTGCTTGTGCCTGCGAACTGGCCGAAGAAGGAGTTGTTGTTCCCAGTCGTATTCGCATTGCCCGCTCGGTAGCCGACAAAAGAATTATTGAAACCGCTATTAGACAAACCCGTCTCCGCGCCGACAAAAAGGTTGCGGGTTCCCGCATTGCTTAGAATGCGCTGACCGCCGAGGTTGTACTGGGTCGTCACGTCGAACGTGTTGACGGTAAGCTGGCCGGGGATTTGGACGTTGCCATCAACGCCTATCGTCAGGCGGGGGGGTCCGTTGGCGGTAAAGAAGCGTAGCGGGTGCGGCGAATTCGTGCCTAACCAACCGCCGGGTGAACCTGCCGAACCTGATCCTGTCCACGTGCCTACCTCTACACCGGTGTCGTCCGTGTGGATGATGCCGTAATTGTTCGCGGCCGTCTTTACTGTCAGCCTGAAGCCCGGCGTGGTCGTTCCGATGCCGACGTTGGTGTCTGTGGTCGCGCCGTTGGTGCCGTTGATGCTGCCGAGGACGAGGCTATTGCTCTGCGCCACCTGAGCGCTTGCGCCGATGGCGGTGGCGTTGCTGAGGTTGTTCGCACCCACGTCCGCTGCCTCGCCGAGGAGCGTGTTGCTTCTGCCCGTGGTGTTCCCCTTGCCTGAGACCTGGCCGATGAACGTGTTCGCAAAGCCTGTGGTGTTGGAGGTGCCTGAGGCCGTCCCAAAAAACGCATTGACAGAACCTGTAGTGTTAGCGGACCCGGCGTTCTCTCCGAAAAAGGAGTTGTCACCGCCTGTCGTATTGCTGAAGCCGGAGACTTCTCCGAAGAAAGCGTTGTCACCGCCCGTCGTGTTAGAGACACCAGCACTCTCGCCGAAGAAAGCGTTGCGCCGACCTGATGTGTTATTTCTACCGGCATCTGTACCGAAGTAGGAGTTGATGTCGCCGGTCGTGTTCAATTTTCCCGCACCGGCGCCGACAAAGAGATTACCTGTTCCTTCTGCGCTGATAACTCGTTGTCCACCGAGGTTGTATTGCGTTTGTGCATTGACGATGTTTAGGGACAACGTGCCGCCGACCGTTAGATTGCCAGCGAGCGTGCCGTTGCCGCTGATATTGAAGTTGGCCCCGGCTTGAGGGGTCGTCGTGTTCTGAATGTAATTGCCACTGCCCGCAGACGGTGAGCGCGAGTCTGTCAGCCTCGGGTCTGTGCCCTTGATTAACTGCGCGGCATCAATGCCGCCAAGCTGTGCGGCATTGGTCGCCGTGTCCGCGGTGGCCGCATGATTGAGAACGATCTCCAGACGCGGCTCATGGCTGGTGCCCGTGTTCTCTTTGCTGTCGAAGATAGCGTCAGTGCCAGCCGCAGCAACGAGGGAGACGCCATTGTTTGGGAGCACCCCATCGAGCCAGTCCTTCACCAATTGCGTCACGTCCAGGGTTACCCACTTGCCGTCACCTCCGGCGTTAATCGAGACCGTTCCCTCCAATAGACCAAGCGCTGGGAAGGTCGCGTCCGTAACGCTCTGTTCGGTCCACGCGCTCATCACGCGTTGGACATTGATCTGTCCCGGCGCGCCGACGACGGCGACGAAAAGCTTAAGCGTCGCTTTACCGATGTGGCTCCCA
>WNFJ01116647.1_pt1 | contig 11513 bp, 10 predicted proteins | sample 5400461 | NCBI WGS metagenome assembly WNFJ01 (sample SAMN13153349, study PRJNA577476) | soil metagenome | isolation source: 115 cm saprolite on Douglas fir-dominated hillslope | place: USA:California | collected 2013-09-17 | reverse complement strand
GAGAACGTGCTCGATTCGCTGGGTGCTGCCGCGTTGCTGGTCGACCACCTGGAGTTCGATCGCGAGCGCCTGGCGGCCGCCGCGGCCGACCCTCTGCTGCTCGCCACCGATGCGGCCGAGGAGCTGGTTCGATCCGGAGTGGCTTTCCGCCAGGCGCACGAGACCGTCGGTCGCCAGGTCCGCGACGGCACGTTCGCCGCGCCCTGGCCGGCGAAGGCCTCACTCGCCAGGCGCGACCTGCCGGGTGCGCCCAACCCCAAGCGCGTGGCGGCTCGGGCGAGAGAGCTGCGCCGGGAAGCCGCAGGCCTGGGCCGCTGGGCCGAGAAACACCCTCAGACGCTCCCCACTCAGTAGAGTTCGGGCCGCCATGCTGCTCGCGGTCGACGTCGGCAACACCAACCTGACGTTGGCCCTTTTCGATGGGGAACGCCTGGCCGCGGACTGGCGCCTGACCTCGCGCCGGGAGTGGACGGCCGACGAGCTGGCGGTCGAGCTTCGCCAGCTGTTCGAGCTCCGGGGCTTTGAGCTCGATATCGTCACCGGGGTCGTGATCGCGAGCGTGGTCCCCACCATCAACCCCGCCCTGGTCGAAGCCTCCCGGCGCTACCTGAAATGCGAGCCGGTGATGGTCGGTCCCGGCGTGAAGACCAGCGTCCGGATCCGCTATGACAACCCGAAGGACGTCGGCGCCGACCGCATCGCCAACGCCCTGGCCGCGTATTCGAAGTACGGCGGTCCGGTCGTGGTGATCGACTTCGGCACCGCTGTCACGTACGACGCGATCAACGCCGAAGGCGACTACCTCGGGGGGGCCATCGCGCCCGGCGTCGAGATCTCTCTCGACGCGCTCGTCTCCCAGACCGCGATGCTGCGCCGGGTCGAGCCGGTGGCCCCGGACTCCGTTATAGGTCGCAACACGGTCGCCTCCATCCAGTCCGGCCTGGTCTGGGGCTTCGTCGCCCAGGTCGAGGGCATGGTCAAACGGATGGTCGACGAGCTGGGCGGCAAGGCCCGGGTGGTGGCGACCGGCGGCCAGGCTTCTCTGGTGGCCGGGCTGACCAACGTGATCGAAACCACCGACCCGTTGCTCACGCTCGATGGTTTACGACTTATCTACGCTCAAAACTCTGACGGGGGTGCTAGATAAGAGCGCGCCATGGTCCACCTCTATGTGCTTGATCCCGACCTGCCCGCCGGCCTGGCTGCGACCGGGCTGGAGACTGAAACACTCCCCGATCCGGCCGCTGTAAAGCAGCCGGCGCTGATCCTGCTCGGGCCTGGCCAGAAGGCGCCGACCGAGCTGGCCGACATCGCCATCGAGCTGCCGCCCGACGCATCGCCTGTGGCGCTGCGCGAGCTGGTCCGGGTGGCGATGGAAAACGTCGCGCTGAAGCAGCAGGTGACCCAGCTCGAAAACGAGGCGCATCGCCGGCACCGCCAGTTCCGCGAGCTCAACCGCATCGGCATCGCGCTCTCAGCCGAGAAGGACATCGAGCGGCTGCAGTCTTTCATCCTCACGACCATGCGTCAGCTGACCCACGCGGACGGCGCGAGCCTGTGGCTGAAGATGGACGAGGAGGGCGAGCCCAAGCTTTTCCTCGCGTCGAGCCAGAACCATTCGATCGACAAGAGCACGTACTCGGCCTTCAAGGTGCCGGTCGACGAGAAGACGGTCGTCGGCTACACGGTCTCGGTCGGCAAGAGCCAGACCTACGACGACGCCTACAACCCGCCGGCTGGCAAGCCCGTCGGCGGTAAGAGCTTCGACGCGCAGTTCGGTTACCGGACCAAGTCGATGCTCACCGTGCCGATGCGCAACTACAGCAACGAGGTGGTCGGTGCGGTGCAGCTGATCAACGCAAAGCGCCGCTTCGAGACACGATTGACAGTCGAGACGGTCGAAAGCGAGGTCGTCAGCTTCCAGCCGGACGACGTGGAGATGATCGAGTCGATCGCCAGCCAGGCGGCGGTCGCGCTCGACAACAAGACCCTCATCGACTCGATCCAGGCGCTGTTCGACGGCTTCGTCCAGGCGAGCGTCACCGCGATCGAGCAACGAGATCCGAGCACCGCGGGCCATTCCGGCCGCGTCGAGGGGCTGACGACCCGGCTCGCTCGCATGCTCAACGAGATCGCGACCGGCAAGTTCAGCGATTTCTTCATGAGCGACGACCAGCTGAAGGAGCTGCGCTACGCGTGCCTGCTCCACGACTTCGGCAAGGTCGGCGTGCGCGAGCACATCCTCGTCAAGGCCAAAAAGCTCGTCCCCGGCCAGCTCGAGGTGATCCAGTCGCGCTTCGAGTTCATCGAGCGGTCGGTGCAGGTCAAGTACGCGACCGAGAAGCTCGAGGCGATGCGGTCGGGCAAGAACGGTCCCACGCTGGCGGAGATCGATCACCGCCTCGACGAGGAGATGAAGAAGCTCGACGAATGGTTGAAGAGCATCGCCGCTGCGAACGAGCCGACCGTGATGCCCGAGGACAAGGCGTCGATGCTCGAGCTCCTTTCTCAGCAGACCTACTACGACATCGCCGGCCGCGCCCATCCGATGCTCGAGCCGCAGGAGTTCCGGTTCCTGAGCATCCGCAAGGGAACCCTCGACCCGCAGGAAAGGCTCGAGATGGAGTCACACGTCACGCACAGCTTCCACTTCCTGACCAAGATCCCGTGGACGCCGGTGATGAGGGGCATCCCCGAGATCGCTTACGGTCACCACGAGAAGCTGGACGGCTCCGGCTATCCGCGCGGATTGACCGCGGATCAGATCCCTGTCCAGGCCCGCATGATGACGATCTCCGACATCTACGACGCGCTTACCGCGCAGGACCGGCCCTACAAGAGGGCGGTCCCTACCAGCACCGCGCTCGACATCCTCCGCGAGGAGTCGAAGCAGGGCAAGCTGGACGAGGACCTGCTCGACGTCTTCATCACCAAGAAGATCTACCAGCCGGCGGGCGTGCGATGAGGATCAAGTTCTGGGGCACGCGGGGGACCCGGCCCACGCCCGGACGCCGGACGCTTCGCTACGGCGGCAACACGACGTGCATCGAGGTTCGGGACAAGGAAAACAATCTTCTGATCATCGATTCCGGGTCGGGCATCGCCGAGCTCGGTAGCACCTTCAGCCCGACCGAGCCGCTGCAGGCTCACCTCCTCATCACGCACACGCACCTCGACCACATCCAGGGTTTCCCTTTTTTCCTGCCTGCCTTCGTGCCCGGCACGACGTTGACGATCGTGGGACCGGCCGGCTCGGCCAAGTCGCTCCAGGCCGCCTTCGCCGACCAGACCGACCCGGCCTACTTCCCCGTGCGCTTGAGCCACATGCCTGCGGAGATGGAGTTCATCGAGCGCAATCCGGGCGAGACGTTCGAGGTCGGCGCGCTGCGCATCACTCCGCACCTGCTGATGCACCCGATCCCAACGTTCGGCTACCGGATCGATGAGGGCTCGTCGAGATTCACGTTTGCAACCGACAACGAGATCGCGCTTTTCGATAACGGCACCAATGGCACCCTGAAGGACCTCGCGAACTGGTGCCGTGACTCCGACCTCCTCGTCCACGACTCGCAGTACAGCGCGGAGGAGTACAAGACGCACACGGGATTCGGGCATTCGACCTATGAGGAGTCGCTTGGGCTGGCCGAGCAGGCAGGCGTGAAGGAGCTCGCTTTCTTCCACCACGACCCGCTGCATTCGGACACCGACGTCGACGCGCTCATGGAGCAGGCGCTCGGCAACCACCGCGCGGCGGGAGGTGCGGACGTGAACTCGTTCCCGGCCGCGGAGGAACAGGAGCTTGCTCTTTAGCCGCTAACCTTTTCCGAATCGTGACGGAAGAGTTCATGCGCGAGCGACTGGAAAAAGTCGAGCGGCTGCGCGCCTCCGGCATCGACCCATACGCGCGTGGATTCCAGCCGACGCACAGCACCACGGCGGCGAAAGCGCTGCTCGGCGACGCGGAGCGAACCGAACCCGTTTCGGTCGCCGGCCGGCTGATGGTGAAGCGCCAGCAGGGCGGGGTGGTGTTCGCCGACCTGCAGGACGGGCACGGCCGGATGCAGCTGATGGCCAATCGCAGCATCCAGGGCGACGAGGAGTTCGCCCGGTTTGCCGACCTCGACCTGGGCGACATCATCGGCGTCACAGGACCGATCTTTAGGACCAAGCGCGGCGAGATCACGGTCGAGGTGCACTCCTTCCGACTGCTCACCAAGTCGCTCCGCCCGTTGCCGGAGAAATGGCACGGCCTGAAGGACGTCGAGATCCGGTACCGGCAGCGGTACGTCGACCTGATCGCGAACCCGCAGGTGCGCGAGGTGTTTCGGGCGCGGACCAGGATCATCACCGCGATTCGGGGCCTGCTCGACGAGCGTGGGTTCATTGACGTGGAGACGCCTATCCTCCAGGAGGTGCCGGGCGGTGGCCATGCGCGGCCGTTCCAGACGCATCACAACTCGCTCGATCGCGACCTCTTCTTGCGCATCGCCTTCGAGCTGCACCTGAAGCGATTGCTGGTCGGAGGTTTCGAGCGCGTCTTCGAGATCGGTCGCGCATTTCGAAATGAGGGGCTCTCGCCTCGGCACAATCCAGAGTTCACGCTCATGGAGTGCTACCAGGCGTACGCCGACTACCAGGACATGATGCAGCTGGTCGAGGACCTGGTCGTCGTCTCGGCGAAGGCGGCGAACCGCCCGCTCGAAACGTCGTACGAGGAGGAGGCGGTAAACCTGACGCCGCCCTTCCGGCGTGAGCGGATGGCCGACCTCGTCCTCGAGTACACGGGCAAACACGCGGTCGGCGAGGAGCTGAACGACCTGTTCGAGGAGCACGTCCAGCCGCGACTGCGCCAGCCGACCTTCGTCCTCGACTACCCGGTGGAGGTCTCGCCGCTCGCGCGGCCGCGAGAGGACGACCCGCGTTTTGTCGAGCGCTTCGAGCTGGTCATCCTGGGCCGCGAGTATGCGAACGCGTTCACCGAGCTCACCGACCCGGTCGACCAGCGGGCGCGCTTCGAGGCCCAGGCCGCGATGCGGGCAGCGGGGAACGTCGAGGCCCACCCGATGGACGAGGACTTCCTGCGCGCGGTCGAGTACGGGCTGCCTCCCTGCGGAGGGCTTGGGATGGGTCTCGACCGCCTTGTGATGCTCGTCCTGGACCAGCCGTCGATCCGCGATGTGCTCCTGTTCCCGGTGATGAAAGCGGAGTCCTGATGCTCTCGCTCGAATTCATCCGCAAGAACCCGGACGTCGTGCGTCGCGCGGGCCAGCTCAAAGGCGAGGCTGCGCCGGTCGACGAAATCCTCGAGCTCGATCAGAAGTGGCGCGCCCACCAGCACCGCGCCGAGACGATCAAGGCGGAGCAGAACGAGCTGTCCAAGGAGTTCGCGAAGACTCGCGACGAAGCGCTCAAGGAGCGGCTGCGCGGGATGGCCGACGATGCCAAGCGCGAGCTGGCGCTGGCGGACGCTGTCAAGCGCGAGCTCAACGACCAGCTGCTGCGCGTGCCGAATATCTTTCACGAGTCGGTGCCCATCGGCGAAACCGAGGCTGACAACGTGGTGCTGAGGGAGTGGGGGCCGAAGCCCGATTTCGATTTCGCGCCGCGCACCCACTACGACCTCGGCGAGGCGCTCGGGATCATGGACTTCGAACGTGCGGTCAAGATTGCGGGCTCACGTTTTGCTTTTCTCGTGGGCGAAGGCGCGCGGCTCGAGCGCGCGCTGGTCCAGTTCATGCTCGACGTCCACACACGCGAGCACGGCTACACAGAGCTGTGGTCGCCTGTGTTGGTCAACTCCGCGGCGATGATCGGCACGGCGAATCTGCCCAAGTTCGCCGACATGCTGTTCAAGGTGGAGGGCCGTGACCTGTGGCTGATCCCGACCGCGGAGGTGCCGGTCACCAACTACCACCGCGAAGAGATCCTCGACGCGGATCAGCTGCCGCTGAAGTACGTGTCCTATGCGCCTTCCTGGCGGACTGAGGCAGGCGCGGCCGGCAAGGACACGCGCGGGTTCATCCGTATGCACCAGTTCTCGAAGGTCGAGCTGGTGAAGGTCACGACCGCGGAGACGTCGCTCGACGAGTTCGAGAAGCTGACCCACGACGCCGAGGACATCCTGCAGCGCCTGGGACTGCACTACCAGGTGATGGCGATGTGCACCGGCGACATGGGTTTCGCGCAGTACAAGAAGTACGACCTGAACGCGTGGGCGCCGGGCCTCGACCGCTATCTCGAGGTCTCGTCATGCTCGACGTTCAACGACTTCCAGGCCATGCGCGCCAATATCCGGTACCGGGCAGGCCGTGGCACGCCGCCACGATTCGCGCACACGATCAACGGGTCGGGCCTCGCCCTGCCGCGGACGATCGACGCGATCATGGAGACGTACCAGCGGTCCGACGGGATGATCGCGGTGCCCGAGGTGCTGAAGCCCTACATGGGCGGGGTGGAGCTGATCGGGGCGCGATAATCGGACTCCGCCCGACGGAGGGGTGGCCGAGTCCGGTTGATGGCGACAGTCTTGAAAACTGTTATAGGTGCAAGCCTATCCTGGGTTCAAATCCCAGCCCCTCCGCCACCGCACTGAACCGTTTCGTGACTTCGCATTCCAGGACCAGATTCGCCTCGCTGTGGTCATGATCCGCCCGATGCAGGGCCAGCAAGTCCAGAGACCATGGCCCGGATTGAGTGAAGCCCGCGTTCTGCAGATCGGGCTGGTCGTCCTTGGCTTCGGAGGGCTGATCACTGCGACCCTTGCCAGTGCTCCGCTGAGTGCTTGGGTGTCGGGAATCAAGGCGCCACACCCGATGTCATTTCCCGCCTTCGCTCTCCTCGGGCTAGTGCCTCCACTGACATCTATTGCGCTCGGCCTCTGGACTTGGCGCCGGCGCAGAGTGCGCAGGTTTGTAAGCGCCTACGCGATTGTCGTGGGGATGATGGCGTTGCTGATTGTCGCCAGCTTGATGACGATTTCGCTAGCTATCGTTCTGCTGGCCAGATAACTGCGGGCGCAGCGATGAACTGGATCTATCTCAACCCGTTCTGGAACAGAAACCGTTTGATGGTTTCGGAGCTGAATCCTGACGAGTGCCGGCGGCGACTGAAGGAGGCGCCGACGAGCCAATCCAATATGGCCCGCCTTTGGGTTGGCCGAGGTGATGCCAATTTCGCCAAGGTCGGCGTGAGGACAGGGTCGTTGTTGGAGATGCATGTCCGCGTCAGCGTGAAGCCGAGCGTGGGCGGCGAATCGCAGCTCCTTCTCCGGTTCTCGGGCGGAAAGGGCTCAGCAATTGTGCTGTCGATGGTGATCGTCGGTTGCATCGGGGCATTCAGCTGGGCGCTGCTGGGCTTAGCGGGTGGGGGTGGTTGGGTGCCTATCTACGGCGCCGCGCTGCTTTCGATCTTGGTCCCGATCCTTTGGGTATTGGCTCTCCGGGCCGCGGCTTTGGACGATGAACATGAGCTGTGGACGTTCGTCGCCGACCAGGTCGGCGGCCGTGGTCTCTGACGCTCAGAGCAGGAAGCGGCCGTTCTCCATGATCGTCCGGCCATCAACAGTGACGGTCGCGTGCGACGCCAGGGCGTCGACGTGCGATGGGCACGCCCAGTCGGCTTTCGTTTCGAACCCATACGGGTCGCCGAACGCGATATGAACGCCGGGGAACTTCTCGTCCTGGAGGAAGTTCCCGACGATGCGCGTCAGCCCGACGTTCGTGCCGACCGCGAACTCGCCGACGCGATTGGAGTTCGGATGCTGCGACATGTACTCGCTGACTTCCGCGGCGAGCTGAGCATCGGGCGTCTCCACCGACACCATGCGGCCGGCGCGGATCTTGATTCTCAGCGGCGGCGAGAGCGTGCCGTATTTCTCGGCGAACCAGTCGCCCATCTCTTCCGCGGCGATCTCGCCGTCGACCGAGACCGGACACGTGAACGTCTCGCCCTCTGGCAGGTTCCCCCAGCGACCCTGCTCCCAGTAGCGTCCGTCGGAAGGGATCCAGTGCAAGGTCGGCGAGAAGGTGGCGACCAGGTCCGTGCCCAGCGAGGTGTTGACCGCGATGCGGGAAGCGTGTCGGACGATCTCGAAAACCTTGCGCGTCACTGTGTAGATCTCGTCGTAGTCGGCGGCCATGCCGTCCTTCATCACCGTGTCGTTGATCCCGATCATGTGCCCGTGCCGGCAGCGCAGATCGTCCGCCAGCAGGTGCAGCATCGGCTGGCGGAATCCAAGCTCGCCTCGCATGCCGATCCCGATGAAGTAGGAGGCGGTCGGCCGAAATTTCACGAGCTCGTCCGCCAGCGTGCGCGGAAACGAGGTCACCGGTCGCGTGGCGATTTCTTCCAGGGTCCAGGCGCGCACCGTGGCGCCGGTCGCGAGCGCCTCTTCCTCGATGGCCTCGGCGATCTCCATCCGCGGCCGGTCGCGAATGATCGCGACGCGGTCCTGGCCGCCGATGTTGAGGCACGAGCGCACAGCGTTTCGCGCGCCCGCGGCGTATTCATTCCGCATCGAAGACATAGGTTATCCAGCCGCGGTGTCACAATCGGGCTGAGTCATGGGCCGTCTCGAAGAGAGGGACCTGCGGAGCCTCGAGCGGAGGAGCATGTACTCGATCTTCGCCCCGCTCGAGGGTGACGACGGGCTGTCGCGGGAGCTCGCGCTCGAGGACCGGGCCGACCCGACGCGCGCCGGCGAGCTCGCGGTGTGGGGCTTCATCCGCCGCCGCATGCGGCGCAGCCGGCGGGTCGCCGACGAGGACTGGGTGCCGGCGATGTTCATGTTCGTCCGCCGCTTCTCCTAGCTTCTCCGTAACATCCGGGCGCTGCTGACGTTGCTGCATGCGGTGGCTGACGTCACTCCAGCCCACGTCGGTCAACTGTCTCCGGACGGACGTTTCCGTTGGGATGGAGTGCAGTGGCTCCCCGTCGTCTCGAACCCGCCTCCGGTCTGGGCAACGCCACGCATCCGATCGAGCGCCTCGGCCGCCGCGCTGGGCTCGGCGCTGCTCATTGGTCTCGTCACCGACCAGTGGCTCAGGACGGGCGCCTTCGGGATAGGCGCTTCGCTGACGTTTGTTCTGGGCGCGCTCGTCGTGGTCTGGATTGGCGGTCTGGAGCGATTCGAGTCGCGAGCCCTCGTGGCGCTCGCCGCGGTATTCGCATGCTGGTTCACCCTGCGCGCGAGTCCGTGGCTCCTGGCACCCGACCTTCTCGTCGCGATCTCCCTCCTCGGATTGGCAGCCTCCATCGCTGTGCGCGGCTCCGTGCACGATCTCGGCGTATCCGAGGTTGGGGCGCGGGCGCTTCAAGCCGTGGTCCAGATGGTGGCCGGCGCCGCGTTTGTCGCCACACCCGCGCTGCGCGCCCGAGGTCGCGTGAGCGCTGCGGCCCCCCTTATCCGCGGCGTGCTCATCGCCGCGCCGATTGCGGCTCTGCTTGCCGCGTTGCTCGCGTCCGCCGATCCGGTTTTCGCGTCCTTCTTCAACCTCAACGTCAACGTCGGCCAACTTCTTCTCGACATTGCTTTCGTAGCCCTTGGCGCGCTCTCGGTGGCGGGCCTGCTCCGCCTCGCGGCGTCTGAGCCAGTGGAACGGGTGGACGGCCCGGCCTGGCGGCTAGGTGCCACCGAGGCGCTCGTCGTCCTCGCCGTGCTCGACGCGGTGTTCGTGGCATTTGCCGTCGCACAGGTCCTGGCCGCGACGGGCGCCGCGGGGGACACGTTGAGGTCAGCCGGCGTGCTTTGGGTGAGCGGCATCACCTTGGCGGTGTTGTTCCTTTTCAGCCGGATCAGCCGATTCTCCGACCGCAAGAGCCAGCTCGCATTCATGGTCCTGGCTCAGTGCGCCATTGCGTTGACCCTGCTGATCGTCGTGGTCGCGTTTCGCCGCCTCAGCCTTTACGAGGAGGCATACGGCTTCACGATGCTGCGTCTCTACAGCCATATCTTCGCGGTGTGGGTCGCGGCCGTCTTCCTGCTGCTGGCGGTCGACTTTCTCGGTCTGTGGTCGCGCCGGCGCTGGTTCATCGGAGCGATGCTGGCCACTGGCATGACGGTCCTCCTGGGGCTGAACTTCGTCAACCCGGAAGCCGTCGTCGTATCGCTGAACACGAACCATGCACAGACCGCTCACAAGATCGACGGTGACTATCTGGCGCAGCTCTCGAGCGATGCCACACCGGCGCTGCTCGCGTCACGGGACGCAATCGACCCGGCGCTGAGGCTCCAGGTGAACCAGGCTGCGTGTGCCGGAGCGCGTAGTTACTCGCCGCCGGCTGCGGCATTCAACTGGTCGGACGCCGCGGCCGCTCAAGCGCGTCGAAGCGGCTGCTAGCCGGGCAGGTCGCTCACGCGACGGATCCAGCGAAGCATCGCCTTGCTCGTGTCGGGGACGTAGCGCTCGGCCCCTTCGACGATGGCATCGAATGACGTCGCGCGAAACGTGATGCCCGATCCCTGGATATCGGTGGCCACGAGCTCGCCACCATCCCTCGTCATGTCCAGGATCACGTCCCCGGCATTGCCTTTCCAGGGGTAGATCGCAAACTGGAGCTCGGCCCCCAGCGCCTCGGGGTGGTTCGCGTATAGCGACGCGACCTGCAATGCCGCTTCGTCGAGCGCCGCAGTCAGCGAATCCGCAGAAGAGTTCTTCGGCGCCTTGCCGTCGGACGCCCAGTCGACGTCCCACCTGGAACCGGATCGCTGGACGATGCACGTCACAAGGTCCGACAGCTTCAACGCTTGGAGGATAGCGGTGGGACTCGGAAAATAGGGCCGGTGGGGGATCAGGATCGCGAGCGCGTGCTCGAAACATTTGTCGACGTCGCGGGTCGCCTGCACAGCATCCCGGTCCAGCGCAAGAAACGACTTGTGGTTTTGAACTGGCTGGTCGAGGACTTTCAGCCGGGCCGCCTGTATCCCGAAGAGGAGGTGAACCGCATCATCTTGCGCCGCCATCCGGACTTCGCGGCCCTGCGCCGCTACCTGGTCGACGAGGAGCTCATGCAGCGCCGGCGCGGCGTGTACTGGCGGACGGGCACGGTGCCGAACGTCGGCTGGGACCCGCCATCCTGGCCCACGGAGTGAGATGGCGCCTCCCTCGTTACGCGGCGTGACCGCGCGACGTTGGGTTCGCAAATGCGCAACATGATCGTCCCGCTCGGTGTCGCGGTCACCTGCTCCGTGGTCGTGGCGGCGATCGTCGTCGCGGTCGGCCGCCCTGTCCTCCTGACCAGCTCGCCGTCGGCCGTCACCGCGAATACGACCATCACGCCAGCGATCCTGACGAGCGGAGACGCCATCGTGTCGAAGAAACCAGACCTCGCCGTGATCGGCGCCGGCATCGACTCCCAGCAGCCGACCGCTTCAGCCGCCCAGGCCGACCTCGCGGCCAAAGCGGCAAAGCTGATCGCCCGCATCAAGTCGCTCCCGACCGCCGACCAGGACATCAACACGACCGGCTACTGGATCGGACCCGTCTACTCGCCCCAGGGTCAGACCATCACCGGGT
>WNFJ01450780.1_pt2 | contig 11514 bp, 7 predicted proteins | sample 5400461 | NCBI WGS metagenome assembly WNFJ01 (sample SAMN13153349, study PRJNA577476) | soil metagenome | isolation source: 115 cm saprolite on Douglas fir-dominated hillslope | place: USA:California | collected 2013-09-17 | reverse complement strand
GAGGCGCGTCACGCAACGGCTGGTATCTTGCGGGCTGTGCTCGACCAGAGCTTGCGCCTCCTGCACCCCTTCATGCCCTTTGTTACCGAAGAGGTCTGGCAGTATCTCTATCGTAGCAGCGAACCGGACCAGGGGCAATGGCCCGCCTCCGCTCTGATTGTCGCGCCCTGGCCCATAGCGAATCTCCAGGCAATCGATGATGAGGCGGAACGGCAGTTTGGTCTCGTGCAGGAGATCATCACGCGTATCCGCGATGCTCGTAACCAGGTCAACGTCGAACCGGGCCGCCGCGTGCCGGTGATTATGGCTGCTGGCGATCAAACCTCTATGCTCGAGACGCAGGCTCCCCTGATCGAGTTCCTGGCGCGCACAGAGAAGCCCCAGCTGCATGAACGCCTTGCCCAGAAACCAGCACAGTCTATGAGCCAGCTGGCCGATTCCGTGGAAATTTACCTCCCTCTGGCCGGCATGCTCGACATCGGCAAAGAGCTGGAGCGCCTCGACAAAGAGATAGCCCAGGCGCGGCAAGAGATAGCCCGTCTCCAAAGCAAACTCTCCAACGAAGCCTTCGTCACCAAAGCCAAACCAGAGGTCGTCGAGAAAGAGCGGGAGAAACTGGCCGCCCAGGAGGATCGTGTTACAAAGCTCATAGCAAGAAGGATTGAGTTGGCAGGATGAATAAGGTGGCTGATATATGACTAAAACAAGCTGGGTTGAGATTTGCGTGAGCGACTTAGAGCAATCCATCACATGGTTTGAGCATGTGCTGGGCTTTCGTGTCGTCGCTCGCGATGCAGGCGAATATGTTGAATTGTCTCGCGGGGAGACCTCTATTCAACTGGCGACAGATAGCGCACCATACTGGGCGCCTGAGCGCGAGCGCCTTCTGCCGCCTGGACAGCGCGGCAGCGGCGTTGAGATCATCCTTCTCGTAGAGAACATAGATGCTGTCTATCACCAGGCCCAACGGGCCCGGGCAGACATCGCGCGTGAACTCGCCGACTACCCCTGGCACATGCGGCAGTTCTGGGTGCGCCATCCCGATGGCTACCTCATCCGCCCCGCTCAGAAGATCCTCTCCGTGAACCCGGCGACGTATCGTCGCCAGGTAGCCGAGGCTTTTCAACGCGATACGCCGCGCATTACCCAGGAACTGCTCGCAGTGAACAAGACCGCCGATAGCCTTGCTGCGCAAGGAGACTTTCTCGGCGCGGCAACGATCTATGAAACCATGGTGACGGAGATATTCGAGCAATCCCACCTCTACGATGATGAGGAGGAAAGGTACGACGACGACTACGAAGAAGAGGGATACTATCCAGAAGAGGAGGGATTAGAGAGGCTTGTCGGAGAGTGTATTGAGGCGCTGGGCAACTGTTTGGCTGACAAACGAGCTGATCGCGTAGCGCGTGAGAAGATCATCGAGGTGCTTTTTGAGATCTACCAGCACGACTTGCATACCTACAGCAGCCTCGGCCTCGACTTCACTTCCAGCGCATCGGACAAGCTTGTGAGATATACAACGCCGCTGGAACGGCGCACTATAGCTGAGTGGGTTCGCGATGTACTAACCGACGAAGAGGAAGAGATCCCAGCCTCCCGGCGCCAGGCCTATGGCAAGTTCTTGCTGGACCTGGAGAAAGATACCCTTGATGATGAAGCCTACCTGCGCATCTGCCGCGAGACCGGTCGTACCTCTGACCTGGTTGATCGGCTGCTGACGCTTGGGCGCATTGACGAAGCTGCCAGAGTAACGCAACGTGTTGACGATCTTGCATTCCTTGGACTGGCCGACCTCTTCATCCAGCATGGACAGGATGCTCGTCCTGGAATGGCTCCAAAAATACTATCGGGACAGGGGCAACCACGTCGCAGAATTGGAGATAGCCGAAACTCTATTCCGCACGCAGCCCTATCTCAGGCGCTACCAGGAGCTACGCGATCTCGCCAGGCAGCTTGGTCGCTGGGAGACCCTTCGACCGGAGTTGCTCGCTTTCCTGGAGCAAACCAGCAACACCACGCTCTTAATCCAGGTTGCACTGGATGAAGGTGACATCGACCACGCCTTGCAGCTGCTGAAGGGGTCCGCGAAGAAGGACATCTACGGCTACACCTACCCTGAAGGTTATAGTTATTACTGGTACGGCAATATCGCCCTTGAGGTCGCCAGAGCCGCCGAAGAGACGCGACCGCGTGAGGCAATCGAGCTGTATCGACAATATGCGGAACGACTGATCGCGCTGCGAGACCGCAAGAACTACCAGGCAGCCTGCAAGTACCTGGCAAAGATGCGCGCCTTGTACGAGAAGCTTGGCGAGAGTGATGCATGGACGAGCTATATTACAGCATTGCGTGAGCAGAACCGCAACCTGAATAACAACGTACTATACACAAGTAATAGACGTTAATGCACTAAAGAAGCTCCTTCATCATTTCTAAATCTTGAGTCCAGTCGAAATAAGGAGAGGGTCGCACTGTTGAGCGCGACCCTCTCCTTATCTCGACCAGAAGACTTTTATACAGCCATCTCTTCTTGCTCGATTTGTGAAAACTGTTCGTTATACAATCTTGCATACAAGCCATTCCGTTCCAGCAACTCGTGGTGCGTACCACGCTCCACAATCTCGCCATGATCGACCACCAGGATCACATCTGCCGCCAGGATAGTCGAGAGACGGTGAGCGATAGCCAGCGTGGTGCGATCCTTCATCAACGGCTCCAATGCCGCCTGGATCAAGCGCTCAGAATGCGTATCCAGCGCACTAGTAGCCTCGTCCAGGATAAGAACACGCGGATTCTTGAGAATCACACGGGCAATAGCTACACGCTGCTTTTCACCGCCCGAGAGCTTATAGCCTCGTTCACCGACCAGGGTATCATAGCCATCATCAAGCTCCATAATGCGATCATGGATAGCCGCCGCCTTTGCCGCCGCGATCATTTCCTCTTCAGTTGCATCCAGGCGTGCATACAATAGATTCTCTCTGATCGACGCGTGGAACAGGTACGTCTCCTGTGTGACTACCCCGATTGACTCACCCAGTGATTCCAGGGCAATATCCTTGACATTGCGCCCATCGATCTCGACCGCGCCACTATCCACGTCGTAGAGCCGTGGCACAAGGTACGTAATGGTTGTCTTACCCGCGCCGCTGGGCCCGACAAGGGCAGCCAGTTGACCAGGCTTAATCTCGAATGAGACATGGTTGAGCGTTGGGCGTGAAACTGCTTCCTCGGCCAGGTCCTCAGCTGAGATGGCCACTGGCTCCGGCGAAACCGGGCGCTTTGCCTGGCCATCACCCTCATTCCCAATCAAACCATTGAGCAAACTGGACTCGTCGCGCTTGTACGTGAAGGTGACATCATTAAATGTCACATCTCCCTCGACATCATTCGTTGATAGCTTGAGCGCACCAGGTCTATTCTGAATCTCGATTGGGAGATCAAGATACTCGAAGATGCGGTCAAACAGCGCCAGCGCGCCCTGGATCTCAATCTGGACATTGAGGAGCGACCCTATGGGGAAGAATATCCTGCTTTGTAGGGTAGTGAAAGCCACAATAGTACCCAGGGAGACGCCTGGCACATGATGAATGATTTGCCAACCAGCTACAAGGTAGACAACGGCAGGCATAATTGAAAAGAACGTACCAATAAGCATAAAGAACCAGCGCCCTATCATTTGTTGGCGTACTTGCAGATCAGACAGTTTCTGATTCTCTGTCTTGAACCGCCCCTCCGCGTATTTCTGGCGGCCAAACGTCTTTATCAAAAGAATACCGCTCACTGAAAGTGTCTCCTGCATCATCGCCGTCAGTGACGCCATACTTTGCTGCGTTTCCTTGCTCGTCGCTCGCCTGACGTTTCCTAGTTTGTAGGTGATCCAAAGAAAGACAGGAAGGAGCCCCAACGAGATGAGTGTCAGCACGGGACTGAGGATGAACATAGCTATGATAGTGCTGACAGCCGTCGATATGTTGGAGACGACGCTCGTAGCCGTTTCCGTGACGACGCCCTGCACACCGCCTACATCATTGGAAAGACGTGACTGGATTTCTCCTGTGCGCGTCGAAGTGAAGAAGCGCAGCGACATACTCTGCAAGTGGTGATAGAGTTTGTTGCGAAAGTCACGCATCACGCGCTGACCAATAACATTGTTGAGATAGGTCTGCCCAACACCAATAATGCCAGTGACAACCGGTGTCACAATCATGATAATCACTAAAACGATTAACAGGTTTAAGTTCCCTTTGCCGATCGCGTCATCAAAGATATAGCGAATCAGTAGCGGGTTAATTAAGCCCAGAACGGTCGTAAGGATGATGGCAATAAGCACCAATACAACCTGAAATTTATATGGGCTAAAAGACTGGGCAATCCGTTGCAACGTTCGTGTATCGGTCTTCCGCCCTCGCTTTTTTTGTTCTTCTGCATACGCGGCCATACCGCCGCCCATTCCATGAAATCCCATGTATAATACTCCTAATATTTGATATCTTAAAAAGTTAATGACTCACTTACTTATTATTAGTATATATGATGATCGCGCTACATACACTGGCCATGAGTACTGTTATACACCTGTAAATTTTGACAGGCAGAGGCGGGAAATCAGCCCTGCCAATAAAGCGCCGCGCAACGGGATGCTGTCCACGCGCAAATGTTCGCGCTTGAGATCGTGCATCCCACCCCCAATTGGACCTAAACTGTCAAGCACTGGTATACCCGCTTCCATCAAGAGATTTGCGTCGGAGAGTCCACCTTTGCCCTCGGCGACAATGGAAAGACCCAGCGCTTTCCCCTCCTCCTGAGCCATTTCCACGGTGTGGCTGTATAAGGCGCCCGTCCACGCGTACACGTCAGCTTTGTACGAGTATCAGGAATACTACACCCCGCAGCAACCTGCTCTAATGCTTTTGCGGCTTTGCTGAGGCCCTGCTCATTATATGCCCTTACAGAGATGTGACAGCGTGCGACTTCGGGTACGATATTGAGAGGTTCGCTGCTGCTCAAACGCGTCACATTGAATGTAACACCAGGGTAGAGCATGTTCAAGTTATGAATGGCGATCATTTTATGCGCCAGTTCAATCACCGCCGAGCGCCCTTTGTGCGGCTCTGCCCCTGAGTGCGCGGGAATACCCGTGACCTCCATTACGTACTTATCCGCCCCCTTACGCGACTTCGTGATAACTTCCTCCGAACGGGAAGATTCTAAAACAAACCCTACATCAACCTGCCGGGCGATTTCGCGTAAGAGAGGAGCGCTTCCCGTGGAACCAACCTCTTCATCATTGTTAAAAACAACAATGATCTCACCAAACTGCTCAAACCCAGACTCTAAAAGAGCGCGCAGGCTATAAACGCCCATCAACACACCCGATTTCATATCAATCACCCCTGGACCAAAGGCAAGACCATCGATCACTTGAAAAGGTCTGGTGACCACTGCTCCTGTGCTATATACAGTATCCAGGTGACCCACCAGCAGCAAGCGCACTCCTCCATTCCCCCGCAGTCTCGCCACCAGGTTCTGCCCATAGCCGTCAGAGTCATGCAGTTGAACGCTGAATCCCATGGTCTCCAGCCACTGCTCCAGGTACTTCATGATCCGGTCAATACCCTCTCTCTGCCCCGTACCCGAATCAATATTAACAATCAGTTCCAACCGTTCGAGTAATTCCCGCTGATAGGCCTGAAGCTTCGGAAGAAAGTATTGGGAGTAGGTGTGCATAATGGTCCTTTGACAGCGCTAGCTCAATGAAAAAGATGTGCCTATATTCTATCACAGAAAATAGCAGGGTAAAGGCACGATGGTGTGCCCCTACCCTGCCTGTGGTTGATCACCTGTTACCGGTAACCCCTGGGACGTGCCAGGCTTACTCCTAGCAGTACACCGACGAGGAGGGTTACCAGTATGATGATGATCAGCGTTTGGGGGTCAATAAGCATAAATGGCCTCCTGCTCTTCCCTATTAAACCAGGGATTGGTAGTTATGTGTAACAGTACCTTTCTTTGTGAGGAAAAGCACTGATGAATAGACTTAGACGTACTTGATCTTGCCGACTCTTTTGAGGGCCACACTGAGCAATGAAGCGTGCCTGGTACGTTCTACAGAATTCATGGGTAGAGGTTGTTGATAATCCTGCAAACGAATCTTTTGCTTCAGAAATGCCTGTTGCAAAGGTGTAGGTTCTTCATCAAAATGCATCAGATTGGCGATATCTATGAGCAGTGCTCTACGCTGCTTCTCAGGAAATTTGACAATATCCTGAGATACCTTAATGTAAAGCCACTCTCGAAACAGATTGTCGAGTGCAATCTCTGAAACTTCAGATCGATTAGGTATAACGACCTGACGTCCGAACATCTGTTCATCTATTGATAAACGTATAAGGCGTTGATCCTTACGTTGCATATCTTTGCAACAGTTATGTGCAATCACAATGCTAATATGTTCGAGCATCTCAATGGGTGGAACTTCACCGCACTCGGCCTTTTTCGCATACTTAAAGATGCGAAAAAGGCTTTCCTGAAGAATATCCTCTACAATATCGAGCTCCTGGCCTTTCCAGGAAGATACATGAGAGCAATACACCCAACGCTTGATAAGAGGACGAAGTAAGAGGGAGAGTTTTTGCCAGGTGCTATCACTACGAAGGTCACGTTGAGGAGGTTCAGTCGAGTTTGTATGAGCCGTCATGAGAGTGTTCCTTTCGAGACTACCAGGATATACCTATGTAGAACCTACAAGAGACCTTTCCTTACTACTCCGTAACTGATCTTCAAACCGGTTTAGAAAATATGTACGATACATTAGGAAACTTGCAATAAATAAAAGAAACTCTCTGTTGTTGAAATAATAGCATGAGGAAACCTCATAGGTCAAGAGATTTTGTAACTGATTTGTGGTTGAAAAATGAGAATACTGAAATTTGTAGGAAACTCTGTAAAGTTATTGACTTTGTTGATAAGTTATGTTACCCTAGCTAGGGTTATTTTCATAAAATTAATATTTAAATTTCTGCTTCTCAGGCGTTCATTAAGCACAGAATCTTTTTAGACTCCCGGGTCTGTTGCAGATTACTTTAGTTTGTGAGTATAATAGCCAAAGGTAGCGTATAATAATATATGTCATCTCACACTCGTTTCAGAAAACCTTGGCGCGGCTCATGTATTATATTAGGAGTTTGGTATGGATGAGCGACACCTCGAGAAAGTAAAGAAACACCTACGAGATGCAGAGGTACAGGAACGTATTCAACAAAGTATCCAACGCGGACGTTTAGAAGCCACTGTGACGATTGGACGTGTGGCGCAATTATTTCATCTCAAAGAAAGCAAACTTCGCGATTGGGAAACTCATGGTTTACTCACTCCTCTACGCTCAAAAGACAACACCGGTCAGAGGCAGTATTCTCCCGGTGAACTGGATAAGCTTGCTATTATAAAAGAGCTTATTGATGAGGGTGGTTTTAGCCCTGGCGATATTCCCAATAATCTTTATGACATTTGGAACTCTATCTCTGACTCAAACGGACAGAAAGAAGCGATACAAAAACCAGGGGAGCCACAAAACAATTACCTTCGTGAGGTTGATCGCTTACCAATTGATCAGCGTGTGGAACGTGGATATTATAAAGAACTTTTTTGGCGTTATTATGCATCCCATGCTTTGTGGCTATCACTTATGCTCATATGCGAAGATATACCAAACTCGATTGCAGGGATAATACTGCCGCTTCAAATCAAGGATGTCCCCATCTCGTTGTGTGATCCAGAAAATGTGTACAAGATTGGTGATGCTCTGGTTGGTTGGCTTGGCCAGAGCCGCTCATTTTATACCTTTCTTTCCTCTGCTCCTGCATTTGAACATCCCAGCGATTTTCGTATCCTGCCATTGCATGAAATAGAGGAAAATACGCCAAAGGGAGGTACTCCAGAGGATCCTACTTTGATAGTTATACAGAGGAAAACTACCTTAACCTTGAGTCAACCTGTTGTTGATGTCATTCGGCGGCTCCTGGAGCCTCTCTACAATGAAGTGCCGGATTGGCACCTCTACTTGGGGCAGGGTATGCGTGACTTACTCGACCCCGTTATCGATTTCAATAGCGGCACAATTCTTCCCGATACTATTCTCACAGGTCTTGCGGAAAGAGTGGTACATATGGGAGGACAGACCGACGATAGGCAATATCGCTGGCGTTTCTGTTGCATTTTGGTGCCGAACAATTCCCAGCTACCTTTGCAACAGCGCAGCCTCGTTGTTCGAGCGAAAAGTAAAGGTGCACCATATGAATATAAGGTTGGTACAACAATTGTCACGCCAGATAAGGCTAACATTAGTATCAGCCTCAGAGCGTTCCAGGGAGGTCGTATCATCTATCGGCATATGGTGACCCCTGAAGATCCTTCGATTGCTCACCTTGATAAAGAGGAACCCATTCGTTCTGCTATCGCTATCGCTATTCCAGTGGGTGGGGAGGATGGGATGCCAGTAGCAGTAATTTACGTTGTGTCCGCTGAATCAGATGCCTTTTCTGAAGGAGACCGGCGTTTACTGAGGTTAGTTGGTAGAATGGTGGAAGAGTTACTCAGGACTTACGAAGTTCGCATCCGAGTGAAAGAGCAATTTACCAGCCTTATCAAGAATCCGAGCATAGCCGATCCATCTTTTGAAGGATTTTCTTCTGAAAATGATTTTATCAGCGATGTTGAAACTTTGCTTAATACTCTTAGAAAGCGAATAGAGGAAAGAAAAGAAGGAATTCTAGAGGAAAGTGTACTGCTGAATGATCTTGAATCACAACACAAAACGGAACGACCTGGCGATGAGGTTGTATCGTTTATCGCCATTGATATAGATAACCAAACTAGCCTTACGAATAAATATGGTGATAAGATGACCAGAAACCTGAGCCGGGTCGTCGGATTACGTATCCTGAGACAACTTCGCGTTTTGTTCACGAATCCAGAAAACTGTAAACTCTATCATGCATATGCTGATAGGTTTTATCTCCTTTTAAAAGGCGTGCCGCTTGAACAAGCAAGGGCGAAGGCGTGGTTATTTAGAAAAGTTCTAAATGGTTCCTATTCAGTTGATGCCTTACGCTCCTCCAGTGAGCAGCCTCCGGTTCCAGAAAATATGATTGTAACGCCTGAAATTACTGTACGTTTGGGAGTAGCTGCATACTTATACAAGAAGTTGGAAGAGCTTTTACAACGATATCCTGCTGCAACTGCTGTAGCATCAAGCACAGCATTAATATGCCGAGACCTGGATGCAGTACTCAGGGCAGGACAAGATGAAGGTGGGGATGTAATTATGAGTTGGGAACCTGAAATCCACGGTTTTGTCCGATTATCCCCAGAGACCCAGACTACCTAAGAAAGGGTAAATATATCAGGCGATTCGGGTAGAATGTTACTTTTGAGAATATTTATACGTTTCCTGATGTCATCAGGGCAATAAAAATTCTAACTGCTATCTCTCTATTTTTGGTTGAGATTGGTATGCTTAACTTAGAGAAGGCAATCTTCCAGTATTACCAGCAAAGGGACACAGTTAAGTAAGAGAGACTTGTATTGTTATGGAGAAGAAAGTTTTTGTATTAGGCCTTCCTGGAAGCGGAAAATCAACAGCCGCACGTTATATTGAAATGCTAGCGCGAGACGGTGGTTGGATTCCTAAACGCTATAACGATTATAATATTCTATTCGAAATGTTTCGCACCGATATTAATGATGAACGTTTCAGTTCCACCAAAAACGGTGGTTTCGATATCCATGAACTCATCGTATTTGATGAAGCCTTGATTGAAGTTGAAAAAGAGGTCTTGCAGAGGAAAAAAGTACATGATGATCAGAATGAACTGATCATTATCGAATTTGCTCGTGATGACTATTGCAGAGCCTTAGATTTGTTTTCTCCTGCATTTCTACAGAATGCTTGCTTCCTTTTCCTTGATACTGATATCCCTACATGTATAAAACGAATTAAGGATCGTGTCGCTGATCCGCAAACGCCAGATGACCACGACGTCTCAGATTATATTTTCGAATCTTACTATCAAAACGATAATAGGCAATATCAAACCTCCATTACCTCTAGGCTTAATGGATACCATGATGGCAACGAAGATCCAGTATTAGTTATCGATAATACCTCTACAACTTCATTGCGATGTTTCCTCGAGAATATTAAGCCTTGGATCATAGCCATATTACAGCAGCAACCCCTTTTTTCAGCTCCTGCTGCTGTCAATAATCCACTTAAGGGCTAAAAGTAGTATTTCAAAGAGGGAGATGTACGCTATTTATAACTTGAGTTTTATGAGCTTGTTAAGATTCTCTTTATACCCGTCCTCTTGTGTATCCATTTGTTTTATGTTATATCATGTTATATAGAAAATGTGTTCGTTTTGCTGTTTTTCGTTTGGAATAAGTATATTTTATGACAATAAAAGTGTTTCTATTAGGACGACCTGGAAGCGGGAAATCGACCGCTTTCCATGTGATTGCTAAATTGGCCACAACTCATGAATAATCAATTTGGATTAAACCGTACAAACACCCTCTATCCCCCATATGATACACTATAAAAAACACCTATCTCTATCTCTCAATTACCAATCATTGATCAACCATCAAGAAGAACGAGGAACTGTTAGTGGCTTCGACACGTACCCCTTTTGAAAAACTGACCGCCATCCATCCTGATCGCCGTATTACACTGGAGACCGGCTCAACTCCTGTCTCTATGCGCCTGATGGACCTTTTTGTGCCACTGGGCTTTGGCCAACGCGCTCTCGTGGTGGCGCCACCTCAGGCCGGTAAAACCACTATTCTGCGGCAGATTGCCGCTGCCGTCCAGAAGAACCATCCTCAGGCTAGCTTGTTTCTGTGCCTGGTGGATGAACGGCCCGAAGAGGTCACGGAATGGCGTATGGAGGTGCAGGGGCCAAACGTGAAGCTCTATGCCTCTAGCTTTGACCAGGAGTCGGCACGGCATGGACGTATCGTTGAGCAGGCATTGGCCGATGCGAAACGCCAGGCTGAACAGGGGAAAGATGTGGTGATTCTTCTCGACTCACTGACGCGCCTGGCTCGCGCCCACAACATGAATAGTGATATGTGGGATAGGCCGCGCGGTCAACGTGGGAACTATGGAGGATACGGAGGAGGGCGCACCCTCTCTGGCGGCATTGATGCCCGCGCACTTGAGGTAGGTCGGCGCGTTTTTGGTGCTGCCCGCGCTCTCGAAGAGGGAGGCAGCCTGACTATTATTGCCAGCTGTCTTGTTGAGACAGGCAGCCGCCTGGACGAGGTTGTTTACGAGGAGTTCAAGGGCACAGGCAATTTAGAGATACGTCTCTCCCGCGAACTGGCCGACCGCCGTATCTTTCCCGCAATCGATGTCGCAGCATCGAGCACACGCCAGGAAGAGCGTTTGCTGACGCCCCCTGAATTGCGCACTATGGCAATCCTGCGGCGCAAAATGGCCGATCTTCC
>WNFJ01379496.1_pt1 | contig 11514 bp, 17 predicted proteins | sample 5400461 | NCBI WGS metagenome assembly WNFJ01 (sample SAMN13153349, study PRJNA577476) | soil metagenome | isolation source: 115 cm saprolite on Douglas fir-dominated hillslope | place: USA:California | collected 2013-09-17 | reverse complement strand
AGAGCGACCGGCTTGGCTGGTCATGGCGCTGCGCGGGCTGGAAAGCGCATCTCAAGGCACCCTGCGCACCGCCATTCGCCAAGTTTCGAAACCTGTATTGTGCCGGCGGGCGGGAGCCATCGTTGCCCTCGAGGACCGGTCACCCCGCTGGATAGATTTCGGCTCCGGAGATGAACCATGTGTTCCTGTTTCCTGGGGAGACGTTGCCACTGCTTTTCATAGCACCGGCGTCGGGAATATCACTGTCTATTTCCGCCGCACGAAACTTTTCCGTTCGGCGGACATTCTAGGAAAACTGTTTGGGCCATTGCTTCGAAGCCGGATGGGACAAAGAGGACTAGCGGCAATCGTCCGCCGTTTTCCAGAAGGACCCAACCAAGCCGAAAGAAGCGGCCACGGTCCACGATTTGGGCGGAGGCGATTGGCTCTGCGGGAAAGCCTTTCAAGGCAATTTTAGGTAAGAATATAGTTGACAACTCACACGTATTTTGCTAAGATTTAAGCATGGAACCGAACACACTTCAAGACGCAATCCTTTACTTCGCAAGCCCCGACAACTGCCGCGAGTACCTTGTAGCGCACCGTTGGCCGGACGGCGTTACCTGCCCGCGTTGCGGGAGCAAGAATGTTCTGTTCCAGCCGAAGTACAACCGCTGGCAGTGTGGCAGTAGACACGCGCTGAGACAGTTTACCTCCAAGACTGGCACAATCTTCGAGGATTCGCCGCTCGGTCTGGACAAGTGGCTGCTCGCCATGTGGCAGGTAGTGAACTGCAAGAATGGCGTTAGTAGCTACGAGATCGCCAAGGCCATTGGCGTTACCCAAAAGTCGGCATGGTTCATGGATCACCGGATTCGGTGTGCGCTCGGCATGACTCCGACCGACAAACTTAGCGGCGAAGTGGAAGCGGACGAAACTTTCATTGGCGGCAAGGCGCGGAACATGCACGTCAGCGAACGGAAACGCCGGATCACCGGGACTGGCGGCAAAGACAAAACCGCAGTCATGGGCATCTTGGAACGCGGCGGCAAGGTCCGTACCACTGTGATTGGAAGCCGCAGAAAGAAAGAACTGCAAGCGGAAGTGAGAAAACATGTCGAAGCGGGAGCGGCGCTCTACACCGATGCGCTCATGTCGTACGAAGGGCTGGAAGGCGAGTACGCGCACAAGGTTGTTGACCATGCCGTACAGTACGTAGATGGCCGCGTGCATACAAACAGCCTTGAGAACTTCTGGTCACTCTTGAAGCGCGGCATCAGTGGAACTTACGTCAGCGTGGAACCGTTCCACCTGTTCCGCTACTTGGACGAGCAAACCTATCGCTACAACAACCGCAAGATGACCGATGGTGAGAGGTTCAGCATGGCGGTTTCTGGGATCGTCGGCAAGCGTCTGACGTTCGATCAGCTCACCGGCAAGACCGGAGCGGAACGCCCGATTTAGTCTGCATCGCAGTAAGCGCGGCCCAAAGCGGAAACGGGCTTGACTCTGCTTCCGCTCTACAAGGGTTCCAGCTTCTCAAGGAAGTAGGTAACAATTTCTTCCTCTGTCGCATAGCTGGTTTCAACGGTTTTCAGAATCACTGCGGTATAGCGTCGTGGTATTTCCGCTACCTGGGATTCACTGATTGCATCGCTGAAGTTGCCGCGAATGTCCTCATCATCCTTGCTTGCGACGAAGTGAAATCGGTGGCTTTTGATGTCCGCGCCCACAAGCCAACCCGTTGGCTTGATCGGTTGCGTATCCTTGCCGGATAATTTGTCAAAAGTTTCCGATAGCGCCAGAAATTCTGGTTCCTGTATTAGCACGCCAGCGCGCACCGAGTCGCTTCGTCGCCATTCGATGTCGGTTCCTGTTCTGTTCTGAGCGTTCGCCTTGGCCCACGAATAAACAGCTCTGAGTGTCGCTTTCCCCAAGCGGTGCTCTACGTCAGATATCATTTGCCGGTTGTCATACGCCTTCCCTAACCCAAGCACTGTTTGCATCGCTTGATCTAGTTGCGAAGGGATATCGGGAATCAGCATTCTCTGCGTAGGAACAGTGAACACAACTCCGAATGAACCTGGATACGAATAGGCGACCTGTAGCGCCGTTTCTGCCGCAATAAGCATGGAGTACGAGCGACGGCTCTTAGGGCCAGATCGAACTGCATCATAGGCGACAGTAATCGCTTCCTGAAATGTTCCGACACTGCTCGACAGCGCCTTGGCGGTAGGACGCTCCTCTAGAAGTCGATAGTGCAAGACGTCCAGTCCTAATTGGTTCGCCGCATACGCGAAGTCCTCTTGCAGGTTGTCATGCAGTTTGCGTAATGATCGCATGTTGGCGACCAGTCCAGACGATGCGGGATGATGAGCCACTTCCATTTCTAGTCGGCCCATAGTAGCCCCGACAGTCTGGAGTTTTTCTTGTAAATGCATTAATTGGCTCATAGCCCGCTCTCCGGCGAAATTCTCACAATTACGATACCGCGAACTCTCTTGTAGGTAACGCTCTTGGACCAAAGATTTACCCACCACATACGGTCACAGATTCCCTCAAACCAGCCCTCGTCTTCCTGTTTGTAGTCAACGCACAAATAGCAATCACATAGATGCTCACGCTTTATGTTCTTGTCCTCCCCGATCCAGTCCAGTAACTTGCGCTGTTCTGGCGTGCAGTTCTCATAAAACGCAGGGGACACGACCACGGCGAAATCAATGTCTTCAGGGTTGATTTCCTCTGTGAGATAGCTGCCGTCCACGATTACTTCGCAGGAGATGCGCTGCTGTTCCAGCATCTGGACGATCTTGCGGAAGCCATCCATGATGGCGTACCGCGTAGTCGAGAGCGGGAATCTGCCTACGCATAACTCTCGGATCTGGTCAATGCTTCTGACGTGCTCACCAGCCTCTAGCAACGGCGGGCAGTCAGAGGTTCGATTAGACATGTGGCGCGAGAATCTTAGTTGCGTCCGCGCACACGTCCGTGTTAACGTCTAACCGTAGCGCGAGACGCAAATGATTTGGGGTTTCGTAAAAGCCTCGACCGACATCGAGGCTTTTCACTTTTGTACGATATCACGGCGGCATCGCCGCGAGATCACCGAGAAGTCGCGGAGGCATCAGGCTTATAATGCCCGCATGAGACCATTGCCAGTAGCACCGGAGGTTTCCGGAGATACGCCAGCGGAACGGCTGAGCAACGCGTTGAACAGAATTCTGAAGGTATCAAAGGCCGACTTGCTGAAGAAGGAAGCACGGCTCAAACGGGCCAGCGAAAGGAAGCGGGCGGCAAAGAAACGCGCTTCCTGACTCCGCGCAACCCTGTCACGGCCCTACAAACATACCCTTTTCAATGGTGAGTTGCTAGCTATATTAATACCCAATTTTAACTACCCCAGATGCCTACGACTTCGCGGCGAACAGCGCCCTGGAAATCTCGTCCAGAATCACTTCGCTGCCGGCTCCACTTGGCCTAGTTACTCCGTTCCAGGCATTCGGTGCGGATTTTGTGTTGAGTCTACCGGGATGCTCTCGTGTGGACATACCGCCTTCGCAAAGTGACTCACAGCCTCATGACGATGTGCATACTCGCAGGATCGCTTGACGTGAAAATGCGGAGCGCTGCCGTTGCCGAGGGCTGGTTCTCAAGGATCGATCATGTGATTCGATCACTCCGCTGCGAGGACTTAAGGAAGGACCTCCACATGTACGTCTTACGGGAAGTTTTGGAGCAGGCGCAGAAAAACGGAGTGGCAATCGGCCATTTCAACATCGCTGATTTGGTCTTATTGAAGGCTGTGTTCGCCGCCGCGCAAGATCTGAATGTCCCGGTCCTGGTTGGTGCGTCCGAGCAGGAGCGCAAGTTTATAGGAGTCCGTCAGATTGCGGCCCTTGTGCGGAGTTTGCGGGAGCAATTCGACTTCCCGATCTTCCTTAACGCAGATCATACCCACTCCCTCCTGGAGGCCGAAGAAGCAGCCAGGGCCGGTTTTGACGCGATCGTCTTCGACGTTTCCGCACTGCCGTTCGAGCAAAACGTGCGCCAAACCAAAGAGGCAGTCGAAGCCCTCAAGACAATCAATCCTGCGATCCTCGTTGAAGGAGAGCTCGGCGACATCGGAACCGGCTCTGAAATACATGAAGAGGCTCCGGACCTGTTGAAGGGACTAACCAGTCCTGTGGAAGCGAAACAATATGTCGAGTCCACCGGAATCGACATACTGGCTCCAGCCGTGGGCAACATGCACGGCATGCTGAAGAGCATGGTGCAAGGCGAAACGAGGAAGCGTTTAGATATCCGAAGAATCGCTCAAATTAAGAGCGCGGCACGGGTCCTGCTTACTCTGCATGGCGGATCGGGAATTGACGATGAAGATTTGCGCAAGGCGATCGCCGCGGGGATCAACGTCGTCCACATCAACACTGAATTGCGCGTGGCATGGAGACATGGTTTAGAGGACGCCCTGGCCAAACAGCCCGATGAGGTCGTCCCTTACAAGATCCTACCGTTCGCAGTGGAGTCGGTGAAGCAGGTAGTTCGCTCGCGCATGAGGCTCTTTAATGGAATTGGTAACCCGTAATGGCCGTCACTAAGGAAACAAAAAGCGGAGACTTCGATAATGCAAGCCGTCAGCGAGCGCCTCAAGAAATTCCAATTTTGGACCGCGTCAACCAGGATTTTCTCGACCAGCTTGCGGCGGAAAGCGGACCGCCGATCTACACCCTGACGCCAGACGAGGCGCGCAGTGTCCTATTGCGGGCACAGTCGGGTTTCGCCCGCAAGCCAGACGCTCATGTCAAGGACTGGAATGTGGTCTCAGGTCCGTACGCTCTTCGTCTCCGCACTATCCGTCCTGAACATGCCAATGACATAGATCGAGGTCCTGTCATCATCTACTTCCACGGTGCCGGCTGGGTCATGGGCGACGCGACAACTCACGATCGCTTGGTGAGGGAGTTGGCAGTGGGTGCCAACGCGACCGTCGTATTCGTTGATTACGACCGAGCGCCTGAGCACCGTTATCCAGTTGCAGTCGAAGAAGCGTATGCGGCGACCTGCTATGTCTCAGAGCACGCCCAAGAATTCGGCGTTGACGCGACACGTCTTGCGGTCGCTGGCGACAGCGTGGGCGGCAACATGGCAACGGTCGTGTCGCTTCTTACAAAGCAAAGGTCTGGTCCTGCAATAGCGGGTCAGATCCTTTTCTATCCTGTCACGAATGCCGATTTTGAGAGCGGCTCCTACAAACAGTTCGCCGATGGCCCATGGCTTACCAGGCGGGCGATGCAGTGGTTCTGGGACCAGTATCTTCCCGATCACGACAAGCGCAAGGATCCTACCGCTTCTCCGTTGCTGGCATCGCGGGAGCAACTCACTGGCTTGCCGCGCGCGCTCATCATCACGGCCGAGAATGACGTGTTGCGCGATGAAGGCGAGGCCTATGGCCGCAAGCTGATCGAGGCTGGAGTCGAAGTTGCGACAACGCGGTACAACGCGACCATTCACGACTTCTTGATGCTAAACGCACTGGCCGAGGCTGCGCCGACCCGCGCAGCAGTGGCGCAAGCGGTAGATTTTCTGCAGAGCGTTCTTGCTCCAAAGCCGAAGAGAAATCCTTAGTCAGTTGCAGCTGACAGGCAAACGAGACTTCCCGTCATTAATCCACACGACCCAGGCAGTGCTCCCGAACTGCCTGGCCGGACCTCACCCCGTGAAACCCGGGTAGTATCGAGCGACAATCCCCCAGGGTTCTAAGCGGCCGCAGAGACCTTCACACTCTTGGCGGCCTGTTCGATAAGAGCTGCGACCGCCTTGGGTTGTGACACGTAAATTGAGTGGCTACCCTTGACCTCAACGACGGTAGATCCCGCCCGCTTGGACATTGCACGTTGGGCATCAGGTGGGATCATCTTGTCGTCGGTAGTGATCAGGTACCAGCTTGGTTTGGATTTCCACGCCGGTTCGCTGATCGTGCCGCCGAGGGCTTCCAAGCCCCATGGCACTTGGGAGTCTGCCATGAACCCGGCTTTCTCTGCGTCCACGTCGGCCGCGAAGGAGGCGGCGAACTTCGCCCTGTCGAGAAACAAATAGCCATCCTGCGGCGGAAGTATTGGCGGCACGGGTGCGCCGGGCGGCGGATCTTTAATAAGCGTCGCCACCGACTCGCCCTTCTCCGGTGCAAAGGCGGCGATATACACGAGCCCTGCAACCTTGGGATCGTTTCCCGCTTCGGTGATCACCGCTCCTCCATAGGAGTGGCCGACGAGAATTGCAGGCTCGTCCTGCGCTGCAAGAATGCGCTTTGTAGCCGCGACGTCGTCCTTAAGCGATATTGTAGGATTCTGGACGATGCTGACATGGTAACCGTCCTTCTTCAACGTGTTGTAGACGCTCTCCCAGCCAGCGCCATCCACAAAGCCGCCGTGGACCAAAACAATGTTATTCATTGCTCGCAACCTCCTTCTTAACACGGAATTATAACTCTGCCTCGCACGTACCAGCTGCTGCGATTCTGCAAGGATGGTCGGTCACAAAGGAAGTGATCTGATGCCGGCTTACCGCGATTAGTACTGATAAGCGTGCAACTGGCGTTTGCCAGACAGGGTGCAAAGGAACAGGGAGTATGTCCTGTTTGCCGATAATAATTCCAATGACACGGATCGGGCTTCTCAAGAAGATTGCTGACCCAGCCGGAACTGATTCGTGGGTGAGCCGCTGCTGGGACTACTTGGCTTGGTGCTTGGCGTACTCTTCGGGCGTGAATTTGCCCGCTTTGACGTAGCTTTCGTTCAGCTCCGTGTACTGCTTCCACTTCTCGGGCAGGTCATCCAGTGCAAAAATGCCGAGACGGGGCAGACGGGAACGCAGGCGCCGCAATCGATGCATTCCACGGGATCAATGTAGAGTTGGGGAACGTCGTCGAATGTTGTCCGGCCGTCGTCATAGGTCGTGTTCTTCTTCGGGTGTATGCAATCCACGGGGCAGGCATCGACGCAGGCGGTGTCCTTTGTCCCGATGCAGGGTTCGGCAATGACATATGCGACGGCTTACCTCCGCTGTCTTTCACCGTATGCCCGCGACAAAGAAGATTCAAGTGTGGCCGAGGTAAACTCGTGGCACATGGAACCGCCGATTGAAGAGATTTCCGCGGTCACTCTACGTGTTGCCAACATGAGGGAGTCCGTGCGATTTTACAGAGATGTTCTCTGCATGGAGCTTCTCTATGGTGGAGAGGACGCGGGTTTCTCTTCACTGCGCGCAAAAGGCACACAATCTGCGATCCTCAATCTGGAACAGGGCGACACGGTGACTCGCTGGGGAAGGCTAATCTTCCATGTCACGAATGTGGATGCGTTATGGTCTCATTTGAACGAAAGGGGATTCGATCCTCAAATTCCACAAGACGCTTCCTGGGGAGAACGCTATTTCCATATGCTCGATCCAGACGGCCACCAACTGTCGTTTGCTTGTCCACTACAATGACTCAAGAGAATTGCCTTGGTGGATGAGGGCCAAATGGCGGTTTCAGTCGAGATCCAACACACTGGAGATCCAAATATGCAGGCAGAGGTTCGAGCGGTCGTCGACCATGTGCTGGCCGATAGGCCTGGAAACTGGCGTGTTTCGATCACGGGCTCTCAAGCGAATGACCGGTGGGAATTGAAGATAACAGGGCCGAATGCATTCCAGCGGTCGTATACCCTGGAGGGTTCTGCCGGGGAGCATCGACCCGAGGCGATCCGGCTTATTTTGGGGAAGATGGTCCCGAGACAGACAGCAAGGGGTTCGTGAGCACGAAAAATCTTAATTCCCGTTCACGGTTCACATACCATGAACGGGAACCGTGTTAAATCACGCAGGCAGCTGGGTGAGAAATTCTCCCAGCTTCGCGGTCGCCTTGAACTGCGGAACCGGATCGAGCTTCTTGAAGGCACTGGGTGAAGGCGTTCGATAAGCTCCACATGGTTCGCGGCGAGAATTCCGGATACTCCGGTTCGAAGTAGAGCCGGTGGACGTCGGACAAGAGACTCTTCGGAGCGTCAAGCTTGCCGTCGACAAACGCCGAGTAGAAGATCAACTTGGCCCGCTCGTCGGTAATCTGCGTCTGACGCCAGTGCTCAACCTGGCGCTGCATCGGCTCGAAGTTGCGCTGGATGCGGTCCACTCCAACCGAAAGCGTATCGACCAGGTTGAAGCTCTTGGTGTGTTTGGCAAGTACGGGAGTGAACACGCCCGTGACAATGTTGCCAAGCTCAGCGCTGCTCTTACATGTGACCCCTTTCATTCCGGGACCGGCCAGCGATGATTCCCATGTGTCGCACCAGCGATTCAAATAGCAATGGACTCAAATAGTGAGGGAGCCCCTGACATCATCAGGGCTTCAATGCGAGTGAACCTTCAACCTACTGATTAAGAGTTATGTTTCCCAATGTGGCTACCGCATTGACAACTGCAGCCGTCACAGCAACTTAACGATCAAAAGACCCGCATGGACGGTTTTCGAAAAGCGTTGGAAAAGTTGGCAAAATCGAACGCCATCTAACTGCTAAGGACACAAAAAGGACACAGCGGGCACGCCGACAGTCGTGAAAGCCCGCTGATTTTTTCACCAGACGCGCCCCGAAAAGAATATAGCGCAACTCCTGGGTAGCTTCGCGGTGACACCGACCCACCGTACTTAACGGCAAACCAAAACTCGACGAGCCTTCCCTCACTTGCAAATTTCGTTGTTTCCACAGAACGATCCGAGATTGTCTCCATAGGAGGTCTCATCCTTGTTCACTGGAGACTTCACGTGAGTTGTCGGAGTTCTGTATTCTTTTTGGTCCGCTGTGTGCCGCCAGCAGTCGCTACGTTTGCATACCGAACCTTCGCATTGTTCTTCCGCAACACATCGTAGAGACTCGATCCGTTGAGAGATATTTAGTCCGATCCTGACGATGGCAACGATACCTTCATCGCTACTTCCGGTGCGCTACATTACACCCAAAACGGCACCCTTGCTTTCGCTAACCGTCCCGACAGTACTGCCCCAAGTAACACGGCGAAACGGGCGTCGGTTTTCCGACCAGGAATCCCAAACTCGAGGCTCCTCCGCATAGACCGCACCCAGGGCGGGAGCACTCCACCAAACGTGTCCGGTCCCGAATGGACGGCCCGAACCGCGAGAACCGCCCGCCGCCGCCGTCCTGCCGCACCATTCCATTCATGGAACCTAACTTTTCTGGTTTCGAGAGTCTCCCTGGATCATTGACTTGACGATGTTGGGCGGTCCTGTGCCTCTGCCGAAGTGGTCGGTTTTTCGACGGCGTTAATTTTGTCCATTACTTGACGCGGCTGTGGTACTTTGGCTCGCGAGTGGTGTAGTGATCGCCACCCGTGATGTCGAAAGACGCACTCCCTCCCCCTACCCGTGACGGGATCTCTTGTGAGAATCGTCACGCAATATTCGCAATACCAGCAGTGGCCCTGTCGGGATGATTCCTCGAAACCACTCGAGATAGCGGGTGAAGGGCCTGCTGAGGTAGGTCGCTACTGTGCCTTCGCGGAGGTCTGCGTTCGAGTGGCTAAGAATCATGGGGAGGGCTGTCGTCCGCGCTCCTATTTGGTTCTTCGGATTCCGACGGTCGAGGCGCGGTCCCAGTGTGATCTGCAAAGGAGCCCCCAAGGCCGAGCTCGGCCCAAACCACGGAGGCAGTAGTTATGAGTGCAAAGTGAAAGACGCTACCGTTGGCCTTGGAAACACTGCCACACCCGTTGAGTTAGTGTTGCCCGAAGCATTCCTGAGACTCGGCGAGGGAATCACAAGTGTTAGGAAAGAGATGGACGACATTCCCCCTGCAAACCTCTCTACCGGACGCGCAGTCGCTGATTCCGCTTTGAACGTCTGCGGCCTAGACACGGTAATTCGTCACGCGAGAGAACTGATTCTCGCGGATCTTCCCAATGACCTCATCAAGATGGTCTATCTAGCGTCCTTGCGAGATTGCAACACAGGCCACTATTTCCATCCCCGGATCTCCCAGCAGAACGATTCCACCAGTGCCAGTCATGCATTGCGGTTGTGTCACGAGGAGGTCTTTGCTCGTCTGATGGCAGCGCCTTTATCCGAGTATGTCACGCAACTCGGAGGCTACATTTGCTACACCCATGCTGACAAGGCTCGCGTAATTAACACGTGGAAATCGCTGCCGGCCTACAGGGCAACGGTACCTCTGAAGGCATCGACTCTGGATGCGGAATTTTTCTTCGCCAGCGTCGAAGCCGCGCTCATGGTTCTGGATGGCCAGCGTTTTGGCAATTCGTGATCGCGGCCATGTCCCCACGGTCCTGCTTTCTCAGCGCCTTGCCAATGAGGGTACCCTCTGCTTAACCGTGAGGTTGGTCACAGGTACGACAAGGGGTGAGGTGGGAAACAACCACTTCACGACGACTGCGGCTTCGGCGGCAAGCAGGTTGACCTTCAGTTGAAGCGAGCCAATCGTCAGTCGCTCACCCCTTTGCGCCACATCGGGATTGCTACTCAAGGCTGCCCTTTGTCCCGTTGTCGCAAGCAGCGTAGCATTCTTGTCCAACAAAATCAGACACCGCATCGCGAGCCAAAGGCGCTTGCGCTGTAGCACGTGGAACTCCGGCCGCGGAAGCCTTGAGCGCAGGTAGCCCTCTTCCCTGGGGTCAACCAACAATCGAAACACACATAAAGCGGCCACGCATTGCTGCACTGTCTTCTCAGGAGTTGCATCGGGTCGGTAGGAAGTTAACCAGACCAGGCGAACCAGCAGGGCGGACAGCGAGAGAGAGACCCCGACCACGAGTACCCACATCATTGCAGCTACTCCTCACCGGCACGTATTTTATTCTGCGTCTGTGTCACTGGGTTCCTCCGCCACTATTCTCGCCGGTCTCGCGAGTTACTTATATCCACAAGAGTGGAAGTACCTCTGAACAATCTTCACCTGTCGGTTTGCCGACGGCTATTGCTCCGAAAGCTCTTTGCCGGGTCCCCGAGTCGACCGCTGCCAAGATCGGCGATGGGCCTGCCATCTTTGACAATGTGAAGCGTGAGATCATGTGAGTTTTGACGGAACAGACCTTCTTCCCTGTTCGTTAGTTCAGAAAGCTCTAACCGCTCTCTCGTCGGCAAACCGACGACGTTTCGTTTTCTGTCCTCAATCCTTTCGTGATTACTATATTTCCTTCCACAGCTCTAGGGTACTGGCAAATATTAGTCTGACAGGGTTTTCTATCGATTCCGAATAGAGGGGAGACCTTCCGATGTGCTCCGAACGAGGCTTGGGCTCCGCTTCTAGTGAGCGCCCTGTCGACCGGTTGGACACCTGCTACTGTCCCGTTCCAGAGTCAGTTCAGGTGATTCTAAAAAGAATCCAGATCCTTTCCTTTGAGGCTTCCATGGAAGTAGGAGCAAACGCGGCCAAACGCTCCCCATTGCATGCTTCGTTTCGAAACGAGGACCGCCAGGCAGCCTAAATGGGCGCGATGGAAAGCTGTTCGAGGAACGGGTACCACATG
>WNFJ01637012.1_pt2 | contig 11516 bp, 9 predicted proteins | sample 5400461 | NCBI WGS metagenome assembly WNFJ01 (sample SAMN13153349, study PRJNA577476) | soil metagenome | isolation source: 115 cm saprolite on Douglas fir-dominated hillslope | place: USA:California | collected 2013-09-17 | reverse complement strand
CCGGACGAAGCCGATGACGGCGATGGTGGCGATATACATGGACACCGCGAGGAAGCCCGGGAGAATCCCGGCGATGAACAGCTTGCCGATGTCCTGCTGAGTGATGAGGCCGTAGACCGCGAGCACGGTCGAGGGCGGGAACATGGCGCCGAGCGTGCCGCCGGCGGCGATGACGCCGGTCGAGAAGGATTGCGGATAGCGGTATTGCCGCATCTCCGGATAGGCCACGGTCGAGAAGGTCGCCGCCGTCGCCACCGACGAGCCGCTGATCGCGGCAAAGCCGGCGCAGGCGGCGATGGTGGCGATGCCGAGCCCACCCCGGAAATGCCCGGCGAAGGTGTTGCCCGCGCGGAACAGCTCGCGGCTCATGCCGGAGGTCGAGACCACCGCGCCCATCACCAGGAACATCGGGATGATGCCGAAGGTGTAGTCGGCGACCGTGCGCATCGAGGTCTGGCCGACCATCTTGAGCGCGGGCAGGCCGCCGACGATGTAGCCGAAGCCGGTGACGCCGACCAAGCCCATAGCCATGCCGACAGGCACGCGCAGCAGCATCAGCACGAACAGCACGACGAAGCCGATGACGGCGATGGCGTCCGCGCTGATCATCCTCGCCTCATTCGACCGCCTTGACCACGGGCGTGCGCGCGAAGGTCTCGGGACGCGTGATCAGGCGGAAGGTTCGTACAGCGATGAGCAGCACCGCCGAGACGTCGCCGAGCCAGGCGACCGCAAAGAACGGCCAGACCGGAAGGTTGAGGTCGTAGGTCAGCACATGGTCGGCGCGGGTCAGGCGCACCTTGTCGAAAAGCATGATGGTCTGCGTGGTCACCACGAGCAGCAGGACCAGGGTGGCGAACACGTCGATGACGCGCTTCCAGCGCGGGCTCGCCACCGACCAGACGAGGTCGACCGTGATGTGCGTGCCGCGGTAGCTGGTCGCGGCGATACCCCAGAAGATCAGGATCCCCAGCAGCAGCCGCCCGAAATCGTAGCTGTCGGGTATCGACACGCTGAAGAACTTGCGCAGCGCGACCGAGACGAAGATGTCGACGGCAACGATGCCGACGAAGATCGCCGCCAGCAGCTCGATGCCGTCGATGAACCGGTCCATGCGATTGCGCCGCGGGGGGCTGCCGCCCCCGTGCGCGCTCGGCTCGGCCATAGTGTCCGTCACGCCAGCGGACCTAGTAGGCCGACTGGTACTTGCCCAAGTCACCTTTGAGGTCCGCCAGCGCCTTGTCCGGATCGACGCCGGCGCGCTTGGCGCTCTCGGCCCATTGCGCGGTCAGCGGCGCGGCCGCCTTGCGCCAGGCGGCGAGCTGCTCGGCGGTGAGCTGGTAGACCTCGTGCCCGGGCTCTTCCTTGATCTTGGCGCGGCCGGCCATTTCCCACTCGGCCCAGGGCGCGGCGACCTTTTCGGCCCAGGCGGTGTTGCAGTGGTCGTCGATCACCTTCTTCTGCGCCGCTGACATCGCGTCGTATTTCGCCTGGTTCAGCACCCAGACGAAAGTCGAGACGTAGAGCGCCGAATCCATGTGGTACTTGGTCGCCTTGTCGATGCCGAACAGGACGGTCGAGTTCCACGGGAAGGTGATGGCGTCGGCGACGCCGCGCTCGATCACGTCGCGCGCCTCGGGCGCCGAGGCCTGCACATTGGTGCCGCCGAGCAGGGTCACGAGCTGGCCGATCGTGGCGTCGGCCGGGCGCACCTTGAGGCCGCTGATATCGCTGGGCAGCACGATCTTCTTGCTGCGCGCGTGGAGGCCGCCGGGGTCGTGCACGAAGGCGAAGCAGAAATGCACGTCCTTCATTTCCTTGGCGGCATAGTTGCGATACCAGGCGTCGAGAGCCTCGGAGCCGCCGATGCCGTTGGCCATGAGGAAGGGCAGCTCGCCGGCGGCGATGATCGGGAAGCGGCCGGGCTGGTAGCCGGGATTGACATAGGCGCCGTCGGCGATGCCGTCGCGCACCATGTCGTAATGGTCGACGGCCTTGCCTAGCTGCTGCGCCGGGAAGAGCGTCGATTTGATGGTGCCGCCGGACTCCTTCTCGATATCCGTGGCCCAGGCCTGGAACGCCGGGTGCAGCGGATGCGCCGCCGGGACCCAATGCGACAGCTTGAGCTGCACGGTCTGATCCGCGGCCAGCGCGCTCCCGGCCAGCAGTGTGGTCAAAGCTAGTGCGATCCCCAGTCTTTTCATGGCGTTCTCCCGACGCGGTCGTTGCCGACAATTGTTTGTATTCAAACTAATTTACCGCAAAGCGCCACCGCCGGGCAACAAGCGACCTGCGGCCGCGGCTCACACCAGCGTCATGGCGATGCGGCGCAAGGTGCGGATGAACTCCGCCTTGTGGCGCAGGCCGACGATGGCGTCGAGCCGGCGATCATGGGCGCGCGCATGCGTCAGCAGCATCGCCAGCAGCCGCTCGCCCTTGGGCGTCAACGACAGCGCATAGCTGCGCCGGTCGCGCGCGACGCGGCGGCGATGGATGAGCGCGCGGCCGGCGAGATCGTCGAGCGCCGGCGTCAGGCTCGACTTGTCGCGGCCGCTGGCGCGGCCAAGCGCCGTCTGCGAGATCCGCGGGTTCTCGCCGATCAGCGCCAGCACGGCGAAACGGCCGGGGCGAAGATCGAGACCGCGGACACGGCGCGCGAAGGCCTGGAACGAGGCCTCCTGCGCGAGACGCAGGTGAAAGCCGATGAAATCGGCGAGCGGGCCGAGGCGCAGCGGCTCCGCCGGCGGCGCCCTCTTGTGCCGTCTCGCCTTGGCCAGGCTTGCCGTCATCCGCTTGCCTTCCGCTCCCGCTCGAACTTATCACAGCTCTCGCGTGATGCGACGGGAGAGTCCTAGCGGTCGTCGTTCGGGCCCGGCACCGGCACGATGCTGTCGAGCCGCCGGTCGATCTCGGCATCGGGGAGCCGGCGCTGGGTGCCGCCGGAGCCTGGCTCGGCGAGATGCGCCAGCGGCGGATAGGCCAGCGTCAGTGCGAGCACCAGCAGCTGCAGGGCGAGGAACGGCAGCAGCGCCGCGGTGAGCCGGCCCAGCCGCCCGACCTCTCCGGTCGCGCTGCGCGCCATCATCACCGCATAGCCGAAAGGCGGGATGAGGAAGCTCGCCTGCAATGCCAGCAGCGTCAGCACCGACACCCAGACGGCGTCCGCCTCGCGCATCAGCAGCGCCGGCATGAGCAGCGGGATGATCACCAGGATGATCTCGAAGGCGTCGAGCACGAAGGCGCAGAGGCCGAGCACCAGCAGCACCGTCGCCACCGCGCCGCCGCCGCCGCCGGGGATCGCCGCGACCAGCGCCGCCAGCAGACGGTCGCTGCCGAAAGCGCGGAAGACGAGGGTGAAGGTGGTGGCGGCGACGAAGAGCGCGAACAAGGCGCCGGTCACCGCCATGGTGTTGCGCAGCACCAGCGCCAGCACCGGCGGCGTGAGCGCGCGAGAGGCGAGGCCGAAGGCGAAGAGCGCGACGGCGCCGGCCGCCGCCGCCTCGACGGCGTAGAGATAGCCGGCGGTGACCGCCGACAAGAGGCCGAGGATCAGGACGAAGGTCGCGCCCGCCGCCAGCCAGCCGCGCGCGCCGACGCGCTCCGCGCTGGCCGGCCGCGCGCGCCGACCCGTCCACCACGCCCAGGCAAAGCACAGCAGCAGGAAGATCGCGGCCGGCGCGAGCGCGCCGCGGAACACGTCCTGGGTGTTGATCACCCGCTCCAGGCGCCCCATCTGGGTCACCGCCTGGGTGTGTGCGCCGAGCATGGCGTCGCCGAGCAGGATCAGCACCAGCGAGGGCGGCACGACGACGCCGAGCGTGCTGGCGACGCAGACCACGGCCAGGCTTTGCTCGGCCGCGACGCCGCGGGCGAGGAGCGTCGCCACCCCGGCGCCGACCGAGCCGTTCATCGGCGCGAGGAGCGCGCCGAGGCCCAGCGCCGACAGCAGCGGCGCCGCGGGCGTGCGCGCGAAGAGCGCGTTGCCGGCGCGAAAGAGAATGTCCGCCAGCGGCAGCCGGTTGAGCAGCGCGCCCATCAGCACATAGAGCGGCAGCGCTTGCAGCAGGTCGTTCTCGAGCAGGCCGAGCACGCGCGACGGCAGCGCCGTGAACAGCGCGTAGGGCAACGCGCCGGTGGCGATGCCGATGATCGCGAACAGCACGGCGACGCCGATCAGCGCGACGAAGGCGGGCAGGCCGGTGGCGATCATGACGACCGCGACCAAGGCCAGCATCCACAACCCCGCGCTTGCCATGCGCTAAGTCCCGTTGTCCGAAATCCAGAGTGCTGCACCCCCCACCTCAACCCTCCCCCTCAAGGGGGGAGGGGGCTCGTCAGCGATTCCCTCCCTCCTTGAGGGGGAGGGCAGGGAGGGGGGTGAAGCACGCACCGATGTGTCCTAGCTCGGTCTTGGGCGCAGCAGATCGAGGATCGCCTGGACGAGCATCAGGAGCGCGAGCAGGCAGACGCTGCCCTTGATGATGAAATAGCCGGGATTGTAGGTCTCGGGGAATTGCTCGAGCCCGCGCACCGAGCGCCACAGCGTCGGCGCGCCGGCGACGAGGACGAAGAGCGACCACGGCAGCAGGCACAGCGCCGCGCCCGCGCGCCCGATCCGATCGCGCAGCGCCGGCGCATAGCGCTGGGCGAGGGCGCCCGCCGCGAGATGCGCGCGCTCCCGCGTCGCGTCAGTGAGGGCGACGCTGACATAGAGCGCGAAGAGCCATTGCGCGAGATCGTTGGCCTCGCGCGACCAGGCGTGCAGCAGATCGCGCAGCGGCCATTGCAGGAACAGCAGCAGGCTCACTGGCAGCACCAGCCATCGCGCGGCGGCGATGACGGCGCCGACGGCGCGAGCCGCCCGCTCGATCAGGCTCGCGCGCATGCCCGCGCTCACTCGAGCGGGCAGAGCGGCGGCGGCGCGCTCCGCTCGTACGCCCGCGCCGCGCGCAGCACCAGCGCGTCCTCATGCATGCGGCCGACGATGTGCAGGCCGATCGGCAGCCCCGCCTTGGTCAAGCCGCAGGGCACGCTCGCCGCCGGCTGCCGCGTGAGGTTGAAGGGATAGCTGAAGGGCGACCAGTCGATCCATTCCTTCTGCGTTGCGGGATCGGCGACGAGCTCGCCGACCTTGAGCGCCGGCACCGCGACGCTCGGGGTCAGCAGCAGATCGAAGCGACGATGGAATTTCGCCATGTGCAGCGACAGCGCGGCGCGCGCCTGGTCGGCGGCGAGCCAATCCGTGGCGCTGAGCCGCGCGCCTTTCTGCGCGGATTCCTCGAGGCCGGGGTCGAGCCGCCGACGCTCTGCGGCCGAGAACACGCTCATCGCCTTGGCCGCGCCCGCCCACCACAGGGTGAGCCACGCCTGCGCCGGATCGGCGAAGCCGGGATCGACGGTTTCCACCGCGGCGCCGAGCTCGGCGAAGCGCCGCGCCGCGCGCTCGACCGCGGCGGCGACTTCCGCGTCGACGCGACCGTAGCCCAGCGCCGGGCTGAAGGCGATGCGCAGCCCCTCGACGCCGTCATCGAGCCCTTGCGTGTAGTCGCGCCCGTCCGGCGGCAGGCCGTAGACGTCGCGGTCGTCGGCGCCGGCGATGACGTTCAGCAGCAGCGCCAGATCGGCGACGCTGCGCGCCATCGGCCCGTTATGCGCGACGAGGCCGAAGACGCTGGGCGGATAGGCGGGGACGCGGCCGAAGCTCGGCTTCAGCCCGGCCAGGCCGGTGAAGCCGCAGGGGATGCGGATCGAGCCGCCGCCATCGGTGCCGAGCGCCAGCGGGCCGATGCCGGCCGCCAGCGCCGCCGCCGCGCCGGCGCTCGATCCGCCCGGCGTGTGGGCGAGGTTCCACGGGTTGCGCGTGATGCCCGTGAGCGGACTGTCGCCCAAGGCCTTCCAGCCGAATTCCGGCATGGTGGTCTTGCCCAGCAGCACCGCGCCGTGCTCGCGGAGCCGCGCCACGGGCGGTGCGTCCTCGTCCCAGGGCTGATCCCGCTTGACCAGCGTCGAGCCGCGCCGGGTGGGCCAGCCCTTGGTGAGGAAGAGGTCCTTGATGGTCACGGGCACGCCGTCGAGCAGCCCCATCGGCGCGCCCTTCATCCAACGCGCCTCCGCCGCCCGCGCCTCCTTGAGCGCGCTCTCCCGCGCCACCAGCACGAAGGCGTTGATCCTGGGCTCGAGCCGCTCCAGCCGTCGCAGCAGCGTCGTCGTCACCTCGACCGGCGACAGGGTCCTGCGGCGATAGGCGGCGACGAGCTCGGTGGCGTAAAGATAGGCGATGTCGCGGTCGGACGATTGGCTCAAGGGCATGCTCCGGGGCTGGGGCCTTCGCCCACTATCCGGCACGGGCGCGGGCAGCGACAAGTCCGGATCGCAATGGCGCGCGGCGAGCGGCACGCATTTTGCTCGGGTTCGCCGGCTCGCTGGCGCTGAGACGACTTGAAGGAGAGCGCATGATGATCCGCTTCGTCGCGTCCGTTCTGGCCCTTCGCGTGGGGTTCGCCACCTTGGCCGCCGCCCATGCCGCGGATGCGAAAGGCACGACGCTGCGGTTCATCCCGCAGGCCGATCTGCGCGTGCTCGATCCCGTCTGGACGACGGCCAATATCACGCGCGACCACGGCTACATGATCTACGACACGCTGTTCGCGCTGGACGAGCACTTGAAGCCGCAGCCGCAGATGGTCGACAAATGGTCGGTGAGCGAGGACAAGCTCACCTACAGCTTCACGCTGCGCGACCAGCTCAAATTCCATGACGGTGCGCCGGTCCGCCCGGCTGACTGCATCGCCTCGCTCGAGCGCTGGATGAAGCGCGACATCCTCGGCCAGTCGCTGGCCGAGGCTGTCGGCGAGATGAAGGCCGCGGACGATCGGACCTTCTCGATCGTCCTCAAGAAGCCCTTCCCGCTCCTGCTGCAGGCGCTCGCCAAGATTTCCGGCAGCATGCCCTTCATCATGCCGGAGCGCGTCGCCAAGACCGATCCCAATACGCAGATCAAGGAGGCGATCGGCTCCGGCCCGTTCAAATTCGTCGCGGCGGAATGGGAGCCGGGCCACAAGGTGGTCTATGTCAAGAACACCGATTACGTGCCGCGCCGCGAGAAGCCGAGCTGGGCGTCGGGAGGCAAGGTGGTCAAGGTCGACCGGGTCGAATGGATCTATATCCCGGACCCCTCGACCGCGGCGAACGCGCTGCTGGCGGGCGAGATCGATTGGTGGTGGCAAGTGCCGCCCGACCTGGTGCCGCTCCTGGAGAAGCGCGGCGGCGTCACGGTGGCGGCGACCGATCCGATCGGCTTCAGCGGCGTGTTCCGCTTCAACCACCTGCACCCGCCCTTCGACAATGTGAAGATCCGACTGGCGGTGCTGGGGGCGCTCGACCAGACCGATTACATGACGGCGGTCGCGGGCGACAAGCGCTTCTGGCGCACGTGCTATTCCTTCTATACCTGCGGCACGCCGATGGCGAGCGAGGTCGGTGCCGAAGCCTTGAAGGGCAAGCGCGACCTGGCGAAGGCCAGGGCGTTGATCAAGGAGGCCGGCTACAACGGTGAGCGCGTCGTCGTCATGGACGCCTCCGACTACTCGGCCGTCCATGCCGAGGCGCTCGTCACCGCCGATCTGCTGCAGCGTCTCGGCCTCAACGTCGATCTCCAGACGAGCGATTGGGGTACGGTCCTGACCCGGCGCGCCAAGCGCAGCGCGGTCGAGGACGGCGGCTGGAGCGTCCTCCATACCTCCTTCACCGGCCCCGACGCGATCGATCCCTCGGTCAATCAGGGCTTGCGCGCCAATGGCGACAAGGCCTGGTTCGGCTGGCCGACCGATCCGGAGATCGAGGCGCTGCACGACCGCTGGCTCGACAGCGAGGACCCGGCGGCCCAGAAGGAGATCGCCGCGGCACTCCAGGCCGAGGCGTTCCGGACCGTTCCCTACATCCCGATCGGCCAGTTCGCCATCCCCACCGCCTATCGCAACAACCTCAGCGGCCTCATCTCCTCACCGGTCTTGGAAATGTGGAATGTGGAGAAGAGGTAGCGGGCTGTTGATCGGACGTGGCTCGCCTTGTTGTCCGGCGGGCTTGTGGCGTAAGGTGTGCGGCACCGAACTTGCACAAGACCGCAGGAAATCAAAGCCGCGTGGGACGGAGGCGGATCAATGAGGAAGGTTTCGACGAGGGTCTTGCGCGTGGCGGCGGCGGTGGCGCTGGCGGCGCTCGTGGCCGCGCCGGCGGCACATGCCCAATCTTCGGGCAAGACCATCAAATTCATTCCCGAAGCCGATCTGCGCAGCCTCGACCCGATATGGACGACCGCTTACATCACGCGCAATCACGGCTACATGGTCTATGACACGCTGTTCGCGCTCGACGAGCATTTCAAGCCGCAGCCGCAGATGGTCGATACCTGGAAGGTCAGCGACGACAAGCTCACCTACACCTTCACCTTGCGCGACAAGCTCAAATTTCACGACGGCCAGCCGGTGCGCTCGGCCGATTGCATCGCCTCGCTCGAGCGCTGGATGAAGCGGGACGCGCTGGGCCAGGCGCTGGCGCAGTCGGTCGGCGAGATGAAGGCGCAGGACGACAAGACTTTCTCGATCGTCCTCAAGAAGCCCTTCCCGCTGCTGCTCGACGCCATCGGCAAGCTCTCGAGCAACGTGCCCTTCATCATGCCGGAGCGCGTCGCCAAGACCGACGCCAACACGCAGATCACCGATCCGACCGGCTCCGGCCCCTTCAAATTCGTCAAGGAGGAATGGGTCCCCGGCAACAAGGCGGTCTACGTCAAGAATCCCGACTATGTGCCGCGGAGCGAGCCGCCGAGTTGGGCGTCGGGCGGCAAGGTCGTCAAGGTCGACCGCGTCGAATGGCTTTACATCCCGGATGCCGCCACCGCCGCCGCCGCGATCAATGCCGGCGAGGTCGATTGGTGGCAGCAGCTGCCGCCCGACTTGGTGCCGCTGCTGCAGAAGAACAAGGACGTCGCCGTCGCCAATGTTGACCCGCTCGGCAGCCTCGGCGTCGCGCGCTTCAATCATCTGCAGCCGCCGTTCAACAAAGAGAAGATGCGCCAGGCGCTGCTCTATGTCGTCGACCAGAAGGACGTGATGACCGCGCTGGCCGGCGACGAGAAGAACTGGCGCACCTGCTATTCCTACTACACCTGCGGCACGCCGATGGCGAGCGAAGCCGGCGCGGCGCCCTTGAAGGGCAAGCGCGATCCCGCCAAGGCCAAGGCGCTGCTCAAGGAGGCCGGCTACAACGGCGAGCGCATCGTGCTGATGACCGCGACCGACCAGCCGATCGTCAACTCGCAGGCCCAGGTCGTGGCTGAAGAGCTGCGCCAGATCGGCCTCAATGTCGATCTCCAGGCGATGGATTGGGGCACCCTGATCACGCGCCGCACGGTGAAGGATCCGATCGACAAGAACGGCTGGAGCATGTTCTTCACCTGGCTCGTCGGCCCCGACATGATCAACCCGGCCCTGAACTTCCCGTTGCGCGGCAATGGCGAGAAGGCGTGGTTCGGCTGGCCCACCGACGAGAAGCTCGAGGCGATGCGGGCGCAGTGGATGGAGGCGACCGATCTCGAGGCGCAGAAGAAGGTCGCCGCCGACATCCAGGAGGAGGCTTTCACCAGCGTTCCCTTCGTGCCGACCGGTCAATTCATCATTCCCACCGCCTACCGCAAAGGCCTGCACGGCGTGATCGTCGCGCCCGTGGTGTTCCTGTGGAACGTGGAGAAGGAGTGAGCGCGTCGCGCCAGCCGTAGCGGCGTTCCGACCATGTTCGCTTACATCATCCGCCGTCTCGTCGCGACCATTCCGGTGATGGGGGTGGTGGCGATCTTCGTCTTCTCGCTGCTCTATATCGCGCCGGGCGATCCCGCCGCGGTGATCGCCGGCGATCTCGCGACATCCGACGACATCGCGCGCATCCACGCCCAGCTCGGCCTCGACGAGCCCTTCCTGCTGCGCTTCGGCCATTGGCTGTGGGGCGTGCTGCACGGCGATCTCGGCACGTCGATCTTCACCAATCTTCCGGTGACGCAGCTCATCGGGCAGCGGCTCGAGCCGACCATCGCGCTGACGCTGACCACGCTCGTGGTGACGATCACGTTCGCCGTCCCGCTCGGCGTCATCGCCGCGTGGAAGGTCGGCACCTGGATCGATCGCTCGGTGATGCTCGTCGCCGTGCTGGGATTCTCGGTGCCCTCGTTCGTGCTGGCCTATGTGCTGATCCTGGTGTTCTCGGTCGAGCTCGACCTGCTGCCGGTGCAGGGCTATGTCAGCATCCGTGAGGGCTTCGTCCCCTTCATCCAGCATCTGATTCTGCCGAGCATCGCGCTTGGGCTCATCTATGGCGCGCTCATTGCCCGCATCACCCGCGCCAGCATGCTCGATGTGCTGAGCCAGGATTACATCCGCACCGCCCAGGCCAAGGGCCTCGCCAACAACGACGTGCTGATCCGCCACGCGCTCAAGAACGCGGCGGTGCCCATCGTCACCGTGATCGGCATCGGCCTGGCGCTGCTCATCAGCGGCGTCATTGTCACCGAGACCGTGTTCGCCATCCCCGGCATCGGCCGGCTCACCGTCGACGCCATCCTGCGGCGCGACTACCCGATCATCCAGGGCGTGATCCTGCTGTTCTCGGCCGCTTATGTGCTGGTGAATCTTCTGGTCGACATCAGCTACACGCTGCTCGATCCGCGCGTCCGGTACTGAGATGGCCGTCGCACCCGCCGACATCGCCGCACCCATCGCCCAGCGTCATTGGCTGCGCGAGGCGGTGCGTCGCCACCCGACGGTGATCGCGGGCTCGATCCTGCTGCTGATGATGGGCGCGATGGCGCTGCTGGCGCCCTATCTCGGCACCGTCGATCCGCTGTCGGTGGCGCCGATCAAGCGCCTGCGTTTCCCGTCGGAGGCGTACTGGTTCGGCACCGACGCCTATGGCCGCGACGTCTACAGCCGCACGCTCTATGGCGCGCGCGTGTCGCTCGCGGTCGGGCTCGGCGTTGCCTCACTCAGCACGGTGATCGGCCTCGCCATCGGCCTCGTCACCGGCTTCAGCCGCATCGCCGATGCCATTATCATGCGCGTCATGGACGGGTTGATGTCGATCCCGCCGGTGCTGCTGGCGATCGCGCTGATGGCGCTCACCAAGGCGAGCCTCGGCAACGTCGTCCTCGCCATCACCATCGCGGAAGTGCCACGCGTTGCGCGGCTGGTGCGCGGCGTGGTGCTGAGCTTGCGCGAGCAGCCCTTCGTCGAGGCGGCGATGGCGGCGGGCACCGGGTTCTTCCGCACGCTGTGGCGCCACATCCTGCCCAACACCCTCGCGCCGGTGCTGGTGCAAGCGACCTTTATCTGCGCCTCCGCCATGATCACCGAGGCGGTCTTGAGCTTCATCGGCGCCGGCACGCCGCCGCAGGTCCCGAGCTGGGGCAACATCATGGCGGAGGGGCGCAGCTATTTTCAGATCAAGCCCTACCTCATCATCTTCCCCGG
>WNFJ01251307.1_pt1 | contig 11518 bp, 12 predicted proteins | sample 5400461 | NCBI WGS metagenome assembly WNFJ01 (sample SAMN13153349, study PRJNA577476) | soil metagenome | isolation source: 115 cm saprolite on Douglas fir-dominated hillslope | place: USA:California | collected 2013-09-17 | reverse complement strand
GATCTTTCCATTGTCCGCAACGACCTGCCCCCGGGCGATGGTCATGATCGGCCAGCCTGTTACCTCAAATCCTTCCCACGGCGTGTAATCGGAACCGTGGTGCAGGTCGGACTGCCGGATCGTTTTCTTGAGCTTCGGGTCCCACAGAACGATGTCGGCGTCGAAGCCGACGCCGATCGAGCCCTTGCGCGGATAAAGGCCATAGATCCGCGCGTGATTGGTCGACGTCAGCTCCACAAATTTCTGAAGACTGATCCGTCCCTTCGACACCCCTTCCGAGAAGAAGATCGGCAGGCGCGTCTCCACTCCAGGAATCCCGTTTGGCACCCAGCGAAACGAAGTGCGCGAATTCGGAGTTAGCTTGCCCTTCGGATCGTCATACCGAAATGGACAATGATCGGATGAAAACGTCTGAAAGACACCGCCGATGATACCCTCCCAGATCGCTTGCTGGCTTTCCTTGTCACGCGGCGGCGGCGAGCAAACGTACTTTGCGCCGCTGATATCCATGTTCAGACCTTTCATATCATCTGCGGTCAAAGTGATGTACTGAGGACAGGTCTCCGCATGCACGGGCAAGCCCCGCTGCTGGGCCCAGCGCACCTGCTCCATCGCCTCCCTGCCCGACACGTGAACGATCATGATCGGGACGCCGACGATCTCGGCATGGCTGATCGCGCGGTGCGTCGCCTCTCTCTCGACGATCTGAGGCCGCGAAGTTCCATGAAAATACGGCGCGATATGTCCTTCGCGCTCAAGTCTGTCGGTGAGGTGGCGGATGGTGTCATAACCTTCACAATGCACCATCACGAGTGCCTGCTCGCGGCGAGCCACCTCGAAAACCTCGAGCAACTGCTTGTCGCTTAGAACCAAATCGTCATAGGTCATGAAGACCTTAAAGGAAGTGTAGCCATCCTTGACGAGCGCTGGCAGTTCCTGGCCGAGAACGACCGCCGTCGGGTCGGATATAATGAGGTGAAACGACGTGTCGATGTAGCACTCACCCTCAGCGAGCTTCCGATACTCCTCAACGCAGGCGCGCAGCGAAGAGCCTTTGATCTGCAGAGCGAAGGGCAAGATCGTGGTGTTGCCGCCTGCTGCGGCGGCGCGAGTGGCGGAAGCAAAATCGTCGGCCATCACGACATCGGGCCCGGACGGCTGCGCAATATGAACGTGGCTGTCGATCCCCCCGGGCAGCGCCAGCAAGCCCGTTGCATCGATCTCACGCGACGCCCCCTCAATGCGGTCCGCAATGCTCACGATGCGGCCTTCACGAATGCCGATATCGGCCCGGAATTCGTCGCTGGCAGTCGCAATCGTGCCGCCTCGGATAGCGAGGTCAAACTGTTCCACGTGAATTGCCTCCCGATAGGTTCTACAAAATTGGGACTTGAAAGACTCGACCCCAGCCCGACAATACTCTCGGATCCGCACCAGCTAGCAACATCATCCGCCACAGCGTGACCGCGACTGAATCGAGAATCAAGACGTCAAGTTCGCGCTCTAGGGCCTCTGCAACCGCAGCCCCTTCCAAATTCGTGCAAAGGACCACGACAGCGTCGCACCCCTCTGCGGCAACAGCACGAATCATGTCGGCGATCTCAGTGGGAGCTACCTGCCCGAACGAGAAATTATCGCGTAGACCCAGATGTCGCTCCGAATGACAGGCAACGCCCGCATCCGCCCATACCCCGCCGATCCGCGCCTGCACATCGTCCGTGTAAGGCGTCACAAAGCCGACGCGCTCGGCCCTACGCGACCGCACCGCATCAATGCAGGCAAGCGTTGACGTCGTGGCCGGCTTTCCGGTGCGCGCACCGATAGCCTCGCAAAGGCTCTGGTCGCGCTCGATTCCAAGCCAACTGGCCGAGGTGCCGTTCCAAGCCATGGCATCGACTTTGGCGTCGGCAAGCAAATCCGCCGCAGGCAACATCCTTGATGGATCAAATTGATCGAGCGCGTCGGCATCGAGCGCGATCTCGGTCACGCGGAAGCGGGAGAAATGCGCGCTGATCCCGGGGGCGCCGGCGAGCATGGCATAGGTAACCGGCTCGAGAACCGAATTCGACGATGGCGCGAGCATACCGAGGCGCGTTCGCATCGCGTTCATGGCTAGGCTACCCGAGCGCTGCGTGTCGACTCCTCGCGGATGAGCGCGAGGACACGGCGCTTGGCGTCGTTGAACTCCGGACTCGTGATATCGCGTGGCCGCGGCAGATCGAACGTGACGGATTCACGAATGCGACCCGGCCGGCGGGTCATGACGACAATCTTGTTGCCCAGAACAAGGGCCTCATCGACGCTGTGCGTGACGAACACAATCGTGCAGCGGTGCTTCTGCCAGATCGCGACCAGTTCTTCCTGCATTTCGAGCTTGGTCTGCGCATCGAGCGCCGCAAAAGGCTCGTCCATCAGGATAACGCGCGGGTTCATCAACAAAGCGCGCGCTATGCCGACGCGCTGATTCATGCCGCCCGACAATTCGGCGGGGTGATGATGTTCGAATCCCCTCAAGCCGACCAGATCGATAAGCTCCATGGCTCTTCGGTGGCGCTCCTGCTTCGCAACGCCTTTGAGTTTCAGGGAGAATGCGACATTGTCGATCGCGGTCAGCCAGGGCATCAACGTCGGGTGCTGGAAAACGACGCCGCGATCGGAACCCGGTCTCTCAACGATCACGCCGTCGACCAGGGCCTGTCCGGAAGTCGAATTTTCGAACCCGGCGATGATGTTGAGCAAGGTCGACTTGCCGCACCCCGACGGACCCAGCAGACAGACGAAATCGTTCGCATCGATGTCGAGATCGATATTGTCCAGCGTCAGAAGCTCGCGGCCACGCTTGGGATCGGCAAATATCTTGACGATGTTGCGAAGCTCGATCGCAGCCATCAGCCGGCCCTCCCCTGCACGGTCGTCGTGCGCTGCCAATGCAGCACACGCCCCATGATCGCCTTGAGGCCGAGGTCGGACAGATATCCGAGCAGGCCGATCGAGATCATGGCGGCAAGGACGAGATCGTAGCGAAGGAAGTAGTAGGAATCCCAGAGTACGTAGCCGAGGCCGCTCTTGACCGCGACCATTTCCGCCGTAACGGTCAGCATCCAGGCAGAGCCGATCGCGATCCGGAGGCCGGAGAAGATCGAAGGCAGCGCCGCGGGAAAGACAATGCTGGCAAGCAGCTGCCGCTCGGTAGCGCCCATCATTGCGCCGGCGCGCACCAGATTGTGGTCGACCGTTTTCACACCATGGATGGTGTTCATCAGGACTGGAAAGAAGGCGCCGAGAAAGACCAGGAAAATCGCCGGCTTGTTGGCGATGCCAAACCAGATGATGGCGAGCGGGATCCAGGAGACCGGTGGAATAGGCCGCAACATCTGCAACGTCGGTTCGAGGGTCTTTTCAAACAGACGCGACCAGCCGATCGCGACGCCGGCCAGGATGCCCAATACGCTCGCCAGCGCGAAGCCGCCGAAAACGCGCAAGCCGCTGGCGAAGGCGTCGCGTGCCCAATGACCGGAATAGGTCTGCGTTGTCTCGTCGAAGCCGAAGACCCAGTCGCCCAGCGCGTGCAGCACCGCGCTTGGCGCAGGCAGCAGCGCTGGGGGCAGATAGCCGGATCGGGCGAAGGTTTCCCAGCCCGCGATCAGGAGCACGGGAACGACGAAGCGCTCCAACGCTTGAGATACGCGGAACGTGCGCGCTACCGGCTTTGCGGGTGAAACCTCAATAGCCGAGGTCATTTTTCTTCTTCCCGGTCGCCTGCTCCAGGAACGAATAGTCCATGTTCTTTTCCACTTCGGCGGACACATCCTTCGAGATGTATTTGAGGTCACGCATCATGGCCGCGATGGCGAGTGTTTGCGCACGGTGAATCGCAGCATCCGGCGTCGCGTTTTTCAGCGCCTCGGTAGCGACGGTCTTGTCGAGTCCGGTCAGCTTGTTGATGACGTCGATCCAGGGGCCCTTGTCGGCTGACAGTTTGTCATTGAGCTCGACAACGGCACCGACCACGCCCTGGACGCCAGGGCGCTGGCTCGCAACGACGTCCGAACGGGTGACGATCAGGTTCGTGAGGTTGCCGGCCGCCTGATCGTAGGGGAAAACGAAATGCTTGCCGGCCCCGGAAAGTCTGATCTGCGAAGCGAATGGCTCCACGGAGCAGACCATGTCGATCTCCTCGCGCTGCAAGGCCGCGAAATGATCGGCAGGGTTCGGAATATTGACGAACTGAATGTCCTTGTTGGGATCGATGCCTTGCTTGAGGAATGCGCCCCGCATGTGAATGTCCTGCGCATTACCGCGGGAGGCGGCAATTTTCAGCGGTTGGCCGTCGGACTTGGCTTTTGCGACGAGGGCTTTGAACGCGGCCCAATCGTCGCCCGCCAGCGCGAGCTTGTTGGATGAGAGGCACTCCGATCCGCCGTTGATCTGGCCGGAGATCGCGACGACGTCGAAGCCTTTGTCGAGTGCCGTGACATAGTGCAGATAAGTCACCTGTGCGACGTCGAGACTCTTCGACACCAGCGCGGTCAGGACGTCATTGCCGGAATTGAACCCGGTGGCTTCGATCTCGACACCCTTCGCAAGGCCAGGGGTCAGGGACATCGGCAAGCAGTGTGCGCATTTCGCGAAACCGAGCTTGATTTTCGGCGTTTGCGCGGCGGCGAACGCGGTCCCCGCCAGCATCATTGCGATCAGGAGAAAGGCTCGGTGGAAAGGTTTCGCCATCATTGCGCTCCGTTGGTGGCGCCTGCGACGCCGCTATTTCGATCATCCTTCCCTGCGCACGCCGGTGCAATGGCATTTTTGCACTCTGCATACAATTTGTTCGATATGCCATTGTTTTCATCTACATACGTTGATATTTTAGGCAAGCCACGAACCTCAGAACGGTTAAAATGGAAGTCAGCGAGACGGGACGCGTGCGGAAAAAATCGGACGTCGGTACAGGGCGAAAGACACTCAAGCTCAAGCGGACGGGCCTGCATGAGCGCGCCGCGGCGCGGATGCGGGCCATGATTATTCGCGGCGAACTGGCGCCTGGTTCGCCGACGCAGGAAACCAAACTCTCCACGGCGCTCGGCGTTTCCAGAACCCCGTTGCGCGAAGCCATGAAGCTGTTGGCCGCCGAAGGGCTGGTGGAACTGCGCCCGAACCGCAGCCCGCGCATCGCCGATATCGAAACCGATCGCGTGTTCGAGTTGTTTGAAGCGCTCGCCGGCATCGAGCGGCTCGCCGCCGAACTGGCCGCCCAACGCGCCACCGAGCGCGAATTGCAACGGCTTCGCCTGCTGCAGAACCGCATGGAGAACTTTCATCGGGACGGCAGGCTCGACGACTATTTCGCCATCAATGGGGAGATACACGGCCTGATCGTTCGGGCGGCACGGAATGCGCCGCTGCGCGAGGCGCACGAGACGCTGCTGTCGAGGGCCGAACGCGCCCGTTATCTCGCGCTCGGCGCGGAACGGCGCTGGAGCAATTCCGTCGAAGAACATGCGGCCATCCTTGCCGCTCTCGAAATCCGCGACAGCGAAACGGCCGGACGCCTGCTCTCCGCGCATGTCCAACGCACCGGTACGGCGTTGTGGGAAGTTCTGGCGAAAACCACGCGCAGCAGGCCGGCGGCCTGACCATGAACATCCTGCTTCTCAACCCAAACACGCGCACCGACATCACTGAACTCATGCTGACGGTTGGACAGCGTGCCGTTTCGCAGGGAACCTCGCTGATACCCCTCACCGCACCGCGCGGCGTGCCGTACATATCGACGCGCGCCGAAGCGCAGATTGGTGGCGCCGTCGCGCTCGAAATGCTCGCGGAACGCCACCGGGAAGTTGATGCCGCGATCATCGCGGCTTTCGGCGATCCCGGCCTTTTCGCAGCGAGGGAATTGTTCGACATTCCCGTCGTCGGCATGGCGGAGGCTGCAATGCTCACGGCATGCATGGCGGGGCGTCGATTCGGCCTCGTGACGTTCGCGCGAGCGCTTGGCCCCTGGTACGAGGAGTGCGTTCGCGCCAATGGGCTCTGGGAAAGATGTGCCGGCATCCGCATGCTCGACGGTCCCTTCCGCGAGATCGCCGAGGTAGGGGCCGAAAAGGAAGACCTTCTGGTCGAACTTGCGAAGCGCGCGGTGGAGGAGGATGAGGCCGACGTCTTGATTTTGGCGGGGGCACCTTTGTCCGGGCTGGCCGGGCGCGTCGCCGAGAGAATTCCCGTTCCGTTGATTGACCAGGTCGTTGCCGCCGTGAAGCAGGCCGAAGCCCTGCTCGCGCTCCGCCTGCGAAAAGCGACCGCGGGCACATTTCGCAGGCCCGACGCGAAACCGACGACCGGCCTCGCTGGTTCGCTGGCTGCCCGTCTCGAACATCGCGACGCCTGATCAAAGGGGTGGCCGGAGATGAGAAAAGCCCAGTTGCTCCTCGATCCTCCGGCCGAATGCGAACAGTTTGGACTCCTGCCCCGGGGCGGCGACGATCTGCACACCGAACGGCTTTTGATCCCGGCGTCTCGGCGTCGGCAAGGTGAGGACCGGGAAGCCGACGAGCGAAACGATGAAGGTGACGGCGAGGTAGTCGATCGGCGTTTCGAGGCGCATGTCGTCGATCCGCGTCACCTCGCCTGCGTCATTGTTCCACGGGAAGACCGCCGCGGCCGGCGCGACAAGGAAATCCTGCCGCGCGAACAGGTCGCGAAAACTGCGGTAGATAGCGGTACGACGCCGCTCGGCGGACAGATAATCCTGCGCCGTGAGCTGGCCACCCGCCTCAATGTTCCAAACAACGGTCGGCGTCAGTTCGGTCCGTCGATCCTTCAGAAGGGCGCCATAGCTGTCTGCGACATGCGCGGCGCGCAGCGTGCGGAAAGCTTCGACAGCGCCGCTGCAGTCGGGAGACGCTTCCTCGATATCGGCGATGCTGGACAGCGCATCGCAAGCCGCGGCAAAGCGCGAGCGGATTTCGTTCGCGACCGGCGCGACGCCGAAGTCGGGCGTGACTGCGAGCATCGGTCGTCCCGCGTCAGGCTCGCTGCGGGGCTCGGTGCCGGCGGACAGCGGATCGCGAATGTCGGCCCCGACGCAGGCGGAGAGCCCAAGTTGGAGATCGTCAACGGTGCGAGCCAAAAAACCATGTGTGGCGAGCATCTCCCAGCCCAGCGGACGGGCGGGCGCCGGTATCCGGCCGGGTGTCGGGCGGATCGAGACGACATCGCAGAAACTTGCCGGCGTACGCACGGAGCCGCCAAAGTCGGTGCCGTGGGCGAGAGCGGCCATTCCGGTTGCGACGGCAACAGCCGAGCCACCCGAAGAGCCGCCGGAAGTCAGCGCTACATCGAAGGGATTGCGCGTCGGTCCGCACAGGCGATTTGCACACACCGCGCCAAAGCCGAATTCCGGCGTGTTGGTCTTGCCGATGATGACCGCCCCGGCTTGCCGAAGCCTCGCCACCACAAGTTCGTCTTGCATCGGGATGTGGTGCTGAAACAGCAACGATCCATATGTCGTGCGCAATCCCTGTCAGATCCTTCACGGCGATTGGAAGACCATGCAGAGGTCCTGTCGGCCCGCGCGCCGCATCGCGTGCGGAAATCTCACGCCGCGCCAAGGCCTTGGCAAGCGCGGTTGCAGTGAGCTCACAGGGACTTTCGTCAAACGTCATGGCGCAAGGATGCACGAACTTCGTGGAAATGACGATAGCGTAGGCACGGGACTTGCTTTCTTCTGGATATCGGGAGGAGCAATCCATGGCTGAAGCGAAGGGCGGCCGTTCGCTTGTACTCGACGCGATCACGCACCGTTATGCCGGCGGAGCGGTCGCGGTTGAAAACATCAATCTCGATGTGAAGGGCGGAGAAATCATCGCCTTGCTTGGTCCGTCCGGCTGCGGGAAGACCACACTCCTGCGCATCGTCGCGGGTTTCATAGCGCAAACTGAAGGGCGTATCATTATTGGCGACGACATCGTCGATGCGTTGAAGACTGGATGGTGGCGTGGGCAGTCATATGCGAACCGGTCTCCGGCTGCAATTCCCTGCTAACAGGGTAATTACTGGGAATTTTCGGAAATTGGCCTGCTAGAGGTCCTCGTGGAGCGAAGAACCCTGCTCGCTGCAGGGCTTCTGCGCAAATTCTTGCTCAAAATTAACAGCGAAAATATTTTGCGGATTCAGGGAAACACTTCGCGGCGATCAGGGAAGGCTACGAGTCAAACGGGTCGCGCTGTTCAATTCGCCGAGGTGTAGGCTAAAGTACAGAAAAAGCTCTCAAGTACGACCGTTCTCGAAATTTACCGAGAACGGTCGCTACTACTTATTTAGAGCTTCGCATCGGCTTCGCTGATGCGAAAAGTAACAGGATCACCGGGGAGCAAGTCCCCGGGAAACTGCCTTCGCAGCTGGTCGAGCAGGCGCGCGGCGCTGCTGTTCTTATTGAGCGCCATGTTGTAAATCTGGAGCATATAGGCGTGCAATCGCGAAATCTTATGTCGGGTACCCTCGATGTCGATTGGGATCTGCTCCTTGGCAACCTTGCGAAACTGGGACCCCGTCGAGACTCGCGGCGCGGTTTGTCTTGGTCGACCTTTTGGATTACCTGAGCGACCTTTTTTGAACTGGGTGTTTTTTGGGGGAGTTCGGTTTCCTTTGCTCATGCTTTTCCTTTCCTATCAGTATTTGATTTTCGACTTGGCTTATTCTTTTTGTCCGGCACAATAATGAACAAGGTCTCGGACGGCCCCTCAGCCTCCGGTCCGAAGTATTTCGCGGCCATCTTCGCGATGAGCCTCGCTTCGGTAAGGCTCCCTTTGATTGCTCTGGTAAACAGCTGCCGAAAGTAAATTTCTGCCTTCAGCATACGTTTGCCTTTGCCGTCGATCTTGACGATCATTTCTTCGTTGTCGATCGACTGCAGAATTTTTCCGGGGTTGAGCTCCGGAGCAATCTTTTTAGGCTTACCACTCGGATTGCCAGACTGGCCCTTCTTGAAGCGGGTTGCGACCGGCGGCTTTCTGTATCCGACTTCGTAGTCGTTCTCCTCAGTATTCATTGGACTGTTCCTTTTCGGTTTCGATGTCGCGGAAGAGCTTGCCATCTGACACCCGGACTGCATCCTTGCCGGTCAGGTTCTGCCAGCGCCGGATTGCTGTATCGACATAGAGCGGATCAAGCTCGATCCCGCGACAGATGCGGCCGGTGCGTTCGGAGGCGAGCAGCGTGGTGCCACTCCCAAGAAAGCAATCGAGGACGATATCGCCGCGGTTCGAGCAATCGAGGAGCGCGTCCATTACCAGTTGGACCGGCTTTACCGTCGGGTGGAGCTCCAGCACGTTATTTCCCTTGCGCGCTTGAGTTCCGGCGCTGTCATATTCCCACACATTGGTGCGGTTGCGGCCGTTCTTGCCGAGCTCGATGTTGTTGGTGTGCCGCCCGGTGCCTGACTTGAAGACACAGATCAATTCATGATGCGAGCGATACAACGATCCCATACCGGCCGTGCTCTTGACCCAGACCACGATGTTCTTCAGTTCGGCATAGACCTCGCGACCGGCGGCGAGAAGTTCGTCGAGGTGCTTCCAATCCATGCACACGAAATGGATTGCGCCGCTTTTGCTGTACTTCTTGAGGAGGGTACAGCTACCGGTCAGAAAGCCAATAAACTCTTCTCGGCTGAGCTCTCCCGAACCCTGGGCGAACTCGCGGTGGCGGACCTTTCCTTTGCCGGAAGCATGACCATCGATGCGAACATTGTAAGGGGGGTCAACGAAGACAACGTCCGCGCGGTGGTCATTCATCAATCTATCGAAAGCGGCCTCGGACGTTGCATCGCCGCAATGAACGTGATGGCCTCCGAGCTCCCAGATGTCGCCGAGTTGGCAAACCTGCACCCCCGTCTCCGAACTGGCATCATCGATATTCTCGACAACCGGCTCACTGAGCTTTTGAATCGCCAAATCGATCTCGGGTAGGCTGAACCCTGTGATCGACAGGTCAAAATCTCGGTCGAGCTCTTTCAATTCAAAGAGACTCTCACCGAGCAGCCGCTCATCCCAATGAGCATTCTGCGCCAGCTTATTGTCCGCAATCCGAAGTGCCTTCAACTGTGCCGGCGAGAGATGCCGGATTTCGACGACGGGTATGCGCGGCATCCTGAGTTTTCTAGCTGCCAAAACTCGTCCATGGCCGATAACTATTTGACCTCTCCCGTCGGCCACCACGGGCATCACGAAACCAAACTCCCGGATGGAATCCGCGAGCTGATTTATCTGCCGCTCGGAATGCTGCCGCGGATTCCGAGAATCCAGGATGAGCTCCGCTACCGCCCGATATTCAATTTGAATCTCGATCAACCCGGCGTTGGTCGCCGCGTTCAATTCGTAGTTCATCATTTGCTTGCCTTCTTGTCTGAGTTGCCGAATCCTAGGCTTGTCTGAGTTGCCGAATCCCAGGCGCCTCATTCTCGCCGGGAAGCTCAGTATCCGGCGGCCCGGTGACCACGGTTTTTATCTAAGACGCCTCAGACGCCTCCTCATAAATTATGTAGATATTTCAGATACTTATATCGTAAAAAATTTGGTCGACCCGTCCTTGCCCGCATTTTCGCGGGTCCATAATCGCGCGTTTTCATGGATTCAGGGCGAATCCAGCGCTGCCTCAAGTCAACGGTTCTGCGCGCGTTTTTCGCGAGGCCCGAACACGCTATTCCAGCCGATCAGAAACGTTCCGGGCGATCGAGCTCTAGTCGACAACCCATCGATTGGAGGCATTACGGATGCTAACGCGCCAACCTCACTGAGGCGCAGGCGGAGATCGAACGCCTCCGGCTCATCGTTCAGAAGCTCCAGCGCAGTCAATTTGGTCGGCGCGCCGAACGGCTGGATGACGACCAGCTGCAGTTCGGTTTTGAAGACCTCCACGCCGATATCGCGCGGGTCGAAGCCACGCTTCCATCAGCGACGGTCAAGACGCCGAAACGGACAAGCCGTATTAGTCGCTTCATGTCTGTTGTTGGGGGACGAACGGACCTAGCTCGGACGCGCCCCGAGGTCCGAGTTCGACCCAGGCTGTGTGAAAACTCCGACGTTGAACTTACGCGTAGAATTTCTGTCTCAATTTCGTCGTTGTGGAAACCGATTACACCGGCGACTCCTTCTGCGAGAAGACAATTGAGAAAACAATTCTGCGCGTCCTTGACTCAAGCGAGTTTTCACACAGCCTAGACCCAACCCGGACATGAAAGCGACTTACTATCGAATCGCTCGTCGGCACCGACTTGCAGTGTCAGCGGAACCGCATTGCCAAGGCAGTCCGTCGCTCCGGTCTGATGTACCAGTTCATCCGTGCCACCCGTTTGGGCGGGCACAGATGCTACTAGCAATCACATCGTCTTCGGTGCCAGCTCGAAGGCGTAAAGCTTATTGTTCGGTGTGCCGAACCTACTGTAGCCGGAGCCCCCAGTAGACGACGCCCCGCGATATGGCGGCCCCCGACAGGCAAGAGCCACCGCTCGGGTAGCGCCAAA
>WNFJ01218918.1_pt1 | contig 11518 bp, 8 predicted proteins | sample 5400461 | NCBI WGS metagenome assembly WNFJ01 (sample SAMN13153349, study PRJNA577476) | soil metagenome | isolation source: 115 cm saprolite on Douglas fir-dominated hillslope | place: USA:California | collected 2013-09-17 | reverse complement strand
TCCAACCCCCGGCAAGGGCGGCATATCGTCGTCCTGTGGCATAGGAAGATCATTGTTAAAGGTGTTGTTCATCGTCTGTTCTCCTGCCTTTCAACACCTTCTCTACCGAGACGTTGGTACGCTTCCACAAACATCCTCTTGGCGCGCGAAATACGGGTGGCCGCCGCGTTCGCTGATATGCCAACGATCCTCGCAACCTCCTGATACGGCACCCCCTGCGCGGCATTCAAAATGAGGGCTACCGCGTCCTCCTCGGGTATACAAGCCAGGGCCTGGCGAATAAGCTCCCGCTCAGCAATCTCAGGAATGCCTCCGCTATCCGGCATCAGCCAGTCGCCATCATCGCTGGCGCCATCATCGAAACGCTCATCACCGGGGTTACGATAAGACAGCGGCCACCAGGAAATACGCTTCCTCCGCCGCAATATATCTACACATAAATTCGTAGCGATACGATACAACCATGCCGAGAGGCGATTGCGCTCATACAGACCATTCCAGGAGATGCAGGCCCGCACAAAAACCTCCTGCGTCACATCGTCCGCGTCCTCCATGTTGCCCAGCAGCCGGTGAACATAGGAGTGTATCGGTCGCCGGAACTGCTCATAGAGCACACTCAAAGTACCGGCATCATTCTCTGTACCTTCCTCAAAAGAGGATACTTCGCCACCCTGTCCTTGTGCATCCGCAGAATGTTCCGTCGTCATACCAGCATGCGCTTCCTTCTCTCCTATACGGTCACTCCCCGAGTTCCTTTTTGGCCGTGCTGGTAGTATACCAGGAATAGCCACCGAAAAGAAGAACATGCCCGCCTCTTTGCTAATCTTGTTATGTTCACGAAGTCCTTTATGTATCACGCAGGAACTGCGGGGGTTTTACACGAAATCTCAAGAGCTCACGACCTTGCTTTTTTTCCTACTCTCTCACACCATAGTAGTCAAGCAATGATTTGTCTGGGTGCCCTTCACCCTCTGGAAAAGGATCTGAAGAAAAGCGCAGGAGGTAACGATAGGTGCGCTGCTTCACGCTTTTAAAGCCATCAGTTGCATATCCAGCAAACGAATGTAGTCTCTGCCATACTGACCATTTTCCAACTCGTCAAACAGATGAGCTGGGAGATCCTGTGCTATCTCAGCACTACAAGAGCCCGCAGCCAGAGCAATGGCTGCTACCGTATCCACATCACCTGAAAATTGAATGCATGTCTTCAATAGATCGCTCATCGCGCTACATCCACAAAGGGCTGTAATCGCCGCTTGCACGCTCATCCATCCCTCAGACTTTACCTTGCCCGTCCAGGGAGCCGCCCAGCGTCCAGGCACATAGTTTTCCAGAAAGATACCGAGTTCTTCTTTGGAGCCCAGGCGGTAGAGAAAATAGTGCGTCATGAGCGCAGCCGCGACCGCTGCATTAATGCCACTGGGGGTGTTATGCGTCAAAGCAGCTTGCATGGTACAACGCTCGATCACCAGGGAAATGGTGGGATAGACCCCGATTGGCGCGGCGCGCATAGCTGCACCACTTTTCTTGCTGGTTGGGTTGATCTCTTTGAGAAACTGTTCGCCATCATGTACATGTCGTAGAAAGTGATAGAAACCGGTTGCGTATCCCTCTCTTGGATCACGCTGAAAGACCTTCACAAACCTATCTGCCAGCAATGCACGCTCCCAAGGTTCTCCCGAAACAATGGTCTCCGCAATAGCCAGGCTCATCTGCGTATCGTCTGTATAGGAACCAGGTTGAATGTGATGCCTGGGATGTTTCACGTAACCGGAAAGATCGTTCTGCTGGAGAATCATCTCTGCATCGACATATTCAAAACCAGCTCCATAGGCATCGCCAATAGCAAGTTCCAGTAACACGTGGTGTGCTCTCCTCTCTCAGGATCGTGAAGCCGCTCCCTTTTGTGGGTTAGCGAAGGCTAAAACCTTACATAACAAACCGGTACAACACTTCCTCCCCCTTATTCACCCCCATATACCACAGCGTATCACCATTCGCGCCTCCCGGCGTCAATGCCAGCAGCGCGCCGCTTGCCGGGGGATTGGTCAGCACGCTCCAGGCATTCGCTGCCGGATCATAGCGCTCGATCAACGTCGAGAACGCTGGTACCGTTCCAGGCTGCACGGTGGTTTGCCCATTCGTAGCAGAAGCGCCTCCACCCGGTGCAAGTATCCGCGATTGTGGAGTCCCTGTCGGGACGCGCACCGGCGTTACGGCCACTACTGTACCTGTCACGGCAGTGACCTGCCCGCCAGGGGTACTGGCCTTTAAGTCCAAAGCGTCGGCGAACACATCGCCATGCGTATCAGCGAACCAGTTCTGGACATAAGCCTGGTCTGGAGCAAGCGGTACAGTCTGCCAGCTTGCGCCCCCATCGCGGCTCACCTGTAGATCAAAGGGACCACCCACACTTTTCACTTTCCCCTCGGGCGCTCCTTCTGCGTACGGCACAGGAGAGACTGTGCCGCCAGCGTAGATCACCTGCGTACCGCCTCCCACCAGCTGCACATGCACCCGCGCTCCAAATGGCAATCCCTTCAACACCAGGTGCCAGCTTGCTCCATTATCTGTCGTCTTATACAGGTCTCCGCCTATCCCAGCTGGTGGTATGACATCGTTTGGTTCCGCTGCTCCCGGTCGCAGGGGCAACAATGTCACGCCTACCAGTTCATAGATAGTGCCGGTGTTGGCTGGATCAACAGCATATGCGCGCGCCTCCTGTCTCGTACCGACAAACTGGTCGTCGAGCACGTTCCAACCGTGGCCACCATCGCTGCTCATCACCAGCCGCACCAGCGCGAGGTCAGGCCTCGGTGGCGTGTCCTGAAACACTACCGGCGGCACATGCCGCGCAAGCATTTGCAGGCCGAACAGGCGCCCACCCACCATGCTCAGTTGCTGCACATCCCATACCTGCGCCGATTGCGTACCCGGTACGTTGAGCTGAGGTCGTACAGTAGTCCACGTCTGCCCGCCATCCGTGCTATGCTTCAAAACACCCGTTGCTTGCCCATTGCTCACCCCTTCACCCACCGCGAAGAGCTCATTGCTATCGGCGGGATTGACGGCCACCCGGCAGCTACCGCCAAGGCCCGCTTTACTGCCCACATCCTGCCAGTGCGTCCCATCATCTGTACTCTTGAGCACGGTATAGGCCGCGTTACCAGTACCGCTCTGGTTAGGTGGCAGCGTCTCCGGTGTATTTGGTTGTGCACGCGTGGCACAGGCATAAAGAACAGCGGGAGCATTTTCCGCGGCGACCACAGAGGATACCGAGTACCCGCTCAATACCCGCGTCCACTTTCCTGCAGCCGGATTGTCGGCCCACGCTCCGCCTTGCCGGTGCTGGCCCAATTGAGCGAAAACAAACGCGCTGGCACCCACCACCAGTATCACAACCAGCACGGCACCCAGGCCTGACAGCCAGGAAAGCCACGACCTCTTTTTTGGTCCCGCAGGCTCCTGCGGATCTACCGGCTCAAATCCAACCTCTCGCGTCTTCATCTCGCGATCCTCCTTCGAGTATCGTCGTATCTTCACCTAACGGGCTTGCGGAAGCCCCTGTCTTTCAAGCATGGGGTGAGCAAGCCCTTCCTTATTTGGGGCTGGGGTTGGGGTTGGGTGATCTTCAAACATTTGTTCGTTCAACTGCCTTTCCATTCTTGACATGCCGTTGAATATCTGATACAAGAAGAAGGATGAAAACGGTGATAACAGCCAAGCTCAAACTGAATACCGATGCCGAGCAATTCAAAGCCCTGCGAACGACGCAATTGGCCTATCGAGATGCTTTGAACTATGTGAGCCAGTACGCATTTGAGCATGGCAAGATGAGGAATGCGGTCCGCTTGCAAGATGGTACCTACGATGATGTCCGCGCCCGTTTTCGTCTTCCCTCGCAAATGACCTGTAGCGTTCCCCGCCAAGTCGGAGCCACCTACAAAACGCTGTGGACGAAGGTCAAGAGCAATGCGGCTGCCCGGAAAGCTGGCTTGACCAAGAAACGCTACAAAGGGCTGGATCAGGCTCCGAAGTTTGTTTCCCCAACGCTGACTTATCAGCACAAGAAGGACTACCGTTTCAAAACTGACCAACACTTGAGCATCTTGACTCTGGATGGGCGTCTCATCCTTCCCTACACTGCGTATTCCAAGCATGTTGACCTCATCCAACATGGTGCCCATCTCGGAGCGGCTAAGCTCTGGTATGACAAGCCCCACAAACAATTCTACCTGCTCGTCTCCCTTGAGATTGAGGTGGCAGAGCCAACCCCAGAGACCCATAAGGGTGTGGCAGGGGTTGACGTGGGTATGCGGTACCTGGCTGTCAGTAGCACCATGAAAGGAGAACCTACCTTCCATTCCGGGAAGAGAGTTGTTTCCAAAGCCAACCACTACGCAAGACTGAAAAAGCGTCTTCAGCAAAAAGGCACTCGTTCGGCTAGCCGTCGCCTGGTGGCGATGAGCCGACGAGAGAGACGGTTGAAGCAAGACGCCAATCATGTGGTGAGTAAGCGCATTGTGGAACAGCACCCCCACAGTCTCATTGGATTGGAAAATCTGACCGATATCCGCGAGCGCACGAGGCGCAAGCATGGAAAGCGTGCGAGCAAGAAGCAACGGAAGGCCAATGCTCGTCAATCGAAGTGGGCTTTTGCCGAGCTGCATAGCATGATCGCTTATAAAGCGACGTTGCAGAGCAGCATGACCATCAAAGTGGATGCCCACTACACGAGTCAAGCTTGCCCTATGTGCGGCTATACGAGCAAGGATAATCGTCCTCGTAAAGGGTTGCTCTTTGTCTGTCAGAATTGCCATTACACGCTCCATGCTGACCTTGTTGGGGCCAGAAACATTACTCTACGAACGTTGCTCATCCGGCAAGACTGGATGAGTACGGGCCGCTTGTCAGTCGGCCCAGAGTCTTCGGACTCGGATGTGTCGGACGATGAAGCCAAAGCAGCACGCCTTTCCAGGTATGCTGAGTTGAGGTGGAGCCCAGACACAAGCCCCTGCCTTTAGGCATGGGGTGACTGACACCAATGATTGTGTTCCATTTCCAAATAAACGGTTCAAAGAAAAGACGATGACGGACACACAGAAGTTCCCTAGCTGGTACTGGTATCCATTGCGAAATGGAAACGGCCTGAATGGATCCTTGACCCATATAAGTAAGGGCAAGCCCTCTCTCGTCACCGAAGCTCCAGCTCTAGGCCAGCACAACGATGATGAGGTAGGCGATATAGGCTGCCACAAGAAGTCCACCCATCACTCGAGAAATCTTCCCATACCAGACAAGAGCCAGAAGCACCAGGTGAACACTCACCATTATGAGTAGGGCGATAAAGGTCCCACGGGAATCTACTGGAATAGCGTGGATGGTGGCAGCCAGTCCAAGTGTGACGAGCAGGTTGTAGGCAAAGGAGCCGAGAATGCCGCCCACCAGGATATCAGACCGTTTTTTGCGTGCTGCGCTCACGCCAAGCGCGATCATCTCTGCCCCGGTCCCCAACGAAACAATGGTTCCTCCCACGGCTCCCTGACTCAGCCCAACAATCTGCGCGAGGCGAATTGCCCCTTCGACAATGGCTGGGCCACCTGCGGCCATTGCTGCTAACCCGCCGAACGTCAACACGGCGAGCTTCCACCGGAAGCGAAGGCGCGCAGGCTGCTCCTGGTCGTCATCATCGACCTCTGCCATGCGCTTGATGGCTTCCCGGTCTACCCGAAACAAGAAGATGGTGTAGCCGGCAAAGACAACCAACAGGAGAACGCCCTCCAGTTGAGTGATGATTCCTTGAAAGAGCAGTACCACCGGGAGAACGGACACCAGAGTTGCCGTGAGGGCCTGTCGTCGCACGCTCCGGTCGATGACCATTGGAAAAATGAGCGGGGAGAGGCCCAACGCCACCGTGACGATGGTGACATTGATGCCAATGACATTCCCCACGGCCAATGTTGGAACACCGCGAGCCGAAGCAATGGCTGCGGTGAGCATCTCTTCTGGTTCCAGTCCGGCCAGGAGTACCCCCAGTACAAGAGCACTGATGCCAAGAGCGCGTGCAAGATCGCCTGCTCCATCAAGAAACCAATCAGCTCCAATGATGAGCAGTATGGTCCCGATGAGAAGCAAACCAAGAGCGAAGAGCAGAGCAATCATTCTTTCCCTCTCATCTCGTCTTCTTTCCCGTGGTGCGGCCGAAGGAAAAAAGCATCTTCGTCTCTCTTCACCAGGCTATTGTACCTGATATTTATACCTGCCCGTCAAGACTTTGTCCCATCTCGCCTCTTTTCCAGTATTCCCTTTATTTGAAATGTATTGACCACAAGGGATCGCCCAATAAGCGTCAAGTTAAGCCACCCCTCTTGGGCGACCGCAAGGGTCGCCCCTACTATACAACGGATCGCCTTGCCAAGCCCGTGTATAGTAGGGGCGACCCTTGCGGTCGCCCTGGCTCCTGAAGTGAACGCCTATGGGGATCGCCCCTCCTCTGGACGAACGGGCCTGGAAAGGCTTCGTAGCAGAGGAGGGGCGATCCTTGTGCTCGCCCTCTGGAGGCTGCACTCGTGATCTCATTCACCACCCGACGGGAATGGCTCAGGCAAGACCCCTGGCGGTCTTGCCTGCTATTTACGCCGAGGTTGGGACGAGACTCCACTGCTGGCTCAATCCGTTGTGGTTGGTCCACTGGAACAGATCCAACCCCTGCGCTGTCCCACCACCGGTAACGTCAAGCACCAGGCCGCTATTGCGGTTCACAATTTGGAAGTAGTTGCCGTCAGTCACCAACTTCCATTGCTGGCTCAATCCGTTGTGATTGGTCCACTGGAACACATGCGCACCAGCACTTGTTGAGCCACCGCTAATGTCCATTACCAGACCACTATTGACGTTCACAATCTGATAGTAGCTGCCATCAGGCACTAACTTCCATTGCTGGCTCAATCCGCTGTGGTAGGGCCACTGGAACACATACGCGCCAGCACTTGTCGAACCACCGGTAATGTCCGCTACCAGACCACTATGGCGGTTCACAATCTCAAATGGGCTGGTAGGAACAAGTTCCCATTGCTGGCTCAAACCATTGTGGTAGGTCCACTGGAAAATATGCGCTCCCTGCGTTGTCGAACCGCCAGCAACGTCCATTACCAGATTACTTTTGACGTTCGCGATCACGTCATAGCCGCCGTCAGGAACCAGAAACCATTGCTGATCGAGACTGGTGTTGGCGGTCCACTGGATGACGTTCGCCCCGGCGTTTGTTGAACCGCCGGAGACACCAAGTACCAGGCCGCTATTGCGGTTCACAATCTGATAGTTGTTACCGACGGTCACCAACTTCCATTGCTGACTGAAGCCGCTATGGTTGCTCCACTGGACCGCCTGTGCACCAACGCTTGTTGAACCACCAGATACGTCAAGTACCATGCCACTATTGCGATTCACAATCTGATAGTACCTGGTAGCATTGTTGGTGGTGAGGGTACAGCCGCTAATCGCGTTGCTCCACTCCTGCTGCACAATATAAGGATCCTTGTTCCAGAGCACGTCCGCGCCCTGGAGATTGCCCGGTCCAAACGTCCAGGCGCATAGATCGCCGATCTCATTGCCGCTGGAATCTCTCCAGGCATTGATCAAAGGATCGGTCGCGGCCTCCATCTGCTCGTGCGAGGTCACGTTGATAGTCTGGTCGGCGTCGTCGTTGTTGGGGCTGGAGCCGGGATTGCAACTGAAGCTCGCAGCATAAGGCATCGTAGCATAAATGGTGTTATTCCCAAAATAGCTATGATACGCGCAGAACGTATTGGACGCGCACTGTGTCTGTGTACTGTCAATGCAGATGTCTTCATTTCTCTGGGTGAAGACAAAGAAAATATTGTCAATGCTTGATGACCAGCTGTTGACGGCTTGTGCATGAGTGACTTCGACCTGGATTTGACTGTCGAGTAAAGGACTATTGGGATACGCGCCCGTATCCACCCACGAACCGGCCAGCACAGCGTTAGAGGGAAATGTACCACCCGTCTGTGCGTACTGGTTATTAACCTTGTACAGGGGACTACCACCAACATCACCGAAGTAGCGCTTAATCAGGCTATTGTAGTTGGCAGATACATTATTTGTTGGCTCCCAGAAAATAGCATAGACATTTGTGGTACCGGCCATGACCGGACCACCGTTGTAAGGAACGTTGGAGCTGCTGCTGGCTACTCGCGAGACACTTGCGCCCTGCTGAGTGTGACCTTTGTGCAGAAAGAAATGGATCGGATGGGATTTGGCAGTTCCGTTAGATGCCACCGCAGAGATGGCCGCCGGCAGCAGCGCTATTGCTACGATCCCCATGAATCCTAGTAACAGCAAGAGTCCTCTTTTCAATGATTTGCTCCTTTGTGTGATAAATGAGGCGTGACGTTTTCGATGGAGAGCATGGCACACCAGTGGGTGTCACGCTCTGTTTTGACACCTGTTTTTTAGAAAATAAGTATAGCTCGACCAGGACCAGCTTAACCGACGCACATTCTTCTGCGCTTCCCCCGAACACTTATAGATAAAAAAAACAATATTTTTATGTACTTCCCAATAGTTGTAATGTAAAGCGACGGCAAGAGAAAACGTGCAAATGAAGCTCTCGAGCGACCCCTGGTGAATAGTACTTGCGGTAAACAGTACTCAATAGTAAATCGAGTGGCATCTCTTTTAGTTAACAATGCTTGTGGTAAATAGTACTTGTTAGTGAATAAGGCACAAAACGCCATCCTATAAACATTGACACAAAGCACTCTCGGGAATAATATAAACAAGGTACTTGAAAACATCGCCTTGAGGATCAAATACTATGTCACAGAGACAGAACGGCAACTCCGCTAACGCTGATGACAGTAGCATCGAAGAACTGAAACGACTACTTACAGAAGGAGTTAGTTTCGACCAGCCAGCAGTTTCACCCGTGTCACCACGCTCAAAGAAAACAGACGATGAGGACAAGGAAGTTCACCAAGGCGGGGATACACAGGGCGCGATAGGGCTATATGCCGAGGCCGCACAGGATATGGCGACCGCGGGACTGGAACTAAGTTTGGGAAGGCACTTTGCCTGCGCCGACTACTGCAATCAGGTAGCAGAAAAAGCTGCGCAAGCAGTCAGTCTACTCCGTTTCGGCCACAAATCCATGTACGACCATGACCTGCGCGCACTGGGCGCAACGGTTGGTGCGCCGGAAGAGATACAAAATGAAATGGCCAGGCTATCGCCATTTCATCCTGAAGCCTTTTACGTCGATACACCACCAGAAGAAGCTGATGGGGTTATCAGCGCGTATCAGGCCGAAAGTTATGTAAAAAGTGCTCGTCAAGTATTACGTTGGGCTAGAGGTATTGTCTTAGGTCCGTAACTTTTGTGTACGAACCAGAAACCTACCGGAGTATGTTTGGGAGGATATTTTGACACAACAAATTACAAACTCGACACTGGAAGACGCGGTCAAAAAATCACCGCGCAAATGGATCTATCTATTTAGTGAAGGCAACGCTGATATGCGCACACTACTCGGTGGCAAAGGCGCGGGCGTGGCCGAAATGACCAACGCGGGACTACCCGTCCCACCTGGTTTTACCATCACCACCGAAGCTTGTATCGCCTACTACGAGGCCGGTAAGCGCTTCCCGCAGGGCATGTGGGAGCAGGTACTGGCAGCGCTGAAGATCGTTGAGCAGCAGACGGGCAAAGGTTTCGGCGACAAAAACAACCCCCTGCTCGTCTCTGTACGCTCAGGGGCCAAGTTCTCTATGCCAGGTATGATGGATACGGTGCTCAACCTCGGTATCAACGATGAGACCGTCCAGGGCCTGGTAAAACTGACCGGGGATGAGCGCTTCGCCTACGACGCCTATCGCCGCTTCATCCAGATGTTCAGCAAAATCGTGCTGAACACCGATCCCGCCGACTTTGAAAAGATTCTGGACAAATACAAAGAGCGCGCTGGCGTCAAAACCGATGCCGAAATTCCCGCCGACCAACTCAAGCAACTCGTCACCGAGTTCAAACAGGTTGCCGAACGCCAGTCCGGCGAACCCTTCCCTACCGATGTCTACAAGCAGTTGGAAAAAGCCATCGAGGCCGTCTTCTCCTCGTGGAATAACAAGCGCGCCATCGACTACCGCAATTTCAACAAGATCCCGCACGATCTCGGCACCGCCGTCAACGTGCAGAGTATGGTCTTCGGCAACATGGGCAACGACAGCGGCACCGGCGTCGCCTTCACCCGTGACCCGGGCACAGGCGAGAAGGAGCTCTACGGTGAATACCTGCTCAATGCCCAGGGCGAGGATGTCGTCGCCGGTATCCGCACGCCCTCGAAAATCAGCCGCCTGCAACAAGACCTCCCCGAGGTCTACCAACAATTCCAGGATATCGCGCAACGCCTGGAACACCACTACCGCGACATGCAAGACATGGAATTCACGGTGGAAAAAGGCCGCCTTTACATGCTCCAGACGCGCTCTGGTAAGCGCAGCGCCCAGGCCGGCATAAAAGTCCTCATCGATATGGTCGAGGAAGGTGTGATTTCCGAGCAGGAGGCCGTCAAACGCGCCGACACCACCCAGGTCTATCAATTGCTGCTGCCGCGCTTCGACGAGAACGAGAAGAAAGTGGCCGCCAGCGAGGGACGACTGCTGGCGAAAGGCCTCAATGCCTCCCCTGGAGCGGCCAGCGGGAAGGCCGTCTTCGACGCGGACCGCGCCGAAGAGATGGGCAAAGCCGGGGTGCCTGTCGTGCTGGTGCGCCCGGAGACAAGCCCTGACGATGTCCACGGTATGCTGGTCGCCAAAGGTATTCTTACAGCCCGTGGGGGCGCCACCAGTCACGCGGCGGTGGTCGCTCGCGGACTAGGCCTGCCCTGCGTCGCCGGCTGCGAGGGTATCCGCGTCAACGAAGCGGAACATCTCTTCCACGTCGTTGACTCCGATTTCGTTGTGCGTGAAGGTGACGACATTTCTATCGACGGTGCCACAGGCGAAGTCTTCGCGGGCATCATCAAGACCGTCGAAGCCGACTACGAGCACGAGACCGATCTGCAAAAACTGCTCGGTTGGGCCGACCAGTACCGCCGGCTAGGCGTCTGGGCCAATGCTGACTATCCCCGCGATGCCAAACGCGCGGTCGCCTTCGGCGCCCAGGGCATTGGCCTCTGCCGAACCGAGCACATGTTCATGGAGCAGGAGCGCCTGCCTATTGTGCAAAAGATGATCCTCTCCAAGAGCAAGGAAGAGCGACAGGCAGCCCTTGATCAGCTGCTCCCCTACCAGCGCAGCGACTTCAAAGGTATATTCGAGGCCATGGTCGATCCTAAGACGGGCGAAGGTTACCCCGTCGTCATCCGCCTCATCGACCCGCCCCTGCACGAGTTCCTGCCCTCTTACGAAGAATTGCTGGTCGATGTGACTCGCCTGGAGACCAGTGGAGAAAATCCCAAGGAACTCGAAGAGAAGCGCAAGCTGCTCGAAGAAGTCGGCTC
>WNFJ01218805.1_pt3 | contig 11518 bp, 7 predicted proteins | sample 5400461 | NCBI WGS metagenome assembly WNFJ01 (sample SAMN13153349, study PRJNA577476) | soil metagenome | isolation source: 115 cm saprolite on Douglas fir-dominated hillslope | place: USA:California | collected 2013-09-17 | reverse complement strand
TCCGGAAATGGCTGGATTTTGGAAGATGAGTCCGTTCTCCATGTACCCGGCTCACCGGAAATGCGGACTTCGGGACAGCTCCGGATTTCCGCCGACGGCACGCCGCAGCATTACACCTGGAACGCACAAGGCGATAAGAAAGCCTCAGGCGTTGTGGAATTTGACAGCGGCACGGCAAAGACGTCCACTACGGTTTCCGGTACCAAACAGCCGGTGCAACAGGATTTCAAGTTCACTTCGGCCCGTATCGCCGTGCTCGACAACAATCTCTATGAGCAATACGCGATTCTGGGAAGAATCTACGATTGGGACTCCAGGGGGATGCAAAGCTTTTCCGTCCTGATCCCGCAAGACGCGACGCCGGGAAGTATTGATCTGGAAGCCATCGGTGCTAAGAATGTCGACGGCGCCAATCTGGAAGTCTTGCGCGTGCATTCAACGGACCTCGAAATTGAGCTTTTTTTTGACGCGAGATTCCATCTCGCTCGCCTCGAGGTACCGGCTGCGAAGGTCGTCATCCTCCGGCAATAACGCTCCTCGGGAACCTTCAAATCACATATAAAAGCGCGGCGAGCGGCCTTGAGCGGAGCCTCACGGGTGTAAGCGGAAGGCGAGCGTGACGGTGGACACTACGTTCACGCGATGTCCCTCTACGAGAGCCGGCATGTAGCGCCACTGCTCTACGGCGTGCATGGCGGCGCGCGCGAGGATGGGCGGACCAGAAAGAGGAGCGATGCCGCGAATCGTTCCATCTCGGCCCACTAAGATATGCAAGGTGACCTCGCCCTCAATTCCAGCCAACCTCGCCACATCAGGATAATCCGGCGCCAAGGCATTAACGAGACGCTTCTGCTGGTCCGCCGGCTCCACACGAATCCCTCCCCAGACGAGAGCATCGAAAAGGCGCGCAAATTCCGTAACATCCATCGATTCGGCTATGGCGGGCGTGTCTTGTTGCTCGTGAGAAAGCCGAGTCACGTCGGCCAGGAACGCCTCTTTCTCTCCAGCCGGGAAGTTTGGCGACATGGCGCCTAGTCGGGCAGCATTCCCAATTTCGATCCGCCCGCCGGCCGTATCCGCCCATAGTCCGCCATCCACTTTCAGGACAGTGATGTCGCCACCCCCGCTATTGAAGCGAGCTACTCCCAAAACGTGACCAACGTGAATATCTCCGCCCCCAGTACGCAGAACAGCCGGTCCATAAACATCAGCCGCTGAGATTTGGCCGCCTCCCGTTGCAGCACGCAGTCCGCCCGCAACGTCCCTGACGGAAATATCTCCGCCCCCCGTTTCCAGTCGGGCGGTGAATGTCCTGCCCTGGAAATCTTTGGGTGCGGCAACGTGGGTGCCCACCGTTCCCACGCGAATGTTTCCGCCTTCGGTGCTAAGAATAACGACGCCGTCTACGTCCTGGATGGCAATATCGCCCGATCGGACCGCAATACTCAAGTCATAGCGGCGCGGCACGTGAATTTCGTATGTCGGATGGCCGCGGCAATCGCCTTCCCTGCCGGAAGGACCAATCAGCACAACGCCGCGCGGTGCCTCTCGGCCCGTGAGCGAAAGATTTCGCCGAAGCGCTTCCGGTTCGGCCGCAGTCTTGGGGTCCAGCCGCACTCTATAACTCACCTCATTTTGAACATCGGTAAAAACCTCTACATTGCCGCAATCCGCTTTCAAAGTAAGTTGAAGATTCTCATGCGTGGGGATCGAGGTTTTGGGGGCAGTCGAAGCGCCCTCCTGCGACAGGGATTGTGAAAGAGAATTCTGCTGACCGGCTTCGCGCGTCGGCCTGATGACGCACTTTTGTTCGAGATGACTAAACTGGGCCCTTCCGGAAGCAACCGTGGAACTAGGCGCAAAGAAACAAAGGAGGACGGAAGGCGGGATCGCGATCAGAACTGCAGCCCAGCACTTGCGGATCGCTGGGCGTAGTCTCGCATTCTTGGACAACTTCACGGATGGCGTCCCCCTCCCGACACTGAATCTTCGTCCATGGAGGCGAGCTGCCCGAGAGCATCGGCGCTGCGGGAGCGAATATAACTGTTGGAATCATTGTGCATGCGGTCGCGCAGAATGCTCACGGCGCGATTATCAAACGGCGCACGGGGGAATTCGCGGCTTCTCATTCGCTCGAGCAGCGTATTTAGTGCCTGAATGCGCACACTGGAGTTATCGTCATCAGAGAGAGCCCCAAGGATGGCGCTCTGCACGTCCGGTGCTGAACCCACGTCTCGAAGCGCCTCAATGGCCCTCAGGCGCACGGCAGGATTGGGGTCATGACGGAGAGCTTCGCTCATGGCCGCTTGGACTTGGGGATCGTCGGCCTCAGGCCGTAGCGCGTCTATGGAATCGAGCCGCACGCTATCATCGAATTGCCCGCCATGCCCGATGACGTACGCCAGCACGCGCCGGATTTCGGCGTCATCCGGCGTTCCTTGGACTACGCGCGGCCGCGGCGATCGCACCTGCAATTCCACCTTGGGCGCAGGCGAATCGCTTTGTGGCTCCAGGCGAATTCCGTCACGATCAATTGTCTCGAGCTCCTCCTGAGTTAGGGGAGCGGGTGCCGAGACCGCGATCACCGGCTTCCCCGGAAGAAGCGAAGCGATCTGACGATACCATTCGTTGGCCGCCGTACCGGCAAGAGCGCCGGCCAGCAAAAGGGCGGCTGCACTCCAACCAGGGTGAAACACGAATGCGTGGCGAAACGCCATCCATCGCCAAGGCATCAGAAACGAGCGCCAGGCGCGCCGGGCTTGCGCAGAGGCATCGTCCATTGCCTCGAAGAGCTCACTGCGGCAACGCGCCAGCAGCAGTTTGGAGCCGTCGAGTGCATCGGCAGGTTGAACGCGCGCTGCAAGGATCCCGCGCAAATTCATTTCACGCGAAAGCACGGCAGCGCAACTCGCGCAGTGAACCGCATGAGCGTCGACCGCCGCGCAGTCTTCCTCAGTCAGTTCACGAGCCGCGTAAAGGATCGCGCATTCCTCGAAATTCGCGCAATTGAGCTCTTCGATCATGATGTGCTTACCTCAATCCCTCCAATTGGGTCCGCAACTTGCGCGTGGCGCGGAAAAGCGAATTCTTCACCGTTTCCTCGGTTGTGCCCAGCGCGTCGCCGATAGCACGCAGCCTCATTCCTTGGTAGTGCCTCATCTCAAAAACCATCCGTTCGCGCGGCGTGAGCGCTTGGAGCGCTCCTTCCACTTTGCGGCCAATTTCTTGGCCCAGGACTTGGCGCTCCGGATCCGAGTGCGCCCGGGTTTCAGCCTGGTGATCAAAGAAATCGCCGTCGCGGCGCTCCTCAGCGGAAACCGTGCGAGGCAGCGGCGGCTGATCTTCCGGGTGACTGCGGCGGCGGCGCAGGTGATCGAGGCAAACATTTGTGACGATGCGATAGACCCAGGTGTAGAAAGCGCATTCGAAGCGGAAACGATGGAGATTGCGATAAATCTTTAGAAAGGCCTCTTGGTAAACGTCGTGTGCGTCTTCCGCATTCCCCAGTAGATTGAGCGCGAGCCGCAGGACCTGCCGGTCGTAGTGCTGCACGAGGAGTTCGAAAGCGGGGCGGTCACCAGCTTGTGCCCGCTCAATCAGCGTCCGGTCATCAGCCGCCGAAAGCACGAATGAGCCCGACGGAGCAAGCGACCTGACTTCGGCTCCACCGTTCGGCAAGGCTTCTAATTCGGGCGAACTCGCTACGACTTGCGAGGACATAGTGCAAACTCTGCTTTGATCCTGTTAGATTTCGCCGGCCTTTCTGGCCGGTCGAGGCACCCGCCAACTCCTCGAATTTATACCCAGTTACTTAGACGCGAGAACCGGCGAAAACGTAAGCATGTGTTCGTCGTTGAATACACGGTATTTAGGGTCGAATATCCAAAAGCAAGTACGGCAGTGTGGTATAACGCAGAACCGTGATACCCGTCGCTGCTTCTTCCGCCGACGGCGTGGCCGCACGGCGGTCCCGCAAACTCACCCTTCTACCCCTGATCGCCGCCACTTACTTCATGGTAGCCGGCGGCCCTTATGGTTTGGAGGACCTGATCGGCAAGGCCGGGTATCGGGCCACACTAATCATTCTCCTCCTCACCCCTATTCTGTGGAGTATACCCACTGCGCTTATGGTTAGCGAGCTCGCAGCGGCCTTACCTTATGAAGGCGGCTTCTATATCTGGGTACGTCGGGCCTTCGGACCATTTTGGGGCTTTCAGGAGACGTGGCTCACGCTCGCGGGCAGCGTTTTTGAGATGGCCCTTTATCCGACGCTCTTCGTCGCATACTTGAGCCGTTTCGCCCCGCAATTCGCCGCTGGCTATCGCGCCATCGGTCTGGAATTGATGCTTATCGCGGTGTGTGCTGGCTGGAATATCCTGGGCGCAAGGGCCGTGGGCGAAGGCTCGATATGGCTGAACGCCTTACTTTTCTCTCCTTTTCTGGCAATCGTTCTTATCGCCGCGCTCCGCAAGCCTCTCGGAACACCGTTGGCGCCGACCCAACACCTGGACCTGGCGGGAGGCATCGTCATTGCCATGTGGAACTACATGGGCTGGGATAATCTTTCCACGATTGCAGATGAGGTTGACCGACCGCAAAAGACCTATCCGCTCGCGATGTTCGGTTCTGTCATGTTGGTCATCGCTAGTTATTTATTTCCGGTGATGGCGGTAGCCGTGGCACGGCTCGACCCCGGGCTGTGGACCACCGGCAGTTGGGTGGACGCAGGCCAGGCGCTCGGCGGATCGATTTTGGCGCTGGCGATTACTGCTGCTGGAATGATTGGCGCTTTGGGGTCATTTGCGAGCTTGATGCTTTCGTTTACGAGGCTGCCGGCGGTCATGGCCGCGGAAGGATACCTCCCGCAAGCTTTTACGCGTCATCACAAGAAGACCGGCGCACCTTGGGTCGCAATACTCGCGTGCGCGGTTGCCTGGGCCGCTTGCCTGCCGCTTGGCTTTTTCCGGCTGGTCATTCTTGACGTGCTGCTTACGGGATTGAGTATTCTGCTGGAATTTGGGGCTCTCATTGGGTTAAGGATTCGCGAACCGAATCTCGCCCGGCCTTACCGGATTCCGGGAGGAATTTTAGCTATGATAGCGGTCAGCGCGCCGCCAGCCGCTTTGCTTGTTCTCAGCGTGGTTCGGAACGAGAGCGAGCATGTGGGAACAACAAATGGTTTGATGATTGGAATAGGAATTATTCTCCTGGGCGTATTGCTTTACTTTGCCAGTCCGGGATCGCGCCTCAAAAGTGAGAATCGAGAAGCGCGTGACGCTAGCCGCGATGATCGCCCGAGCCACGCACCAGGCGGATGAGGCCATACAGGACTACACAGATGAGGAAATCTATGGCCAACCCCAAGTCGACCTGAAACATGCGGTGACGCAGGGTGTTTGGCAACTGCGGCTCGATCGCAAGGTAAATTATGTTTCCGCCGAGCACAGCCAAAAGATACTCGGCCCAGCGGCGGGCGGTGGAGACCCGGTCTTGCATTTCCGAATTCGTCTCTTCCCGGCCTCGCATATACCAACCTCTACACGTGCGCGACTAATTTATTGGCCAGATCCTGACGCCGCGCCGCAGCGCGCCACCTGGCAAGCGCGAGAATCACCGCTAGGGCTAGTGCGCCGATCAATATCCCGCCGTTCGTCCGATAATATAGGTTCGGCTGTTGAATCAGCTCCCCAATTGCTGAGGATATTATCAACAGGATAGCCAGGAGGAAATATCCAAGTAAGTTGAGTCGCACCACACACCGCGCTCCCCACCAGACTATCGCTAGTTCCAGAAAACCGAAGGCCGCACTTTCTACAAAATCGCCTGCACTGCCCCATCGGGACACGGAAAATATGGCCAAGGCTGCCAGCAGGATTCCTTGAATCCACGTCTTGCCGAGATGACGGGCAGCGAACCCCAGCGCCAGAATTATGATGCCGATCGCCAAAAAGCTGTACGTTATAGCATTCGAGAGCGCATTGACAGCGGGCCAATTCGCATCCAGTCCCGCCGGAACGCTCGCGGGAAAGGAATAACGCGCCACGGGCCAGTTTGCGGCGGCCAGGTCCCGCAGCCGATGAAGTCCCGCGAAAATGGCCCATCCCCCCAGCATCACCAGAATCGCGTCTCGAAAGTACACACCGGGAAGGCTGTGCGAGAGGGGCAGGCAATCAGGGCCGTAGGCGCGTCCCAGAAAAAATAAACCCAATCCCAGGAGGAATATTGTCGCTGAATAGAAAAGTGCCGCGCTGAGCACTTGGCCGATCAGCAGCGTGCCAAGAAACGTCGCAAAAGGCTGCTCGGTTTGATATGTGAGCAGATACTGCGGTTCGAGAGCCGCGAACTTGGCCAGCGAAGCCGCCAACACCACGAGCGCCCACAGAGCGATTCGTCTCCACGGGACCGCCGCGATTTGTGAGCTCTTCAGATTTCGAAGAAAGATGGTCAATACGGCAAGCCCGAAAGCGCCAAGGAGCGAGAACAACAGGACCATTTGCGCGGTATTCGCGAAGGTCGTCTCGTTCTGCTTACGAACCCAATCTTCGGGAAGGTGTATGAAAATCCGATAGCCGGAAACTTCGTCTCCCTGGACTGCAAGAGAGAGCCGCACATGCGCCGCTTCTGCTCCCTTAGGCGATGGGTTTAAGGGCTCCGTCTGCTCCCAAATGAAGGCGTGATCGGTACGCGACGGTCGCTTCTCGGACCGCGCCTCAACGAGCTTCCATCGATTGAGGTCGAGTTTCTTTGCACCGCGCAGGAAGGCCTCGGCACGAGATTGAGCTTCTTCTTTCGTTAAATTGGCACCGGGCGTAGCTTCGGCAAGTGTGTGGTGCACGGAATGCAACGTCCCATCAGGCCGGAGCACAATGAAATATTCTTCCTTCTGGGAATCGCGGAAATAGCGCACCGTCCAAAAGGCCGCAGGCACTTCGTCGCGGTAGACTCGATTTGCACCATCCACGCCGATGGTTCGGCGAAGGTATTCATTAACCAGAGGGTCAAATGTGTACTGTACGGTTGGCACGCGGTGGTAGGAGTTGGGATTTTCGCGAAGTTGACGAAGCACATCATCCGCCCGCCCTGCTGCTTCCCGGCCATTCACCGGAAAACGCACGAAGTTGCCGATAAGTTGGGGCTTGACGACCCAAAGCGAAGCAATGCCGAGCACTCCTCCGGCAGCCAGCAAGGCCAAAGCACGTCCATTTAGGGGCTGGTACGCCGCGCGAGGCTGCGCGACCCGAGGGGCGTCTTCTGCGATCACAGAGGGCTCGGCTAAGGGCTGTGCGCCGTTGAGTAATTCCGCTTCATCGGCGAATGCTCCGCGCCGGAGATAAAGAACTCCCGCCACCGCAACCGGGATGACTGCGGCGAAACCAACCAGACCTCCCGAAATGCGCGTATAGAGACCCTCGGAACGCATCAGAGAAAGGCTCGTCAAAAACGCATCCACGGTGTAGTGCCAGGTGAGCGTCGCAAGGATTCCCCAGCGCAGCATTACCCAGCCTGCAACCATACCGATGGTTCCGACCTCGATGCCCCGAATATAAGGCGGCTCTTGCGGGTAATTCGAATGCAGAAAGCCCCACGCAAATGCGGGTAGCACGATGGCCAGAATTCTCCACTTCGTCACGCGCATTAGAAAGCGAATCGAAAACATGCGGAACAAGAACTCCTCGCTGGCGGCCGCGTAGATACCAATGGTCAGCGGATAAATCCAGGGGAGCACTGTACTGAGAGTGTCGGAATACTGCAAATCCTGGGGTGCCCAGACGCCGAAGCGCCGCCCTACAACGTAAAATGCTACGACGAATCCGATATGAACGGCGGCCAGGCACAAGCCAACAAATCCCGAACAGAAAAACTGGCGGGTTCGAAGACCCTTTAGCGTGAATGCGCTGTCCAAGCGAAGCTGATCTGGCTGGCCAGCTCGATACAGAGGCTCGCCCGGTGCCGCGGCAAAAACCACGAGCAGAGCCAACCCAAAGCTCCCGGCCAGCGCCTTGGCGAGTTCCGTGGCGACGAAACTGGCGTAAGAATCATTCGTGTTGTACCCGGCGCGAATGAGCGGCCAGTCGTTCAACTGCATTGCAAAATAAAGTGCTGTAATGAACAATCCGAGACTGAGCACCCATTTCCAGCGAATCAGGCCGCGGCGGCCCAGCATGATCAGCACCGAAAGCGCCGCGCCGATCAGAACGGCGTAAGGGATCAAGGCAATCGTTTCGACAAAGTTGTTCGAGGAGCGCAGCCGCTCGTACGTTCTCTGCCAAACTTCGGGAACCTTCAAAAATTCGAGATAGCCACCGGGCCGATCACCCTCGATCGTGACCTGCAGCCGATACGGTGCGTCTTTGACCCGGAAGCCAGTGCGTTCCCAAGTGAAAGCCCAGTCGGTGCGGTTCGGCCTTGCGACGGAATTCGCCTCTTCGGGTAAAAAGGTGTAGGCCGAAAGCTCTGTCTGCAGTGTTTGAGTCAGGAACTGCTCGCCGATATTGAATGCCGCGGCACGGTCCAAACGAGCTCCTGACGCCGCTTCCGCTAAGACGTGTTCGTAACCGACGATGCGGCCTTTCGGGTCGACCCGCAGGCGGATTTCTTCCTGTTGTTGCGGGCGGAAGAAACGCACGTCCCAATACCAGACGCTGAGCTCGGAAGACATGAGGCGATTGGCTTGTTCGAGTCCAACCTCACGCTCCAGGTAAGTCTTGGTATCGTCATCGACATTAAACACGACGGCGGCCTGATATTCCTGGAGCGAGAGCCCCTGTCCGGAGGCAAATGTGCGTGCCCGTTCGAGCGCCGCCCCCCGCGTGACTTTGAAATCGACACTGGCCTCCGGAAAAGCGCGGAAGAAATATCGATAAGCCACGAAGGCCCCGGCGAGCGCCGCCAACATCCAGAGAAGGAGCACGCGGACGTCGCGCCGGCTCAGAACGTTGGGGCGGACTTCCTGACTTGCCTGCGAGGACGACAAGATATCTCCGGGCGGCGGAGGCCGCAGCTTTAAATGATGCGCCCGCACCCAAACCTATGTATAGCGGAACATGAGAGTAAGGACGGGCGCTATACGGATGCAGTGGTATATATAAGGCACGATGAACGTGACTTCCGCGACCGAGGTGAAATATCTGAAAGGCGTCGGTCCGCAGCGCGCGGCTATCTTAGCTTCGCGGGGGATTTACACCGTCGGTGATTTGCTGCTTTACTTGCCATTTCGCTATGAGGACCGTATTCACTTCAACCAGATCACGGAGATCGCTCCAGGCGGTACCTACACAATTCACGGCACCGTTGGCGATGCCGGGATCGCACGCTTCACGCGGGGCAAAGGCGCTCTCTTTCACCTGATCATTCAAGATTCGACGGGAACCTTGCCTTGCAAGTTCTTTCACGGCGGCTATCTGCAAGGGCGTTTCCGCGTTGGCCAAGCGATCGTGGTACACGGCAAAGCGGATCTCGATCCGCGTCGCCCGGGCCGAATCGAAATGATCAATCCGCAGTGCGAGCTGCTTGGCGCGAATACAATTGACTCAACGGAGATAGGCCGCATCGTACCGATCTATGAGGCGATCGGCAACATCAGCTCGCGCGTACTGCGGCGGATTATCCATGCCACTCTGCAGAACCTCTCCGCAGCGCCTCCTGACGCTCTGCCGGCGTCACTGCTTGCGCGATACGATTTCCCCTGCCGCGGCGATGCCCTGCGCTTCGTGCATTTTCCTCCCTCAGTTGTGCCCGTAGAGTTGCTGAATCAATTTCGTTCGCCGGCTCACCGCCGTCTAATTTTCGAGGAATTTTTCCTTTACCAGCTAAGTCTGGCGCTGCGCAAAAAAGAAGTGGAGCGCCATCCAGGCATCTCCTTTCGTGTGCGCGAGCCACGCGTGCGCGAAGCGTTGAAACGCATCCTGCCATTCAAACCTACGGATGCGCAAAAGAGAGTTCTCGCAGAGATCGTCACAGACTTGGAGAAAGCCACATCCATGCATCGCCTCCTGCAAGGCGATGTGGGAAGCGGAAAGACGATTGTGGCGCTCGAAGCGACTGCCATCGTGATCGAGAATGGCTATCAAGTTGCCCTGATGGCGCCGACCGAGATATTGGCCGTGCAGCACTTTCTCTCTGCGCGACGCATCTTTGCAGCTTCAGGCTACGATACTGAACTACTAATCAGCGGCCTCAAGGGGCAAGAGAAACAGCGTGTATTGGAGCGCATGCGCGCGGGCAAGGCGCAGCTTGTAGTGGGGACACACGCCTTGCTCGAGGAACCGGCCGGATTCGCGCGTTTGGGGCTGGTCATCGTCGATGAGCAACACCGGTTTGGAGTTCTACAGCGCAAGCGTCTGATAGAAAAAGGCGTGGCTCCCGATGTGCTGGTGATGACCGCGACGCCCATTCCGCGGACTCTGGCGCTCACGTTGTATGGCGATTTGGATGTGTCCGTGATCGACCAGATGCCTCCCGGCCGGACGCCCATTCAAACACTCTGGTCCGCACCCGAACATCTGCCGGGCGTGTGGGAGTTTGTCGCCCGCGAGCTAAAGAAGGGCCGTCAGGCTTATGTGGTCTATCCGGTGATCGAGCAATCCAAATCAGACGAAGCGCAGCTTTCACTCAAATCGGCGATTGTGGAATACGAGCGCTTGCAGAAATCCGTTTTCCCACGGATGCGCGTCGGACTATTGCATGGCCGAATGAAGAGCGAGGAGAAAGAGCAGGTGATGGAAGCCTTCAGACGCGGCGACCTGCAGATTCTTGTATCCACGACGGTCATCGAGGTCGGCGTCGATGTGCCCAACGCCACGATCATGGTCATCGAGCACGCCGAACGCTTTGGACTCTCGCAGCTTCATCAATTGCGCGGACGAATTGGCCGCGGCGCCGAGAAGAGCACATGTCTGTTGATTGCGCCAAAACGCGTCACCGAGGATGCCCGCGAACGCCTGGAGACGATGGTGGCGACAAACGATGGATTCGCCATTGCCGAAGCGGATTTGAGATTGCGTGGGCCGGGCGAGTTCTTCGGTACGCGCCAGCACGGGTCTTTAGGTTTCCACATTGCTAACCCGCTGCGCGATCGCGAATTGCTCGAACTCGCGCGGCGTGAGGCTTTTTCCTTGCTTGAGAATCCTGAGGAAGATGCGGAACGTCTCCGCCTCTTCCAATCGCTCGATCCAGACTGGCGGCGGCGGTACCAACTCGCTGCGGTGGGCTAGAGGGCCAGGAGAGGCCGCAAGCCTCTAAAACATGCTTCGGAGAGAACACGTGCCATGCGCGTGATCGCCGGGAAATATCGCAGCCGCCGCCTGCAGACGCTGCGTGGAACAGCCTTGCGGCCTTCCAGCGATCGTCTGCGGGAGACTCTTTTTAACATTCTGGGCTCGGCGATCGAGGGGAGCGTATTTCTCGATCTTTTTGCGGGATCAGGTGCCGTGGGCATCGAGGCGTTGAGCCGCGGCGCACGTGGAGCGATGTTCGTCGAGAATCACCCTGCCGGCGCCGCGCTGATCTCTCGAAATTT
>WNFJ01440766.1_pt2 | contig 11519 bp, 11 predicted proteins | sample 5400461 | NCBI WGS metagenome assembly WNFJ01 (sample SAMN13153349, study PRJNA577476) | soil metagenome | isolation source: 115 cm saprolite on Douglas fir-dominated hillslope | place: USA:California | collected 2013-09-17 | reverse complement strand
CGCCATCGAAAATATGAAGGGCGCTTTCGGAAACGAAGGCGCCCTTCTCATTTAGTCCTGCGTAAATCCGTCTTTCCCTCGTAGAAGGACTTTAAGAAACGTCATTGACTTCTCGAAACGTTCTGACATAGGTTACGACATGGCATGTGTGATACGGGACAAAGCGAAACGAAATGGAAAGCTGCGGTCGCCCTTTTGGTACGCCTGTTACACCGACGCGCTCGGTCGGAGGGTCAAGAAATCGACGGGGCTGACCGCCAAGAGCAAAGCAATGGAGATGGCGCGCACGTTGCAGAAAGCAAGCGACGAAGCGCGGCGCGGCGCGCTGACCGAAGCGCGGACACGCGAGCTACTGAGCGAAGTACTCCAAAGCGTGAACGGCGAAGGTCTGCAGGTGTTCACCGTTGAACAGTGGTTCGATCATTTCGTAAACCAAAAGAAGAAGTCACGCGCCGCCGCGACGGGAAAACGGCACGAGCAGACGATGCGCGAATTCATGGAGTTCCTCGGCCACCGCGCCAAGCTAAACATCGCAGCAATCACGAGCCGCGACATCGCCAGCTTCCGCGATCATCGCCACTCGCTCGGACTGGCTCCGGCGACCGTGAACATCGACGTCGCAATTCTTTCCGCCGCGTTCAACGCCGCGCTGAGGCAGGGACACGTCAGCGTGAATCCATGTCTGGCGATTGAACCACTCAAGAACAAACCGCAGCGCAAGGGCGTGTTTACGCCAGAGCAAATCGCCGCGCTCCTGAAAGCCGCCGAAGGCGACTGGCGCGGTCTGATATTGCTGGCGTTCTATACTGGGCAGCGTCTCCTGGATTGCGCGAACCTTCGCTGGCGCGACGTCGATCTTGTCTCCGACATCAAGACCATTCGCTTTCAGGTGCGCAAAACCGGCGCGGAGATCGTGACGGTCGTTCATCCGGCGTTGGAAGATTATTTGTTGTCCCTGCCAACGGCGAATAGCGACGACGAATATATCTTTCCGACGTTGGCCGGGCGCAGGGCGAGTCCGCTGAGTAAGCAATTCGGTGAGTTGATCGCACTGGCGAGCATCGACCGCGGCGTTATCCGCGAGCGCACCACGTACGGCGGTCGCAGCGTCAGCGCGCTCTCGTTCCACAGCTTGCGGCATTCGTTCAGCTCGATCTTGGCGAACGCTGGCGTCAGCGAAGAGCGACGGATGGCGCTCGTCGGCCACGCGTCGCGAGACATGCACCAGAAGTACACGCATCACGAGCTTGAGCGGTTGCGCGATGCAGTCGCGCTGCTGCCTCGGCTGTGAAGCCTGAGCTAGTTAAGATGCTGGCGCTCGAAGGCGACCATGAGCGCAGTTAAACACTCTCACCGGCAGCTAGCTCGACATAGAGCGGCACGAACCCCAATGCGCAGCTCACGCTAGTTAAGCCGGTCGGCCCGGCTTACACGCTCACGCCTATTGAATTCGAAGACTTACGGGAGATCATCGCACTGCGCGGAATAACTTCACATGGCTGATTGGATTCATTAGTAATTACTAGAGGTGAGGCGAAACCCGCGGAAAATCAACTAAGACCCAGTTGTGCGCGCCGATGAAAAGCTGACTGCGTTTGTGGAACTCGAATCAGCGATTCGCGTCGGTAGTGGGTCAGTTTGAAATCTAGCGTATAACCCACGCGATCACCAAGCCGACCAGACCTATGACAAATACGATACTACCTAGTTTGGGAGAAACGCCACACATCCAGAGGGCAAATCCTATAGCTATGAAGACGAATCCCCACCGGTGGATGTTCTTCATAGTCCCAAGCTTATCATGGCAAGTCGATTACTTCATCCAAACTCCACACGTGATCGGTGATGCCAGCTTCCATTGCATCGCGGCGACGGGAAGCGCTTCACTGTGCGGGCGGATGAAAAGGTGACCGCGTTTGTGGAACTCGAATCGGCGAATCGCGCCGCCCACTAATCTCGGGAGCGTAAAATACGAGAGCCCGTAAAGAATTGCCGAAAAGGGTAGCAGCCCGCCCGGCGTTTCGCCCACCCGCCACGCGCGTTAAGCTGGAAGTCATCGTCGCTCATTCCGTTTCCTTTTTTGCCGAACGGATCTCTCGCATCTCCATTCGGTATTCGGATGGACTTGGAAATGCCTCAAAGAATCGCGTCTCTTTGAAAATCTCGCTATGCGTGTATTTTTCTTTGTCTCCGGTGTAGCGGTATCCAAAAATAACTTGAAGGGTCTCGCCACAGCGTAAGATGTCAGTCTCATTGGTCTGCGAGATGATTCGCCATTCTTCTTGGTGAGACCAATCAGTGCCCTTAGTCCAGAAAACCGGCACGACATCCGCGGGCTTAGGATTGTTGAAGGGTGTGTTTGGGCGTTTTGTTGCATAGCGCACTCTCGTTAAGAATCGGCCTTTTTGTGCGATCACGCGGCCGAAGGTTGAACTGATTCCGAAAGCAATCCCAGCATGTCTGTCAGCGTACAGTGACCATAAGGCAAGGGAGTGATTAGGCGCCGACAGTGAGCAAATATACGTGGATGCGGTAAGCTTGGCCAGTTCTTCACGCAGACGTTCCTCTAGATATGATGCGGGAACCAACGCCAACCTCTCAAAGAATTTGATCCGCTTCGCGAGGGAGACTGGAACGTCTGATTGGCGCTGCGCTCGTTCGACCGCGTGCCGGCGCGATTCTTCCTCCGTCACCTCTGTGAATGCGGGAATCGAGTCGCAGACGTCATCAAGTTCGGTGAACTTTGTGTAACGAAGTTGTGGTTCATCGAGGAAAACTCGCGCCGAGTCTTCTCCAAGGTACTTGTAGAGGATCGGCGGCCTCTCTGCAGGTGGCGCCAATTCGTGGATCAAGACGAGTAAATACCACTAGTGCGAACAGTTTGCTAATTCCCAAGATTATCGACGTTATTTTGCTAAAATCTCGCTTTGGAATCAACAAAACCAGGCAATGCGATACCGATACACATTCGACATAAAGTCACACACGCATCTGGTTGGCACTCTTTACTTTACTCACCGAGATTTGAAGTTTCGACTTGTGGAATTTCGCGGGCGGTTCACGAAGCTAATTGTTGAGACAGCAAGCGTGACGATTCCTCCAGAGGTCTCGGCAATTTCCAAAGAGCGCAAAGAACCGGTTTTCGCTGTGCCACGAGACCCATTCGTCCACGTCGTCATAGAGGAAGTACGAGCGATTAGAGGCGCCCTGGCGCTGTGGGGTGTAATTGATATCGATGTCGATCAATTCCTGCGTGAGTTCGTTCCAGAGACAACCGAGGAGAATGTGGCGATACAGGTTAAATCAATCAAATATGAGCGACGGGATCGCGAGAAACTTCCGCTCGTTCCAACCACTAACGACTTGTTGATCCGATGCGTAGTGTCGCGCACAAACCTCGCACCGTATGACGTACCACTAGAGTTTTTCCGACGCGGTGCCGACGATAGGTTTCGTGAACAGTACGTTGAGGCTATCTTTAACTTCTTCTTTGTTCTCGAATACTTGTTCGGCGAAGGCCAGTTTCGTACTGCTCATCTCGTAAAAAATTTCCTCGCGTCTCCTAAATTGCTAGCAGGACTCGCCGAAGCGCGAAGCCAATTCTTTGAGATCTTGCAATCCGAGGATGTCACAAAAAAATTCCGTGAGAAATACGGCGATCCGAAGGACGAGGAAGTCGTTCAAACGATCGTCGACTTGCGTGGCCAGCTGCATCATCAAAGCATTAAGCGAATCAATTGGCATCCCTCGCTCCAAAAGGAATTTGAAATGGACGCAGACTTCCTCGGCGCGGTTTGCCAGTCAGTCTTGATGGCTGTGGTGCTAGAAGTCCTTTTCGACGAAAATGAGAAGAAAGAATTTCTTGCGACACCCGGGTTTGATGCCAATGGCAACCCAATCCAGACAGTGAATCCGGAACAATCGTCCAGAGGTGGATAATTGCATTCGCACTGGCTGAACCTTCGCGCGTTTTAACCCGCCCACTTGGCGGCATCGGTTTATCTTGAAACTATGGAAGCAGGAGCAATTGTCGTTAGGGTCGAATCACAGATAGTCGCCAATTTGTGTGCGCTGCTGTAAGCCAAGATTGTTCCGATTCGATTACAAGTTGCGGACGAAGGACGGCAAAAGCTGAGCCTGCTCGTACCCCAGTTGGCGAAGGAGAGGATTACATCAGGATTTGAGGTCATTCTGGGTAATCCGCGCGCCGAAGGTCCGTTTGATCTCGTGAAGCTTTCTGAGCTCGCCTTGCGAGAGGGGAGCAAGGCGGTTCTGTTCGCAGAGAACCCGGAGTTCATCGCGCGTGTAGATGCAGCCTGGTTCTGCGCCAGCCGCAACCAGCGCCGCTTTGGTGCCCTCGTCCTGGCAAAGGAAGATGCTTTCACCGAGAATCTCTGAGAACACCATGCAGAAGGGTAATCGCAGAAGGGCGAGTAACTGTGGTTTGTGCGTCTTCACTACTTGTGTGCTTAGGACGCCTAGGACGCCTCGCCCGAAGTCGTTTAGCTTCTCGGTGGTTCGATCTTCGCTTCCTGCGTGTGCCCGTTCCGTCTCTAAATGAGTTTGAAACACCCGTCCTAGGCGTCCTGACAGCCCTGTCTTTAGCGGCTGACCCGCTGACTGACTTTGATTTACGCGTCCTAAGCGTCCTAAATCCGCAGGGCGCACCACCAGCGACTTGATCTCGCGGTCGCCACACAATGAAAAAATACGTCTTCGGTGCGCCTTGGCGTCCGCCGAATCGCCAGGGTAAACAACGCAGCCAAAACTGTCATCTCCGTTCATAACCAAATGCTCGCCTTTTTGATCATGCCCAGCTTCAGCGCACGCCGGACACCGCGCTGTGATCTTGTCGCCGCGTGTGCGCACGTTTTCGAGCTTCGAGATCTCCAGACTCACGATTTAAAAGCAACTCCAAAAAAACCCCGCACAGCTCGGCCGTCTCGTTTTATAGAATGCGATTTTGTTACTCGAAAAAGCTCCAGCATCAGTCCTTCAAGCGAGCGGTGGATTTCGGTAATCGGCAGCGGAGTCCAGCTCTTTTCCGGACAGAAGGCCGCGTACGCCTCTACAATCTCATTGACCGACACATCCGCGCCGTCACCCTTGCCAACCGCTTCCTGCAAAAAGAAGCGGAGCGAATCACTCTCAACCAGGAGGCTGTCAATGATCGTTTGCTGCCGCTGAGTGCGGACAATGTCGCCGGTTTCGTCTATGTCCCTGAGCAGCATAGCGAGTCCAGCAATGGCGAAGTTCAGAATCCCGCTACCCTCCTCGCGCGCCAACAGCTCGCCAAAATCGGGTATCTTTTTTTTCGGTGGCGGCGCTTCGTATCGAACTATTAATAACCGCCGTCGCCACGCGCCCACGTCGCCGCACAACCGCACGCGCAACCGCGTATTTGAAGTGACTATCGCGCAGAAATTGCCCTGAAATGGAAACGAACCGGTTCCGTTTTTTTGTTCCGCGTCGAACCAGTCGCCGCCGACCAGACCTTTCAAAACCGACGCGCCTTTGGTGCTCAGAAAGTCCGACGCAACATCGACGCCTACGAGCAGCGTCTTTTTAACAAACCGGAACGTCTCGAATCGGTCAGCCAGCCACTCCGTTCGCAACTGCGTGCAATTCGCACGCCCGACTACAGCTTGAAAGGTGTTTGCCAACTGCGTTTTGCCCCGCTCGCTCAGCCCGTCGAGAATGAGTATCCGCTGAATAAGATTGTTTCCAAGCAGGCATTGCCCGAAATACTTTTGCATGAGCACAACGTCGTCCTTTTGCATTGCGGGATAGACCAGCTCATTGAGAAACCGCTCACACTTCGCATTCTCATCGAAAACGATCGGACTGCGGTTGCGGCTGACAAACGCGGGTGAGAACGGCAACAACTCGCCGCCGTTTTCGAATCGGAATACCCCGTTCGCGAGATGAATCCGCCGCTCCTGTTGCGCGAATGCGTTGCGCTTTTCGACGATACCGCGCAGATGTGCCGCGATGCTGTTGAGTCGAGTGTCTGTCCGCTGCTTTTCCAACCAGAAACGGTTCATCTGTCTCGAAGCTTCGAGCAGCCGATCGGATAAGCTCCGCTTAATCACGTCTACCGAGATTTCTTCGTAAATACCGGTGTCTGCGTTGTAGATGTAAAATGCGCGTTCTACGGGCTCCCACAGAATGATGTTCTCCGACGCGAATAACCCGGCCCAAAAGCTCTGGTTTAGGGAGCGAGGAATACCGTTTTCGTCGCTGTAGTAAGGCTCGCCGTAGCGCCGACGCAGTTCATCGAGGCCCTGCTCACCGTCGGCGGCTAAGGGTTCGGTCTGCCACGGCAGGACTAGCTCCATCGGCCATTGAATCTCACCAAAGGAAAGTTCGATGGGGCGAGCGCGGTGTTCTAATTTGTAGGCAGTTGGCTTTGTCTCGCCCTTCTTCGGGTCCATAGCTGCCCCGTAAATGACGGTCTGGTTTCCATCCGCTCGCCACTCGCCCCAGTCTTTGCCGCTCCGAGTTTTTAGTTTGCTCGACTTCGGATAAGCCCCCTTGATTCGCACCCAAAAGTTACAGCCTCTTTTTCGCCGCGATCTTAAGGTTTCCCCTAGCCGAGGATTGAGCTTCAAGAACGGCTCAACGTTTTCATCGCAGTCTAGGTCAATGGTGACTCGCCCGTTGCCGAGGAGAACACCGATATTCCCGCCGTGATTCAAGCGCGAGAGATATTCAGGCTCCTGCATCCGGGCGAGAGTGAAGGTTTGCCATTTTTCCATTTCCTTTCCGGACGGCCGTTTATCCCCACGCCGTATCGGCAGCAGGACAGCGTCACTGCCCAACAAATCGCGAAGCTGCTGTACTATCGAGTTTGACCTTCCATGAGTCCTCGGCGATTCTTCGCCTGACTCAGCAGAGTCTAGCGCCTTGCTCGCCAGCGGGCGCTTTTCTTTAGGCGGCCCAAGCGGATTCATCCTTCACTCTCCATCTTGGTCCGCACGAATTGCGAGACAGCATCAAAGGGAATCAGCGTCACTCCACGAAGCTTTCCACGCCCGCGCAGACGAACTAATCGCCAATAGCCGCGTTTTTCGCCCTGATAATAGAAGGAGCGGGTCAGCCCAAAATGCGGATCGCCACCATGCGAGGGTAGGCGAAAAAATTCAGGCCGAGGGACTTCCGCTTTGCTAGTTGCAGTTACGTCCTCTTTCATTGATTGCTCTCCGTTTGTTTCCGACGACACTTGCAATCGAAGGTCGCGCCGACGACACATCGATTGTCGAGGGCTTTTTATTTGAGCAATCAAGAAGTGCGCTCTCGAAAAACACGTCTATACTCCATTCTGCCGCGATACCGCCGCGGCTTACGGGATTGTTTTTCTGAGTTAGCGCGCTTTTAGCTGTGGCCTACCGGCCACCCCTAAGAAAACACACCGGCTAACGAGTTCTAACTCGTTACTCTCCAATTAACTAATAAAGGTTTGGTTCACAGTTGTCAACTCGACACGTCACTGACATCCTCGCTCGTAATTCCATGTTTCCGGCCTGCCGACATTGTGCTAATTGCACGTCGAGGCGAAACCGGACCCACAATGCAGATTTTAGAATTTGTGATTGAGTAACACGAAAGCCGTCGAGGGCCTAGATACTTGGACAAGCGGCGCTCCCATGAGGATGTTCGAGTGTTTCTGAGTTACGCTTTTTTGCTGAGAGATTCAGTCTGCCCTTGACCAGTCATAGTCGAAAGCGATCCGCGCAGCGCGCGATGCCCGCCGGTCCCATTTTTGTTTTGTACATCATAGCATATAGTGTCAAAACAGTGTCAGACACGCCGCCAAACACATCACAGCAAACAGCGAAGAAACAGAGAAGCCTCAGCAAGGGCGTTAAACTGCCCCCAGTCCAAATAGGCCCCAGCCCAAGGGCAATGGTGATAGGATAACGCACACCGTGCCACGACGATTGAATAAACGAACGTGGTCAAAGCTCAAACGAGCCTTTATTTTCGGCCACTCCCTCGGCGCAATTGCGGCCGCGACGAACATCCCAAGAGGAACGTTGAGCGCCTACGCTGCTCGACATCGTTGGTCGCTCGATCGCATCGCCGGCACAGAGATCTTGAGAAAGGGAAAATGAAACAAAATGAATGATAAACACAAAACGGGCGTTGGTGTAACCGGGAAGGGATTCGTGAAAGGTGATCCAAGAATCAATCGCACCGGCCGGCCAAAGAATTTCGACCAATTCCGAAAAATGGCGCAACAGATCTTGCACGAGAAGGTGCTAGGACCCGACGGGAATATGATCACGAGAGTTGAGGCGCTCTTGCGCAGCTGGCTACGCAGCAAAAATCCGCTGCTGCAACGCGCTCTTATTGAATATGCCTTCGGCAAAGTTCCGGACAAAGTCGAGACGACCGGCCTCGAACCCAAAACCACGCTCGTCTTGCATTACGCCCACGAACGTGGCCCTGATGTGATTCGGGACATGCAGCCACCCGACAACCGCGGTTCTCGCCGGCAATAGGGCTTTAGACCGCCTGCCAGGATGCCGTTTCTCACGCCGTAAAGCCCATTGGACCGCGCCTTATTCCAATCAGTGCATCGAACTTGCTTCGCTTCATTTATGAGGGAAATCGCCGAAAGTCATAACCCATTCAAGGTGTGAAGTCATAACATCGGAGCAGAAAAACATGAACGGTGTGTCCCATTCTGACAATGCTCTCACCGGACTAGGAAATGCAAGCGAATTGCACTGTTTCACCGTTGTATGCTGCCGGCAATGCGCGTGCCCGCTGCCCCGCTTGCACCGAAGCCGGCCACGATCAAAAGGGCGAGCATCTCGTTATTAACGCGGATGGCAGTTTTGGTTGCGTGCTTTATCCGGGCGACTCGGCGGATGCGAAGGAACACCGGAAACGGATCTTTGCTTTGGGCGGCGACCGCGAGATCAAATCTTTGTCTGTGCACCAAATAAGACATGGGACGGCTGGGACTGGTAAATCGAAGCCGAAAACCACCGCGAACCCATCTCGAGCCATAAAAATACACCTTTTGGGACGGCTGGGACGAGTTTACGCCTGTTCCTCTGCCGAAATTCAAAACGAACAAAAAGAAGATGTAGAAACTAAAAAATACAGTAGTAGTACACTCGAACCCGTCCCACGCGTCCCAAAAACGTCAGCGACCGCGCCGCCCCCGCGGCAACTGCCTTTTGTAAAAGTCTATTCCCGGATCTCGGACGAGGAGATCTACTTTTGCGAAAACGACCACACCCGCGCTGCTCTGCTTCAAGCCGGTGCCGATGAGAGCGCCATCTACACAAAAGACGAGCTGCGCGTCTTGGTGGCGCATAACCGCGCGAGACCGTTCATCCCTGACGAACTGCGCAAGTTTCACGAGATCAAGCGGACGTTTAACGGGAGGATCGCCAAATGACATGAAACGTCAGGATGATTCCGACAAACCAACCAGAGCGCTCCAGCGGGCGCAAAGAGAGAAGCTGCTCCAAGAGATCGTAAAAGGCATGGAGTGCCTTTACGACTGGCTGGACAGCGGGAAGACGCTTGAAGAAGTCGCGATTGCTTTGGACATCGGTGCTGCTGGTGATGCGATATCAGAGTCGTCGCACGAATTTTGTCGCTTAGGTCTTGAAATAATAAGGAGCGCTCGCAAACAGGGAGCTGATCGCAACGAGGTGATGACCTTTTTTCGAGAGCAAGCAAAAGCCATGAGTTCGGCAAACAGTTGACTCCGATTGGATGGGGAATAAACATCGCAGTCCACTATAACAGGTGCTGCCCTTCGGTCGGCTGTGGTACGGCGAACCAGACGCGATCAGTAATGCAGTCGTGTATGCGAAGTTTCGCAGCCGGTCACATCAGGCCGTGATTCGCGGTTACGATGAAGCGGGAAACGTGATCGAAACGCACGAGCACGTTGGCGATTTCAAAGAGTGGTGAACGGGCTTGCCATCCTGCCGCCTTTTAAGGGACACTTCCCTCTATGGAGACAGAAATAGACGACAAAATGCCGTCTAATTCTAGTTAGACCGTTTTGCCTCAAATCGTGGTTGACCTGTTGTAGTGTTTCCCGCCAAACTGCCTCTATGGCGCCGGAAATAAATTGCAGCTGAAGTCTGCTTTAGTTCTCGTCAGACCTCAAATCTTCAACATACGAAGGAACTAGAATTGCGGCGAATCGCTTCTTTCTTTCCAAAGCAGGACTGGATCGTAGTCGGGTGGGTAGTTGCCATTAAGTTACTTCTATTCCTAGTTGGCGTGAAGAGTTATCCCATGCTTTGGGATAGCAACCAACCACAACCCGACAAGTGGCTTCAGATATGGGACCAATGGGATTTTGAATATTACCGAGAAATTGCGGAATTTGGTTACGGCGCATACGGCATTGGTGACGGTTCCCTCGCGTTTTATCCATTGTTTCCATGGTTGATGCGTTTGGTTACTTACATCACCACAAGTTATCTTGTTGCCGGGCTTCTTATCTCCAGTATCGCGTCCATCATTGCGGCGATCGCTTTGCGCAGGCTCGTCCAGCTTGATTATGCCGGCAGCGTTGCAATGCGCAGCGTATGGTTCTTTTTGATCTTTCCGACGGCGTATTTCCTACACGTGCCGTACAGCGAAAGTTTGTTTATCGCTTTCGCGCTGACCTCCCTAATGGCTGAACGCACCGAGCGGTGGTGGATAGCAGGAGTGCTGGGAGCGTTTTGCTGGATGACACGTGGCGTCGGCGTGGTTCTGGTCCCGGCTCTCGCTGCAGAGGCGACACAGCAGTATTACGCCAGGCGTCGCTGGGACTGGCGATGGGTTTGGATTGCAATCGTGCCTGCAGGATTCGCAGTGTATTTGCTGATTAACTGGCACATCGCCGGCAATGCGTTCGCCTTCCTACAAACGCGAAGAGTCTTATTTCACCAGTCATTTGCTTTGCCCTCGGTCGGACTGCGTCTAGCCATTCGGGCTCACTATCCTACCCCAGACGAAGCAGAAATGATGGGCATCCAGCAGTTGATATTCGTGGCACTGGGCTTTGTTTGCATGATCGTTAGTTGGATCAAACTCCGACCTGTTTATGCAGTGTGGATGACCGCGATGTGGTTTTTGGTGACGAGTGTGAGCTTCTTGCAGAGTATGCCGCGCTACACTCTGACGATGTTTCCCATCTTCATATTGTTTGCGGTCCTTGGCAGGAACCGCTTTTGGTCCGGTGTCATCACTGTGTGGTCGCTCCTGTTTTTCGCTTTGTTCGCTGTCCTGTTTGCGCGAGGCGAACTGGCCTTCTGATTAGGCAAAATCGCACGCGCACGTCATTGCCTTTGTAGATAAGACCTTTGGGCGATAAACCCATTATAAGTGCCGAAACAAATACTACGTTCTTGCGCGAAACCCAAAGGTCACCGGAACCGGGTTCAGCGTCGTAATGCCGGACGGCTCGGCGGTCCCGGTGCCCTTAAGTTATGTTTACCTCACCGCGATCCAATTTGTACGAAAGCTCTGACGGCTTCTCGGTGGAAGTGCTC
>WNFJ01218692.1_pt2 | contig 11520 bp, 9 predicted proteins | sample 5400461 | NCBI WGS metagenome assembly WNFJ01 (sample SAMN13153349, study PRJNA577476) | soil metagenome | isolation source: 115 cm saprolite on Douglas fir-dominated hillslope | place: USA:California | collected 2013-09-17 | reverse complement strand
TGGCCCCGGCGACACGCTCGAGATCCTCGGCGCCACACTCGATCCGCACTTCCGCACTAACCTCGGGCTCGTCGACCTGACGGCCTTCCCCAGCAGCCGAGTGGCGCGCGCGAAGATCGAGATCATCGATGACAGCGGCAGTTCGCTCGACAGCTTTGAAGTCAGCATTCCGTCCGCCGGCGGCATGCAGATCAACGATCTCTTTCACGGACGCAGTCTGGCCGAGAGCGCGAAGCCGGTGCTGATTCGCGTGTCAACGATCGAAGGCATGATCGGCGCGTACGCCGCATTCGTCGACAACGGCACAAATGATCCGGCGTATGTAGCGGCCAATCTGGCGGCGAAACAGTAAGGATGTAAGGACGTTGGGGTGTAAGACGAACGGGGGGCGGGCACGTCCTTACGTCCTTACATCGCAACATCCTAACTAGTGCGACCGCTCGTTGCCGACCCGCGCTTGCGACAGCGTTTCCTGGAACTGCGGGGCGGGCACGGGGAAACCGAAGTAGAAGCCTTGCACTTCGCGGCAGCCGTGTTCTTTGAGGAAATCGAGCTGCGGCTTCGTCTCGACGCCTTCCGCCACGACGCGCAGATTGAGTCCTTGCGCGAGCTCGATCACTGACCGCACGATCGCGGCGTCTTCGAATCGATCGGGCAGATCTTCGACGAAGTTGCGGTCGATCTTCAGGCAATCGATCGGAAAGCGTTTCAGGTAGCTCAGCGACGAATGGCCCATGCCGAAATCGTCGATCGCGATGCTGATGCCCGTTCGGCGCAACCGCTCGAGGACTTTGAAGGTCAGGTCGAGATTCTCCATCGCGACGCTTTCGGTGATCTCGAGCTCGAGGCACTTCGGATCGACGCGCGCCTGCTTGACGGCATCTTCGATTCCGTCGACCAGGGAGAGCTCGCGGAATTGCCGCGCCGACAGATTGACCGCCACGCGAAAATCGGGGAAACCGAGATCGCGGAAGACGCGAACCTGGTGCAGGGCCGTGCGCAGCACCCAATCGCCGATTAGCACGATGAAGCCGCGCTCCTCGGCAACTGACAGAAAACTTCCCGGCGACATGAGTCCGCGCTCGGGATGCCGCCATCGCAGCAGCGCTTCCATGCCGATGATGCGATTCGTCAGGATATCGATCTGCGGCTGGTAATAGACCTCGAATTCGTTGCGCTCCATCGCCTGATGCAGGCCGCTCTCGAGCGTCATTCGCTCCTGCATCGAGCGGCTAAGCTCCTGCGTCGACATCTCGTAACAATTCCGGCCCACCGCTTTGGCGCGATACATCGCGTTGTCGGCGTTCTTCAGCAGCGTCTCGGCATCTTCGCCGTCATCGGGATAGACGGTGATGCCGATGCTGGCGGTGATGTAGAGGCGTTGTCCCTCGAGGTCGATCGGCTCCGAGATGATCCGCAACACGCGCTGTGCCATCACGGCGGCATCTTCTTTGTTCTCGAGCTCCTGAAGAACGATGGTGAACTCGTCGCCTCCGACGCGCGCCACGACGTCGCCTTCGCGAACGCTGCCGCGCAGGCGTGTCGCGATCTCGCGCAGCAGGCCGTCGCCCAGAGTGTGGCCGAGGGAGTCGTTGACGACTTTGAAGTGATCGAGGTCGAGGAAAAGAACAGCCACCGGACGCCGCTTTCGCTGCGCCAGCGCGAGAGCGAGCGTCAGATGCTCATGAAACAGCCGGCGATTCGCGAGGCCGGTCAGCGCATCGTGGTACGACTGGTACTCCATCTGCTGCTCGGCGCGCTTTCGGTCGGTGAGATCGAGAATCTTTCCGATGACGCCCGAAACGTTGCCCTTCGAGTCGAACTGCGGCCGATACGCGACGCTGATCCATCCCTGGCGCTCAGTTCCGGGAATCACATAGGAAGTCTCGGACATCGAGACGGTCTCGCCCTTCAGCACGCGCGCGAGGACTTCGTCGATCGGCTGATCGCCGACTGCGGGAAAGAACTCGGCGGCCCGCTTGCCAAGGACTTCCTCGGCGCGGAGGCCGGTGAGGTTTTCCATGAACCGATTCCAGACCTGACACCGCATCTCGCGGTCATAGAAGACAATACCCTCGCCAGCGTTCGGCATGATGTCGCTGGCGAGGTCGGAATCGTGGCGGATGGTTTCCGGCGTCTCGCTCTCCGGTTCTTCACGCGGCTCGCGTGGCGGCGGGCGGTTGCGCGTCGGAATGAACTGCGGCGTGCGACCGGTGAGCGCGAACGTGATGGAGACAAATGCCGAGCCGACGACGATGCACACAGCCACCAATGCAGCGGAGATGGCTATGGCGAGGACAACTAGAGCAGCGGAGATGACAACCTCGGCCTGCATCCGCAAAAATAGTTTGATCGACTAGTGAAAATGTTGCAACAAAAAACTTTAGGGTAATTAACCACACATTTCGGTCAGAAGAACATGAGCTATTGCGAAACGTTCGTGTTCACGGGCGGCCGAGATCACCGGCTCTCTCTCTGCGGTCTCTGTGCCTCAGTGGTGAACGGTTCTCACCACAGAGGCACCGAGGTCACGGAGCCATCGCAGCCGCATACAGCCCGTGAAAATGATGCACGCCGTTCTCGCGGGCCGGCGAATATCGGCCGGCCGTGTAGGTTGACGAGCGCAGACCGCGCTGCACGGCCTCGCAGATGGCGATGTCTTCGAGCTGGATCTCGTCGCTGAACGCGACGGTATCGTCGATCTGCTGCTTCGACGAATCGGGATCGCGGAAATACCACTCGAAAATCGTCAGCGTGCGATCGTGGCCGGCCGGCACGATCAGATTCGTGGAAAAGTTGTCGGGATAGACGTTCACCATCAGGTTCGGGAAGATCCAGAAGTAGGCCGCCTCGCCGTCGCCACGAATCCTCTCCGGACGTTTCAGCGGCGCATGTTGGATCGAGTAATTCACGCGCGTCTCAATGCGATATTTCGGATAGTCGATCTCGCGAAACAGAGACGGATGCACGATCGGGATGTGATAGCCCTCGAGATAGTTGTCGACGTAAACCTTCCAGTTGCAGTTGACCGACCACTCTTTTCGCGCGGCCAGGCGTCCATCAAACTTCCGGCCGGCGAGGTCGCCGAGGAATTCCTGGAGCGAGGCACCATCGGAATCGAGATTGACGAAGAGCAGGCCGTTCCACGAGTCGATTCGAAAGCGCGGAAGCGCTACCGACTCACGATCCCAGCATTCGATCCCGTCCATCTCCGGCGCTGCGCGCAGTGTTCCGTCGAGCGCGTACGTCCACCCGTGATAGCCGCACTGCAATACCGGACGCTTTCCCGATCCCTTCGCGACCGGGCCGGCGCGATGACGGCAGACATTCGACAGCGCGCGCACCTCGTCGTCATCCCCGCGAACGATCAGCAGCGGTTCGTCGGCGACCGTCGCGGTGAAGAACTGGCCTCGCTCGCGAACCTGCTCGACATGTCCGGCGAGCTGCCATATCCGCGCGAAGATGCTGCGGTTTTCGTGCGACAGAACTGCGGGATCGTTGTAGTAGCTCGAAGGAATCGTGGACGCGCGGGAAAGTTGCGGTTCGAATCGATAGCTCATGTGGGCCGGCGCCGCTTGATCAATAGATATACCGGAAAACTGAACGCCAGAACCACCAGCGCGTACAGACTGTTCCGCGTGTCGCTTGCGACAGCGCCGACTAGAAATCCGACCGAGGCCAGCAGAGCCAGGCCGGTGGTGAATGGGTGTCCGATCGCGCGGTACGGGCGCGGTGCATCGGGTTCGCGCATGCGCAGCACGAACAACGCGGTGAATGACAGGGTGTAGTTCGCCACGAAAAAGAAGGCCAGAACTGCGATCACCTGATCGAATTTCCCGGAGACGACGAAGGCGGTTGCCAGCAGGCTGCTGAAGAGCAGCGCGATGTCAGGCGTGCCTCCCTTGTTGACCTCGCTCGCGCCGTGCCAGAAGAATCTGTCGCGGCTCATCGCGAAGAGCACCCGCGGCGCCATCAGGACGTTCGAGTTGACGAAGCTGATCATCGCGACGATTGACAGCGATCGAAGAATCGAGTCGCCGTAACTTCCGAACAGGTGCTCGGCGACAACGCCCGCCGCCATCTTTTGACCGGCGATCGTCGGCAGCGACACGACGCGAAGGAAGGCGATGTTCACGAGGATGTAAATGAAAATTACGGCGATCAGACCGCCGAACATGGCGCGCGGAATGTTCTTTTCGGGCTCCTTCACTTCTTCCGAAAAATAGATGACCGCCGACCAGCCGTCGTAGGTGTAGATCACGGCCTGCAGCGCGACGATGTACGCGATCAGAAGCGATCCCTCGCGCTCCATCTCGATGCTGCTGGCGGCCGGATTCCGATTTCCCCACATGAAGCACGCGCCGATGAGAAAAATGAATACAAGGCCTTTGAACAGGCTGGTGATGTCTTGCGAAAAGCCGCCCCACCGCACGCCCAGCCATTGCACGAGAGTCAGGACCGCGATCACGGCAAGGGCGACCACCTCCACTGCCCGAAGATGCGGCACGAGATATATGGCGAATTCGCCGATGACGATCGACACTGCTGCGGTTGACCCGCAGGTGGAGATCCAATCGCTCCAGCCGACGATGAAGCCGGCGTAATCGCCAAGGGCATGTCGGACGAAAACATACTGGCCGCCCGATTTCGGGATCATCGTTCCGAGCTCCGCCAGTGCATTGGCGCCGAGGAGTGCGTAGAGGCCGCCGATGATCCAGATCGACATGAACGGCCAGAACGTCGGCAAATGCGCAGCGATCTCGCCAGGCGTCCGGAAAATCCCGGCGCCGATGGTGTTTCCGATGATCACGGCCAGACCGAAGGTCAGACCTAGAACTCGAAGGAGACTGCGACGTGCCGGACCCAGCACGTCACCAGTTTAACGGTCAAACCCGCGCAGTGATCAGTCCTTGTCGTTTTCGCGCACCGAAACCGGGCCGTTGACGGTCGACATCCGCACGACGGTCGGACCCGAACCGAGCTCGATCTTGCGATTGTCTTCGTCATCCCACGTGCGGCGCGCTTCGCGGCATGCCGCGGCGCGGCACGAAACGGGTCCGTGTCCATCCGACTCGACGATGACCCCCGATCGGAAGTTCGATGGGATCCGCAGCGACGCCGGACCATTCTCCGTGTGCGCTTCGATGCTTCCATTCCACGACGAGCCGCGCAGCCTCACGGTAATCGGTCCGTTCTGCGCGTTCAGCCGGGCGGTTCCGGAACCGCCATCGAGCGAGATCGGCCCATTCGTCGTTTCGAGATTGAACGTGCCGCTCGATTCCTTCAGCGAGATCGGTCCGTTGAGCGCGTTCGCGGTGACGGTGCCATTGACCTCACGCAGCGAGATCGGGCCATTCTGCGATTCGAGATCGAGCGTTGCTCCGCGCGGCGCCCGCACGAGGTAGTAGACCACCCAGTCGCTCGCTGCCGGGCCGTCGGTGATGATTGCGTTTCCGCTGACGCGCGCGCGGATCTGATTGAGATCCTCCTGGAATGCCGCCGCCTTGCACGCCTTCACCTCGTAACCACCGGAGGTCGATCCGATGACGTAGATCCCGCCGTTCTGCGGAGCGCGAATGTTCAGCGAACGTAAGTTGCCGACTGGCAACATTTCCTCCGCGCGGACCGCCGGCCGGTCGTCGAACGTCATGCGCAACGCGCTGCAGTCGGTCACGAGGCCGTCGTCATCTATCGAGGTCGACATTCCGTGATTGTGGCGTCCCGCAACAAGAGGCGCCGCCAGCGCGAAAAGGCAAAGGGCGACGAGGATTTTCCTCATAGAGTGACCTCCATTTGCAGCTATGGACGCTATGGCCGGGGGAAAGTTAGCATTGCGCATGCGCATTCTTCTTCTGGCGGCCCTGCTGTCCACATCGTCCGGAACGTGGTACGAGCACTACGATCGCGGGTTGCGCCTGATCCAGGACGGACAGGCCACCGCCGCACGCGCGGAGCTCGAAGCGGCATACGCAATTCGAAGCAAGGAGCAGCTTCAGGTTGCGGTGCGTCCGCAGGTCTACATCGACTACCTGCCGCATCTCTATCTTGCGATTGCGAGTCAGATGGCGGGCGACATCGACAGCGCCCGCAAGCATCTCGCCCAGGCGGAAGACAGTGGCGTCGCGGCGAAAAGTGAGGTTGGCCGTCCGCTTCTCGTCGCATATCAGCTCCTGCTGCGCGGCGACGCCTCCGGTCGATACGGCCGCCCGGCCTACGCGGTCTACACTCCGAAACCGCCGCTGATCAGCGACGCCGAGTTCAAGCAATTGCGGCAGGACGTGATGACGCAGTGCAACATTCCGCCCGATTCGAAAAATGCGCCGTGGTATGCGAGGTACGAGTTAGGCCTGGAGCTCGAACGCAAAGGCGATTACTCGCGCGCCCTGGGCGAGCTGATCGAAGCGGTCGCGCAGCGGCCTAACCCGCAGCAACGCGCGCGCATGTACGGAATGTGGCTGATCGATTACTACCCGTATTTCCACATCGCGCGCTCACACGTGCGTCTGGAGAATTGGCAGTGCGCGAAGAACGCGCTCGACATCTCGCAGAAGGTCAGCGAGATTCCGTCGAGCGCGCCCGAGTTTGCGGAATTCCTCGCGCTGCAACAGGAAACCGCGAGGAAACTCGCGGAGAAGTAAGGATGTAAGGACGTAAGAGTTGTAAGAGACTGATGATTCGGTCTCTTACATCCCAACGTCCTTACATCCTTACGGTCACATCGAAATAACCAACTCCACACGCCGATTGGCACTCCGTCCCGACACGGTCTTGTTGCTCGCCACCGGATCGGCCGCGCCTTTTCCGGTCGCGGTGATGCGATCGGCCGGCAGACCGAGGCTGACGAGATAGTCGCGAACGGCCTGGGCGCGTTTCTCGGAGATCGTCATGTTCGTCTCGGCTTTGCCCCGGTTGTCGGTGTATCCCTCGACTGTGACGCGCACGCTTTGATTCGCTTTCAGCTGATTCGCGATTTTCTGGAGGGTCTTCTTTGCGCTGGCCTTCAGCGTCGTTTTGCCCGCGTCGAATGAGACGCTCGGCAATGTGACGACGATGCCGCGCGGCTCGGTCTTGGTGGCGGCGATTGCGGCGAGCTGCTGCTGCATGCGGAGCTGCTGCGCTTCGGCTTCGCGACGCGCCAGCTCTTCGCGCGTGCGCGAGAGCTCAGCCTGCACCGACTGCGCGGCCTGCCGCGCCTTCTCGGCTTCGGACTGACTCTGCTGCGCCTGCTGCGTCAATTGCTGCTGCGTCTGCGCAGCCTGCTGCTGGGCGGCCGTCAACTGCGCCTGCGTTTGTTGGGCCCTTTGCTGCGCCGCCAGCGCTTCCGACTGCGCCTGCTCGATCTGCGCGCGGAGCGCCTGCGCCTGCGCTTCTGTTTGTTGTCGCTGTTGCTGCGCGACCGCGATCGCAGCTTCGTGGCGCCGCTGAATGTCGGCGCGTGCGTTCAGATCGGCCTGCAATTCGTTGCGATACTGGTCGAGTAGCGCCTGACGCTGCGCGAGATCTGCCTGCTGATTGACGTCGCTGCGCGAAGTATCGATCGCGGCCGCCAGCGCCTGCTGATCGAGTCGCTCGCGTTCCTGCACCGCGCGCAGTGTGATCTCCTGATCTTCGACCTGACGCCGCAGCCGATCGAGATCCGCGGCGTTGCCGGTGACAGACGCCGCCTCGTACTGGCGCATCGCTTCGTCGAGCTGTCTTTCCGCATCGAGGCGCGCGGAACGGTCAGTCTCGATGCGCACCTGCATCGCTCGACGGCTGTCATTGACCTGGCTGCGCAGCCGCTCGAGCTCAGATGCCTGCGCCTGATTGTTCGCCTGTTCGGCCGCCAGTTGACGCTGCAGCTCGGCGGTCTGCCGTTGAACTTCCTCTCGCTGCGCGCGCTCCAGCGTCGCCTGCTGCTCGCTGTAAGTCTGCGCCAGACGCGTGCGCTGCAGTTGGATGTCGGGAAGCAACCGAGTGGTCTCGTTGAAGCGCGCCATGTAATACGCGCGGCGCGCGATCATCTCCGCGATGTAGGCCTGATAATCCGCGACATCGGAATTCGACGCCGAGCGGCGCGCGCTCGAGACATACGAGTCGGCGGTTTTCAGATCATTGTCAGCAACCGTCTGCTCTGCGCCAGCGGCGCGAGCCTGATCGATTGCTGCTTGCGCTAATGCGATCCGATCCTTGGTCGTCGAACCGCGCCGGTAATCGATACTCGGATCTTCAGATGGAAGATTCGCGTTCGACGTTCCGCCGAAGCGGCGGATATCCGTCTGCAGATTGCTGATTGTCGCGTTGGTCGACAGCCACCGCGCTTTCGCCCTCGCCGCCTCGGCGGCGAATATCGCTTCTCGCGCGCGCATCTGCGCCTGCGATTGCATCCTGCTGTCGGGCGAATTGATGTTTTCCTGCGCGAAGCGAACGCGATAGGCCGCGTCGTCGAACAGACTCTTCGCGTAGATCTGCGCTCCGGCGGAGTCCGCCAGGGCGAGCGCCTGCTGCGCCTGCGCCACGATCGCGATGTTCTGCTGGGCCGCCAGCGGTAGCGCCACCAGGCCGATAGCAATAGCCAATCGGATGATTCGTTGCATACGTCCTCCTCCAATGCCGACTTCTACAGGAGGACGATGCAAGAGAAATGCAATGTGACGTTTAAGCCGGGGGAACCTCGCGGGTTCCGGAAGTGAACGCGCCGCCCGTGCCGTGCTCGGCGATCTCACGGCTGAGGTTGATCGTCATCACGCTGTGCTTCCGGCCATAGGTGAAGTAGATCACCAGCCCGATCGCCATCCAGCCGAACAACCGGACCCAGTTGTCCCACGGTAGCGAGAACATCAGCATCAAACAGCTGAGCACGCCCATGACCGGAACGAAGGGAACCCACGGACAACGGAACGGCCGTTGCGCGTCGGGGTACTTCTTCCGCATGATCAGCACTGCCGCGCAGACGATCGTGAACGCGAAGAGCGTTCCGATATTCGTGAGCAGCAGCAGCGCATCGATGGGAAGAATGCCAGCCAGGATGATGACGGCCACGCCGATGAGGATCGTCGCCTTCCACGGCGTTCGGAACTTCGGGTGGACGTCGCCAAAGAACGATTTCGGCACCAGCCCATCGCGCGCCATCGCCAGGAAAACGCGCGGCGCGGACAACATCATGACGAGCATGACCGACGTGATGCCGGCGACACCGGCGCACGCGATGATGCCCTCCGCCCACCCGATGCCCTTCTGTTTGAACGCCAAACTGACGGGCGCGTTGATGTCGAGCTGGTTGTACTTGACCATGCCGGTGAGCACGGCCACCACCGCGATGTACAGGACTGTGCAGACGATGAGCGAAACGACGATTCCGATCGGCACGTCTCTCTGCGGATTCTTCGCCTCCTCGGTGTGCGTCGATACCGAATCGAATCCAATGTACGCGAAGAAAATGATCGCAGCGCCGGCAAGCATCCCAACAGGTTGGCCTCCGGCGTTCTGTTGACCGGCGATCTGATGTCCGAAGAAATTCAGACCGGTCCATCCGTAGGGCGCGAACGGATGCCAGTTGGCCGGATCGATGAAGAAGACGCCGACGCCGATCACGAACAACACCGCCGCGACTTTGATCCCGACCATCGTCGCGTTGAAGGTGGCGCTCTCCTGGATGCCTTTGACCAGGACAATCGTCAGGATCGCGACGATCACGATGGCCGGCAGATTGATCATGGAGCCGGTCGACTCGAATAGTCCGTTGTTGAATCGCCAGGGACTACTTCGCATCGTCGCAGGTAAGACGATGCCGACCTTGGCAAGGACGTTCTGAAAATAGCCGGACCAACCGGTAGCGACGGTCGCGCTGCCGACGGCGTATTCGAGGACCAGATCCCAACCGATGATCCACGCGAACAGCTCGCCGAGCGTGGCGTACGCGTAGGTGTAAGCCGAGCCGGCGACAGGCACCATCGACGCGAACTCGGCGTAACAGAGCGCCGCGAAGACGCACGTGATGCCGGCGACGGTGTACGAGAGCATCAGGGCCGGGCCACCGACGTCATGGGCAGCCTTCCCGGTGGCGACGAAGATTCCGGCGCCGATGATTGCGCCGATTCCAAGTGCGGTGAGTTGAACGGGGCCGAGGACACGGCGGAGGCGGTGTTCGCCTTTCATTTCCTCGAGCAACAGCTCCAGAGGCTTGCGCGAAAAGAGACCCATCGTCGTTCGTCCCTCCGGCGGCATCTTATCAGGCGTTAGGTGTTAGCTATTGGGTGTTAGGTGGCCTGGCTAACACCTAACATCTAAGACCTAACACCTATCCCCCCAGATACGCCTTCTTCACCCTATCCGACGCCAGCAGCGCTTTCGTGGTGTCGTGCAGCACGATGCGGCCGGTCTCCATGACGTAGCCGCGATGCGCTGTGACGAGCGCCATGTGCGCGTTCTGCTCGACGAGCAGGATCGTCGTTCCTTCGGCATTGATCTCCCTGATCACGCGAAAAATCGCCTGCACGAGTTGCGGGGCGAGGCCGAGCGATGGCTCATCGAGCAGCAGCACGCTCGGCTTCGACATCAGCGCGCGCGAGATCGATAGCATCTGCTGCTCGCCGCCGGAGAGCGTTCCGGCATTCTGCTTCAGGCGCTCTTTCAGAACGGGGAAAAGGGTGAAGATGCGGTCGTACTCCGCGGCCACAATTTTGTCTTTGCGAAGGTACGCGCCTAACTGCAGGTTTTCCTGCACGCTGAGATTCGCGAAAATCCCGCGGCCCTCCGGCACGTGCGAGACGCCCATCGCGGTGATGACGTGGGGCTTCGTGCCGGTGATGTTCTTATCGTTGTAATGCACCTGACCGCGTCGCGGCTTGAGCAGGCCCGAGATCGTGCGGAGCGTCGTGGTCTTGCCCGCGCCGTTCGCGCCGATCAGCGTGACGATCTCGCCTTTCTCGACTTCGAGAGTGATGCCGCGGAGCGCAGGGATGTTGCCGTAGGCGACCTCGAGATCGCGGACTCCGAGCATCATGCTTCCACCGGCTCGCCGAGGTAGGCCTCGATCACGACTGGGTTGGCGCGAACGCCGGCTGGCGTTCCCCTGGCGATCGTTTTACCGAAGTTGAGCACGACGATCCGCTCGCAGATGCCCATCACCAGCTCCATGTTATGCTCGATCAACAAAATCGTCAGGTTAAATCGGTCACGAATCTCGTGTATCTTTTCCATCAGCTCTATGGTTTCTCCGGTATTGAGTCCCGCCGCCGGCTCATCGAGCAGGAGAAGCTTCGGGCGGGCGGCCAGGGCGCGAGCGATCTCGAGACGGCGCTGATCGCCGTACGGCAGATTCTTCGCGTAATCGCGCGCACGCGCATCGAGATTGAAAATGCGAAGCAGCGCGACGGCATCCGCTTCCGCCTCGTCTTCCGCGCGACGGAAACGGCGGGTGTGCAGGACTGCCGACGTCCCCGAGTATTTGTAATGGATATGGCCGCCGATTTTTACGTTGTCGAGGACGGTCAGATCCTTGAAGAGTCGGATATTTTGAAACGTGCGCGCGACGCCGAG
>WNFJ01251418.1_pt1 | contig 11521 bp, 11 predicted proteins | sample 5400461 | NCBI WGS metagenome assembly WNFJ01 (sample SAMN13153349, study PRJNA577476) | soil metagenome | isolation source: 115 cm saprolite on Douglas fir-dominated hillslope | place: USA:California | collected 2013-09-17 | reverse complement strand
CGGGGCACGGCCCGCTCGGCAACAAAGCGGACCTCGCGAAATCTCGGGACCTGCTCGTCACTGCCCGCGATCGCGTTCAGAAATTGAAGTCCGCGGGAAAATCCGCCCAGGAAGCCGTCGCGGAAAAGCCGTTCGCCGATCTCGAACCCGCCTGGGGCAAAGGCATCATCAACGGCGACCAGTTCGTCCAAATCGTCTACCTGACGCTCTGAGTTAGCTTCATTACTGACCTTCCCAAGGTTTCTTCATCTGATCTCCTGATCTCTCGACGACCCGATATCCCCATCTTCAGCACTCGGGCTGAATGCTGAGTGCTGAATGCTGCTTTTGCTAGACTCTCTGCGTGCGTCGCCTCATCATCAATGCAGATGACCTTGGAGTGACCTCCGGCGTGAACAGGGCCATTGCTGAAGCCGGCCACCGGAATGCACTCGCGGCGGCAACGATCATGGCTAACGCACCGGCGTTCGCCGAGGCTGCGGAGTTGGCTAAGGCCCTGCAGATCGGATGCCACATGGTATTGGTGGATGGCGCGCCGGTGGCGCCCGATCTTCCTTCGCTTACCAATGACGCGGGGCGCTTTCGAAGCAGCCTGAAAGACTTCGCGCTGGCCGCATGGCGGAAGAAGATTGCGGCCGAAGAAATCCAGCGGGAAGCGGAAGCACAGATCCGCAAGATCCAGTCACAGGGGATCACGCTTACCCACGTGGACAGCCACAAACACACCCACATGTTTCCTCACGTCTTGCGTCCGGTGTTGCGGGCTGCCCGGGCTTGCGGCATACGCGCGGTGAGAAATCCTTTTGAGCCGTTGCGAAGCTGGCCGCTCGGACTCGTGGTTGCCACGCCCGGATTGTGGTTGCGCTCCGCCGGCGTGCTGGCCTTCCAGTTGTTCGCGGGTGAGTTCCGCAAGGCCATCATCGAAACCGGCATGCTCACCACCGATGGCACTGTGGGGATCGCGGCCACCGGCAAGCTCGATCAAAAAGTGTTGCTGGCCATTCTGGCGTCCCTGCCGGAGGGAACATGGGAGCTGGTCTGCCATCCCGGATACGCGGATGCTGACCTCAAAGCGGCAGGCACGCGCCTCGTCCAGTCGCGCCAGGTAGAGCTTGAGGCGCTCACTTCCAAGGAGACCAGAAAGATGCTGAACTCGCGAGGCATCGAGCTGATCTCTTATGCCGATCTCAAACAATAGTGAATCCCCTCACGCTTGTTTGAATCAAAGACTGCGAACTGGGCCAATCCTTAATAAGAGGGCGTGCCCGACGAACGTGGCGAACCCTCGGCGGCAGGAGCAGAATGATCTTGCATGGTGAGCGGCGCGGGAACGATCTCGGAGCGAAGCGATAGAGAATAATGAAAATCGGCATAACGTGTTATCCAACCTATGGCGGCAGCGGTGTCGTGGGCACAGAGCTGGGCATCGAGTTGGCGGCCCGTGGCCATGAGGTGCATTTCATCGCGTACCAGCAGCCCATCCGGCTGAACGGCCGGCATCCCGAGATTTTCTTCCACGAAGTAACCGTCTCGCAGTATCCGCTGTTCGAGTACCCGCCTTACGATCTGGCGCTGGCCACGCGCATGGCGGAAGTGGCCGAACTCTATGGCCTGGATATCCTGCACGTGCACTACGCCATTCCGCATTCGGTCAGCGCGCTTCTGGCGCGACAGATGCTCGCGGCACAAGACAGACCGCGCAAGCTGCCTTTTGTCACCACGCTGCACGGCACTGACATTACGATTGTGGGCGCGGACCGTTCCTATCTTCCCGTGACCCGTTATTCCATTGAGCAGAGCGACGGTGTTACCGCGATCTCCAACTACCTGAAGCAGCGAACGCTCCAGGAATTTGAGATTCGCAATCCCATTGATGTCATCTATAACTTCGTCAACTGCGACACCTACAAGCGCGATCCCAACGCTGCCGGTCTTCGCGGCGAATTTGCCGGCAAAGATGAGCGCATCCTGGTGCACGTTTCCAACTTCCGCCCGGTGAAGCGAATCTGCGACGTGATTGAAATCTTCGACCGCGTGCAGAAGAGAGTTCCGTCCCGGCTGCTGCTGATGGGCGATGGGCCAGAGCGCTCGCGCGCAGAGTGGCTGGTGAACAACAAAGGCTTGCGCAAAAAAGTTGAATTCCTGGGGAAGGTGGACCGCGTGAACGAAAAACTTTCCTTTGCCGACCTGATGCTGATGCCCAGCGAACTGGAATCCTTCGGACTGGCGGCGCTGGAAGGCATGGCTTGCGAGGTGCCGACCGTGGCCACCTCCGTCGGCGGAGTTCCTGAGGTGATCGAGCACGGCCGAACCGGCTTTCTTGCTCCCGTAGGCGACGTGGAGATGATGGCGAAGTACGCCATTGAAATCCTGTCCGACGAAAAGCGGCTGCGCGAGATGGGAGTGGTGGCGCGCTGGGAAGCGCAATCGCGCTTTTGCGCCAGCAGAATCATTCCCGAATACGAACAATTCTACGAGCGGGTGCTGGAGCGGGCGGCATAGACCGTGGCCGGCGCGCCTTCCTCTTGCTGCAAGACCGGTATCTCCACGACCACTAGGGTGCCGTGGCCGTCGCGGCTTTGCACGATCATCTTGCCCTCGTCACCGAAAAGCACGTGCAGGCGTTCGGCAACGTTCATCATGCCGATGCCGTGGCCCGAAGCCATGGTTTGGGCCGCCACCGCCGGCGGGGCGCTCATGCCCACGCCATCGTCTTCCACGTGGATGACTAGTTTGCCTTCCTGCAAGCGGCTACGCAGAGTAATGCTGCCGCCATCCACCTTGGGCGCAAGCCCGTGCTTGATGCTGTTTTCCACCAGCGGCTGCAATAGCATCGAGGGAACCACAACGTCCAACGTGTCCGGGTTCAGGTGCTTGTAGACGCGCAACTTGTCGCGGCCGAAGCGGACGACTTCAATATCCAGGTAATCGTCAACGAATTCCATTTCTTCGCGCAGTTGCACGAATTCATCATGCTTTCCCAGCAGCCGGCGCAGAAGTTTGGAAAGCTTCACGATCAGCTCACGCGCCCGGTCGGGATCAAAGCGCACCAGCGAGGAGATGGAGTTCAGCGTGTTGAAGAGAAAATGAGGATTGATCTGGCTCTGTAGCGCGTCCAGGCGCGCTTCCAGCAGCAGGCGCTCCTGTTCTTCCAGCTTCATCTCGATGCGCGCGTTGTTCCACAGTTTGATGGGAATGGAGATGGTGGCCACCACGGTGGCAAAAACCGCCAGCATGGCCCACGGCGTGGGAAGGTACAGGGCCCACAGCCGCTTGGGTGCGGCGTATTGAATTTCCATACGGGCCGCCTCCAGGGCGATGATGATCAGAAAGAACGCGGTCTGCCAGTCAATGCGGGGATGGCGCAGATTGCGCTTGATCCAGCGGTACACGCTCATGTCGATGAAAGGAGAGAACGTCCAGATCTCTTCTTCATTCCGGCAGAAGTGGCGCAGAGAGCCGGCCAGCAATCCGGCCAGCACGTTCACGGGCAGGGTCAGGTACTCGCCATAGAACATCGCCGGGAATGCCAGCAGGGCCCCGCCCATAATGCCCGCCAGCCGGCCGCCTAAGATCCCGATCAGAATGGAGACCTCAAAACCCAGGTCCGCGGCCTGGAAATTCTTGACGTTGAAACGGAAGTAAACGCCGAGCGCAAACGGCGCGCACGTGAATAGCACCAGAAGCATGGTTTCCCGCAGCGACCGGTGCTGGCGAAAAAGGAGCTTCTTAAATTCACGGGCGCGTCCCAGCGCGCTGGCCACCGCGGTAGCCACGCCCATCCTGAGCAGCAACTGGATCAGCAAAAACTGCGGGCTCATGGAACTCTGCGCGTCCATGGCCCTATTTTTTCATGAATTGCGCGACATGGGGTTTATTTCGACAGACCAGGGCGCGCCGTAACGAAGCGCAGGGGCGAAAAGGTGGAGATGTCCATTGGCGGCCGTTTTCCCGCGATGAGGTCGGCCACAATGTGGGCGGTCACCGGGGCCAGAAGAATGCCGTTGCGGAAATGTCCGCTGGCGATGAAAACGCCCGGAGTTTCGGTCTCGCCTAAAAGCGGAAGATCGTCGGGCGTCCCGGGCCTCAGTCCCGCCCAGCTCTCAGTGATCGAGGCCGAGGCCAGCCCGGGCGCCAGCTCTCCCGCGGCACGGTACAAGCTTTGTATCGTCTCGGGCTCGACAGTCTTGTCGTAGCCCACGTCTTCGACGGTCGCGCCGATCAGGACCTTCCCCGAGCTGCGCGGAACCATATATACCTCGGACCCAACCACCACATGTTGCAGGAGACCGCTGCGCTTCGGTTGGACATACAGCGACTGGCCCTTTCGCGGTCTCACAGGCGATCCTGACCAGGCGCCCCGGCAGTTCACCACCGCAGGCGCTTGCAGACGTTCCGGGCCGCAGACGACTTCGATTTGCGTCCCTTTCGCCCGGATCTCCTGTACGGCGGAGTTGCCGCGAATCTCAACGCCGCTTCGCGCTGCTGCAGCCGCAGCGGCGCTCACCAACAGCGCCGGATCCACCGTCTGCTCCCGGACAAAAAATGCCGCTCGTCCTCGCGGGGCCAAAGCCGGCTCCAGGCGCGAGAGTTCTTCTGAAGAGAGCCGGCTGTATTGCGGCGGGACCACAGAACCCTCAAGAAAGGAAATTGTGCCTTGGCGGCGAAAATCCACTTTCATTCCGGAAGAGCTTTCCAGCTTCTGCACGTAGTCGGGAAAGAGCCGGGCGCTCTCAAAAGCCAACGGACGCAAAGCAATTGGCGTTTCCGGATCAGACGGAGCCAGCAGGCCCGCAGCCGCCGACGAGGCTTCCTGTCCCGCTTGCCGGCGATCGAGCACCAGCACCTGTGCTCCACGGCTACGAAGTTCGAGCGCGATAGAGACGCCAATAATGCCGGCGCCGGCAATGATGACATCGGGAGATCCCACGCTTTCATTGTAAAAGGCGCGCTGCCGAATTGCTCGACTCGCTTGCAGCCAGCTTGGAGAAGACCACCAGTCGCTTCGGCGCCGGGCCGACGTAATAGATGGGGTAACAGGTAATCAGGGTGAGTTGAGCGTCGCTGGTCCGGTTAAGGACGCTCACGTCGTCCGGGTCCACGATCTTCTTGTCCGTCACCCGGTAGCGGAAGACCTGGCCGTTCCGCTGCACGTCAATTTCATCGCCTGTACTAAGTTCGAAAATGTGGCGGAAGAAAGTATCGCGATGTCCGGTGATCACGGCGTTTCCGGTCTCTCCGGGCAAAACGGTGTTCGTGATGTGGCCGGGTCCCAAGGAGAGCTGCTTTCTTGAAGCGCCTTCCAGCACGATTGCGTCGAGGTTGATCTTGGGAATCAGCATGCGGGTCAAGGCCTGCCTGGCGGCTTGCCCGGCGCCTTGGCCCGTAGGCGTGGTAGACGCCGCTTGGCGCTCCCATTCGGCTTCGAGACTTCGCTGCGCGTGATACATGAACCAGTACTGGCTGGCGACGTAGCCGAGCAGACCTGCTCCCACGATCACCAGGACCAGAGACAGTGCCCGCCGGGTTGCATGCCGTCTCATGTTGCCGAAAGCGGGGACCGGTAGTTTGCGGAGTCTCGGGTCGTGAGCTGTCGCCATGAAAAGGTTAGATGCGCAACCTGGCCCTGCCGCGACGGTCACTGTCGCTTCAATCCGCGGTTAAACTCGGCATTTTCAGTGTCTTGCGAGGCGCGAAAACCACAGTAGAGGTGTTGTCGGAAGAACTAAAGAAATCTGAAGACCCAAGTTTGCGCGGAGGTGCTAGCCCTCTCGTGCGAGGAGGTTCAATGAACCTATGGAGCCTTGCGGTTTATTGACACGGCAGCAGTTCTGCTCAACAATGGCCCTGCTGGCCAACATACTTTTTGTGAATGGAGAGATTTATGTCTGACATGCCGCACAATGACGGCGGTAGCCCGCTGGTTCGTAACATGCTGATGGGAGCGGCGGTGGTTTACATGATTGGCTCCGTGATCTTCATGGTGCAGGCGCAGAATCGCATCACGGACATGGAGAAGCAGCAAAACGTGGCCGAGAAGGAGATCACTAAGAAGTTTGATGATTCCACCGGGCAAATGCGCGCGGAGATTAGCGTCGTCGCTGACCGGGTCGGGCTCACGCAGAAGGACCTGAACAAAAAGGCCGTCCAGTTGCAGACCGAGGAGAAAGCCACGCAATCGCGCCTGAAGGCCGATGAAGAAGCCACGAAACAGGAGCTGGGCGCGGTCACAAACGAAGTCAACGGCGTGAAGGGACAGGTAACCAAGGTAAGCGCCGACATCAATGACACCAGGACGGACCTGGCTGCGACCAAAGGCAAGCTGGAAATAGCCATTGGCGACATCAACAAACACGGCGAGCTCATCGCCACTACACACGATCAACTGGAGCAGCTTCGCCACCGCGGCGATCGCGACTACATCGAATTCACGCTGCGCAAAGGCAAGGAGCCCACGCATCTTTCCACAGTCAGCCTGCAGTTGAAGAAGGTGGATCCCAAGAAGGGCGAGTTCACGCTCTACGTGATGGCCGACGACAAGAGAATCGAGAAGAAGGACCGCAACATCAATGAGCCTCTACAGTTCTACAGCGGCCGCGAACGCAGTCTGTTTGAAGTTGTGATCAACGCCGTGGACAAAGACGTGGTTAGCGGTTATATGTCCACGCCGAAGAACGTGGCCAGCAACACCCGGCCTGACCCGCGGGCCCAATAGCAATTCCGGCTCGAGGTCAGAGTTAATTTCGAGTGACAGGCACGGCCCCCCAGCCGTGCCTTTTTGCTGGGCATCGGCCAGGCAGCGGCGATCAGATAAACTGGTCGTTCGATGCTCCAACCCGGCTCGGCAAGCTCGGTCACCGGTCGCCCGCTGTTCTTCGGGTACGCTGTTCTGTGCCTGATCTGGGGAAGCACGTGGCTGGCCATCCGCATCCTGGTCCGGCACGCGCCACCCCTGGAAGCCGCCGGCATCCGTTTCCTGATCGCAGGCCTTCTCCTCGTCGGACTGGCTTGGGTACAGAAAAGAAAGCGGCCGCGCGGCCGGCGCGCATGGAATGGCATCCTGGTTTTAAGCATCACCATCATGGCCATTCCATACGGCTTGCTGTTCTGGGCCGAGCAGTACGTTACCTCATCTATGGCGGCCGTGCTGTTCTCCGCCATGCCTCTGATGGTAGCGCTTCTCACTCCAGTGATGATGGGCCGCAAGGTCCCGCGCAGCGCGGTCTTTGCCCTGGTGGTCGCCTTCGGCGGCTTGCTGGTCCTTTTTTATACAGGCTTGAGCGCCAGCCGCATGGCCCAGTGGGGCGGCGCGGGAGTGCTGGCAGCCATGATGCTGAGCGCGTGGTCGGTGGTTTACGCCAAAGACAGACTCCAGGACGTGGACTCCGTGATCGGAACCGGATCGCAGTTGCTTCTTGCTTCGCTGCCCTTGCTGTGGGGGACTTGGGCGCTCGAAGCCCGCCGCCAAGCCCACTGGACCCCGGCAGCGCTAACGGCGCTGGCGTTTTTGACGATATTCGGATCGTGCGTAGCCTTTGTCATTTACTATTGGCTCCTGAAAAGGATGCAACCCTATCAGCTTGCCACCACCAGCCTTGTTGTTCCGCTGATTGCCGTGCTCGAAGGCGCATTGTTTGCGCGCGAGCGAGTGCCGTTGATGATGATCGTGGCCATGGCGGTAGTACTGATCTCAGTGGGATCGGTGTTGCGCGCGGAAGCCGGCGCTGAGCGCCAGGTCGATATCCTGATGCTTCGGAGCAAGACTCCATGACCGAGGGAGGTTTTCTGCTCCTGGGAGTCATTGGTTTTTTGGTGGGCGTGGTTGGCGCACTGACCGGCATCGGCGGAGGCGTGATCCTGGCGCCGGTGGTAGCGCTCTATTACGGTCTGCCCATGCACCAGGCTATCGGCGTGAGCCTGGTCTCGGTGATCGCCACGTCGACTGCCACCTCGGCGCTTTACGTCGAACAGCAGGTTACGGACATCCGCTTGGGCATGACTTTGGAGCTGGCCACCACGCTGGGTGCATTTGTGGCTGCCCTTATGGCCCACCATATGGACCGCCGCACCCTCGCCCTTCTGTTTGCCTGTTTTCTCTCCTACAGCGCCGTTTCCATGGCAGGCAAGGCCTGGCGATCGCGCAAGCGGGAAGAGGAAGAGCCGGTCACCGACTACACGGTGCGCAACTATCCGCTGGGGCTGGCAGCTTCGCTGGTCGCCGGCGCGTTCTCCGGTCTGCTCGGAATCGGCGGCGGTCCCATCAAGGTGCCGGTGATGTATCACTTCATGGGAATACCATTGCACGTGGCCACAGCCACCAGCAACTTCATGATCGGCGTAACCGCTGCCACCAGCGCGCTGGTCTATTGGGGACGCGGCGACATCAACACTACCATTGCGGCGCCGCTGGTGGCGGGCGTGTTTGCCGGCTCGCTGCTGGCCGCGCGCGCCAAGCACCGGGGACACACGTTTTATATTCTGCTCTTGCTGATCGGCGTCACCACTTGGTTTGCAGCCCAGATGTTTTACAAGCTCGCGACGGGAGGGTTTCGATGAAGCGCGACGCTGTCACGGAGAAGGCCCTGGCCCTCACGTTGAAGATCGGAGCTTATTCGTCGTTTGCCTGCATCGTGGCCGGGCTGGCGTTGCACTCCGTTACACGCCTTGCGGGTAAGATCACGGTGGCCGGCTTCCTGATTCTTCTGGCAACGCCCGGCTTGCGGATCATCGTGGCCGGAATCGAGTTTCTGCGCGCACGTGAATTCAAGTACGTGCTGGTGTCGCTGGGCGTGCTCTCGATTATCGTGCTGGCGTACGTGCTGGGGGTGCAGGCGTAAAGGAGCCTGCCGCAGAGCATTTTCGCAGTTGATGTATTTGGATTTGAAAGGTAGTTTTTTCAGAGGTTGCTTCGTCCCGCTGTCATCCTGAGCGAGCGCGAGTTCCGCTTGCGGGATGAGGGCGAGTCGAAGGATCCCCGAAACCCCACGTAACCGAGCTGCATCAACGAGTTCTCTAGAGAATGCCTTGATGCTCTATCGAGAGACGAAGCACAGTCGGGATCCTTCGACTCCGCGCCCTTCAGCCAGGTGATGGCCAGGTAACGTGGCGCTCCGCTCAGAATGACTGTGATGAAAAGTATGTTGAAAACTCGAGAATAATCAGGGCGCTTTACGGGCCAACTGGAGAGGACCATGAAAAAAGCCGTGCTTCTATGCGTGCTGCTGATCGCCGTCAATCTCGCCGTTCCGCAATCCCTTCCGCCTGTTTCCACCTTCTCCATCGTTGCCATTGATCCGCAAACGGGCGAGTTGGGTGTAGCCGTAGCTTCGCGTTATTTCTCCGTGGGCTCAGTCGTCCCTTGGGCCATGGCCGACGTGGGCGCGGTGGCCACGCAGGCCAACGTCAACGTGGGCTATGGCCAGCAGGCTATCGACCTGCTGCGCCAGGGAATGACCGCGCCGGAGGTGCTCAAAAAGCTTCTGGCCGACGACAAGTTCCCCGGCAAGGACGGTCGCCAGGTAGCCATCGTTGACGCCAAAGGCAACGTCGCGGCTTACACCGGGCCGAACGCGCCCAACTGGGCCGGCGACCGTCAAGGCAAGACCTGGTCGGCGCAGGGAAACATTTTGGTGGGACCGCAAGTGCCGGAGGCCATGGGCAAGGCCTTTGAGGCGGCCCCGGGCGAACTGGCGGAGAAACTTTTTGCCGCGCTCAAAGCCGGCGATGCTGCCGGCGGCGATTCGCGCGGGCGCCAGTCGGCCTCCATGCTGGTGGTGCGCAAGGGCGGCGGACGCAATATCAATAATGACCGCGACATCTATATCAACGTTGACGACAATCCCGACCCCTTCGCCGAACTCCGGCGCCTGCTCAATCTCAACCTCGCCTACCTGTACGGCGACCAGACCTTCAAGGCCATCGACGCCGGCAGCACGGAAAAAGCTCGCGTAGCGGCGCAGAAAGCCGTGAGCTATTCTCCCAACAGCTTCGGCAGCCACATGCGGCTGGCATTCTTGAACTACCTGGTCGGCGACAAACAGGCGTCACTCGATGAATTCGCCAAGGCCAAGGCCCTGAATGTAACGAGTTTTGACAAACAGTGGAAAGAGGAAGTTCAGTTTGACCGCTTCAAGCCCATGGCGAGCGATAAGGAATTCCTACAGAAGTTGTTTTCCAACGGCGTCCCGCAGTGAGGCGGGACTCGACAGGCCGTACTTGTGAACGGTATAGAAGTGGACGCGAGTTACCATTGTTGGGTTCAGTTCTTTGCTCCGCGGCTGGGCTCCCGCTGGATGCCTCGCTGGCCAATATTTACGCGGAAGAGATTCCGCTCACCGACAAGAACAAGAAACTGGTGGAGCTGACCGCTTCCACCGGATATCACGGCGCCGACAAGGAAAAAGTGGAATACTATTTCGGCAACGTCGATGAGCGCCGCGTTGTATGGGCGATGGGCCGTGACTTGACCATGCAGCCTCCGCAGGAGGATGGCCTAGTGAACTCCTTGCCCAAGATGTATGTCGAGGTCGACGGCAAGCAGTCTGCGGACTGGACGCGACAATTCACCTACAAAGAACTGGGGCCATGACAAGATCGAGTGTATGAAGCGACGTTGATATCGGACCCGCATGCCTTCTTCGAACAAATCTCTCTTGACGAGGAGTGAATATGGCGCTTTGGCGACCTGATCCAACTTTCTATCCCTCACCGCGGCTGGCCGGGCAGGCGCCGGCGGAAAAACTGGCGTACGTTGCCCTGCTCAACCCAAAACACAGCGGAAAGCCTGATGCCCTGGGCGTTGTCGATGTCGATCCCGCTTCGCGGGCCTATGGCCAAATGGTCGGCCGTGTTGACATGCCGAATGCCGGAGACGAACTCCACCACTTCGGCTGGAATGCATGCAGCTCCTGCCTGTGTCCCTTCGCTCCGCATCCGCATACCGAGCGGCGCTATCTGGTGGTGCCCGGCATCCGATCTTCACGAATCCACATTATTGATACCAAACCTGATCCGCGAAACCCGCAGATCGTCAAAGTGATTGAAGCGGAGACGCTGGCGTCGCGGGCGGGATACAGCCGGCCGCACACCGTCCACTGCGGTCCGGACGGTATTTTCCTGAGCGCGCTGGGCTCTCCCGATGGCGAGGGGCCGGGCGGGATTTTCATCCTCGATCCGGAAAGCTTCGACGTTCTCGGCAAGTGGGAGATCGAGCGCGGTCCGCAGTATCTTCATTACGACTTCTTCTGGCACCTGGGTTACGACACCATGATCACCAGCGAATGGGGCACGCCCCACATGGTGGAAGCGGGTCTGAATCCAGAAATCCTGCTCAAAGGCGGCTACGGCCATTTCCTGCATGTTTGGGACTTGCGCCGGCGACGCCACGTTCAGGCCCTGGATCTGGGCGCCGAGCAACAAATGGTGCTGGAGCTTCGCCCGGCCCACGATCCGGTTCGAGCGTACGGCTTTGTCGGCGTGGTGATTTCGCTCAAAGATCTTTCGGCTTCGATATGGCTGTGGC
>WNFJ01078964.1_pt2 | contig 11521 bp, 12 predicted proteins | sample 5400461 | NCBI WGS metagenome assembly WNFJ01 (sample SAMN13153349, study PRJNA577476) | soil metagenome | isolation source: 115 cm saprolite on Douglas fir-dominated hillslope | place: USA:California | collected 2013-09-17 | reverse complement strand
CAGGATATTGAGCAGCACCAACGCGGTCAGGCCTTGGCTGTTGGGTGGCAATTCCAGGACGTCCAGCCCGCGGTAATTGGTAGTAATCGGCGCGACGACGTCGCCACGATGGCGGGCGAAGTCGTCCGCCGCCAGGAAGGAGCCGCGCGCGGCAAGCGTCGCAATAATGTCATCCGCGATCGGCCCCTCGTAAAAATTCCGCGGTCCGCCTTCCGCAATGGTGACGAGCGTTCGAGCGAGCGCCGGCAGTTTGACGATGTCGCCTTCCGCCGGCGCGAGGCCCTCGAACAGGAAGTGCCTGGCCGCGCCAGTATCGCCGCGCAGCTTCTCGGTCTCCGAAGCCCAGTCCCACGCGACGCGCGGCGCAACTGGAAAGCCGCTCTCGGCGTAGCGAATTGCCGGGGCGAGCGCGAGAGAGAGAGAAAAGCGGCCATGCGCGCTAATGATCGAAGCCCAGGCATCTACGGCACCCGGCACAGTCACGGCATGGATCGAGTCGGGCGCAATCGAGCGGATTCCCCGCGCAATCAGCGCGTCAAGCGACGCCCGCGCGCCCGCGCGACCTGAGCCGTTATAGCCCCAGACCGGCTTTCCGGGCACATGCAGCATGCAGAAGCAATCACCGCCGATGCCGGTCATATGCGGTTCGACCACGCACAGCACGGCGACCGCGGCCACTGCTGCGTCGGCGGCGGTGCCCCCGGCGCGTAGCGCCTCGACCGCGGCGAGACTCGCCAGCGGATGCGAGGTCGCGGCGATACCCTCGCAAGCGACAACTGGGGAGCGACCCGGCAACTGAAAGTCGCGGCTCATTCGGCTCTAATCGAGGCTATCGAAGATGACCCTGCGATCACGTCGACGCTTCCCCGGCTGAAAACTCGACGTAAAACGGCGGCGTCTGGCTAAAGCTACGAGCGATCGCCTGATTGGTGCGCCGGCTGCACCAGAGGTGCACGTTCGAATACCATTTTCGGCTGCGCCAGCCGAACGGAGACGCCAGCGATGAAATCCACAAATCCGAGCACGGCGAGCAGCAGCAAGGTCGACGACATCGCCCGCGGCACGAACATGAGTTCGGCCACCATGGCGACGAACAGAATAAATGAGAGCACATGATCCCATATCGACTTGCCGCCGGGCCGCACCGCTTTGACGACCTCGACGTAGAGCAGGAGCATGCCAATCGCGACGATAAGATCGCTCATAGTGACTGGCATGCTGCGGTCAAGGACCGGAGGCATCGTCACCTCGGACACAAGGGGTATCTGGAAGACCACACTTTTCTCCTCACCGGTGAGCGGCATATTGAGGAGAAAAACAACCATGTTGAAGAACGCAAACGGGATGAGCAGCAGGGGGAAAGCGATCAGGTACATGCCAGTTGGCTTTCTTCACGCAAAACTTGCAAAGCTACCCCGCTGACAACTTTCGGCGGGCGACGATCGCCTTGCGCGCAACCCTGTTAAGCGAGAGTCAGACCTCTTTCTTGGCGTTAAGCACTTGGCGGCCGCGGTACATGCCGGTCTTGAGGTCGATGTGGTGCGGCCGGCGCAGCTCACCCGAATCCTTATCCTCTACATAAGTCGGCCGCGCGAGCGCATCAGCGGAGCGGCGCATTCCGCGCCTCGACGGCGATGTCTTGCGTTTGGGGACGGCCATGGTCGTACTCCTGGTTTTTTAGCCGGCTTCGAGGCGAATTAGTTTCACGCCTATCGCGTTTTGAACGCGGCGCTTATAGTGGATCGCGCGCGTCAAAGCCAGAGCCCGCGAGCAGGCGGCCCGTTTCGCTTCACTTGGCGGGTTTCGCACAGAACGCGAGCGAGGCCTGGGCCGCGCCGCGAGCCTGGTAGATGGCGGCGAGCCGGCGCACCGCCGGCCCCGGCTGCTTGGCGCTGCGCCGGCGCGGGTTCGGCAGCACCGCAGCCAACAGCGCCGCCTCGTGCGGCGTGAGCGACCGCACTGACTTGCTGAACGCGTACCGGCTACCCACCTCTGCACCGAATTGCCCGTTCGGACCCCACTCGGCGATGTTGAGATAGATTTCAAGCACACGCCATTTGGGCAGCACAAGGTCGATCCATAGCGCAAGCGGTAGCTCTAGTGCCTTGCGCAAGAGGCTGCGCCCCGGCCAGAGGAACAGATTTTTGGCGGTCTGCTGGGTGATGGTGGATACCGCCCGCGCCGCGCTGATCTCGTCGACATCCTCCAGCCGCTCGCGGATCTCCCGCCAATCTATCCCGCGATGGGTGCAGAAGCGGCCATCCTCGGACGCGATCACGGTGGCAGGCAATGACGGCGCCATGCGCTCGATCGGCACGAAGCTTCGCTCCACGCGCGCGCCCGTTGCCGAGCGCCATAGCATCAGCGTCGAGATCGGATTGATCACGCGATAAACCGGCACCAAGAGATAAGGGAGCAGTAACACCAATGCGATGACCAGAACGGCTCCCCGCGCCAGCCCGGAAAACCACGCGGCTCTTTTGGCGGGCCGCAGCTGCAATTTGCTAGCGGAGAGCATGTGCGTCGATCAGACAAGCCTTTCGCGTGAAGCCCCGCGCGGCGCATTCATTATGGCGCATCATCCCGCTCAACCCAGTCATATGCGCTGCTATGGCATTGCCGCAAGACGTCCGCCGCTGATAAACCAAGATGGCGAGCGTGGAGAGTTCCCATGGCTAAGGACGCGATCGTCCCACGGGACCTGGCGGACAAATTCAAGACCGAGAAGGACTCGCCTTATCTGCGCTTCGTTCGCAGCGAGGGACTCGACGTCATCAGCGCGCACTACGTGCGGAACCTGCGCACCATCGAGTTGAAGCCCTGGGCGCGAAAGGCCGGCAAGGGCGTATTCATAAATCACGAGGCCTCGCGCACCTCGAATGACTGTTACGTGTGTGAGATCGCGCCCGGCAAGAAGCTCGAACCGCAACATCACCTATTCGAGGAGATGATCCTGGTGCTGTCGGGCCGCGGCTCCACGACCGTGTGGAACAATGCCGGCACCCGCGTCACCTTCGAGTGGAAGGCGGGCGCGATTTTCGCGATCCCGCTCAATTGCTGGTACCAACATTTCAACGGATCGGGTCAGGAGAGCGTGCGTTACGTTGCGGTCACCAACGCGCCATCGGTAATCAATCTCTATGAGGACATCGATTTCGTGTTCAATCACCCGCACGATTTCAAAAATCGCTTCTCCGGCGAGCCCGATTACTACAGCGGCAAAGGGGAACAGGTCGGGTTCCTGCTGCAGACCAATTTCGTGGCTGATGCCGTCAACCTGCCGCTGATTGCGGCCAAGGAGCGCGGCGCCGACGGCGGGCACATCCGCTTCAACATGGCGCGCGGATCGATCGCCAGCCACATCTCGCAATTCCCCATCGGCACCTATAAGAAGGCACACGCCCATGGGCCCGGCGCGCACGTGATCGTGCTCTCGGGCGAGGGTTATTCACTGATGTGGCCGCAGGATGAGGAGCCGCGGCGGTTCGACTGGCAGGTGGGCACGCTCATTGTGCCACCCAATACGTGGTTTCACCAGCACTTCAATTCCGGCCCGGCGCCAGCGCGCTATCTCGCGTTCAAACACTGGACGCCGCGCAACGCGCAGGGCGTGCCGATGTCCTGGATCTCCACTCGACTAGGCGGAACACAGATCGACTATGCGGACGAGCGGCCGCTGGTACGCCGTATGTTTGCCGAGGCGGTCGCCCGACATGGCATGCAATCGCGCATGGAAGACGTCTATGCAGCGGAGCTGGCGAACGTGCCGCCGAAAGCGGCGGCGTGACCCACCGTGCCGCGCTAGGCCGCGATTTCCGCCGCCCTGCGGGAAATGGCGTCGCTCGCGCATCGGCGTGTCGCAAATTCGCCAACAAATTTAACGGCAGATTAAGCGGTCTGCCATCACTTTGCCACGCCGGGGAGCCTGTGCCGCCGCGATCGGGTTCTATGTACGCGCCGCTAGGGTGGGGTTCGTGGAGGGCGCACGTGGAAAAAGTTGTGCTTCTTTGTGTTTTGATCGCAGTCATTGGACTGCTCGCCGAACTTTCGCGCGCACCGCACGTACGGCCGTAGCGCTTGCGCGCCCGAGGTCACTCTGTGTCCGATTGAATCTAGCCGACCGACGCGGCGCGCCTATTCCGCCGCGGCACGTCCGGCGCCGCCGTGCCCGAAGCGGGTCTCGATATAGTCGATCACCATCTGCTTGAAGTCGGCGGCCACCGTAGCCCCGCGCAGCGTCGCCACCTTTTTGCCGTCGATGAAAACCGGCGCAGCCGGTTGCTCGCCCGTGCCGGGGAGCGAAATGCCGATGTCGGCGTGCTTGCTTTCGCCCGGCCCATTGACGATGCAGCCCATGACGGCGACGTTGAGCCCCTCTACCCCGGGATAGCGCCGCTTCCACTGGGGCATCGATGCGTGGATGAAGCCCTGAATGTCCCGGGCGAGTTCCTGAAACGTGGTCGAGGTCGTCCGCCCGCATCCCGGACACGCGGCGACGAGGGGCACGAAAACCCGAAAGCCCATGGTTTGCAGCAGCTCCTGCGCCACCTTGACCTCGAGCGTGCGGTCGCCGCCGGGCTCCGGCGTAAGTGAAATGCGGATGGTGTCACCAATACCCTGTTGCAACAGAATGCTCAGCGCCGCTGCCGAGGCCACGATCCCCTTCGACCCCATGCCGGCTTCGGTCAGCCCAAGATGGAGCGCATAGTCCGAACGCCGCGCGAGCTCACCATAAACTGCGATCAGGTCCTGCACTGCGGATACTTTGGCGGACAAGATGATACGGTCGCGCGAGAGCCCGATCTCTTCGGCGCGTGCGGCGGAGAGGAGCGCCGATTGCACCATCGCCTCGCGCGTCACCTCGCGCGCGTCGCGCGGGTTTGGCGAGCGGGCGTTCTCGTCCATCAGCCGCATCAGAAGCTCCTGATCGAGCGAGCCCCAATTCGCGCCGATGCGCACCGGCTTGCCGTGCTTGATCGCGGTCTCGACAATCGCGCCGAACTGCCGGTCCTTCTTTTCCTTGAACCCGACGTTGCCGGGATTGATCCGATACTTGTCGAGCGCCTCCGCGCAGGCCGGATGATCGGCCAAGAGTTTATGGCCGATGTAATGAAAATCGCCGACGATCGGTACCCCCACGCCCATCTTCAGCAGCCGCTCCTTGATGCGCGGGACCGCGGCTGCCGCCTCGTTGCGGTCGACCGTGATCCGCACGATCTCGGAGCCCGCGCCCGCCAGCGCGGCCACCTGCCGTGCCGTCTCCTCGACATCGGCGGTATCGGTATTGGTCATCGACTGCACGACGATGGGAGCGTCGCCGCCGACGTTAACGCCGCCAACATCGACGGACACCGCCCGGCGGCGTGGTTGTGGCCCAGCTTCGGTCATGCATGGCCTCCTTTGCCGCAGGAAGTGCCAGACTGCACCGCCGGCGTCAACGCGACCGGTTCCGCGTCACGCCTCGCGGCAATGCGCGCAGATGCCGGTGACCTCGATCACCGGCGATTTCGGCACAAAGCCGGCAGCGCGCGCGGCCGACGTCAGCGTCGCGGTGACGTCCTCCGATGAGGCCTCCCCCACTGCGCCGCACCGCTCGCAGATCAAAAATACCACGAGCGCAGCGGCGGAGTGATTATGCACGCAAGCCACGAAAGCATTGCGGCTTTCGATCCGATGCACGAGGCCGTTCTCACGTAGGAACTCGAGCGCTCGGTAGGCGGTGATCGGCGCCGGCCGCGGTCCTTTGAGCGCGAGCCGCTCGACAATCTCGTAAGCCCCGAGCGGCTTGTGAGTGCCCAGTAGCGCGGCCAGCACCTTGCGGCGGATCGGCGTGAGACGCTGCCCCCGTTGCGCGCATAAAACCTCGGCCGCGGCCATCGCGTCGCTTGAGCAGCGATCGTGGTCGTGGCCGGGCGGGGGGAACACAGGCTGCCGCCGGCTTGATCGGTTGCGCATGGCTTTGGCTCTCGGCATTCCGCCACCTTACCCATTTTGCCGGTATTTCGCTCTTGCTGCAGCGCCATAATCGATATTGCAATGCAGCAATTCCACCCCCATATGCATGAGTTCCACTGCTGGGCGCCCCCAACCGAGATCCGAATGATTCCCATTCTGCTCGCAAATCTCCTGTCGATGGCGGTCACGCCGCGCACGCCACGGCGCCGGCTGCTTGCGCCCGGCCGGGCGAGAGAGGGGCCGGTAAAACCCATCAATCTTGCGCTGCAGGGCGGCGGCGCCCATGGCGCTTTCACCTGGGGGGTGCTCGACCAACTGCTCGAGGATGGCCGCGTCGAGATTGAAGGCATTTCCGGGGCGTCGGCGGGAGCCGTGAACGCCATCATGCTGGCCGACGGCCTCATTCGCGGAGGGCCAGACGAAGCGCGACAACGGCTCGCCGATTTTTGGCGCGCGGTGAGCGTGGACGGGCACCTGCCCGACCTGCAGCGCAGCGTCGTCGAGCGGCTGTTCCCTTTCGTTCCCCGCGAGGGACTATGGATGGGCGCGATGGCGCGGATGCTGTCCCCCTATGATGTCAACCCCCTCAACATCAACCCGCTCAAAGAGCTAATCGAGCGTTTCGTCGACTTCGAAGCCGTTCGCCGCGACCAGCGCCTGGAACTCTTCATTTCGGCGACGAACGTCCAGACTGGAGACTTGCGTGTGTTCACGCGCGCGGAGGTGAGCGCCGAGGTTGTCATGGCCTCGGCCGCTCTTCCGCTGCTCTTCCGCGCCGTCGAGATCGACGGCGTGCCTTATTGGGACGGTGGCTATAGCGGCAATCCGGCCGTGATTCCGTTTCTGCGCACCACTGCGACCGAGGATGCCCTGATCGTTCAGATCAATCCCAGCGGCAATCCGGCCGTGATTCCGTTTCTGCGCACCACTGCGACCGAGGATGCCCTGATCGTTCAGATCAATCCCCAGGAGCGCCGCAAAGTGCCCACAGGCACGCGCGAGATTATGAGCCGAATCAACGAAATCAGCTTCAACGCCTCGCTTCTTTCCGAGCTGCGCGGCGTCGCCTTCGCTAACCGCCTCATCGATCAAGGACGGTTACCGCGCGGGACACGGCCAGGCGAATTCCGCCGCCTCAGGCTCCATCGCATCGGAATGGAGGATCTGGGCGAACCTCTCAGCGCGCGCGGCACGCTCAAGACCGACTACGAGTATTTCGAGATGCTGCGCAAGCTCGGCCAGCGTGCGACGCGACGTTTCCTTGACGCCCACTTTGAGGACATCGGCCGCCGCAGCACGATCGATCTTGCCGCTCGGGCAGAGCCCCAGTTGGTTGAGCAGGGTTAATACGTGCAAATACTCCGACACTGCGCAGCGCAGGCGATTGCGCTAGCATCGACTCATGAGCACTCCTCTTCTCACGGTCCAGATCGGATCGACCCGGCTCGAGATCTGTGTTGCCGACATCACCACGTTGAACGTCGATGCCATCGTCAACGCTGCCAACCGAACGTTGCTCGGCGGCGGCGGCGTGGACGGCGCTATCCATCGCGCCGCCGGGCCCGAACTTCTCGCCGAGTGCCAGGCGCTCGGCGGCTGCGACACCGGATCGGCCAAGATGACCCGCGGTTATCGGCTCAAAGCCAAGCACGTCATCCACGCAGTCGGGCCGGTTTGGGGCGGCGGCAAGAAGGGCGAGGAGGAATTGCTTGCGTCCTGTTATCGCACGGCCCTTGCGCTCGCGGCCGAACAGAGCTTGAGCTCGATCGCGTTTCCAGCGATCTCGACCGGCGTCTATCGATTTCCGTCGGAGCGCGCAGCACGCGTCGCCGTGGGAACGGTGGCGGCGGAGATCGCGCACGGGCCGCGTGGCATCACGCGGGTCGTTTTCTGCTGCTTTTCGCCCGACAGCGCCGAACATCACAAGGACGCATTCACCGAGCTCGGGTTGGCGTGAGGGTCAACCCCGGGCGCGCAGCGACCGAGATTGGCGCTTGCTGCCTAAGCGGTTAGCAGGCTCGTTCGCAACTGCCGCGCAACCGATGAGCCCGGGCTCCTCGCAGGTGATGAGCAGGGTCGGAATCGTCTTCAGCAAGCCCGTGTATGGCGGGTGCGCCTCGAACGCAGCCCGGAACTGCGGCTCGTCCAGCAACGGCCCGAGGCCGCAGGCGACGCCGCCGGTGATATAGACGCCACCCAACGCCTTGAAGGTGAGCGCCAGCCCGCCGGCAAAGCGTCCAAGCAGGCGCACGAAAAGCCGCGCCGCCGCATGCGCTGCGGGTTCGCGCGCCAATGCGCTGGCGACAATAGTCTCTGGCTCGTGCGAACCCGCGCGCGGGTCGAGCGCGTGTGCCAGTCGCACGAGACCGGGCCCGGACAGTACCGTCTCGGCGCTGACCGAGCCGCATTCGTCGCGAAGACGCGCAAACAGTTCCACTTCGTCCGCGGCCTGCGGACCAAACGAAGCATGTCCGCCTTCGCTCGCGACCACATGCCAGCGACCGCCCGCGGGCAAGAGCGCCGCCACACCCAGACCGGTACCGGGACCGAGCACGATTTTGACGCCTTCGCGCACCGCCACGGGATTGCCCAGCGGCCGCGTGTGTGCCGCACCGAGATGCGGCAACGCCCATGCTATCGCTTCAAAATCGTTCAGCACGCGCAACTGCAGAAATCCGAAGCGCTTGGCAAATTCGCCGCGCCGCAGTCGCCAGCTCGTGCGATTGGTAAGCACGACCTCCTCGCCGTCGACCGGCCCCGCTACGGCCAGCGTGGCGGCGCGCGGGCGCGCCCCGGTCTCCTCAAGGTAGTGCGCGACAGCCGCATCGAGACCGGCGACCGTATCATTATGGATTAGCACCACGCGCTCGAGCGCTCCGGAGGGATTCCCGAGCGCAAACCGGCTCTTGCTGCCGCCGATATCAGCGAGAAGGGTCGTACTCATCACGGCTACCCCGACTATAACCATCTCCTAGCCAACGGGTTGCCGCATCGGCAATAAGGTATTGACGCCTACGGCAGTCCATGGCTATCTAACAACTCCCCGGGAATGCTTGACAACTTGGCATTCCGGACCATGACAATCTAGCGAAGTCTAGCATTGTTTTAGCCTCCGGTTGGACATGGGCAGGGAGTTTCCGCCTTGGCGCACAAGAACCCGCTGCAGAACCGCACCGACCGCCTGAAGCTCGAACCGCAGAACGGCAAGCCGCATTGGTCGGTCATTGGCAAAGTGCACCTGGGCTATCGCCGGATCGAGAGCAAGGCTGGAACGTGGTGCACACGCCGCTATCGAGTCAAGGACGGCAAGCGCGGATATGAAGTCGAACGGATAGGCGTGGCCGACGACCTTGGTTCCGCCGGTGGTGCCCTGTCGTTTACCCAAGCCCTGAAAGTCGCCGAAGAGCGCGCGGACAACTTCGCCACCAACGGCACCTCCGACTACACCGTGGCGAAGGCCGTGGACGATTATCTCCGCCACTTGGAGGACTTGGGCAAGAAATCGGTGCGGGATATGCGCTACCGTGCCGACTGCTTCATCATCGGGCACGATATCGGCAAGCTCAAAACCGCCGCGTTCAACGACGACACTAACGCCGCGATTAAGAGTTGGTTGCGCAACCTCGCCAAGGAACGCGCTCGCGCTCGCGGCAAAAACGGCAAAGGGCCGAACTACAGAGCCGCCCCCGCGACCGAAGACCAGAAGCGTCAGCGCCGATCGTCAGCGAACAAGGTGTGGGCCATCCTTCGCGCGGCGCTGAACTTCGCGCACGAGGAAGGCAAGATCGCTAGTAATATCGGCTGGTCTCGAATCAAGAAATTCGTAGAAACAAAAGAGGAAGCGCAGCGCTTGATCACTGCCGCTTCCGAGGAGTTCCGGCCGGTCGTTCGATGTGCTCTCGAAACCGGCCTCCGCTACGGCGAAATCACCCGCCTCAAGGTACGAGATTTCGCGGACAACCGAGGCGCAATTCAAGTCTTGGTATCGAAGAGCGGCAAGGCTCGCGACGTGATCCTCAGCGACGACGCGATCGAGTTCTTCCGCGCGCATTGCAAAGGCCGCGACCGCGACGAGTTCATGTTCAGGCACGAGAATGGCGAGCCGTGGAAAAAGGCGCATCAACAGAAGCCGATGAAAGCGGCAATCGAAAAGGCGGGCATCGAGCCGATCTGCTTTCACGAGATTAGGCATACCTATGCCAGTCACGCGGCGATGGCCGGGATGCCGCTGACTGTGCTTGCTCGCCAACTAGGCCATACGAGCACGCGCATGGTCGAAAAACATTACGGGCATCTGGCAGAAGACTACATCGCGCGGGAGGCCCGCAAGTTCGCGCCGAGCTTCGGGATGACGCACCGTGCTTAAGCAGGTCGCCGCTATGGAATCTCTGCCTGCCTGGGATGACAAGCCAGGGGTTGCGAAGCTCGCCGATCGACTGCTTGCCGACCATGATGCTCTAGCGCAGCGTTACATCGACTTTGTCGAAAGGATCGAGGACATACGGCAACCTTTTATTGAACCCAGCGAAATCACCACTGGGGCAGAGTACGAGGCCATGGTGCAATTTGCGCGTGAGGTTACCAAGTTCAAGAAAGCCGAACGGGCTGCGGTCGCGGCTTTCCATCGCGGTGATCGGAAACCGCTCCAAGCATTAGTGTGGAGTTCGTATTACAGTGGCTGGTTAGACCCAAGCGCGCACGCTCTTCTCGGAAAGCGCAAGAAGCGCATCAGGAAACACCCTAATCATGATGCTGCTCGCGAGGCGGGGGTGATTCGACAATTTTTGCGCCGACTATATCCACAAGTTCGCCCTGCGGAAGTACGAGCGCGAGCAATCGCGATCGCCGCCGAGCGAGCACACGTCGACGTCGCGAGCCTGCGCCAGTACCTCAACCGCCCTCGGGGCGATCCTCACCGACTGCCATCCATTTAATGCCTAAATAACTGGACGGTGACCGCGCACATTCGTGCTCCTAGATAGGAGTCCGCAAACATCTTGCGGAGCCTATTATGGACGACCGCCGCGCGCTCACGATTAAAGAATTTTGCCAGCGCAACCCGCAGAGCAGGGCTCACTACTTCAATCAGCGCAAGCTCGGGAAAGGCCCGCGCGAGATGCGGCTCGGAAAGCGAGTGCTGATCTCGCCCGAAGCCGAGGCCGATTGGCGGCGCGAGCGCGAGGCTGAGGCCGCAGAAGCATTCCGAGCGCAGGGGTTGTGAGTGCAGCTGTCCCCAAATGTGCTCGGGTTGGTGTCGTCGAATACCAACGCGACGATGAGTGGATTAGCCGTCTAGTTCAGCTGTGGCCGCCGGCGTGGCCTCCCTGGTACATTGCTCCGCAAGGCTTGGTGCCGTCCACAGTAGCCCTTGGCAAGCGCCTGCGCCTTTGGGATCCAGCACAGCCGGCGCAGCCTGGACCGGGAGTGCTGGACACTCCGCCGCGTATGAGGCCACCGGAGCCGGGCGCGCCGTTCGAGTATCACCTCGTTTGGCCGATAGAGCTCGCGATCAAGCTTGTCGGCGGAACCGGAACGCCGCCGATCGCATCGGGGCCCTGCGCATTTT
>WNFJ01729364.1_pt1 | contig 11522 bp, 9 predicted proteins | sample 5400461 | NCBI WGS metagenome assembly WNFJ01 (sample SAMN13153349, study PRJNA577476) | soil metagenome | isolation source: 115 cm saprolite on Douglas fir-dominated hillslope | place: USA:California | collected 2013-09-17 | reverse complement strand
AGCCGATGGTGGCCAGGCCGCCAAGTCCGCGCTTCAGTTCGGCATGGACGATGGCTTCGGTGCGTTCCAAAGCGCGCTTGGAGGCTTCAATGGTGTCGCCAGGGATGGCGCCGGGGCTGTCCTGGTGGGCTTTGAATTCCATGAGGCCGGCCGTAACGACCTTAGCCAGATGGCTCTTTTTGTTCCGCTCGGCTACTTTGATGGCTTCGTCAATGCGACCGTCCCGAAGAGCGCCGGCTACTGCAGGGGCGAATGCGCGTGATTGTTTGCGGGCGGCGTTGTAGGCCATCCAGCGATCGATCATCACGCCGATAGACCAGCCCGACATGATGAACAAAATCACGACTACGGTCCTGGCGACCCAGCCCATCTGTTTCCATAGGCCAAGTGGGTCCGTAGGCATGCCGCCACCTTCCTGGATAACCCAGGTGATTGCAGCGGGGACGTGACTGAGAAGTACTCCTGCTTCATGAGTTGCGACCATGAGTTGCTTTTCCCTCCTCGGAACTCGTTAAACTTTGACTTTGACTTTGATGCGTTCTGCGATGCAATTCGCTGGATGAAAGTTTGCGGTTCAACGCCGGACAGCTTTCACCGCCTCGCCCGGCTTCCGCCTCATCTTAGATCGTTAAGTTACGGCGGCCTTTACCGAGCGTTTTGGAAAACCGCTCCCGGCCACCGTTTTTTGGTGGGAAGGGGAGGGCCGGAACACACACTACTCTGCAGCTTCGGACTCCTGCCACGCTCCGCGCAGGTCTAGCCGCCGGAGAGAGTGAAGTTGACCTGGACTTGCGTCTCCACCTCGACCGGCTCGCCGTTCAGCAAATACGGCTTGTACTTCCACTGCTTCACAGCTTCAATCGCAGCGGGCGCCAACATAGGGTGTCCGCTGATCAGACGCAAGTTTTGGATCGAACCGTCTTTGCTGATTTCCGCCTGCAGCAAAACCTGCCCCTGGATGCGTGCCTGCCGCGCCAACGGCGGATAGTTCGGGTTCACCTTGCGAACCAGAAGACCGGCCGAAACGCCCTGAGAAACGCGTACACGCTGCGGAGTCGCAACTTTGGGCACTGCGACCGGCGTGGAACTTAAAATACTGCCCATCACGCCACCCATCGACCCGCCCGGCACACCTCCGGGAACTCCGCCCACCACACCGGTCGATGCCATCGCCGGCGGAGGAGCTTCCTCTTCCTTGATCATCTGTACTTTCTCTGGAATCTTGGTGGGGGTTCGGAGTTGACCGTTCACGATATCGGTCTGAATCTGTTTCACTATCTTCACCGGCGCTGCCGCGGGTGGGGGCGGCGGTGGAGGCGGTGGCGGCGCCACCAGGAAAGTCATCAGTTGCTGCTTGGGCAAGGCTTCAGTGAAAATCAGCGGGATCAGGATCATCACCAGCAAAAGCCCGATCTGGAAAATGACCGAGATCGTGGTCGTCAGGCCCCGCCTGGTTTTCAGCCTGCCGCCGGACTCGATAAGGCTGTCTTCAAACATATAGGTTTCTCCCCTACTTCAGACCCTACGGAAACTTAGACACCGACTGCTTCCCTTTTGCTCCCAAGATCTAAAACCCGCTACAAGAGCCACCCACGCCCACGCAGCGTTCGAGCGAAACCCTTGGAACTGCTACAAATTAAAGGCCCAGTATACCTATGGCCTAACACAACCACGGACAGCATGCCATCAGGTATTTACTTGGCCTTACCCGGCATGGCCACTGGACGTCGGCCTTTCTCAATCCGCCAATCCTGATAGGCCACCAGGATCGGAGCTGCGATCGCGATCGACGAATACGTCCCGATTAAGATACCAATCACCAGCGCTAGGCTGAATCCACGAAGCACCTCGCCACCAAATAAATACAGAGCGAGTACGGTAAGGAAGGTAAGGCCCGCTGTCAAGATGGTTCGACTCAGAGTTTGATTAATACTTCGGTTGACGATGTCTGCGAGTTTCTCTCGCCGCATGAGTTTAATGTTTTCCCGGATGCGGTCAAATACCACGATAGTGTCGTTATTGGAGTAACCAATCAGCGTCAGGATGGCGGCAATCACCGTAAGCGAAATGTCTGTGTTAGTCAGCGAAAACGCTCCCACGGTAATCAGCGTGTCGTGGAGTACGGTCACCACCGCGGCGACGCCGTAAATCCATTCGAAACGGAATCCCAGGTAAACCAGCATTCCCACCAGCGAGTAAACTGTGGCTAGCAACGCCTGACGCCGCAACTGCCCGCCCACCTGGGGGCCTACGATTTCGACGTTTCGTACGCCAAAGTCAGAAAGAAAGAAACCGTCCGACAACGAGGCGACGACTGCGGGATCGGCAGCGGCTTTCAACTGGTCCAGGGAGCTGAGCACGCCGCCCAGCGTCTTATCGCGATAATTGACGATTGCTTGGGCCTGCGCCGTGTATTTCTGGTCCGCATCCGAACCCAGGTGCAGGGGATCTTTCTCCATCAGGTAATTCTTGATTGTCAAAGAACTGGCGTTGTTCAGATCCTGCTTGCCCGCTGGAGCTTTGGTCTCCAGCGCGTTGATGATCTTCACCTTGCCTTGATCGAGGGCCTGCTCCGTAGTCTCCCTGGCATCGAGGTCGATCAGCACTTCGTTGTCGGCCGGCGGTCCAAAACGCTGAATGCGGGCGTTATGCAGGCCGGTGCGGTCCATGGCCGCGCGGATGCCGTTGTCGTCGGGCGGGTGTGAGAACTTCACGTACACCAGCGTCCCGCCTCGAAAATCCACGCCGAGCGGGATGTGATGCCAAAACAGCATCGAAAGCACACCCGCCACGCTAAACACCAGGGAAAAGGCGAGAAAATACCACTTTTTCCCGAGAAAATCTATATTGGGATTGCGAAAGAACTCCACCTGTTGTCTAGCCCCTTGTCTATCTATGACTTAGCAAATAATTTAGTAATTGGGAAGTTTGGTAAATGAGTAATTGAAATCCCTTCGAACCCCGATCTCTAGCACGGTCTTCAATTTCCCAATTACCAGATTCCCCAATTACTCAGTCCTTCAAATGCTCAAAGCTTCTCCGCGCTGCTTGCGGCTGAGCACGAAGTCGAAGATCACGCGCGAGACGAACACGGCCGTGAAGAGATTGGCCAGCAAACCGAAAGTCAGCGTGACGGCGAAGCCCTTCACTGGCCCGCTGCCAAAGAGAAAAAGGATGGCCGCGGAAACGATGGTGGTGACGTGCGTGTCCACAATGGTGATCCAGGCATGGCTGAAGCCTTGATCCACAGCCGAAGGCGGCGTCTTGCCGTTGCGCAACTCTTCGCGAATACGCTCGAAGATAAGCACATTGGAATCCACGCCCATGCCGACGGTCAGAATCACTCCGGCGATCCCGGGCAAAGTCAAAACAGCTTCGAAGTAGCCCATGAATCCCAATAGAATGATCAGGTTCAGAATCAGCGCCACATCAGCATTAATGCCGGCTCCGCGGTAGTAGACCAGCATGAAGACCAGCACGGCCATCATGCCGATGATGGCAGCACGGACGCCCGCGCGTATCGAATCCGCCCCGAGCGACGGTCCGACCGTGCGCTCTTCCAGATACTTCACTCCCGCCGGCAGCGCGCCCGAACGCAGGATCATGGACAGGTCCTTGGTCTGCTGTTCGGTCATGTTGCCCCCGCTGATTTCGCCGCGGTCGCGGATTGCCTCCTTGATGTTGGCAACCTCCTGCACTTTGTTGTCGAGCACTACTCCCAGCTTGTCGTTCACGTGGGAAGAGGTGAAGTTGTAAAAACGTTGTCCACCTTCTCCGGTAAGGGTGAAGCTTACGCTGGGCTGACCATTCTGGTCGCGGTTGGGTTGAGCGTCGCGCAGATCTTTGCCGCTGACGGCGGAGACCCGTGAAACCAGATACCACTCCTGCCCTTCAGCGGAACCCGGAACAGCGTGGCCCTGCATCAGGATGGAGTCTGCGGGCAGGACTCCGCCTTTGTCCTGCAACGCCGCCTGCTCGCTGGGAAACGGTCCGCCCGTCACCTGCTTGATTTCCAGCATGGCGGTGGACTGCATGATGTCCTTAACCCGTGCCGGATCATCGACCCCAGGCAACTGCACCAGAATCTGGTACTGGCCGAGGCCATGCTCCTGAATCACCGGCTCACTCACGCCGAGCTGGTCAATGCGGTTGCGTATGGTCTCAATGGCTTGCGCCACCGCCTTGTTCTTCAGGTCCGCGAGCATTTGCGGCTTCATCGCCACCTGGAAAGAATTGTCGGCACCCGAGGTAACGTTGTACTCGGGCAGACGCTCCTGCACGATGCTCAGCAAATCTGTCCGCGAGGCAGGGGGAACGCCCTTGATCACGATTCGGTCGGGATTGTTCTGTGGATCGGGCTGGGTGATCTCTGAGAAGGCGATCTTGCGCTTGTTGAGTTGCTCCTTGAGCACTTCGACCGCATTGTCAGCGTCGACTTTTACCGCGTCATTGACCTGTACCTGCAGGATCAGGTGCGTCCCGCCGCGCAAATCCAGCCCAAGATGAATGCGGTCGGTGACGGCGGTAAGCAATCCTTGCCCGCTGAGGCTCTTCGGAATCCCGAAGATTCCAAACAGGAATACGAGCAGTATTCCGACGATCAGCAGTGATTTCCAGAGAAGATTCTTATTCATACGAAAACTTGTTCACGCAAGAACTCGGGTCCGATGTGTTGTTGAGCTACTTGGTCTTAACTTCATCCTCCGCCGTGGTCGGAGGTGACCCGCATCATCTTTCATGGCAACGATGGTGCCCCGCAAGCCGCCACTGGTAACTACCCTGTCACCGGTTTTGAGTGCGTCCAGCATGCCTTGCCACTTTTTCTGGCGGCGCTGCTGGGGAAGAATCAAAAGGAAATAAAAAATGGCGAAAATGAAAATCAGGGGGGCAATACCGAGCCATCCCATACCACCGCCAGCCTGCACCGCCAACAAAGGTTCTATGCTCATTATGAAGTTTGGGCGGATGAATCCGCGAAAAACCGCCCGCGCCGGCTAAGGTCGCCCGCGCCGGCTAAGGTCGCGGAAGCTGTTATCTCACCACGGGGTTTGATCGTTTCGGCCGGGTTCCTTCAGCTTTCAGGCTTGAATCCGGGAAGGTCTACGATTCCGGTCGAGACCAGACACTAGAAAAAACGGGACTCTTCCCCAAGTCGAATAGAATGCCGTACCCTGCGCATAGTGTCAAGGTAGAAACTCAGGTTGTGAATGGTGTTAAGGACTTGCGCCAGCACCTCATTCGAGGCGTAAAGATGTCTCAAGTAGGCTCGCGAATAGCGTTGACACACCCGGCAGCCGCAGTTGGGATCGAGCGGGCCCTGATCCTGGGCGTAGCGCGCCTGCTTGATTGAGACTCTCCCTTGAGAAGTAAACAATAGGCCGTGGCGCGCCGCCCGCGTCGGCAGGACGCAGTCCATCATGTCAATGCCGAGGCGCGCGTATTCAACTATCTCTTCGGGCGTCCCCACTCCCATCAAGTAACGCGGCTTGTCGGCCGGAAGATGCTCCAGCGTCGCCTCGACGACCTCGCGGGTCAGCTCTCGCGGCTCGCCCACACTAAGCCCTCCGATAGCATAGCCGGGGAACCCGATGTCGAGGGTGCGCAGCACCGATTCTTTTCTCAGCTCCAAATCCATCCCCCCCTGGACGATGCCGAAGAGTGATTGAGTATTCTCTGAAGATGTGGGGACAGCCGCCCCCGGCTGTCCAGCGGAGCGAAGCTCCGTGGCACCACCAGCGAGCTTGCGCTCGCCCGGACAGCCGGGGGCGGCTGTCCCCACACAGTCACTGCCCTTCCACGGCACCTCATACTTATGCTCCTCAAAATACTTCTTGCTCCGCTCAGCCCAGCGCAGCGTCAATTCCATCGAGGCCTGAGCCCGCGCCCGGTCGGCGGGATATTCCGTGCACTCATCGAAGGCCATAATGATGTCGGCCCCCAACCCGATCTGAGCCGCCATCGCGCTCTCGGGGCTGAAGAAATGCGCTCGGCCATCCAGATGCGAGCGAAAAGTGACACCCTCCTCGGTGACTTTCCGAAGTTCGTTCAGACTAAAAACCTGGAAGCCACCGGAATCCGTCAGAATCGCCCGCGGGCATGACATGAAGCCATGCAGCCCGCCCAGCTTGCGGACGGTTTCGACTCCGGGACGCAAATACAGGTGATAGGTATTGCCGAGAAGAATCTGAACGCCGAGTTCTTCGAGAGTGTCCTGCTGCACTCCCTTGACCGAAGCCAGCGTCCCCACCGGCATAAAGACCGGTGTTTCGATTTCACCGTGTGGCGTGATCAGGCGTCCGGCGCGGGCCCGGTTGCTGGTCGACTCAATCTGAAACTCGAACGACATTCTTTGGGATTGTAGCAATGGAAGAGAGAGCAGCCGTCAGCTTTCAGCAAACCGAGATTCCTCGCTTCGCTTGGAACGACTAAAGAGGCTGCGGAAAAACTCCGATTTTGGGTGGCGCAGCGCTTTCAGCGCTGCGATAAGGCCCTGCTTTCGATGAGGGCTTCAGCCCTTGAGGTACTCAAACTGTGTTTTTCCGCAGCCTTTAAGGGTGTAGGTTCACGAGTTCGCCCCGAACCTCTCCATCCTCAACGATCAGCCTTCCGACGCTCACCGGTAGTTTGAACCGTCGCGGCCCCGCGCTTCCGGGATTGAAGTAGAGAACTCCGTCGCGCGTCTCTTGCTTCGGAACGTGGCTATGGCCGCTGACTACGACGGCGAATCCAGCAGCCTTTGGTTTAAGGTCCAATTGCGCCAGATCGTGCAGCACATAGATGGATACTCCGCCAACTTCGAGAACTTCCGTCTCTCCAAGCTTGAGAGCCCAAGGTCCCTTGTCGACATTGCCCCGCGCAGCGGTCAGCGGCGCGATCGTGGACAGCTCCTCAAGAATCTCTGGTGCGCCCACATCCCCGGCGTGAATGATGTGTCGTGATCCGCGCAACGCCTTCAGCGCTTCGGGCCGCAGCAGGCCGTGAGTGTCGGAGATGACACCGATTATGATTGGGTTCTCAGTTCTCAGATCTGTCTTCAATCACTTCCGACCTTCCTCCAGTACCCGATTGATTTCGTCGTGAGGTGGAGCGCCATCCATGGCCGAGTAGGTGCCCGCTTTCCGTAGTTCTTCCGCAAGGCGCCGCAGAAGGCCCAGCGTCGCTCGCATCGGCCCAGAACCCAGGCTGACGCGGGCAACCCCTAATTTCTGCAGCTCAGGCACCGAAGGAGACCCGGGGCCTGCCAGAATATTGACCGGGCACTGCAGATCCGAAACTAGCCGCCCAATTGTGGCTGCATCCCGCACGCCCGGAAGAAACACACAGTCAGCGCCGGCATCGCGGAAGGCGCGCAATCGGCGAACCGCTTCGTCGTAGCGTTTTGCCGGATCGCCCACCTGCAGCAGATAAACATCGGTGCGCGCGTTCAGAACTAATGGAGCTTTCAAGCTGGCCGCCGCTTCTCGGACGGCACGGATCTTTTCGAGTTGCAATGGCAACTCGATCAGCGGTGTCCCAGGATCGCTTGCGGCGTCCTCCAGGTTCAGGCCCACGGCTCCGGCCTCGATCACCCCCTGGGCGGTGCGAGCCGCGTCTTCGGGCGTGTTGCCGTACCCGGCCTCAACGTCTGCGGTCACAGGAACTCTCACCGATCGCGCGATGCGGGCGACCGCGGCCATCATCTCCTCGCGTGAAATCTTCTGCCCGTCGGGGTAGCCCAGCGAAAACGCGATACCGGCACTGGTGGTGGCGATGGCGCCGAAGCCTACCTCTTCGACGATGCGCGCGCTGGCAACGTCCCAGACATTGGGAAGCAGCAGGATCTCCTTCCCGGAATGCATGGCACGAAACGCCGATGCCTTTTTCGTTTGCTGGTCCAAATTGTCCCTCTGCGGTTTGGTTTCCAATGTTCCAAAAAGAAATGAGCCAATGACTCTCGCAAGTCACTGGCTCAACGCGGACAGAGCCTGCCCTGAGCTTGTCGAAGGGAGTGTCCGCGCCACACGTTCCTCTACGCCGCTCGCGCAGTCCGCCGCGCTTCAATCCCGTCCAGCGCCCGCCACAACATTTTTGCGGCGTTCTCGGCGGCATCCAGAGCCGCTTCGGTAGTCTGGGGATTCGCGGTCACACATTTCTCCAACTGGTTGCGCCAGACGCGCGAGTGATAGATATCGGCGGTGGCGTGCAGGGTAAAGTAGCTGCAGGTCTTGTCGTTGGCGCCATACATCTCGCGCAACCCGCGCTCTTTTTCCTGGGCCACACGCGGTACCTGCGATTCATACGCATAGAAAGCAGCCAACGCCTCTTCCGGTGACGCCTCGCTGGCCGCGCGCTGGAAGTGCCCGGCCAACTGGCGAATTTCGGGCACCGGAGCATGACCGCTCAGCTTTCGAGTCGACCCCATGCCCTCGGCAAAGTCGAGCCAGAGATCGGAGTGCGCTACGGAATCGCTGGCCGATGCTCCTTCCACGCCCTTCTCGTCACACATGTTGGCGAGCACCGCGCTCCGCAGTTCGCCTTCGTCCAAGCGAAGCGCAAACGCCGCAAGGTACGACGGGAAGGCTTCCACATGATGGTAGTAGTCCTGAGCATACGCGCGCAGGTCGTCTCGGGTTAGCTCGCCTGCTGCCCAAGCCTTGTAGAACGGATGGCAGAGCAGGTCGTACTTTGCGACCCGCGCATCCAGTTGCTCGAAGAATTCGCTCGTATTCATAATGCCCCCAATGGATTCAGTATGACCCATTACTATACGGGCCGACCCGGAGGTCAGCAAGTGTGGAGGAATCACGGATGTTGCCGAATTGTTAGAATGTAAAGAGTAGCCGCGCTGGGTCTGAGCATTCGCGCTCTCACTTAATTTCATGGATCACTTCACCGAACAATTCGATGTGGTCGTGGTCGGCGCCGGCCATGCCGGATGCGAGGCCGCGATGGCCGCTGCGCGCATGGGCCTGCGGACAGCGCTGTTTACACTCAACGTTGACTTGATCGCGCAGATGTCGTGCAACCCGGCGGTGGGAGGCATCGCGAAGGGCCACCTGGTTCGTGAAGTCGATGCGCTCGGCGGCATCATGGGCGAGATCACCGACGCCGTTGGAATCCAGTTTCGGCTGCTGAATACTTCGCGCGGTCCGGCAGTGTGGTCTCCGCGGGCGCAATGCGATAAGCAGGCGTACCGGCTCAAGATGCGCGAGGTGCTGGAGTCCCAGGCCAATCTGAAGATCAAGCAGGCGGAGGTGGCGGATCTGATTGTGGAGACGACTACCGGCTCCCGGCTTTCAGCTTCCGGAGAGCAGAGCACTCAGCATTCAGCACTCAGCATTCAGCCAGAAGAGACCGGAAGCCGGCCGCCGGAAGCCCGCCGCCGGGTTCTCGGCATCCGCCTTCGCGACGGCCGCAGCATTGGTGCGCAGGCCGTCATCATCACGACCGGGACCTTCCTCAACGGACTGATTCACTGCGGCGAACAGCAGTATCCCGCAGGGCGTTCGGGCGAGCCCGCTGCAGTCTTGCTCGGAGAATCGCTGAAACAGTTGGGATTGCGCGGCTGCCGTCTGAAGACCGGCACACCGCCGCGTCTGGACGGGCGCACCATCGATTGGTCGCGTTTTGCGGAGCAGCCGGGCGATGCTGATCCGACTCCGTTCAGCTTCCGCACCAAACGCGTCGCGCATCACGACTCGCAGGTGCCCTGCTACATCGCGTGGACTACCGCAGAGACGCATCGCATCATCCGCGAAAACGTGCACCGCTCGCCCATGTACAGCGGACAAATTCATTCCATCGGGCCGCGCTATTGTCCCTCGATCGAAGACAAGATCGTAAAGTTTCCTGACAAAGAGATGCACCAGCTCTTCCTCGAACCCGAGGGACTGAACACACACGAAATCTATGTCAATGGCCTGAGCACGTCGCTGCCGGTAGAAGTGCAGCTGGCGATTCTGAAGTCGATCCCGGGTCTCGAGAACGCGGAAATGCTGCGCCCCGGCTACGCCATCGAATACGATTCGATCGATCCCACCGAACTCGAGCGCACGCTCGAGACCAAGAAGATCGCCGATCTGTTTCTAGCCGGCCAGATCAACGGCACGTCGGGCTACGAGGAGGCGGCGTGCCAGGGCCTGATGGCCGGCATCAACGCGGCGTTGAAGGTGAAGAAACAACCGCCGCTGATCCTGGACCGCACCGAAGCCTACACGGCCATCCTGATCGACGATCTTATTTCGAAGGGGACGAACGAGCCTTACCGCATGTTCACGTCACGGGCGGAATTTCGCCTGCACTTGCGCATTGATAATGCCGACCGGAGGCTAACGCCGCATGGCCGCCGCATCGGACTCATCAGCGATGAGGCTTGGAAAGAATTTCAAGCCAAGCAGGAGCGGCTGCAGAACATGCGACAGCTCCTGGAAAAAACGAGGCTGACGAGTGAGATGATAGATACACTTGCAAATGCTCATGTGGGGACAGCCGCCCCTTCGACAGGCTCAGGGCAGGCTCCCGGCTGTCCGTTCGAGCAAAGCTCGGCGGATGCTGAAGCCAAAATCAACGATGGCGTAAGAATCGCTGCCATTGATCTGTCCGTGGCCGTCGGCCAAACTTGCGCGCAACTGCTGAAGCGGCCCGAGATCACCATCGAGCAGCTCGCTCCTGTTCTCCGTAAGTTGTATCCGGTTTTCTTTGAAGGACAAGAAATCCGTGCGAATCCGTGCGAATCCGTGGCGACGCTTTCCTCCGCAGTACGCAACGAACTCAAGTCAGTAGAAACCGAAATCAAGTACGAAGGCTATCTCCGCCAACAGGAGCGTGCCATCGACCGCCTGAAGAAAGCCGAGCAACGCTCCATCCCCGATTGGTTCGACTACCGCTCGGTGAGCGGCCTCTCGCGCGAGATGCAGGAAACGTTGACGAAGATCCAGCCGCGGACTCTGGGCCACGCCACGCGCATTCCAGGCGTGACCCCGGCGGCAGTGTCGCTAGTGAACGTTTACATTGAGATTCAAGCTCAACGCCGCGAACAAGCTGCGGCGATAAAAGACTCACGCAGCGATAAATGCGCTGTTCGCCGGTTGCTGTTGAAATGACGACGTTTCAACAATCAAGGTTGGACGTTAATTTTCTTGGGGATCCCGAATTGACACTACTTTGTTTGCGAATGCTCCAGGCATTCTGCGGGCAGAGCATCATTCACAACTCGTTGGCGTACCACAAGTCGTTGGGCACGGAGGTCATATTCGAATAGCCATGTTTCCTGGCTGATACCACCTGCGAGGCCTGACGCCTTGACGAATAGAATATCCTCTTAAGCGTTTACGCGAACATCGCTGGGGTAGACATAGTCACCGGGATCCGCGGCCACTGATACTCGGGCGGGAGTCAGATAGCGTACGTTGATTCTGCCGCCCGGACTCTTAGTCCCACCGACTATCACTTTTGATCCATCACTTAGCGTCAGTGGCGTGTCCCACTCACGAGTATGTGGGCTCATTTCGGATTCGCCGCGAACGGAATGCACGCAGCAGCCT
>WNFJ01316589.1_pt3 | contig 11522 bp, 10 predicted proteins | sample 5400461 | NCBI WGS metagenome assembly WNFJ01 (sample SAMN13153349, study PRJNA577476) | soil metagenome | isolation source: 115 cm saprolite on Douglas fir-dominated hillslope | place: USA:California | collected 2013-09-17 | reverse complement strand
TACAACTCCAACAACGGCGGGGTCAACGGGAGCCAGGCCACCACGGCCAGTTCCACGCCGGCCGCCGCGGCCGGCGGGAGTTCCGGCGCCGCCCCGGCCGGGCCGCCGGTGCTGGCCAGCACCTCCGACATCCCGGTCGGCGGCGGAAAGATCCTGGCCGACAAGAAGATCGTGATCACCCAGCCGAAGGCGGGCACGTTCGACGCGTTCACCGCGGTGTGCACGCATCAGGGCTGCATCGTCGGCAGCGTGACGGGCGGCACCATCAACTGCCCGTGCCACGGAAGCAAGTTCAACATCACGAACGGGTCGGTCGTCAACGGGCCGGCCGCGTCCCCGCTGGCGCCCGTCAGCATCAAGGTTCAGGGCACCTCTATCGTCCAGGCGTAGCGGCTGTCGTCCCGGGCGTAGCGGCTGTCGTCCCGGGCGTAGCGGTTCCGCGGAGCCGGAAGCCCCAGTTCAGCATGCGCTCGGCGTCCTGCGCGCCGGCTGCGGGACCGGTGGCGGGGCTGTCCAGCACGACCCCGATCAGCGCCCGGTCGTTCCTGACCGCCTCGAACAGCAGGCAGTGCCCGGCGTCGTCGGTGTACCCGGTCTTGATGCCGACGGCGCCCTGGTACGAGCCGATCAGCCCGTCGGTGTTGTCCCACCAGTAGTCGTGATGCCCGGGTCCCTTCGGCAGGTGGAAGAACCGCAGGTTCACGATCGACCGGAACACCGGGTACCGCATCGCCGCGAGGCCGAGCGTGAGCAGGTCGGACGGCGTGGAGTAGGTCGAGGTCTCTGTGGGGTAGGGCAGCCCGTCCGGTGAGGTGAAGCGGGTGTGCACCATGCCCATCTGGGCCACGGTCGTGTTCATCCGCGCGATGAAGGTGTTCACGCCGGGACCGTAGGCGTTCGCCAGGGTGTACGCGGCGTCCGCCCCCGACGGCAGCAGCAGCGCCTCCAGCAGTTGCTGGGCCGTGAGCACGTCCCCGGGGCGCAGCGACGCGGTTTCGCCGCCGTTCTTCCAGGCGTAGGTGAACGCCGCCTTCGGCACACGTATCCGCTGGCCGAGGTCACCGCCCTTCAGGACAAGCAGGGCGGTCATCACCTTGGTGACGCTCGCCATCGGTCGTTCGGTATCCATCCCGCGCTCCCACAGGACCTGGCCCGTGGCCGCGTCGGCCAGCACCGCCCCCTTAGCCTTGACCCCGCCGGGCGCGCCGGCCGCCTCGATCACCGGGCTGGCCGACGGGCGGGCGGGCGACGGCGTGGCCGGCGGCGGACTGTGCGGACCGCGCGGACGCTGGCCGCTCGCCGTGCCCGGCGGCCGCGGGCCCGCACCCCGCGACGCCGCAGATGATCACGGCGAACGCGGTCAGCACAGCGGTCCGTGTCCCGAGCCGCATGTCACCCGCTTTCATCCCGTCCGGCTGCGCCGGTATGGCGAGACAGTACCGCGACCCGTGCTTCTGCGGGGACTGTCAGGGGCCGCGTGTAGCGTCGGGGGATGGTGTTCTGGCAGCTGACTATCGACGCGAGCGACCCGGCCCGGCTGTCCCGGTTCTGGGCGCGGGCGCTGGGTTACCAGCCGGTACCGCCGGACGGGCCGGATACGACCTGGCACCGGCACTACCGCGCCCGGCTGGGGGGCGAGGGGGCCTTCGACGACCGGATCTTCGACCCGGCCGGGCTGCGCCCGCCGATCTGGTTCCAGGAAGTGCCGGGGGCGATGCTTGCGGTAGCCAATCAGGTGACAGTCGAACCACGTGTCGTCATCGGTGGCGAAACCGCACGAGCACAGCCTGATCACGAGCCGTTCGCGCGTCGGATGCGCTCGTCTTGCTCGTCTTGGACGGCTTCCAGATGAGCCAGCATCGGCACGCGCGCATGAGAGTCCGGCCAGGCGAGCGAAAGGCTTACCTGTAGGTCGCGTTTGATGCGCTCAAGTTCGCCAGACGTCAAGGCGCTGACGTCGTGAGATCGGCCGGCGTCACGCATGGGCGATCCGCGCTCGGTCTTCTTGCTCGGCTATCACAGCGTCGAGCGCAACTTGCAGCGCTCCGCGTGCGGCAGGCACCGGAGTCTTGCGGTCGAAGAACGCTATGCCGCGCTCAAGCTGGCGTCGGCAATCCCTCAACTCATAAGTCGTTAGCTGTGACAGCCTGTGCTGTGGCTGGCTCACGGCTGGCGCTTGCTCTGCGGTATCGGCTGACATCGGTAGCAGGTCCCTCACGGCACGTCGGCACGGCTATCTCGTAGCCAACATGTCAGCTCAGCGCTAGCGTGATCTACACAAGGGGCGTAGACACCTGCCCTGTAGAATCTCGTGATCGCGTGTAGAAACGAGGTGCCGACCGTGGCTGAGGACCCGTACTCAAGCCCGCTCGCGTACTTCAGAGCTGAACTAAAACGGCTGCGCGAGCGCGCTGGCATGACACAATCTGACGTTGCTGAGCGGACCAATTACGCTTTGTCTACCGTCTCCGCATACGAGACCGGAACGCGAATCCCGTCGGCGGATTTCGCGAAACGAGCGGACAAGGTATTCGGGACGGATGGCGACTCGGAAGATGACGACGGCGACCTTACGCGGCTACAAAAACTCGTGGAGCAGGTATCGGTACATGGTCGTGCACGACCCGGAGGGCAACGAGTTCTGCGTCAGCTGAGCCGTGTGCCGGGCAGCAGCACGCTCAGGCAGGTGACGCAGCCTTCGAGTTTCTCGAACTCGCTGATGTCCACGACGACCGGCGTGAAGCCCAGATCGTCGAGGAGTTCGGCGGTGCGGGGCGCCGACGCGGCCATCAGCACGCGGTCGCCGCCCAGCGGGACGACGTGGCAGCCGCCCTCTTCCTGAACCGGGCGCACCGCCGGGAACAGTTCGGCCGGCACCAGCCCCGGCAGGAGCAAGAACGTGCCGTCGGGCAGCGCGGTCACCGCGGACTTCAAGTGCAGCACGTCGCCCAGCGGGACCGCGATCACCGTGCGGCCCAGCGGAGTGAGCAGCGACCGCAGCTGCCGGATTCCCTCGCCGTTGGTCCGTCCGCCGCGTCCCACGTACACCGTCGTGCCGACCTGCAGCACATCGCCCCCGTCGAGCACGCCGGGCGCGTCGATGCCGGCCGTGCGCAGGCCCAGCGACCGGACGGTCTGTGCCACGCCGGCGACCTCCGCCCGGCGGACCGGCGCGCCCGGGCGGGTCAGCACCGCCAGGTCCTCGCAGACCACGACGGTGTCCTCGACGAAGACCGAGTCCGGGCAGTCGTCCGCGGCGGGCGCCTGCTGGACCGTCCAGCCGCTGGCCGCCAGCGCGTCGGCGTAGGCCGCATGCTGCACCCGGGCCAGGGCCACGTCCACCGCGCTCCGGCTGATGTGGGTGACGATGCCCCCGGCCAGCCTGCTGCTGGGACAGCGGACCACACCCATGCCGTTCATCGGACGCTCCTTACCTGACCGCTGACTGGAGTACCCGCATGGTGTCCGGACATTCCCTGACGTCTGGGTTGAGGCGTCGCCGGCCCGGCAACCAGCTGCCGTGCTGCCGTGCTTGGGTGCGCGTCGCGGTTCAGGGGTGGCCCGTGGAGCGGATGAAGGCGCGGATGGCGGCGGCGACCTGCTGCGGTGAGGAGATCATCGTCAGATGACGGCCGGGGACGGCCGTCGGCGGGGGCGCTCCGATGCGCGACGCTGTCTCAGCGGCGTCCGCCGCGGAAATCTGGGAATCATGGATGCCGGATACCACTCGCTTGGGCACGGCGTCTGCCCGCAGCTGACTGAATTCCGCGGTGGTCATGCTGGGGATCCCGTGCCGGATCGTGTACGCGGCGGCTGATTCGTATCCAGGCTGCTGCAGCGGCTGGCGCCAGGTTTCGACGCCGGCCGCGGTCAGCGGCGGGCAGCCTGGCCCGCACTGGGTGTTGTAGATCGTCCGGATCAGCCACGAGGAGCTCAGCCCGAGCCGGAGGATCGTCGTCCGGTACGGGTTGACCAGCAGCCAGCCGAGTAGCGACGGGGCGCCGACCAGCCCGATCGCGTCGCCGTCGAGGAACATGACGCCGGCCACGATGTTTCTGCCGCGCAGCGCCGCCATCCCGACGACGGCCGCGCCGCTGGAGTGCCCGACAATGACGGGTGCGTTCGCGCCGGTCAGTCGTTCCGTGGCCATGAACGCGATCAGCTGGTCCGCGAGGTGGCTGGCCGTGAAGGGCGAGCTCGGCGTGCTGTAGCCGGTGCCGGTCAGGTCGATCGCGAACACCCGGTGATCTGTGCCCAGCGCGGTCGCCAGGGCGTCGAAGGTGTCTGCGGTCTCGAAGGCTCCCGGCACCAGGACGACCGGCGACCCGCTGGTGCCCCAGGTGCGGTACCTGGTGTCGAACCCGCCCGCGCTGAGCATGCGCAGGCCGGGCGGCCGGGGCGCGGGGCCGGTCGCGAGGTTGTAGCTGAAGCTGGCGACGGTGAGGGCGGCCACGACGGCGGCCACGATGACACTGGCCCGCCGGGCCAGGCGGCGCAGCCTGCGGCGACGCGGCGCTTCGCTTTCGGTCAATATGACCTCCACGCTAGTAGTGAGGGTTTCTACCGCGCGAGGTCGTGGTTTCGGGCTGCAGGCACTGCCTGGGCGGTGTCGGGTGTGCTGGCTGGTTCGGTGGCGTGTTCGATGGACAGGTGCGGGAGTGCGTGGTCGATCCGGGTGGGGAGCCACCAGTTGGCGCGGCCGAGCAGGTGCATGAGGGCGGGGACGAGGATGGTGCGCAGGAGGAAGGCGTCGAGCAGGACCGCTACGCCAAGGCCCAGGCCGAATTCGCCGACGGCTTGCTGCCCGCTGAGGATGAATGCGCTGAACACGCAGATCATGATGGCGGCGGCAGCGGCGATGACGCGGCCGGTGGTGGCCTGCCCGGTGCGCACCGCGTGGTGGTTGTTCCCGGTGGCGGCCCATTCCTCGTGCATGCGGGAGACGAGGAAGACCTCGTAGTCGGTGGACAGGCCGAACAGGACCGCGAGCATGAGCACGGGCAGGAAGGACTCGACCGGTCCCGCTTGGCCGAGGTTGAGCAGGCGCAGCCCCCAGCCGTACTGGAAGACGGCGACCATGACCCCGAAGGAGGCTCCGGCGGCGAGCACGTTCATCACGGCGGCTACCGCGGGGATCAGGAGGCTGCGGAAGGCCAGGAGCAGCAGTAGGAATCCGAACGCGATGATGACGGCGAGGAACAGCGGCAGCTTGTGGCTGATCACGGTGGCGAAGTCGCCGAACACGGCGGTGGTGCCGCCGACGTAGACGCGCAGTGACGTGCCCTGCTCGGCTGCCGGGATGGGGCCTTGGCGCAGGCGGGTGATCAGGTCGCTGGTGGCGGCGGCCTCGGGTGACGTGGTGGGGATCACGGTGATCACGGCGGTGCCGCCCAGGTAGGCGGGAGGGGTGACCGCGGCGATGCCCGGCTCGGTGCGCAAGGTGGTGGTCAGGCGGGTGAGCGCGGTCTTATCGGTGGGGGTGCCGGCGGTGGCGACGAGTTCGAGCGGGCCGTTGAAGCCGGGGCCGAAGCCTTCGGCGAGCAGGTCGTAGGCGTGGCGGCTGGTGGTGGAGGTCGGGTTGTTGCCCTGGTCGGAGGAGCCCAGGCGCAGGGAGAGGAACGGGACGGCGAGGACGAGCATCACTGGCAGCGCGATCGCGGCCAGGCGCAGCGGGTGGCGCTGCACGGTCGCGGCCCAGCGCGGCCACCAGCCGGCGATGCCTTCGAGCTCGGGTCCGTGCTCGGCCAGGCGTCGCCGTTCCTTGCGGCTGAGGACGCGCGTGCCGCAGAAGCCGAGGAGCGCGGGCAGCAGGGTGACGGCGGCGGCCATGGTGAACAGCACGGCGATCGCGGCTGCGATGCCGAGGCCGGAGAGGTAGTTCAGGCGCAGCACCAGCAGCCCGGTCAGGGCCAGGCACACCGTGATCCCGGCGAACAGTACCGCGCGCCCGGCGGTGTTCAGGGCGCGGGCGGCGGCCTCGGCGGGAAGCATGCCGGCTTTGAGGTTGGCGCGGTGCCGGGTGACGATGAACAGGGCGTAGTCCACGCCCACGCCCAGGGCGATCAGGGTGGCCAGGGTCGGGCCGAGGGAGGGGATGCTCACGCCGTGGGAGAGCAGCGATGCGGTCATCAGGCCCGAGACGAGACCGAAGATCGCCACAGCGAGGGGCAGGAGCATGGCGAGCAGTGAGCCGAAGGCGAGGAAGAGCACGAGTGCGGCGGCGAGGATGCCCACGCCGGCGCTGATGCCCAGGGAGGGCTGTTCGGCGTTGCCGATGGCCTGCCCGCCGAGTTCCACTTCCAGGCCGGGTTCGCGGGCGGCCTCGGCGAAGTTCATCACGCGGGTGATGTCCTGCTTGGTCAGGTTCGAGGCCTGGGCGTCGAAGGTGACCGTCGCGTAGGCGATGGTCGCGTTCTTGCTGATCTGCGCGCTGCCGGCCGGGGAGTAGGGGCTGGTGACCGAGGAGACGGCGGGCGCGGTGGCGACCCGGTCGAGCATCGCGATGATCCGCTGGCGCACCGAAGGCGACTGGACGGTGCCCGAATCGACTCGCCAGACGATCGAGTCCTGGTCTCCCGCGTGGGCGGGTGCGGCCTTGGTCAGCAGGTTCAGCGCGGTGGTGGAGTCGGTTCCCGGGACGGTGAAGGTGTTGGAGTAGGCCGCTGTCCTGCCGAGCACGGCCAGGACGGCGATCATCAGCAGCCACCCCGCCGTCACCAGGATGCGGTGCCTGAAGCACCAGGAAGAGAGGGTGTTCACGTCAGTCTCCTTACTCATCGAAGGGTGCGGGCTGGATGTGGCGCAGGTCGTGGAGGAATTCGGCGGTGGCCTGCCACAGTTCGCGCTGGACAGCCTCGCCCCGTCCCGGTTCCGGGCAGGTGAGGGGCTTGGCGCCCTTGGCGGCGAAGAAACTGCCGGCGACGTCAGCGAATGCGGGGTCGGTCGCGAGCTGCACGATGATCTCGGCGCCGTGCCGCGGGTCGCCGACGTGCAGGGCCTTGAGGACCTTCTCCAGGGAGCCCGCGATCGCGAGGTCCCGGCCCAGCCCGGTGACGTTGAACCCGGGGCAGCAGCAGGTGACCGCGACTCCCGTGCCCTCCAGCTGGCGGCTGAGCTCCTGGGTGAACATGATGTCCAGCAGCTTCGTCCAGCCGTAGCGCTGGGAGGACTCCCGCCGGGAGTAGGGCTCGGTCCCGCCCAGGTAGCGCACGGGGTTTCGGCCGCCGGCATGGCGGGAGGCGCGGGAGGCGACGGTGACGATCCGCGCCGGGGCGGAGGCGATGAGGGTTTCGCGCAGCAGGCCGGTCAGCAGCCAGGGGGCGAGGTAGTTGACCGCTGTCATCTCGGAGAGCCCTTCGGAGGTCACCCGCTGGGAGAAGGCGTGTACGCCCGCGTTGTTGATCAGCACGTCGATCCGCGGGTAGCGGGCGTCGATCTGCCGGCCCACGCGGTAGACCTCGGCGAGCAGCGAGAGGTCGGCCAGGAAGGTCTCGGGTTTTGCGCCCGGCGCGGCCTGCTCGATCTCCGTGCGCAGCGCGTCGGCCCTCGCCTGGTCGCGCGCGACCAGGGCCAGGTGGGCGCCCTTGCGGGCCAGCTCCAGCGCGGCGAGCCTGCCCAGGCCGCTGGTGGCGCCGGTCAGGACGATCACGGGCGGTGTTTTCATGGGACTGCCTCCTCGAACTTTTGGTGAGGTACCTCATTAAGGTAGCATGTAGTGAGGCACCTCAGCAATTCGAGAGATGGGAGGGACATGACGATGGGCGACCGCCCGGACCCCGTGGAGATCGGGCTGCAATACCTCGCAGTCGGGCACTACCTGCGCAAGGTGGTCGACGCCAGCATGACCGCGGGCGGCCTGTCCCTGGCCCGCACCAAAGTCCTCGAGGTCCTCGTGCGCCGCAGCCCCCTGCAGCAATCGGAGCTGGCGGACGCGCTCGGCCACGCCCCGCGCTCGGTCACCCAGTCCGTCGAGGCACTGGAGCGTGACGGACTGGTCGAGCGGACTCCCTCGGCCGAGGACCGGCGCTCGAAACTCGTCGCTCTCACCCCGCAGGGGGCCACGGCCCTGGCCGCGGGCACCACAGCGGGCGAGGACGTGCTCCGCGAGATCTTCGGCGCCCTGGGCGACGACGAACTCACCCTGCTCGGCAAGCTTCTCGATGCCATCGGCACCGCCATGTCCGCCGCCGGACCAGCGTCAGATGTGCGAGCCGATCAGGTACGAGGTGGTGATCACGGCCGGTGAGCAGCCAAGCCCGTCGAGCGGCAGCGTCTGCGGACTAGCTGAGCTTGCCTTGCTCGAGGACCTCGATACGGCGACATCGACGGCATCTGCACAGCCGCCCGCGTCTATCCCCTGACAGGCGTCAAGAAGGATGAGTTGGACACGGCCCTGGGCTACTACGAGAACAACGCGCCCCGCATGCGCTACCACTGGTTCCGCTCCCGCGGCCTGTTCGTCGGCTCCGGAGTGGTGGGATCTGGCTGCAAGGCAGTACCTGCCAGCGCCTCAAACTCTCAGGCATGCGCTGGACCGTCGCCGACGCCGATGCCATCGCCACACTCCGCTGCCAGCAAGCTAGCCGCCCCGAAGACCGGATCTAGTGCGGCGCGCAACCAGACACCAGCAGCCTGACCAGCCGAACCCGCTAAACGATCTTGCTCACCTACAAAGATGACGCCCACCCGTATGCGTCAGATTTGCAGGTAACCAAGATCATCTTCTCGACGAGGCAGCCTGGTTGCAGCACGCACAACCAGCACAGGGTCGCGACCAGCGAAAACGCATTGACCCCTACATTATTGACGCACACCCGCCGTGCTTGACGATCCCCGGTTTTGTCGGTACCGGGTGACATCATGCCGCGATGCGGTACTTGGTTGAGGTTCCGAATTTCGGGGGGTTCGCGGCGCCGGGGGTCTTCGCCGGGCGCCCGCCGGACGTCAGCGAGGTCCGGGACCTGGTGCTGTTCCTGCGCGGCTGCCGGGCGGAGAACGGCCTTGCGGACAGGCCGTTCGACATCGTCCTCGGCGGCGCGAGCCCTGCCGGACCCGCGGGTCGTGACCTGGCCGGCCCGCTGGCCGACCTCGGGGTGACCTGGTGGGTTGAGCGGATGCCCTGGGGTGATGACCTGGGGCGCGCCGAGCCGATCCTGCGCCGGATCGAAGAAGGCCCGCCTCGCATTTAACCGGACACCACCCGGGCGCGGTGCGTGAGGAACGCCACGGGGTCAGGGCACGCGCCGCCGTGGATGTTTTGCTGGTGGCGGTATAGCTGAGCGGGCCGGGCGGCGTCTATAGGTAGTGAGGATAAGAAATGCCCGGTGGATGAGCGTGCCCGGCAGGACTTCGCGGAGTTCGTCGCCAGCAGGTCCGCTGAATTGCTCCGCCTGGCCTACGTGCTGACCGGCGATCAGCACGCGGCCGAGGATCTGCTGCAAAGTGCGCTGACCAAAGCCGCGGCGCGGTGGGGGCGCATTCACAGTACGCCGGAGGGTTACGTGCGCCAGATCATGTACCGCGAGCAGGTCAGCTGGTGGCGGCGCCGAGGCCGGCCTGCCCAGGCCGGCGGCCGATGCTACCTGGCGGGCCGGCCGGCGCCGGCGCCTGGCCACGATGGCCGGATCGGCAGCGTCCGTCGCCGGCGCGATCGCGCTGGCGCTGACCGTTGTGCTCCCGCTGACCGCGGCACCCGGGCCTGCCTCCCCGCCGGGGCCGTCCGCCCGGCTTGTCTGGATCACGCTCTCGCCGGCCAAGCCCGCCAAGACGGACGTACTGGCTGCTGCCGCCCGGCTCCTGCGCGAGCGCGCCGCACAATTGCACCTGCCGGACACCCAGGCCCAGGTCTGGGGGCCGGACGTCGTGCTGACCGGACCCGCAGCCGACCAGGAACAGCTCAAGACGCTCGCCACGTGCCGTGCCCCCGCCGCCTCCTCCGGCCACTATCGCGACCGGGATGATGAGCGTGCCGTCCTTCTCGTACGCTGTGCCGAACGCTCGGCGCACGGACAGATTGTCCGATGCTTTCACCAAGAGGTTCTCTACGTCCATGTCAACCGCCTCCTCTTGCTCCCAGCCAGGTCATGCCGTGCCGACGGGGCCAGCGTCCTGACGGACCGGGAGCTTGCCACCGGGTACCGGATGCGGGCGCCCGGCGTGCCGGGGCACCCAGCGAGCATCCTCCCCCCGTCAGGCTGTCGACACCAGTGCCGGACACCGACGCCGACCCGGTCATATGGCCTCCCGGCCAGACCCGCTGTCCCGGCGGCGCGAGCCACCGGTGCAGGCCAAACTTCAGGAAGTCACCCAGGTCACCCGCATAGCGATCCTGCACTCTGCCGCTATGTCAATGTCAGCGCCGGGCCTGGAAGGGCTCGATGAGCTGGCCGGCCATGAGCCGCAGGGGCGGCGCTGCCGGGTCGTCCTGCTCGACGGGGACCGGGCGGCCGTCCAGGCCGGTGCGGCTGACGCGGCTGACGCGGCTGACGCGCGAGGGGAACCTCGCCCGGCCGGCCAGGACGTCCCAGATGATCAGCACGACGCCGAGGTTCGCGTCCTGGATGTCCGGCGCGTGGTGCAGCCGGTGGTACGCGGGGCTCACCAGGACCCGGCCGAGCGGGCCGAAGCTCCAGCGGAGGTTGGCGTGCTGCAGGGTACCGACGCAGACGTAGGCCGTGATGAGCATCGGATCGATCGGGCGCGCGGGCATCAGGACGACGACCGGGATGGACGCCAGCAGGAACCCGGTCGTGTGCATGAGAGGATGCGCGCGGAACGAGGTCAGCACGCTGAGCTCCTCCTGGCTGTGGTGCAGGGCGTGGAAGCGCCACAGCGCTTCGAACCGGTGGTCGGCGTAGTGGGCCAGCCAGTTCGCGGCGTCCATGCCCACGATCGTGAGCGGGACGAGCAGCCAGCCGGGCCAGTTCTGGGCCGGCCGCAGCTCGATCCACTGCGCGTGCCCGCCGATCAGGGTCGCCGCCCCGACGCTGAGCAGCGTCATCAGCGGGATCACCACGATGGCGTGCAGGGCCAGGAAGCACGCGTCCTGAACGTGGCCGCGGGCCAGGACCGGACGGGGTTCGGCCGGCCAGATCCGCTCGCAGACCCCGGTCACGACGACCAGCCCCGCCAGGAGCGGAGCGGCGAGCTCGGCCCAGCCTGCCGAGAGCACGGTCCCGAGGCTGCCCTGCCCGAGCAGCCCGGTGACGGCCACCCACAGCAGCAAGACCGTGACTCCGGCCAGGACGAACGAGGCAGGGCTCAGACGCCGCGCCAGGCGTGCTGGTACCTCGATCTGCCGAACGGCCACCCGAACCTCCCTTCACTCGTCCCCTTGCCCACAATCACGGGCCGGCAGCGTAACTAGTTCACCAGCCAGGGCACGCTGCGCAGGCCTCCCGGTCCACGCGATGCCGTGACCCGTGGGCCGTGTTCAGTTGCCGAGGCTGCGGCCGCCGTCGACGACGATGCGCTGGCCGGTGATGAACCCGGCGCCCTCTGAGGCAAGAAAGCTCACGGCGTGG
>WNFJ01267015.1_pt1 | contig 11522 bp, 14 predicted proteins | sample 5400461 | NCBI WGS metagenome assembly WNFJ01 (sample SAMN13153349, study PRJNA577476) | soil metagenome | isolation source: 115 cm saprolite on Douglas fir-dominated hillslope | place: USA:California | collected 2013-09-17 | reverse complement strand
AATCAAGCGTCGCGTGATCTCATGCTCCGGTTCGCACAAGACTCTATCCGCGGCGCCCAGTTCCACGACCCTTCCTCGCTCCATCACGGCAATTTCGTCGGCCAGATGTCCAGCCATGGCGAAATCGTGCGTGATGAAGAGATACGTCAAGCCCAGCGAAGACTGCAATTCAAGCAGCAGATTGGCGATTTGTGCTTGCACCGAACAATCGAGCGCGGAAAGCGCTTCATCCAGAATCAGCAACTTCGGCTCCAGCGCCAGGGCCCGTGCGATCGCCAGCCTTTGTCTCTGTCCACCGCTGAATTCCTCGGCTCGCTGCAAGGCTTTTTCTTGTGGCAGGCCCACCTGCGTAAGAAGCGCGCGCGCCCTCTCTTCTCTTTTCCGTTTGTTCAAGCGACCTTGCACTACCAGTGGCTCGCCCACAAGCTCTAAAGCGGAAAATCGTGGATTCAGCGATCGCGCTGGATCTTGAAATACGAGCTGAATCTGCGGACGCACCGAACGTTGTTGATTGTCATCGAGCGCGGTGATTTCTTCTCCCTGAAAGATGATTCTTCCCGACGTTGGCCGCTCCAGGCACGCGAGGCAGAAAGCCAGCGTGCTTTTTCCGGAACCCGATTCACCCACAAGAGCCAACGTCGACTTTGGACAAATTGAGAAAGAAACTCCCTGCAAAGCGAGCACTTCTTTCTTGGCCCCGAGCATACCTCGGCTCGCATAAAGCTTCTCGAGGTTTTCGACGATCAGAAGTCGCTCCGTGTTCTTGTGGCTCAATCCCATTCACTCTCCGTACTTGAAACACGAAACCGCATGTGATTCACTCACATCCACAGCCGCCGGTTCGCGCTTGGTGCACAGTTCCATACGATCCGCACATCTCGGTTCGAATCGACAACCTTTTGCGGGCACTTCAAGACTTGGGGTCTCTCCAGGTATGACTGCCAGCTTGGACTTATGATGGTTCGCATGCCCTTCAACTCGGCCTGGCATGCTTTGCAGTAAAGCGCGCGTGTATGGATGCTGAGGCGACGCGAGGACTTTCTCTGCCGGGCCGATTTCCGCGACTTTGCCTGCGTACATCACAAGGATGCGGTCCGCGAAGCCTGCCAACACGGCTGGGTTGTGAGTGATCAGAAGCAGGGACAAATGGAACTTTTCCCGCAGCTTTCGAAAGAGCGTAAGAATCTCCTGCTGCGTCGAGGGATCGAGAGAGGCAGTCGGTTCATCCGCAACGACCAAAGAAGGGCCGCATGCAATCGCCTGAGCAATTAGCACTCGCTGCTGCTGCCCGCCGCTCAATTGATGGGAATAGGACTCCGCTATGCGCGCCGTATCCGCAGGGAAAACGTCTGCGAGGAGACGCAACGTCTTCTGGCGCAGGGCCCTCCGGCTCAACGATTCGTGTGCGGCTAAGACATCTCTGATTTGTTCACCAATACGGATCGTCGGATGAAGCGCAAGCGATGGTTCTTGAAAAATCACCGCAATGCGTCCGCCGCGAAGGCGTTGGAGTGTTCTAGGTTCTGCTTGAAGAAGATCCTGCCCTTCAAATAGGGCGATACCCTTTTCAATTATCCCATTTCCGGGTAGAAGTCGCAGCAGCGCCGCTGCGAGGGTGCTCTTCCCGGAACCTGACTCACCGAGAACACCGAGAGTCTCCCCGGGCAGTACCTCGAAACTTAACCCCGCAAGAGCTGAGGATTTCTGCCCCGCGCGTGAAATGTAGGCGACATGGAGATCCTGAACCTGAAGAAGGGGCGTCATATCGGAGCGGGAGCAGTCCGTCTCCTGTCTCCTCACACATGTTCGGCGAAGAATATCCGGCTGACAAGGCTGACGTACTCCTCAGCGCTCGAATGGTAAAGAGACCAACTTCGTTGCAACATTCCTACCCACTATCTCTTCTGGTTCAGCTTCTGGCTCACAGGATGGTTTCAACGCCGATTGTGATTCGAAAAGCTAAATGTCATTTGCTCCAAACGATACCTGCTGCTCCCAGTACCACCCACGGAAGCGAAAATTGCAACTTGGCTACTACTTCTGCGGACTGTTTTGAGGTGGCAACGCAGAAAGTGCCATAACTAAATCCAGGCGCCCGTTTCCCATGTTGGCACCCACAAATTGAGCATGTGCCAATGCCGAGGCGGCCGAGGCTTCATTGACGTCGGGCCGCAAACTCTGCATCAGAGCGGCCCCACCTGAGACAAAGGGCGCGCTGAAAGAGGTTCCCCATCCTGCGGCGTAAGTGCTGAACGGGTAGGTCGTGATAATGGCCTCTCCCGGAGCAGCCACCCATACGATAGCGTTTCCATAGTTCGAAAACGTCGAACGCGTATCGAGGTCGCTCGTCGACGCGACCCCCATCACATCGATCTGCAGCGCCGCTGGATAGACGAAGTTTGGTGGGGCCGGGCTGCCGTCGTTCCCTGCGGAGGCCACGCAGATCACGTTAAGGTGGTTTGCGTAGTCGAGAGCGTTCTTTAGCTCCATCGATTTCGTCGTAGTGTCGAAGCTCATGTTGATCACGTTGGCATTGTTCTGCACCGCGTAATAAATCGCGCGCAGAATGTCGGAAAGGAATCCAGTGCCATCCGAACGAAATGCCTTTAATGGCAAGAGCTGCGCTTTGGGCGCAACCAAGTGGATAACGCCCATCACCATAGTCCCGTGGCCGAATGCGGCGTATTGCAAATTCCCGTCAAGAATCGCGGCTGAGGACTGATCCAGAATCGCTGCGCTCGACTGATTCACGATAGCCGGTTGACAATTGGGACAGGGCGGGGGCGCCGGCGAAGCAAAATCTGTCATTTCCGAACCACCCACCTGGTTGCGAGTGAAGTCGTAACCTGGCAGAAGTGCATTCATCAATGCGGGATGGCCGGGATCCACTCCCGTGTCAATATCCGCGACAATGCCTTTCCCCGCGACGTCGAACGTATTCTGCGCATCCTGAACATGCACAATTGCAGATGCCGGCTGGTTGGCGTAGCCGTTCCACACCTTAGTGCCGAATAAATTTACCAGGGCATTGTCGGTCAGTCCGGGTGGAGGGGTCGTAACAGTGTTCAGGCCGCCGACCAAACTGATTAATTCATCTAGTTCGGCATCCAAGATTCCCGGGGTGTTTTGGAGGACATTCAGAAATATCGTTGCATCAATTGTGCTCGGGGTGGTCAACAAGAAGACTTGGTTCAGCGTTCCTTCGAGGGCGCCTGCCACTGTGCAGCCCTGCAAAATGCAAAACTGCTCAAGCACGCCAGAGGTTAGAGAAGACCTGACAATAAAGCGGTTGTCCGCCATCGCTGGCGTTGTCCAAAAGAGGGCCAATAACACCGCCGCCAGCCACATTCTGCGTTTCATGATTCGGTCCTCCTTTTCACCTCGCGCGATTTCCGCAGCTCACATCGACTACTAGTCGCTCCCAATCAACAACTTCCGGACAACACCAGGCGGCAGCCAGCCAAATGGAAGAAAGCGCTGCAATGGCCCGTGGATCCTTCCGGTTAATTAGGGTGAAAATGGGGAGAAAAGAAAGAGGGGAAACAATGGAAATTTCACTAAGGTAAATACCTGGTTCCAGATGGCAAACGCCTGGCCAGCGAGTGCAATGGCAACCGTTATCATCCGCTTGAAAAACTTCCAGAAGATATGGATCGTCAATCCATCCTCGAACCTAAGACATAACTAGACATGGGTAGAGAACTTCCTCAGCACACGGAACAACGGCATGTGACGATACGCCACTACGCGTAATAGGAGGCCAGCATTGTTCCTCCCCTCACGGGGAAGGCTTCGCTGTATCTGCAGATGCGCGAGAATTTCAACACCACGGAAGCATCGAGCCAGCCGTTTTCGGCTTCACTGAAAAGAATGTGCAATGCTTCCTCGGGAAGGAGCGCTCCCCGGTACGGTCGGTCGGTGGTCAATGCATCGTAGATATCGGCAACTTGCAGAATTCTTGCTTTCAGCGGGATGGCTTCTCCGCGAAGACCATCCGGATACCCGCTACCGTCCATTTTTTCATGATGATGCCGTATCACTGGGAGAATGCGCCGAAGCGACTTGAGAGGTGCACAAATTCTCTCTCCAATAATCGGATGCTCTTGCATGATTTTTCTTTCTTCCACATCCAGAGGCCCGGGTTTAAGAAGAATGCTTTCTGGCACGTTAATTTTTCCTATGTCGCGGAGCCAACTGGCGATGCGGAGTTCGTGCAGGTCGCCGTCACCAAGACCCATGCTTTCTCCCAATAGCTCTGCGTATGCCACAAGACGCTCCGAGTGCCCATTACGCAAGTTTTGTTTCGAGTCGACGCTGCGCGCCAGCGCAAACACTGCGGACTTCGCCTGCTCATCCATGTATTTCTTGAGTCGTAACAGAGTCCGGATTCGCCCGAGCAAATCCCAGCTCGCCGCAGGGATAGGCCAGATATCCATTGCGCCAGCATCCCGTCCACGCTGGATGTCCCATAGATCCGGGGAAGGTCTCAGCAAAACGACTGGTGTGAGCTGGCTGAGAGGGTCTTTCTTGATCTGACGGCAAAGTTCGAAACTGTTGATGTCCGGCAAGCTATCGTATAGCAGAACCAAATCTGACTGCATCTCCAGGCAGAATCGGACCGCGGATTCGCCGTCTGCCGCTGCAGTTACATCGCACTTCTGGTTCTGCAAGAAAAATTTCAGTCCTTCGCGATTCGCCGAAGCAACATCCACGAGCATGATGGCCGGGTTCATGCTTCCCTCACTATTTGTCCGCGCAAGGATGGCTAAACACACCACTCCCCGCACGATACAATAAGATTTTGAAGGATTGGTCTTGCCTGCGATCTCCAATCCCAGTTTTCGGAGGACCCCTGCCTCCGCTTCCCGGGGACGAGAAAGAATGAAGTGGCTTGGCAGATTTAGCATATGCTCCTGAAATGCCAAAACGGCAACCAATATAAGTCACTGATAATTTGAGTCTTGCAGGGTGCGTGTCGGGGTTGGGACGGTACTCGCAGGAGGCAAAATTTTCATTGCCACTGCAGTGTTTACCTGATGCCGCGCACCCTCCTCCCTCCTTTCGCTCCGTTTCGCCGTCTCTAAAGAATTGACTCTTTCGGCGGAGGCTAGCCTCTGCGCCCTTGGGGTCGCGGACAGCCTGCAACCCACGATGCCAGCACGCCAAAACGCTCGTAGGCGTTCCATCCAGTGCTCCGGCAGTCAGCCTATAAAGTACTAAGGTCTTGACTCGATTGTTAAAGACCCGCACGAATGATATCCAAATGGAGGCGTGAGGTAGCTGATGACGTTGCCTAGCCGAATCAGAGCGTCACAACATCTCAGGTTTGCCCAAACAAGGTCCTGAGCAAAATGCCTTCGGACAACACGCTCAGTGGAAGAGTGGAAAGGCGGCTCCCTATCGTCGTCGTGGTACGCCTCGCACGGGCGGAACGTGTGGGCACCGATGGAGAAGAGCGTACGTACACTGATAACATCAGTCCGCGCGGCGCTCGCGTCTACTCGATTCGCCCATGGCAGCTTGGCGATGCGGTACAACTTACTCCGCGGAACGAAGATCCGGCCTACGGGAAGGTCGTCTACTGTCAGGCGCTGCCGGACGACCGCTATGTCATCGGAGTGAAATTTCAAGATGTCCCCATCCCCTGGTCCGCCGTGCGCAGATACGACGGCTTACAAAGCAGTCTCGCAGCCAAATCAAAGTCCAGATAAGGAGCATATCATCGGGACATTGCCCAAACTTATTATTGAAAGTGCAGTATAAGTTTCGTTCGATTCCAGCGTTCAGCCGCCCAGCCCGACTGACAGCACCGCGTACCCCCTCTGCAGAAGGAAACGCGATGACAACCGGGCCCAATCTACGTCGTACGGAAATCCGCACCTCCCTGAAGGTGCCTGTGGAACTGTGCAGCTTCGAGAATGTCACCTATGAACTCGCCTACACCGTCGACGTCAGTTCCCACGGTGCCCGCGTCCTAACGAAAAACCCGTGGCAATCGAACCAGCACCTTACCGTCAGATCAGTCCAAGGGAATCTGTATTCGCACGCGCGCATCGCTTACTGCCAATCCGTTGATGGTCGTTCCTTTGCCATCGGCGTGGAGTTGCGTCAACCAACAGCGGATTGGACAGAACCCCCAAGGCTCTCAGCGTAGCTCTCCTTTCGATCTCTCTTCGCCATCTCCAATTGAGTGGCACACCCTTCGTCAAAGCTCCTGGTTAGAAGTAGCCCGGACATAGTGGAGCTAGGGTCTTTACCTGAGGCCTGTTGCGGTAGTTTACTTGATTGAGAGAGCGAGTTCTTGATGGTATTGCCTAATTAGGTTTCTGCGTATCGAGGCGACGGATTGGTCCGGAAGCGGGCTATTCGCGCCGAGGAGAAAATTCTCATGGCCAAACGAGATGTTACTTCCATATCCCCCGAACCGAAGCGAGCCGAGGAATCCTCAGAGCTTCTTCGAGAACTTGTAGCGCACCTGCGGCAGAATCGAACGCAATTACGCGAGGAATGGGTGGTGCGCATCTCCGAGACGCGCCTGCTTACGGCGATGACCAAAGAAGAGATCTTCGCGGAAGCAACCTCGGTGTACGACAGTTACGTTGAGGCTCTCGAAACCGAAGCGTTCGAGGCGCTGCAAGCTTACGCGCGGAATCTTTCCGAACGCATCATTCCGCGCGGCGTCGAAACTCACGAAGTTGTCGGGATAGTGCTCCTCTTGCGCGACGTGCTGGCGCGTTCTCTGTTCGCAAAATACCAGAACGATTTTAAGAAACTGAATCGCATCTTAGACGCCTACGAGCCGGCTGCGAACCGCATCGCAAACACAGTGGCGGTCGGCTTCGTACAAGAGCGCGAGCGCGTTATTCGCCAGCAGCAGGAGGCGATCCGCGAACTCTCCACTCCAGTGCTGCAGGTTCGCGAGCGGTTATTGATTCTTCCCATTATCGGAGTCATTGACCCTCAGCGCGCCCGGCAATTGACGGAGCAACTTCTTCGTGGAATTCGTACCAACCGCGCCAAAGTCGTCGTAATCGATATCACCGGTGTGGCAGCCATGGACGTCACAGTAGCAAACCACCTAGTGCAAACAGTTGAGGCATCGCGTCTTCTCGGCGCAACGGTAATTGTTACGGGGCTTTCGCCTGAGATCGCGCAGACACTCGTGACTATCGGTGTCGACCTCGGCAAGATGAATACGGTGGGCGACTTGCAGGGCGGCATCGAGCAGGCAGAAAGACTATTGGGATACAAAGTTGCGACTTTAGCGGAGCAAAGTTTGGCATAGAGGGGAAAAGCTAAGTGGAAGTCCCGATTCTCAAGCAAGGCGCGGTCCTCATCGCGACTTTTCAGGCGGCATTATCGGACGCGGACCTCAACCATCTGCGCATGGGCTTGGTGCAGCAGGTTGTTAAGTTTCGCTCCCGTGCGGTTATCGTCGATGTTACCGCGATGGACGTGATGGACTCATTTGCATCACGGACGTTGCGCGAAATCGCTCACATGATTCGGCTGCGCGGCGCGGAGACGGTTATCGTGGGCATTCAACCCGAAGTCGCTTTTGCAATGGTGCAGCTAGGCTTAACCCTGGAAGGCGTTGCGACGGCCCTGGACCTGGAAGAAGGTCTGGCCTATTTAAACGAAAAGTTCAAGACTACGAACTGAGAGTGAGCCACAGTGTCGGCTGCGGAAATCCGGGTGGCAATCAACTCCGACCAGGATATCGTCTCCGCCCGCCAGAGAGGCAGGGCGATGGCGACTGAACTCGGGTTTTCCACGGGTGACGCCACACTGATTGCCACAGCAATCTCAGAACTCGCGCGAAACATCGTGTCCTATGCGCGTAAGGGCCAGATCACGCTAAAGATGGTAAATGGCTTGAGTCGTCAAGGCATTGCTGTCATCGCTAGCGATGACGGTCCAGGGATCACCGATATTCGCCAGGCTTTGCGCGACGGCTATTCCACTTCTGGAAGTTTGGGACTTGGCTTACCTGGGGTGCGCCGCCTGATGGACGAATTTGAGATCACTTCCCAACCCGGCCGGGGAACAATGGTAGCGGTGAAGAAATGGAAACAATAAGAGAACCGATGGTCGAATACGGTGTTGCCAAGTTCGCCCTTCCGGGTCAAGGAGAGTCAGGCGACCTACACCTGGTTTGCTGCAACCGAAGCGGAATTCTGGTGGCAGCCATTGACGGCATAGGACACGGCGAAGAAGCTGCCAATGCCTCTAAGACAGCAGCTGCGCTCCTCAGAAGCTGCCCCGACGAGCCGATTATCTCTCTCGTAGAACGATGCCACCAGAAACTCCGGTCAACTCGCGGGGTTGTAATGAGCCTTGCTTTCATTGACCCTGAACATGGGATGGTGACTTGGCTGGGTGTCGGCAATGTGCAAGGAGTGTTGATGCGCTCTGATGCGAAAAGGGGAAATGGGCAGGAGTCGCTTCTCCTGCGGGCTGGCGTGGTCGGTTCCCAGTTACCTGCGCTTCAGGCCACCGTGCTTCCGATCGTGCGGGGAGACACAATTTTCTTTGCAACAGACGGAGTCCGAAGCGATTTTTCCGTGAACCTCTCGGCCCGGGAGAATCCGCAAAGGGCGGCAGACAGGATTCTCGAACAGTATCGCAGCGGAACCGACGATGCGCTCGTTCTAGTCTCGCGGTTAACGGGAATCAATCCATGAAGATCGCGATTCGACGCAAGGCGAAGCCGCGCGCAGGTTTTGAAGACGAGTACCGCTCTTCCTTGTGCGAATATGCGGCCGGTGGAGGCGAAGCCGCATTGGGTCGGGCGTATGAACTCGGCCGGCGAGCGCTTAGCGAGCAAAAGAGCCTTGTGGAGATAGCTTCCCTGCATCATCAAGCGGTACTTGCTTTGGTTCGCGAGGCGGAAACTGAGAAACGCAGGGAGGAATTGCTCGGGTCGAGCGCCGCATTCCTTGCGGAGTGCTTGTCTCCGTATGAGATGGCCCACCGTGGCTTTCAGGATGCGGTGAAGGCCCTGCGTCAATTGAACGAAATGCTCGAGGAAGAAATCAAGCGCATTGCGTACGCTGTGCACGACGAGGCTGGACAACTACTCGTCGCCGTGCATCTCGCGCTTGCCGAAGTGGCCCTGGAACTGCCCGCGCCCCAGCAAGCACAGTTCGCGCAGATTAAAGAAATGTTGAACCAAGTTGAGAAACATTTGCGACGGTATTCCCATGAACTTCGGCCAACGATCTTAGATGATCTCGGCTGGATTCCCGCGATCCGTTTTCTAGCGGAAGGAATTTCGAAACGAGCCAATCTGCCGATTCACATCGATGCGGCCGTTTCCGGACGTCCGCCGAGCGCCATCGAGACGACGCTTTATCGTATCGTTCAAGAAGCACTAACCAATGCCGTCAAGCATGCGAAGGCGAGCAATGTCTGGATTCGTGCTTGGAGAGAGAATCTCGCGCTGTGTTGTTCGATCCGGGACGACGGCGCGGGGTTTAACACTCAGCAGAGCCAACGCGCTCCACTCCGGAAAGGGTTGGGACTAATCGCCATGCAGGAGCGCGTGAGTGCCATCGGCGGAACATTGCAAATCGAATCCCAGCCGGACCATGGAACAGAGCTTTCCATCCGACTTCCATTGGAGGGTAATCATGCCAATTCGAATCGTACTCGCCGATGACCATGTGCTGGTACGTCAGGGACTTAAGTCATTGCTGGAGCGGGAGAAATTTCAAGTTGTTGCGGAAGCCTCCGATGGGCAGGATGCCGTCCGCTTGACGGAAACGCACCATCCGGATATCGCCATCTTTGATATCAGCATGCCCACTCTCAATGGAATTGATGCTGCCCGTCAATTGGGCCGTTCCTGCCCGAAAACTAAAGCAATCCTTCTCACCCAGCATGAAGAGGAGCAGTACATCCGTGAAGCTCTCGAGGCCGGAGTCAAGGGTTACGTCTTAAAGAATCAGGTTGCAAGTGACCTCATCCATGCCATCCAACAAGTCTCCCGCGGTGAGTTCTATCTTAGCCCGGGAATTTCTCGCGCGGTGATGGAAGCCTACCGGACCAAAGCCGATAGGCCAGCGGATCCCTTGACGGTCCGCGAGCGTCAGGTGCTGCAGTTGATTGCCGAAGGAAAATCCACGAAAGATACTGCCTGCGTTCTGGGTATCAGTGTCAAAACGGCTGAATCTCATCGGATGCGGCTCATGCAAAAACTGGATATCCACGAGACCGCGAGTCTTGTGCGCTACGCAGTCCGTCGCGGACTGGTACAGCCTTGAATGGAAATGATGGTGGTTGCCGGCTCGCACCACGTTAGTGCACTGCAAGTGGAACTGTTTCAGCATGATGACACACGCTGTCAGCTCATCTTGTGCATCTGCCTCGCCACTGCTCCTACTCAGGTCTTCACCTCAGAAAAATAGAGGAAACTACCCGATTGCCTGGGTTGGAGGAATTTCTTAACCTGCGCGCGAACGATGCCCACACGTGTCCTGCTTGCAGACGATCATGCCCTGATCCGCCAGGGACTCAAGGCTTTGCTGGAAACGCAAGGATTTCAAGTAGTTTGCGAGGCCTCGGATGGACAAGAAGCGCTGCGCCTGGCAGCCAAGGACAAGCCGGATGTGGCCATCATCGACATCAGCATGCCGGTCATGAATGGCCTTGACGCCGCACGGGAAATGACGAAGTCATCTCCGAAAACAAAGGTCATACTCTCCGTGCCGGAGTAAAAGGATACGTGCTCAAGAACCAGGCCGCGGACGATCTCGTGCATGCCATCCGAGAAGTCTGCCGGGGATCCGTTTATCTTAGCCCGAGGATCTCACGGACGGTTGTTGACGCTTATCTCTCCAAGACGTACGTCCCGGCCGACCCCCTTTCAGGGCGTGAGCGTCAAGTTCTTCAATTGGTTGGTGAAGGCAAGTCTACGAAAGATGTCGCTCTGCAACTGGGGATCAGCGTAAAGACTGCCGAATCACACAGAGCAAGACTCATGAAGAAGCTCGATATCCATGAGACGGCGAGTTTGGTTCGCTACGCCATTCGCCGCGGTTTGATCCAGGCTTGACACCCCCCAAAGGGTTTGCCTGTAGACCGTTCTCGGTCATTTCACTCAGTTGAAATGGGTGATTCACCGGATTGAATTCATTTGGCAACCGGCTATGCTGCTGCGAAGGAGCGGGCCGCCTCCGTGGACAGGGCCCCCACCTCGATCACCCCAACTACCGAACAGCGCTGACACGGAGGCGGGCCGATCTCAAAGCGTTGGAGGATTCGGTGACAGAAGCACTTTGGCCGACAAGGCAAGAGAAGCGAATCGGGATTCAGGATGGGCAAACCGGCCCATCCGATTGGCAAAAAACGATGGGGCCTTTACTCCATCATCTGGTCGCTCTTCTCGCTATGAAACGTGGGCGCGCTCCGCTGCCAGTCTCTTCCACTCTTTGGAAAGGCCTGATGCGGCAAGGGTTTCTAAATGATCTCGACGAGCTAGGGAATATTGCGCGTCGCATCTCATTCTTGGGAGACGAACG
>WNFJ01090106.1_pt3 | contig 11522 bp, 5 predicted proteins | sample 5400461 | NCBI WGS metagenome assembly WNFJ01 (sample SAMN13153349, study PRJNA577476) | soil metagenome | isolation source: 115 cm saprolite on Douglas fir-dominated hillslope | place: USA:California | collected 2013-09-17 | reverse complement strand
CGAGATAGAACGAGTCGAGCAGGTAGGACCTCGCAATTCTTGAGATTTACATAACTTCTTTTCTAGCAAATCGTTGCAGGACGGGAGTAGAGTATTTGCGCCCGGGTAATAAATGCCGATAGGTCTTCTCGATTAGAAACTTTGAAACATCTTGGAATAGGGGACCCAAATGGTATATCTTGTCCGACACAAGTAAGAACGAGCAGACACCGGCATGAGCATGGCTTACGCCAAGGTTGTGCTGGATTTGCGGTTCCCTGGTTTCGCTTCCTCCAACTCGCTCGTTGGAGGCGGGCTATTCCATACATTGGTACGGGGCAGCCGCAGGTCTCGAAGGTCTGAAGAGGTGTCCAGCGATGAAGTCTCTTCTTCGTCCGTTCGCTGTTTTTGTAGCAGCCCTCCTGTGCCTGCTCATCTGCTGCTCCGTCTACTCCGGCGACAGGGTCCAAGCGGCCTCTTCGTCAACCCGGCCGGACCCCGAATCTGCTGGTGCGGCGACATCAGCGTCTCCTGCGGTGGACAGTGTCATCATCCCCGGCCCCCTGCGATCCTTTCTGCGCATGGCTGGCATCAGCCAAAAGGTCTCTCCGGAGGATGTGTTGCCGTTGCTAGCTCGCAACGTTTACATGGAGGGCTATCAGAACGGCCATCAAACGGAGTTCTTGATCTTGCTGGACCGTTATGTGCATCAGGCAAGAGAGCTTCAGATCCTGGCAGGAACGAGCAGCACGATTCGTGTCGCCAGCTGTGACGATGCGGGCACCTTAGTGCAGATCCTCGGGTACCGGCTGCGGCAAGGTTGTGGTCAGAAAAATGTCTTTTTGGAGACCGCCAATCCGGAAAGGGCATTTCTTACGATTGACTCAGGCTTCCCTCTCACTGAACTCGAAGAGGCGCTCCAGAAAGGAGCTCCCTTTACCTATTCGTATCCCACCTCCTGGGTTCCAGTGCTGTTTAAGGAAAGCGATTGGGTGATGTTGAGCGCGGGTGGAAAAAAAGGCTTCGGGAATATAGTGGATGTACTCGTGAACGACCCAGCGATAGCCCGTCTTTATTGGGCGTTAGCCAAAAACGATGCCGAAACCAGGCTCGCGTTGCAGAGGTCGCCAGGGCTTAGAAGACTGCTTCCCTTTGCCCCAGTCCTTGATTTTTACGGCAGCCAGATATGCATCCGCTCCGGACGCGTGATTGTGCCCGGAGAAGCGAGTGCCGAGCCGGGCTGGAAGGATTTGGTGGGAGCGAGTCCAGAGTCGCCAGGAGACTTTGTTACCCGCTTGCTCGCGAAGGACAGCGGCTGGCTGGCTGCATATTTTGATGTCTTGTCACGTATCAGCCAGACGCAGCGGGAGCACCTCACCGAAGCCCCGCGTCTGAAGCGTTTCTACGAGGCCTTTCGGGCACCCAACTCTGAGCCCAACGCAACGAGAGGCGTGTTTCGAAGAGCCCCCGAGCTCCTGGTTCTGTTTACCCGCCTGGAATGGGAGCCCACCGGCGAACCACACGTCCCGGGAGGCCTCGACGTTTGGAAAGAGATCCTTCGCCAGAAGACCGATTCCAAAATTGTTCGTGATTGGAGCAAGCGCGCCCGCAACTGGGACCACCCTGAGCAGTTGCTCGAAGCAATGATCGCCTTCTCTCGTATGGAGAGCGATAGCGGGCCGCTGCAGATCTATCTCATGTTGAGTGAACTAGACAGCGAACGGTCTCCGGAAAGGCGCTTGTCTGCTGGAACAGTGCGCCTGTTGGCCAACAGGTTTTCGGAGTTCAGCAGCTGGTATTTGATCTTTTCCGAGTTTCCGGATTTGAGCGATGCATCCATCGCCCGCTTTGTGAATGTGGCAGATGTGATCGACGGGATTCCAAACCAAGCTTTGCGCGGAAACGCTCTGGGGGCTTTTCAGGCCAGCTTAGGACTTTGGCAGATCCTTGCGCGTCAGGGAGAGATTCCGAACACCGAACTGAATACGTCATGGCAGAGGGTGATTGAGCCATTTGCCAAGATTTCTTCATCTACCCAGCTGTTCGATGCGGCCCATAACTCGCTGGGAGAGCTCCTGCTCGTAGCAGGTGGTAAGGCGAACAGTTCGCAGGATGAGATCATCGATTTGCTCGCAGGCCCTCGTCAAGAGAGCCCGGACGGCCAACGCGTCCGCCTGGAGTTGGCCGGGAGGATTCGCTCGGTTCTGGACGACCAGCGCCTCGTTTCTCTCGATACGCTGTTCGCGCTCAGCGATGGCTTGAATGAGATGGCACAGGGGAGAGCCGCGGGCGAAAGGCTGTTCTCACTCGCAGGAGAGCTCCGGGAATTTGAGATGCCCCGTCCGATCTTTACGAACAGCGAGAAGATTAGTTGGGCCCCAAGAGTTTACAGTAGCCATCACGCGGAATTACAGGTGCGAACAGATTTGACGAAGGTGATCAAGGCACCAGGTTCGCGCGCACAACTAGAAGCGGCTCGAGGCCAACTCGCGCCCTTTCTAAGGGACACTCTAGTGGGTTTGAACTATGCCTACTACGAACCACCGGGCGCTCAGATTCTCCACATCAATCCGCTTTTCGTCCGCTCGCATGACTTTTCAGGAGTATCCATGATCGGCTCAGAACGACTCTGGCAGGCTCCCGTGTTGTTAGGGGCAGGTGCGCCGGCGGGCGGTGGTGCTTATCTGATGGGCTCGTTGGCTGACTTGTCTTATGCGCTGGCAATGACTGAGCAAGATTTTATTGCCCCGGAAAACATCCAGGCTTTGATCTGGAAAGAGTTAGTGCCAGACCTTCTGGTCAGCGCGACGCTTCCGCGCTGGTGGAGCGTGAGCCCGAACGAACTTCATGCCGTCGCTCTTTATCAACGGTCCGGAGAAGAGCTCTTGACTGCGTCGGTAGGAGACGTACAGCTACGGGGCAAGGTGATACGTATTCTTTCCGATCGCATGGCACCGCAACGCCTGGAACAGGCTGAACAGGCCCTGCTGCGCGCGGAAGACCTGGCTGCGCTACTTTCTCGAATGATGCCAGCAGATACCTTCTATCTGACCGCTGAGTTTCGCAAGAGATTTCCTGGAGACGCCGCTTCCTGGGGACCGGCAGGGCAACAATTGGAGAATCTCCGGCATCAGTATCCCGCCGAGGTCAGCTGGGAGCGTCTATCGAGAGACTTCGGTGTGCCTCATCCGACATTGGCTCGAACTTACACTCGAGAGCTGCTGAATGTAAAACCGTTTCCTTTTTTTGGAGCGTATTCCAGCCGCCTATTCGGCGAGTCCTGGGAGTCCAGCAATTTGTATTGGGCTCGCCTGGCGGATGAAATGGGCTATTCACCGGTGATGTTGAACCGCCTTGTTCCCGAGCTAACCCGCCGTATGACCGCAAAGATCTTTGCCACAGAGCTCGAGGATTGGCCGGCAATGCTGCGCGCTATGCAAGAGACGGGGGAGGAGTTTCGGCAGGGCAAGATCGCCATGCTCCCAGCGGCGAACACTACTTCGACTGCGTTAGAGCGGACGGTGAAAGATGCAAACGCGCAATAGGTGGATTATGGCAAAGAGATATTTTCTATTCCTATGGTTATTGTCGGTGCCTTTCTCCTGCGGCGGCGGCCGGGCGGCGGCCCAGAAGGACACGTCACGCATTCATGTGAACGTCGTCCTGGTGCAACTTAATGTAGCCGTAACCGACCGCAAGGGAAGCTACATTAGCGGCCTTCATCCTGAAGACTTCGCTATTATCGAGGACAAGATCCCGGAAAAGATTTCCACTTTCGAAGAAGGTAACGAACCCACCCGCAGATTGATAGGCATTGCTCCATCAAATGGCGGGCCCTTGACGCAGGGCGCCGGCAAAACACCGGAGTCGGACGAGCTAGAGTCCGCCGGGGACCAAGTAAAGATTCCAGGCCCGCAGGTTGCCGGGGCCAATGTTTTCATTCTCTTCGACACCAGCAACTACATGTACCGAGGATTTGTATTCGCGCAAGATGCCATCGCGGATTTCATCCGCTCCCTGGAGGGTGTGAGCAAGGTAGCCCTCTATTCTTACAGCCGCAACCTTTCCCGGGTTGCCACACTTACGCCCGACCGATCCCAGGTTTTGCGCGGCGTGCGTAGCACTGTTGCCGGAGACGACGCCGCACTCTATAACTCCCTCTTGTTGACAGTAAAGGATGCCGCCCAGTTGACAGGACGAAAGGCAATCGTCGTCTTCTCCAACGGTCCTGACAACGCCAGCCTGGTGCCCCCGGAGGACGTAGCAGAGTTGGCCCAATCAACTGGAACGATCATTTACATGATCAGCACTCAGGAAGCGCAGGCAGAACCGGTTTCCAGTGCCGTCTTTGAACGTATGAGCAAAGCCACTGGCGGTAAGGCCTATTTTGCCAGGAATTGGAGAGATGAAAAACAAGCATTTACCTCGATCCGGGATGACCTGGCGCACCTCTATTCCCTCAGCTACTACCCTCAGCCGAATCCCAACCGAGGCTGGCGCACGATCACGGTTAAGCTCGTGGGCAAGCACCTGCAGAAGTACCGCATACGGACTCGGGATGGATATCGTCTCCTCCAGCAGGCCCAAGTCTCCACGGGGAGCGTTTCGGCACCTGGATCGGAGTCTGCTTCGAAGTGATGGCCTTCCACGTGTGACCGCTTGATGCAACCCCTTCCTGCACTTCAACGGCTGAATCAATTCGAAGCCTTGTTTAACTTTTACTTCGGTTGGCTCTGGCACTCCGCTGTTGCTATTGCACGGTTACCCGCAGACGCATCGGGTGGTAGCACATTCCATGGATTAGTGAAGAGTTTCCAGCTTAGGCTGGTTTGCAACCTGTAGTTTTTGGGCCGTCTGGGTCTCCCGATTCGCATCCTCTGCTCTTCCCAGGGCTCGATAGGCCTGTCCTAGGAGGCTGTGGGTCATATAGTTGGCTGGGTCCATTCTTTCGGCGCGCTCCAGGTACATCGCTGCGCTCACCGGGTCCTGCTGCTTGAGCAACACCTTGCCCAACAAGATATATGGACCGGTCGAGTTTGGCTCCAGCAGCAGTGCTCGCTGAAGGGATCGTTGCGCCTTCGTATAGTCCCCAGCTCGGGTGTAAGCATCGCCAAGCCTGTCGTAGATACCTCCATCGAGAGGGTTGCGGATGCGCTCCTTTTCCAACTCAGCAATGGCCTCGTCGACCTTTCCGGCTGCAAGCGCGATTTCACCAAGGAGTGCGTGCGCAAGCGGCAGCTGCGGATCCAGCTCTAACGCCTTGCTGGCAAACTCCTGGGCTACGGGAACGTACTCCCGACGCAGCAACATTCGCGCGGCCAGAAGATATGCCGACGGCGAGTCCGGGGGGAAGCCATACTGCGTGGCGAAGGCAGCGCGCGCCTTGTCGTAGCTGCGTGTGTCCAGGTAACAGAGGGCCAGCACATAGCTGGGATCGACCTTCGTCTGCGACGTCCATTCCTTTGCGCCTTCAAGCAGTGGAATTGCATCCGCCGGTTTGCCGAGCCGGAACAGAGTCAGCCCACGCATCTGTGCCGACTCCTGGTCGTGCGGGTCCTGTTGCAACGCGCTCGCGAACGCAGCATCGGCTTCAGCGAAGTGATTCTGCGAGTAGAGAGCCACGCCGCGCAGCCTATCGACGCCGGGGGGTGTGGGCCGCTGCACGGCGAGGCCATCGAGCTCCTTCAAGGCTTCGGCTGCATGTCCGCGATCGATCATCTGACGGAGCTGTACCAGGCTATGCGAAACGCTGGCGGTGCTCTGACCTGTGGTGGGAGCGGAGGACGTCTGCGACTCTGCGGGCACTGTAACGATGCAGAGCGACAGAACAAACGCGATGTGCAGGTAACGCATGGATTATCCGGCCTAAGTGTAAATGGAATACAAAAGGGGAGCCGAAGCTCCCCCTGTTGAAGTTAGACAGCTAAGGTTAGAACTGCACGCGCACCGAGAACTGTAGCTGACGCGGGTTCGTGCTTCCATCGACGCCCGGGCCTTGGTTAATGGTTCCGGGGTTCTCGATGTTTCCGCTTGGAGTGCCCCAGTTGATGTGGTTGAAGACATTGAACGCATCCATGCGGAACTGGAGCGTGGCTATCTCCCGGACTGGGAAGTTCTTCTGCACCGAGAGGTCCGTGTTGAAGAAGTGCGGCCCGAAGACGCTGTTTCGGCCGATAGTTCCAACCTGGTCCAGAGCCGTGGCAGTAAATGCCCCGCCCAGCGGTTGCGCATCGAAATACGACAGATTGCTGCCCGGAAAACCAGTGACATGCGAATGGAATCTTCCGGGTTGGCCATTGACCAGGCACGGCGCCGAGGTTGGAGTACTCGCGTTGCACGAACCATAGGAAAGCGAAAACGGAAGTCCGCTCGAATAGTTCAAGACCGGACTGATCTGCCATCCGCCGACGATCTGGTTGACGACTCCGTTTGCGTTGCCAAGGAATGGCTTGTTGCGTCCGAAGGGCAGCTCATATAAGCCGTAGATGATGATCTGCTGCTGCCGAAGCGCACTGTCGCGGCCCTTGGCGGCCCGTTTGTCCCACGTAGAGAAGTTGGCCTGATAACTGACTGCGCGCTGCCAGGCATAGTTTGCGTTGAGCGACAGCCCTTTGGTGAATTGCTTCGCCAGCGATACCTGCAACGCGTTGAAGTGGGAGTCAAAGTCATTGCCATAGTAGGTAATTCCGTTGGTCCATCCACATGCCCCTGCAGGCAGGCCAGCCAAGGCCTTAGCCGCGTTTGCCGCGCTTATATAGGCTGGATCTGCGCAGGCGGGGAGCTTGCCCGCGTAGTACCGCTGCAGAAAGGTCGAGTTGGAAGTGGCATTGTTTTGAACCAGTTTGTGTCCAGATCCGCCATTCGGAGCGCAGTTAGCACCTGCGGGGTAGCAGTCCCCTCCATTGGGATCATAGTGCAATGCCTGCCCCGTTATGCTGTATTGCGCTGGCAGGAAGATCGCTGTCTCGTTGGGGTTGGTCGTGTTAGCGCTGGTGTCGCCGAGTGTGTGTGTGCCCTTGTTGCCGACATACGCGATCGTAAGTGAAAGCGTGGGCGTAAGTGACTGCTGGACACTCAGGTTCCAGGCATCGAGAGTGGGCAGACGCAGTGGGTTAGGACGGGCCCTCGAGTTGACCGAATATCCGGGGCTCCCCAGGAGGCCATTCGCAGGAACTGCAATCGGCGTCGGCGCCGGCGGCCCTTGGGCCAGGTTGAACGCAGAACTCGTAATTCCTCCCGTAGCCGTGACCTGCTGACTGGAAAGAATAGGAAGGTTCTGCGTGGCGGCGTGCCCAAAGATGGAACCGAATACGCCGATATCGAAGCTTCGCCCATAGCCGGCGCGGATGACCGTAGTTGGCGCTGCCTGATACGCCACGCCGATCCGTGGATTATAGGTATTTTTCAGCCGGTCATAGTTCATGTTACTCGCAACGCTGCCGGTCTCCGCTACATTGAGGTAACCCGTGTTCAGGTCCAGCAGAGCGCCATTTCCCTTGCCGTTGACCGACTCCGGAAAATAAATCTCGTAGCGTAGACCAAAGTTGACCGTCAGCTTCGGGGTCATTCGCCAGGTGTCCTGAACGTAGAAGAAGTCGCGCTTCTGAAACTCCTTCGCATTAGTCGAAGTGCTGACGAAGCGCTGGAAGTTGTTGACCTGCCCCAGAGCGAGGGTAGCAAAAGCGAGCCCTCCCTGCTGCGCAAGGTTTGGATTTGAAGTCGGCCCGGTGCCGAAGAACAGAATTCCAGTTCGATCATTGTCACTGGGTACGCGGAGATTTCGCGCGTAACGCAGGTCAGCACCAAACTTCACCGAGTGGTTACCGATGATCTTGGTCCAGTTGTTCACGACCTGGAACTGGTCTTCCCGCTCGGTCAACGGGCAGTTGCAACGATCGACGTTCAGTCCTGCGCCATACTGTGGTCCCGTGCCCTGAGAAGGAGCGACCTGACCCTGGGTACCAACCTCCGTGAGCTGGAAGCTTGGGGCTCCGCCTGTCGTAAAGGTTCCGGTATTCATGCCCGGAATCCCAAGTTGGGTTGCGAGCTGAACATTCTGGTCGTACTTGGTATTGATGATGTTGTATCGGAAATATCCGAGGCGAACGTCCGTCACGAGCTTCGCGTTGAGAGCGATGTCGGTTCCCAGGGCAAGGCTGTCGTTGGCGCCGTTCGAGTTGCCGCCAAACTTGCCGATGCCAAACCCGGCTCCTCCGGCAGGACCAAACAGTGTGGCGCCGGTTAAGATGTCCGTGAACCGACTGAAACGGCCAAAGAAGTGAACCCTCTCGCTCATCTGATAGTCGCCGCGAACATCCCATTGATTGCTGTTGAAGAGACCTTTTCCGCCAGCGGAATAGTTATTGATTAGTCCAGGGTATTTGCCTGAGAAGTTATTCGGCGCATAGGGTTGCAGAAGAGCGAAAAGATTCTTGGCTTGCGTCGATACCTGGGATGCAGGGATTACATTGCCAGGGTAGGGTTGACCATTGGGCTGGTAGATAATTCCAGCGCCCGTCGGTGTGACCTTCGCTGCATACTCGCTGAAGTCGCAACCGGGAATACCGCTTGGGCCAACCTGCTTTCCAAGGCACGTGTTCACCAACAGCGCCGATGGAACGGTTTGCAGCGCGGATGTACCGACCTTCTGCCGGACACCCTGGTAATCGCCGAAGAAGAAGACCTTGTCCTTCAGAACAGGGCCGCCGATCGATCCGCCAAACTGGTTCTTCAGCGCTTGCGGAAACGCAGCTTCGGGGGGTTGCGTGAAAGGGTCCCGCGCCAGATTCGCGGCGCTTACGCGATACAAGAACGCCGATCCATGAAATTTGTTCGACCCAGATTTCGTCTGCGCCGTCACTACCGACGACACCGCCTTGCCGAACTCCGCATCGAAGTTCTGCGTCGTGATCTTCGTCTCAGACAGGGAGTCCAGATTGGGATTCACGACGATGATGCCGAGAATGGGGTCCTGATTGTCCGTGCCATCCAGCTCATATGCGACCCCGGCAAAGGCCTGGCCGTCGACCATGATCTGCTTGCTGCCTTGCGGGTTCTCGCTCGCCGCATGGCTCCAGCCCATCTCCTGCGCCCCGGGAAGCAGCAACTGCAGACCCGTAAAATTACGCCCTGCTACGGGCAGGTCCAGAATCTCTCTTGAGGCGAATTCCGTAGAAACATCTGCGCGGTCGGTCTTCAACAGCGGGACAGAGTCCGCACTGACTTCCACAGTCTGGTCCGACGCACCCACCGTAAGAACCGACTGAACCTTCACCGATGTGTCGGCATAGACTTGTATCCCTGTCTGCGAATAGCCCTTGAACCCCGTCGCAGCAACCTTGACGTCATACGTATCTGGAATGAGATGGTCCGCGGTGAACTCGCCGCTCGCGTTCGATTGAACTGTGACCGATGTACCCTTAGCCACATCAGATACAGTCACCGTAGCGTTTGGTACGACGGCGCCTGTTGAATCGGTCACTGTCCCGTAGATGGATCCATATACCGCCTGGCCAAATGCGACGGGCGAGAGTGCCACCAGACAGACCACTGTGAGTAGCAGCTTTACTTGCGTCATCAATCTCATCACACACTCTCCTAAAGGGCACTGCGTCCTGTCTCTAGTCCGTCGAAAATGCTTTGCGAAACTGTGGAATACCGCATATATCGCAAGCTCCCAGGCCGGGACAGGATGTCGAACCTAAGCTTTGCCTGCTTGGGAACGCAGACCGGCTTGTTTCTTAATCGCACAGGAAGTTACTCGCTCTGAGCACAACGTGTCAATGAATTTTGCATGCTATTTCCTTGGCATATTCCCGTAAATTGATATGACATTTACATTTTATGGAATTTCATCATTATTGGTCGGACCTATTTTTAATGCAAGACAGTAACTCTTTATATTGTTTGGCCTTATGATTTCTTATTTCGCCGGTAAAACTACTCATGCATGATCGGTGCGGTCACCCGCTTAGAGAAGTATCCACCTAAGGGTGGACCACTCTTCGATCGGCCATTTATCTAAAAGATTGCCAAGGTGGAATATATGTCTATACATTTACACAAGTCAGCGACATTCATTTGACTCGTACGGTGAGGGACGACATGAAGATTGGACGCTCTGCGCCCACAGCAACCGCCTCGAAAGAACCTGAATCCGTTGAGGAAAGCCAGGACACGCAGGTGTCAGCCCCCTCTGGCGTGCCGAGATACCGCCAAATCTACGAGGACCTCTATTCAGCGATCAAGACTGGTTCCTTCCAACCCGGTGACCGTCTGCCCAGCGAGGCAGACCTTGGCAAGCGCTACAACACCTCGCGTATCACCGTGGCGAAAGCCGTAAATGAGCTTCAACTCAAGGGGCTCGTGTCCAGACGCGCTGGCTCCGGCACCCATGTGCTCACCCCCGAAACATCCACCGGGCGTGTCTTCGGTCTACTTATTCCAGATCTTGGCCGAACTGAGATCTTCGAGCCGATCTGCCACGGAATGATGCAGTCACCTTTGTCCAAGCCGCACTCTCTGCTCTGGGGACACTCCATGGGGGAGGCCGCGCAACAGGAGAAGGAGGCCGAGCACCTCTGTCATCAATACATAAAGCAGAAAGTCTCGGGTGTCTTCTTTGCGCCGCTTGAGTTTACCCCGGCAAAGGATGCTGTCAACAATCGCATCGTGTCAGCGTTTGACCTTGCAGGTATTCAGGTTGTGCTGCTCGACCGCTGCTACGCTCCGTGTTCTATGCGGTCGAAATATGATCTTGTCGGGATCGACAACCGGCGGGCCGGCTTCCTCATCACCCACCATCTTCTACAGCACGGCGTGAAGCGCGTGGCCTTTGTGGCGAAGCTCCTCTCAGCCTCAACAGTTGCCGCGCGAATCTCCGGCTATCGCGAGGCTTTGTTCTCCTATGGCATTCATCTGAAACAGGACCTCGTGCGTCGCGGAGACCCTGATGATCCTGACTTCATCGAAAAAGTTCTGCGAGAATGCAAACCAGACGCGATTGTTTGTGCCAACGACTTTACCGCAGCCCGGGTAATGGCAACCCTGGCAAGCAAGGGCGTGCGGGTGCCCCACGACATGCGCATTGTTGGCATCGATGACGTGAAGTATGCGAGTCTTCTCCCTGTACCGCTGACCACGCAGCACCAGAACTGCGCGGACATTGGCGCAATGGCAATGGCCACGATGCTGCAGCGTCTCGACAAACCCGATCTGCCCACGCGCGACATCCTGCTGCAGACCCATACGGTAGTGCGCAAGTCATGCGGCACTCACCTTTCTCACAACAAACCGGTTCGCTAAGCGCGACACTCACCACATCAGGATGGCAGCATGCCGTATGCTTTCGAGCGTCGCTGTATCTAGGAGACCTGTTCGATGAAGATGACACCGTACCTGCTTAAAAGCACAGTCGTAGGCGCCCTGGGTGGCCTGCTGTTTGGCTTTGACACCGCCGTAATTGCCGGCACCACTCAGCAGTTGACGGTCGTCTACAACCTGACGTCCTTCACCCTGGGCCTGACTGTCTTCATCGGATTGGC
>WNFJ01089571.1_pt2 | contig 11523 bp, 8 predicted proteins | sample 5400461 | NCBI WGS metagenome assembly WNFJ01 (sample SAMN13153349, study PRJNA577476) | soil metagenome | isolation source: 115 cm saprolite on Douglas fir-dominated hillslope | place: USA:California | collected 2013-09-17 | reverse complement strand
GTCGTTGCGCAGACACATGAAGTCGTACGTGCAGTATTATCACGAGACTCGGACGCACCTGTCGCTGGAAAAGGACACGCCGGCGAGTCGGTCGGTGCAGCCGCCGGACCTTGGGCCGGTGGTTGCAGTGCCGCAAGTAGGCGGACTGCATCATCGGTACGAACGTCGGGCAGCGTGATAGCTGGCGATGCAGGGAGTTGCCGCGTCCGGTTACAGTGGAACCGTAGTATCACCCTTTGGCTGGCGGGCTACCGGTGTGTCCGCCCATCCGCCACCCCCGCCAAAACCAACTGGCTGACCAATGGCCTGCGGCACTGCGACTGCGGAATCCGCTTGGACGAAGCACAGAACTCGGGCTCCACCGAATATCCGAGAAGGACAATCGGAGACTCGTCGCTCAGAAGTATGATGGCAGTTGCCAGCGCGGTCCAGGGCGACCACGGACTGTCGGCGCAGTAGAGGCTTTGGCGTAATGTCCCGAAAACTCGATCGCACTGAAAACACAGGCCTCGACGGGCTGCTCGAAAGGACGTTAGCCCAATGTTAAGAGGCGATTTCAGGCGACGTAACGTCGTGTTACGTTCGGTTTAGGACGGTCCGCAACTATCAGGAATTTCAGAGAGATCGAGTTTTCGGACATTACGGGCTGTTGACCACGGCGGGCGACCGTGTGCTCGGCGGTATCAATCGCGCGTCGGGGTTTGCCAGCCTTTCCGCCGTGCGGCCGTCTATTCCGACGGGCACGGGTCTGCCGCGGGCGTTCCAGTTCGGGATGCGGCTTAGTTTTTAGCGCTTTCTAACACAGAAGCGCCTGCACCTGGGACAGCAGTCGGCCAAGCTGCTCCCGCTCGTCGGCGGTCAGCGGCTGATAGGGTTCTGCCATGAAGCCGTTGCCGATGCCAAGAACGGACATGGCAGTCTTCAGTCCGCGAAGATACGAGGAACCGGATTCCCCGACTGTGTAGACGCCCGCGCTAATGGTCATCACGATCTTTTGCAAACGGTCGACCGTTGCGCGATCGCCCCGGGCGGCCGCTTCGTAAAGTTGCACGTAGAGCCGCGGGTAGAGATTCGCCCCGCCGCACACGCCGCCATGCGCGCCTTCGCCGACCATTTCCGCGAGGATCTCTTCCACGCCGCCGAGAAGGGCGAAATCGGGCCGGCCGGCCGCGGCTTCCTTGCAGGCGCGGAAGTAGGCCCGGTCCCCGGAACTGTCCTTCAGTCCGCAGATGTTCGGAATGCTTGCGGCGGCCTTGACGGTTTCGGGCGAGATGATGAGCTTGGTGTAGCTCGGCATGTTGTACAGGTACAGGGGAAGCGGTAGCAGCGGCGCCAGTCGCTCCAGATAGCCGCGGAACGCAGACTGACTCAGTGTGTAGTAGAACGGTGGGGATAGGACGAGCGCGCATGCGCCCGCCTTGGCGGCATACTCGGCGGCGGACATGGATTCGACGAATGCGGTATCGGTGATGCCAACCAGAATCGGGATGCGGGTTCCGGCCGCCGCACACGCCCGGTCGATCACTTCGCGCCGCAATCGATAGCTGAGGCCGGGCGCTTCGCCCGTGCTTCCAAGAATGAACAGCGCGCTGACACCTCCCGTGATCAGATGATCCAGAAGGCGCTCGAAAGCATCCGCGTCGAGCGCATCGCGACCGGCGAGAGGTGTGAGGACGGGCGGTATGATGCCGCGGATAGGACGTGGAAGAGTCATCATGATTCGAGTTGGCGGCGCAGACGTTCAACGTCTTTGCCGACGGTAAAAAAGATCGCGATCAACAGCAGCAGAGAGGCGGCGAGCAGGGCGATAGAAGCGACGGAGATCGCATAGCTCAGGCTTGCTCGCTGCGCGATGTAGCCGATAATCACAGGGGCAGTGCCCGCGCCGACGAGCCAGCCGATCATGTTCATGAAGCCCACTGCCGTGCCGCGCGCTTCCGGCCGCACGACGTCCAGCACGGAGGCGAAGATATTCGCGTCATACATCCCTTTGAAGACGCCCCAGCAGGTTAGGGCAACCATCAGCGACGTCACCGAAAACGTCTGGCCGCACCACACAACAAAGGGTGCGCTGCCCAATAACCCGATTACCTGGACGGCGATGCGGCCGCCCGGGAATCGCTTGCGAAGTACATCGGCCAGCCACCCCCCGAACGGCGATCCGGCCATACTGGCCAACTGAACGAAGATCGTGGCGGTAAGCCCGGCCATGGCAAGACTGAGCTTGAACTTCTCATAGAGAAATGCAGGCATCCAGGAGAGCAGGACCATGCCGACGAAGTTGTCGAGCATAAATGCGCCCATGCAGAGGAGCACGGTTGGCGTGGTCCAGATGACCTTGAGGAAATCTGATACCCGCATGTGGCTGGCTTCATGCTTTGCGACATGGAAATCCTCGAGATCCGCCGCCCCGCGCTTCGGCTCGACGAGGAACTTCATGAGCACGAGGCCGAGCAGCACGCCGAGCCCGCCAAACACGACGAAGGACCAGCGCCAACCGTAGTATTGGCCGATCAGTCCGCCAAAGAAACCGCCCGCAATGGTCCCGATGTAGACCGACGTCTGATGGGTCCCCATGGCGCGCGAACGCGTCTTTCTGCCGTGATAATCGCTGATGAGGGACATCGAGGCCGGGAAATAGAACGTCTCGCCCAACCCCTCCGCGGCGCGGAAAAACAGAAGGGTGCCGAAGTTGCGGGACACCGCCGTGAGCATGCAGATGACGCTCCACGTCTGGAGCCCCCAGAGGACCGCCGACTTACGGCGGACACGATCCACGATGTTTCCTGCAAAGGGCGCGCAGATTCCGTAGACCAGAGCGAACGAGGAGCCCAGCAGGCCGAGTTGGACTTTGTCGAGATGCAATGTCTGCTGGAGAAGCGGAAAGATCGAAAAGATCGCCTGCCGGTCCGCGTAGTTGAAGAACCCGCAAAACCAGAGCATGCCGACGACATACCACTTATAGTTCGGGTTGAGCGCGATTCTCGGGAGTATTTCTGTCGCAGTCGCGGGAGCTTTGGGTGTCATGAATCTCCTGTGGTGGCGCGGAGCCCTCGCACCGATTCGTGCATCCGGGCGCGGTCGAGCGGCCGCACGTTTTCGCTGATCCACACGCGCATTTCTTTGCCTTCGGGCGTCTCCTGCGGCGCCGACAGGAAGTCCAGCGTGACGCCGAGTTTCGCGGCGACCTTAGCGGCCGGAAGGCTGCTCTCAAGGCGGGCGAAGCCGGACATCTCCATCCGGAACGGGATGCCGGTGACCTTGGTTTTGGGCAATCCGCGGTTGACCGCCTCCTGCACCTGCGCGGACTGGCGCTCCTGCAGCCATGCCTTTTCCAGATTCGGGTCGAGATCGATGCGGACAAGCGTCTTACCCTGCAGGCTGTAGGAGAACTCGCTCTCCCATGCCGACCAGATACCGTGCCCCGTGTAGGTTTCATAAGGTCCGTCGTGGATTTCCTGGGAGAGGGCGATGGCGGATTCGACAATGACGCTGGCGGAGGCCAACGTCTCGGCGACCAGGCGGGCGCGGCGGGTGATGGAGATGGCATCTCCGATGGCGAGACCGACGGCGCCCCCGCCAACCAGTTGCGGGATCGAGACCAGCACCGGAACATCGAGCTGTGCGCCGGCGCCGATCATCGTGTAGGGATCGGCGCCGAAGCCCGCGACACGCTCAAAGGCAAGGCCGGACTCTCTGGCGATCGATTCCACTTCGCGTGCGAGGCGCTCGGTTCGCGGCCCCATCGGCCAAGCCATGTTACCGGCGGCCTTGATGATGACATCGCCGGGCATGGCCGCAATGTGGTCGAAGAGGTCCCAGCCTCCTTCGACTTCATCCTGGATCGCGGCTCGCCCGGCGGCCGTCATTTCCGTAATTTCGAAGACGCCTCCGCGAGGCAGCAGGGCGGTCGGCAGGTTCAGTTCGGGATGATCGGCCGCGCGAATGCGCTTCACGCGATCGAGCGTCCCGGCCATCTCGTGAGCGACCACTGCGGAACTGGTTAGCACGCCATCGATGATTTCCTTCCGGATCAACTCGGCAATTAGTGTCGTGACGCCTTCGTGGATGTTCGGCCCGCTGCCGGTCACGGCGACGACCCCACCGCCGCGCTGCTTGGCTGTGACAATCTGCTCAACAGCCTGGTTGAGATGATCGCGACCGGTTTCGGAGAGTTGCGCCTCCCATTCGGCGAGTCGGGTGGGTGTGGGGTGGGTCATATCGTCGAGGGCTGTTTCCGCAGAGCCTCGCGAACGCGTTCGAGGTCTGCCTGTGTATCGACCGAAATACTGTGCGTGCGGCTCTTCGTCTCGACTACGAGGATCGCAATACCATTCTCGAGCGCACGCAGTTGTTCGAGGCTTTCGATCTCTTCGAGCGGCGAGACCGGCAACGCGGCGAGTCTGAGCAGACACTCGCGCGTGTAGGCGTAGACGCCCACGTGTTCGAATACGCGGAAATGCGGCGTACGGTTGCGCGGATAGGGGATCAGCGAGCGCGAGAAGTACAGAGCGATCCCGTGCGGGTCGGTAACTACCTTGACGACACCGGGGTCGGCGAATTCGTTGTCGTGGAAGACTTCCTTCTTAAGCGTCACCAAACCCACGGAGGTCCCCTGGCGGAACGGCTCCACGACCTCTTCGAGCATTACGGGGTCGAGCATCGGCTCGTCGCCCTGGATGTTGACGACGATATCGGCCGCATCGGAGGAGATCGCTTCCGCGACGCGATCCGTGCCGGAGCGATGTTCGGCGGACGTCATAACAGCCTTGCCGCCGAACTCTACGACGGCGCGGTGGATGCGCTCATCGTCGGTGGCGACCACAACGTCGTCCAGGTTTCTGGCCAGGCGTGGGCGCTCGTACACATGATGGACCATCGGTTTCCCGAGAATTTCCGCGAGGGGTTTCCCCTCGAGCCGCGAGGATTTGTACCGCGCAGGAATTACGCCGATCACGCGCATAGTGTCTTAGTCTGGCCTTTCGAAACGGAACAGCCAATCTTCGTTGAATACCACGTGCTTGATGGAGTATCGCCGGTAGGTGTAGATGACATGGATCAGACCGTCCGAGGGTTGGAAGATCGAGGGATAGGAATACTCGCCCGGGTTGGACTCTAATTGCAAGGGGTCGCTCCACGTCTTGCCGCCGTCCGTCGAACGGGCGATGTGTAGCGGAGAGCGGCCGCGCTCCTGATTGTTCCAGGCCAAGATGAGGTTTCCGTTGCGCAGCGCGCGGAGGGAGATGGCGGCATCGGGATTCTTAAAATCGGTCAGTTTCGCTGGGCTCCACGTCATTCCTCGATCGAAGGATTCCGTCTGAAGCAGACGCGGGCCGGTTCTCAGGAAGGCCAGGAGCGATCCGTCCTGGCGTTGCGCAACAGTCGGCTGCTCTCCCTGCGACTGCGCATTCGGGACGTTCTCTGAGCGGACCCAGGTTGCGCCCGCATCCTTCGTGATCACGAAGAAGGAGAGATCGCGGTTGTTGCGTTCGTCGCTGAGCGGCAGCACAAGTTCGCCGGTCGACAGCCGGATGGGGAGATTCCGCGGCAGCCACCCGGTCGTGTCCATCGGAAAAAGCTTGTCTTCGGACCAGGTATGGCCGCTGTCTTCGGAAATCCGGTAGAGGAGTCTCGTCCGCTCCCAACCGGTGTGGGCGATCAACGGCTGCCTGGCTTCGATACGGCCCCACACGATCCAGACGCGTCCGCGCTGGTCGGTGAACACGACAGCATTGCCGACGGGCGCCGCAGGATTTCGCAGCAGCATTCGCGGCTGTTCCCAACTGCGCTCGCCCTTTTTTCTGCGCGCCATGAAGAGCGCTTCGTCATCGGACGACTCGTAGCTGCCGCCGTACCAGGTCACCAGCAGGTCGCCGTTCGGAGCCTCGGCGATGCTGGAGGCGTGGTGGACCGGAACGCCCGGGATGCTTTCGAAGACCAGCTCGGAAGAGCAGGAAAGGGCTCCGTGCGGGTCCTCAAACGGCAGCGCCCGTCCGGGCCTATCGATAGGGGTTCCCGAGGGCGCAGTCGAGGCGGTGTCCACAGGCCGTTTAGAGACGATATCTTCTACGGCTTTTTCCAACCCGCTGACACTGCCTTTGTAGACGACTTTGCCGGCGCTATCCAGCAGAAACACCTCTGGTGTGACGTTTGCGCCGAGGCTTCGCGCGGCGTTTCGTGAAGGATCGCGATAGCAGGGAAACACGAACCCGGAGGCCTGGCAGAAACGGAGCATCTCCTCGCCGGACTCGGCGGGATTCGGGAAGACGCCCGCGAACATGATGCCACGCCGTCTGTTGCGGTCGTTTACCGCGCGGATGGTTTCGACGGCGAGGCGCGTTTCCGGACTGCGGGAGGACAGAAAGACGAAGGCGGTGGCGAGATGCTCGGAGTAATTGTCGATGGTCAGGCGCGAGCCATCGGATCGCTCGACCAGGATCGGCTGCCCCGCGAGGATTCCAGCAAACAGCCCGTATAGGAGAACAAGCACGCCGCGGAACACGTTAGAACTCGAACCGCAACGCGAACTGGAGAATCCTGGGATCGCTGGCCGCCGTGATCTTCATGAAATTGCCGCTGGTGACCGTAGTAGTGGGATTCGCCAGATTGACGTTGTTGAATAAGTTGAAGGATTCGAACCGGAACTGGAACTTCTGCTTCTCCGTCAGGCGGAAGTCCTTGTGCAGGCCGAAATCCATATTGAAAGATCCCGGACCACGGTAAGTATTGCGTCCCAGCACACCGTAGGTTCCGGGCGCATTCACCGCGAATGCCGCCCTGTTCAGGTACTGAGCCGCGATAGCGCCATGGCCGTCGTTGGATAGATAAGGAGAAACGCCCATCAGATCCGCGCGCTGGCTTCCCTGGCCGGTCCGCGCGTTGTCCTGGCCGCTCACTACCGTGAACGGGAAGCCGCTACGCCGTGCCACGATCGAGGTCATGTTCCAGCCCCCTACGAAGAAATTCGCGAGGTAGCTCTGGAACTTGATCGGCATGGCCCAAACGCCGGAGAAGTTGAACACGTGCCTCAGATCGTAGTCCGAAGGGCCGCGGTCGTAGTGTTGGTTGTAGGGGTCGGTCACGTTGGTTCCATTCCCCTTATTCGCGGAGCCTACGTTGTTGTCGATCGTCTTGGCGAATGTATAGTTGGCAAGAACCGTGAACCCCTTGCTGAAACGCTTTTCCGCCGTCAGTTGCAGGGAGTTGTAGATGGAATTGCCGGCCGGCTCCATCATGACTACCTGGCCGAGTCCGGCCGCTGCGTACGGGCGGCGCTGGTTCGTCGTGGATGTGCTGGCGGTAGCGTCCGGGAACGGTGCGTTGAAGTCCCTGCCGCTGGTCATGGCGGTGCCTTTGGACCCGGCGTAGGACAGACGAGCCAGCCAACTTCCAGGAAGTTGGCGCTCCAAAGTCAGGTTCCATGAACTCACGTAGGGGTTTCGCAAATGCGGGCCGTACACGAACGCGGCCATCGGGAGCACAAACGCTCCATTCTTGCCCGGGTTCAGGACCTCTGTCCCGATGGCAGCAAAGCCGATCTTCGGGAACGGGTTGCCGCCGGGAACATTGGCGTACGGATTCGCCATGCTGTCGGTCGGGCCGCCGAAAATATCGACCACGGTTCCGAAGGGCGCTTCGTCCGCCGCGCTGTTGGTCTGCAGCGTATTGATGCGATCGTAGAAGATTCCATATCCGGCCCGAAGCGCGGTCTTTCCGTCACCGGTCACGTCCCACGCCAAACCGATGCGCGGACCGAAGTTGGTCCAGGTGCTGGGGAATCCTCCGGCGGGAACTCCGGGATCGCCGGCGTAGAGAATGCCGGGTGGCGCGTTGACGAAGCGCGTGGAGTGGGCGCTCAGCCCTCCCCAGGAGACCACTTTTCCGAACAGATCGGCGTTTGGCAGGAAGGGCTCCCAGCGAACGCCGTAGTCGATGGTCAGCCGCCGGTTGACCTTGAACGAGTCGTTGAAGAAGAAGTTGATGAGGTGGAAGCGCGTGTTCTTGAACTCGCCGGCGCCCTGGATGAACTCCGCCCACCGTCCGATCAGGAAATCGGCCACGTCATACCCCGTGTAGCCGGCGGTGCGGGTGAAATAGAAACGTCCCTGCGCGCGGAAGTTGTTGACGATGTCGCCGCGGGCGTGATGATACTCTCCGCCGAACGCGAAGTTGTGACGTCCCTTGGTCCAACGTGTGGTGTTGCCGAACTGGACCTCATCGCGAATGAAATTGTTGGTGTCGCCCGTGTTCATGCTGCTGATGGATTGGAACTGGATGTAGAACTGGTTGTACTGATCCAGGGTGATCGGCACGCCCAGATCATTCCAGTTCTTGTCCGGGAAGATGTGCGTTGCCGGGCCGTCAGTCTTGTTATACCCGATGGTGGTCTGGTTGAGGATATTCGGCGCGATGATCCAGTGGGCGTTGCCGACATAGCTGGTGTTGCTCCAGTCGCGGATATCGGTCTCCTCCAGGTAGTTGTTGGGCGTGAGATTGCCGGGGGCGTGGGCGCGGGACCAGAACGCGTGGCCGGAGAGCCGCAGCTTGGAGCCGACCTGCTGATCCAACTTCGCCAGATACTGGTTGTCGCTATAGTCGGCGAGGTTGGTGGTCGTCATCGACCGCCCATTGGTCGGCGTCGGCAGATTGTGATCGATGATGTATTTCGTTCCGGGGAAGAAGCGGTTCGCGGGAATCCGGTTGTCCGGGAAAATGCCTCCGAGCGGATCCTTTAGCGCAGGTGTAAAACCGGAAAAATCGCCTTCACGCTCTTGCGGAGTCAGAACGTTCACAAAACTCGAGGTGGGCCGCTGCTTCAACCGCGTGGCCTGGTAGGAGAAAAAAAAGAACGACTTGTTCTTCCCGTTGTAGACCTTCGGAACGAACACAGGACCGCCCAGTGTGACGCCGGCCTGATTACGCTTTAGACCGTCATCCTGCTTCTGGTTTGGGGAACCCGGCTTGGCGGGCGCGAAAAAGTTGGCCGCGTTCAGGGCTGCCTGGTCGCCCAGCGTTTACCTATATTTCCACTCCGGACGAATCACGGCGCACTCGGAAGTTAATTCGGCGCTGAAGTTGTTGGTCTGCACGCTGAACTCTTGTAGGGCGTCCGGGTTCGGCATGGGATTGGGCGCGTTGCTGTAGTGGTCGTTGTTCTGGCCCCCGTCGAGAATGTAGTTGGTGGAGTTTCCACGGCTTCCATTCACCGATACGGAGACTACACCGGGATACGTGGTGCCGGAGGTGAGCCCGCTCCCGTTGTACAGCGAAACGCCGGCAACCAGTCGCATCAACTGCACCGGGTCGCGGCCGTTCAGCGGCAGGTCTTCTACGCGGCGCTGGTCCACAACCGTTCGCAGGGAGGCGTCTTCGGTGTTGACGTTGACCGTGGGAGCGCGCACCTCGATCGACTCCGACACGTCTCCGACGCTCATGGTGATGTCCAGGCGCGTGATTTCGTTCACCTGGGTCATAAGATCGGTCGCTTCGTACCGCTTGAATCCCGAAGCCCCGGCGGTCAGCCGATAAATGCCGACCGGCAGGGTCCGGAGGATATAGGTTCCCGACGAATTAGTCGAAGTCTTGAAGGTCGCACTGGTACCGACGTTGACGACGGTAATTTCGGCGTTCGTGACCACGGCGCCGCTCGGATCGGAAACCACGCCGGTAATCGCACCGGTCGTTTCCTGACCGGACACCGGAAGAGCGAGACTCAAAACGACAAAGAGCAGCTCAAGCGAGGTTCTGAATATACGCACAGCAAGCACTCCCTTTCTGGCGCCAGGCAAGTCGGTCCCCGTGGGAGAACGGATCTTACGTGGCTCCGCTGTCCGGCCAATAATTTTGGCCGGAACTTCTTGCATTGAACTTGGGAAGGATTGTATGCTGCATGTCGGCAGCCTGTCAACAGGTCGACATGAAAAAGCAAAATACGCCCACATCCATTGGTGAAAAAGCCTATCAATACCTTCGGGGAAAAATTCTGTCCGGTGAGTTCAGCCCGGGCACGGCCCTATCGGAGGCATCCCTGGCGCGGGAGTTGGGCAACAGCCGCGGACCGCTACGGGAGGCGATCCGCCGGTTGACTGGAGAGGGCTTCCTCCGGCAGACTCCTTCGGGCGGGAGCGTCGTTGTAGACTTTTCGCGGAGAGACGTAGCCGAACTCTACGAACTGCGCGAAGCTCTCGAAGTGTACGCCGTCGGTAAGGCGGCCGAACACAGGCTGCGTCCGGCGGAACTGGAAACCCTGGAACGCGCGGTAAGGGAAGTCCTGCTGCTGCGCGATGAATTGGAGGCATCCGCCGAGCACCAACTGAACGCCGACGGAATGCGGCGGTTCATCCGGATGGACCTTCAGTTCCACACCATGCTGGTGCGGGCGGCAGCAAATTCCAGGATCTTGAAGGTGGTCACGGATACGCGGGTCCTGCTGAATATTTTCGGCATCAGGCGTAAAGGACATGACGTCGCGCAACTGACGCAAATTCACCGCTACCACAGCGAGATTCTGGCTGCGATCGTGCGCCAGGACCCGCGTGAAGCGACCCGGCTGCTCGGCGAACATATTCGCGTCAGCAAGGAAGAGCGCTTGAAGGATTACGACGAGAGGGAACGGGAGGCCGCGCTGGGCCATCCCTTAGCCGACTTGTACAGCGTAGACGTATCGTGAGAGGAGAGTATCCATGCAGAGGCGAATCTTTTCGACCTTCGTTGGCCTGCTAAGCGTATGTACGCCGCTGGCTGCGCTCGACCTGAAGAGTTCCGTGGTAGTGACTCCGCCGAACCTGACGCTGCAGGAGAAGACGGCGATCGCAGTCCTCGTGGAGGAGGTTCAGAAGCGGACCCAGATGAGGCTCGCGGTGCAGACCACCATGCCCCCCAGCGGTACGCCGGCAATTGTGGTGGGGACATCCGCGAAACTCGCCGGAGTTGCGGGAATTGCTTTGGGCCGGATGACGGCCCCGCCGCGCGGAGACGAAGCGTTCCGCGTGCAGGTTGTCGATGGGAACGTCGTGGTGGCCGGCAATGACGCGCGCGGGATGTTGTTCGGCGTGGGGTACCTGCTGCGCAATCTGCGGATGGAGCGCGGACGCGTTTTGCAGGTGGAAGACAAACTCCAGGCTGCGACTGCGCCCCGCCTGAAGCTGCGCGGCCATCAGCTCGGATACCGCCCCAAGGTGAATGCGTACGATGCGTTCACGGTCGAGATGTACGACCAGTACATACGCGACCTGGCGATCTTCGGCACGAACTCGATCGAACTGATACCGCCGCGTTCGGACGACGCCGATGAGAGCCCGCACTTTCCCCTCCCCAAGATCGAAATGATGGAGGAGGTATCGCGGATCTGTGACCGGTATGGACTGGACGTCTGGATCTGGTATCCGGCGATGGACAAGGATTACTCGGATCCGGCGACGGTGGAGTTTGCGTTGAAGGAATGGGAAGAGGTGTATCGCCGCCTTCCGCGCATCGATTACATCTTTGTGCCCGGCGGCGACCCCGGCCACACGCAGCCCAGGT
>WNFJ01218350.1_pt1 | contig 11524 bp, 10 predicted proteins | sample 5400461 | NCBI WGS metagenome assembly WNFJ01 (sample SAMN13153349, study PRJNA577476) | soil metagenome | isolation source: 115 cm saprolite on Douglas fir-dominated hillslope | place: USA:California | collected 2013-09-17 | reverse complement strand
ATCGGCGGTCGGGCGAGATGTAAACGACGTCAGGATCGTCCGCCAAGGCGTCCAGCGATTCAACCGGCACGGAGTAATGCGCACCCTTAATAAAGTCCAATTTCGTTTTCAGGACACCACCCCTGTTTTGCACCCTCTGATGGTGGGCATCGGTCGGCGTTTGGTTGAATTGGATGATCACGTCAACCGAGGCGCCGCTATTTCCGCCTTTGAGCGCTTCAAGATCTTTCGATAGCTTGTGCTTGTTGCCATCGGCAAGGCATACTCCGGCAACGACCAGCGTGATCAGAGTCAGAAGCGCGAGCCGCGCGCCCCAGGTAGTTGTCTTAAGGACGCTGTCGTTCGAGGATTGCCTTGTTCCAAGTTTGGCAGACATGAGCTAGGCTCCTAAACCGCCTCGAAGGGCCAAGTGGGGACAGGGCCTGTTGCCTTGAGTTCTGTAAGTGCTGGAAGTATCAGTTCTGGCTGCGGAGCAGTCGATAGTACAGGGGTGGGTGTGAGTGTAGTACTAAAGTATAGCCGGCTTTTCATTACTTTGAGGTGACGTGTCAGCAGAAGGTTCCCCTTGAGCTAAGGGCGGGCTCTGCGACCTGGAAGCCAGTATCCTTTTCAATACAAAGCTTGCGCGTACTATTCTCAATCCAGACTGCACCCACCAAAATTTCCTTATAAGGACCGAGTTTGCGGTTTGTCTCACGTTGAAGCGGTGAGGATTACTACGGGTCCCCGCTAGCTAGGGAACAGTCGGTTGTTGGTCTGTCTACTTGTAGGTCTTTGGCGCTCGTTAATTAGTCGGGAGCACCTGCAAGGACCATTCGGAAGAGAGCAGGAACGCGTGTGGCGGGTGTAGCTGCAAAGAACTACTGGAGCGACTCCTGGCGTGACGCTCGGTCACTCGGGATTCCTGCCCTCGCTTTTATCTTCACTCAGCTTATCGCAGGGCTGCCTGTATTGTTTTACGCCCTCCTGCACTGGCACTCGGATGATATTTTCCGCTATGCCTGCCTTCTAACTGTCGCGCTGTTTGCCTCCGTGCTCAAAGTGCACCTGCCCGGCATCAAGGCCACGATGTCCGCGAATTTTCTCTTTATTCTTGTTGGCATCCTTGACCTCTCTTATTCCGAAACGGTGCTGATGGGCTGTCTCGGAGGACTTGTCCAGACGCTGTGGCACGCCCAGCTGCGGCCCCGCCCGATCCAATGGCTCTTTAATCTGGCCAACCTCGCTCTTTCGATTAGCGCGGCAGAGCTAGTCTTTCACAGCAAAGTCGCCGCTGGCGTCGGATTTCGGTGGCCTCTCTTGATGGCCGCCGCAGCTACGACCTACTTCGCCTTTAATACTATTTCGGTCTCCGGCGTCATCGCCATGACGGAGGGGCGCAACCCCGTCACTGTGTGGAAGGAATGTTATTTGTGGGCCTTCCCCTACTATTTGCTCGGTGCGCTGATCGCTTGCGGGGTGAGCGCCGTCAATCGGCTGGTCGGCTGGCAATACGCTCTTCTCACCTTTCCCATCGTTTATTGGATCTATCGCTCTTACCGGACTTACTTGGGCCGCCTTGAAGCGGAAAAGAAGCACGCTGAGGAAATTGCCGCGCTTCACTTGCGCACCATCGAAGCGCTTTCCCTGGCGATCGAAGCGAAGGATCACACCACTCACGATCACTTGCGCCGCGTCCAAGTCTACGCCGTCGAGATTGCCAAGGAGCTTGGGCTGAACCAGGATGAGTTAAACGCCATTCGCGCCGCCGCGATGCTGCACGATATTGGCAAACTCGCCGTACCGGAGCACATTCTGTCCAAGCCGGGCCGCCTAACGCCTGAAGAGTTCGAGAAAATGAAGATTCATCCAATCGTGGGCGCGGAAATACTGGATCGCGTTCAATTCCCGTATCCTGTCGTGCCCATTGTTCGCTCCCACCACGAGAAATGGGACGGCACCGGCTATCCGGATGGCCTGAAGTGCGAAGCCATCCCGGCCGGGGCACGAATTCTTTCGGCCGTCGATTGCTTCGATGCGCTTGCTTCAGAGCGGCCCTACCGGCAAGCGATGACTCCGCAGGAGGCCATGAACGCTCTTAGCGCGGAGAAAGGATGGAGCTTCGATCCCAGCGTTATCGACGTTATGGAACGCCGCTATATCGAACTCGAGGAAATGGTCCACAATTTGGAAACTGAGCGCAAGCGACTGGACTTTGCTCCGCAAGTGCTTCGTCCGGCGGTTCCATCCTCGGGTTTTGCAGAAGTGGCAAATGACGCCGAAGTTCGCGCAACCTCTTTCGTGACTTCCATCATCTCGGCGCGCCAGGAAGCTCAGCTCCTCTTCGAACTTGCTCAGACGCTTGGGAATTCTCTGAGCTTAAAGGAAACTCTTTCGGTGGTTGCGATCCGTTTGAAACAAATGATTCCCCACGACTCCATTGTCTTCTTCGTTTGCCAGGAGGGAATGCTGATTCCTGAATATGTCCACGGTGTGGATTACGACCTCTTCTCGTCCCTCCGAATTCCCTTGGGGCAAGGTCTCTCCGGATGGGTGGCGCGAAATGAGAGGCCCATAAGCAACGGCAATCCGGCTGCAGAGACTCAGCATCTCGGAACGGCCTCCCGCGTGTCGACTTTGCAGTCCGCGCTCTGCGTGCCGCTTCGTGGCCGCGATTGTGTTGCGGGAGTGCTGACGCTCTACTGTCACGAGAAGAATTACTTCACCAAAGAACATCTCCGCATGCTCCTGGCGGCCAGCGCCAAACTCGGCGTCTCTGTCGAGAATGCTTTGCAGTTCGAGAAAGCGCAGAGCACAGCGAGCACCGATTTCCTCACTGGTTTGCCCAACGCCAGGTCGATTTGTTCGCATCTTGAAACCGAGCTGTCCCGCGTCCGGCGCACGAAAACACCGCTGGCCGTGCTGTTGTGCGACCTCAACGGCTTCAAGAAAGTTAATGACAGGTTTGGCCACCTCACAGGAAATAAGTTGCTTCAGGGAATCGCTGCTGGATTCAAGTCGTCCTGCCGCGAGTACGACCAGGTCGGGCGCCTTGGTGGAGATGAGTTCGTCTTTGTTCTCCCGGAGATGACAAAAGAGAACGTCGCCGAAATGGAAAAACGATTATCGCAGGCCGTTCAAGAGGCCAGCCGCTCCGCGTGCCCTGAAATGATCATCTCCGTGAGCGTCGGTAGTTCCTTTTACCCCGAGGACGGCACTTCAGGAGAAGAGCTTCTCTCCGAAGCGGACCGCAGCATGTACGACGTGAAGGGAAAACATTATTCGAAGGCCGAAGTTATGTCGTAGTGCCGTTCGAGCGAATGTGAAATGAAAGTGTTCAAACACGAAAAAACCGCGAAGCTGTTCCGGCGCGCGTTGCGCCGGCTTCTATTCTTTTTCTGTTTGGGTATCGGCGGAGCTCTTTTTAGCGCGACCCTCGTTCGGTTTGCGCCAGGCTATGGTGTTCAAGAACGTGAACTCGATCCACGATGGAGCACACAGAGCATTGAAGCCTTGCGTCAGAAACCAGCGCTCCAAGAAGGACTGGCTTCGTTTTACTTCCATTACCTTTCGGCGCTGGCCCACGGGGATCTCGGCGAATCCGACTCCCTGAAGCGGCCAGTTCGGGAGTTGCTCCGCCAAAGGCTTCCTGTGACCGGTAATTCGGTGGCTGGTGGCCTGGGCGTTGCATGGCTGGCAGCCGCACTGCTCGCATCCCTTGGGCTGGCCTCGCGCAATTGGATCTACGAGGCTTCGAGTACCGCGTTTAGCAGCTTGCTTCTATCTCTGCCCTCTGCTGTGGTAGCTATGCTTGCCGTTCACCTGAGAGCTCCAATCTTCTGCGCGATTAGCGTGGTGGTCTTCCCCCGGCTTTATCGGTACGTCCGAAGTCTGCTGGTGCGTTCTTACGACCAGCCTCACGTGCTCGCGGCACGGGCCAGAGGCATCGGGAGCGGGGCAATTTTTTGGCGGCACGTCCTGCCGGTTGCTGCGCCGCCGCTCCTGGCTCTTTTCGGGGTCTCCTTCGCTATCGCCTTTGGCGCGGCAATTCCCATCGAAGCCCTGTGCGATTCACCGGGCCTGGGACAACTCGCCTGGCAGGCCGCGCTCAGCCGCGACTTGCCGCTCATTGTCAATGTGACTTTCGTCGTCTGTCTGGTGATGCTCGTGGCGAACTCGTTCGCCGATCTGGCCGGGCGCGTTTTCGCAGGGAACACGCAATGAGCCCTCTCCAAAAGGTGGCAGCCATCATTCTGTGCATGATCTTTGCACTGATGGTGCTCGCCACCATCTTCGTGCCCACCCCTTATGCCCGGCAGTTTCGAGATGTTCCCAACACCGGTCCTTCGACTGCCCATCCGCTCGGCACCGATGCATTGGGCCGCGATTCCTTGTCTCGTTTGCTTTACGGCAGCCGCGTTTCGTTGCTGCTCGCTCCGGCCGCCGCCCTCCTTTCCACCATGATTGCCGCATTGCTGGGCAGCGCTGCGGGCTTTCTTGGCGGCTGGTTCGAACGGATTGTCCTTGCGGTGACGGACCTGTCTCTGGCCTTGCCATGGCTCTTTCTTCTTCTTACCGTCCGCGCCATGTTGCCCCTCGATGTGCCGCCAATGGTTTCGGTCATCATCGCTTTCTTGATGATGGGCCTGCTGGGCTGGCAGGCTTCGGTTCGCGTTATTTGCGCGGCTGCGCGCGGGGTCAGGGATTCGGATTTTTTGCTTCTCGCTCGCTCCTCGGGGTGTAGACCCGCGCGTCTCTTGTTGCGCCACGTTGCGCCAAACCTCCGCCCGCTCTTCTATGCGCAATTCTGGATTTCTATCCCGTTGTTCATTTTGACCGAAGCGAACTTGAGCATTTTGGGGCTGGGGGTGATGGAGCCGATGCCGTCATGGGGAAATCTGCTACGCGGCTTCGAAAATTTTTCCATGCTCGGGGCAAATCCGTGGCGGCTCGTGCCGCTCATTCTCCTCGTAATTGTGGTCATGTGCTTTCAACTCGTTCTCCCATCGCAGGAGGTCACACAGTGATGCGACGCGTTTGGATGGTTCTCGCTCTTATTCTTGTCTTGTGCTGGCCAGCATTCGTCAGCTCCGAATCTGCCGTCCAGTCCGGCGGCGAACTCCATTTCTGTCTCCGCGGCGAACCCAAAACTTTCAATCCGATGCTGGTCGAGGAAGATGCTTCTGAAACCATTCGCTATCTCACGGGCGGCGTTTTGATCCGCTTGAATCGGCAAACCCAGGCCCTCGAGCGGGGCTTGGCCGTTTCCTGGAAAGTCAGCCCGGACGGCCGCACCATCAAATTTATTCTCCGCACCGGCTTGCATTTCTCCGACGGCACGCCGTTCACGTCGGAAGATGTCGCTTACACGATGAAAGCTCTGATGGACCCGCAGCTTCACTCGCCCACAGGTGACTCCTTCCGCTCCGGAGAAGGCCAAGTCATTGTCCAAACGCCTTCCACGGACTCAGTCGTTGTCACTTTCCCCGCCCCTGTGGCAGGACTCGAGCGCCTCTTCGATCAGGTCGCGATTCTCTCCGCGCACTCTCCCAAAAAGGAGATGGCCGTCCTCGGCCCCTTTTATGTCGCGGACTACGCTCCGGGCTCCTTTGTCCTGTTGCGGCGAAACATGAATTACTGGAAAAAAGACAAGGATGGAAAACCTCTTCCATATCTTGATTCCATTCGCCTCGATATTCAGCGAAATCGTGATATCGAGTTGCTGCGCTTCCGCCGTGGTGAGATTCACTTGATCGACGTATTGGATGCCGAATACTTCGACCGTTTACAGAAAGAAACGCCGGCGGTAGCTCATGATGCCGGCCCGGGCCTCGATTCCGAATTCGTATGGTTCAATCAGGTCCCCACTGCACCGGTTGCTGAAAACAAAAAAACCTGGTTCCGCACCACGGAGTTTCGCAAAGCCATTTCCATGGCCATCAATCGCGCCGATTTGTCCCGCGTCATTTTTAGCGGTCACGCGCATCCCGCTTTAGGCCCTGTTTCCCCGGCAAATCATTTCTGGTTCAATTCCTCACTTCCTGTCCCGCAGTACGATTTCGCTGGAGCGCTTCGCCTGCTAACCGAAGCGGGCTTCCGTCTCGACGGTGGAACGCTTCACGATTCCTCTGGAAATCGCGTCGAATTCACGGTTATCACCAATTCTGGAAATAAATCGCGCGAGCAAATGGTCGCCATGATTCAACAGGATCTTTCGCAGATCGGAATCAAAGTGAACCTTGTCACTCTTGATTTTCCTTCTTTAATTGAGCGCATCACCCGCACCTACGACTATGAAGCCTGTCTTCTCGGCCTCGTAAACACCGATCTCGATCCCAACAGCCAGATGAACGTGTGGCTCAGCTCAGCGGAAAATCATCAGTGGAATCCCAAGCAGGCGAAGCCTGCGACCGCGTGGGAAGCCGAGCTCGATCGCCTGATGCATGCGCAAGCCTCCGCCACCTCGGACAAAAAGCGCAAGGCGGACTGGGACCGTGTCCAGCAAATCGTCGCCGAGCAGCAGCCCTTCATCTATCTCCTGAACAAAGATGCCATGTCGGCCGTTTCGCCTGTAGTCGTGGGTTCATCTCCCTCCGTTTTGGATCCGCATGCTTTCTGGAACGCCGAAGTTCTCCGCCTCGGCCCCGATCGCGTGTTGGGGGCGCAAAAGTGACCGAGGCTGCACCACTTCTGTCGCTTCGGCTTTCGGTGGACTATCGCAACAAGCCCGGAGTCCTGCGCGACGTCTCGCTCGAAATCCAGCCCGGGGAAATCCTCGGCCTCGTTGGGCAAAGCGGCTCCGGAAAAAGCACCTTGTCGCTCGCCATTCTGCGTCTCCTTCATTTGAAAGGTGCAACAGCCCGCGGTGATCTTTTCTTCAAAGGAAGGGACTTGTCCGCGAAGAGCGAGGCGCAGATGCGCTCGCTCCGCGGCCGCGAAATCAGCATCGTTCTGCAGAGCCCGTTATCCTCTCTCAATCCAGCTCTTCGCATTGGCTCGCAACTCAGCGAAGCTTGGCGCGCTCACGCCATCGGCACGCAAGCAGAATGCGCCACAGCCATCCACAACGCGCTCTCGAGCGTGAGTCTCTCCAACGACATCGACTTTCTCTGCCGTCGGCCCGGGCAGCTCAGCGTCGGCCAGGCCCAGCGCGTCATCATCGCGATGGCTATCCTCCACCGGCCTTCGCTTCTTATCGCCGACGAAGCTACGAGCGCGCTGGATACCATCACCCAATCGGAAATCCTGCGCTTGTTTGCTCAGCTTAACCGTGAGCTTGGAATGGGAATCCTATATATCTCTCATGATTTACTTTCCGTCGCCGCACTTTGTCATCGCATCGCAATTCTGAATGCCGGGGAGATTGTCGAAATTGGCCCGCCATCGCAAATCTTTGGCGCGCCCCAGCATGCTTACACACGGAAACTCGTCGCTGCGCTCCCCCGAAGTCCCTTCCTTGATTCCGATGGCGAAAAGCCGGAGAACACTGCTGCGATTGACGATGAAGAGGGACGCGCCAAGCCAGTGGAAAAAGAGTCTTCCATCCCTGAGCAAATTCCCAGTATTGCCCGCTAAAATCCCTAGATTCCGCACGACTGGCCAGGTTGGCCCTCGGCAATCTCGGTGTGGATTCCCCGGGGCGAAAAGAATGGGAGGAGCAGCTTTTTGAGCAAAAGCAGATGATCTTGAATCTTGTGCAAGATTCTGAGCGAGCATTTCAGGAATATCAGGAAACGCGTGACGCCATGATGCGAGTCAGGCCTGACAAAAGGAGAAGAAGACAAATATGAGCAGGCCGCAAAAGACTTGAACAGGCAATTGATCGTTCCCGGACACAAGGCTCCAAATTGGACAACATCATCAATGATGGGAATAAGCGAGCGGCAGCCAGGAAAAGGAGATGACACCGCGCGCCAAAGAAGTTCATATCGAGATTCAGGCCATAGCGTTCTTGATTCGTCCTTGAGCAACTGAACGAACCGGACTCGCCGTGAGTACAAGCCTTTTCGAAATCCTCAAGATCGGGATTGGCCCGTCGCTATATAGGTACGAGCGGTTCGTGACGAAGCGCTTGGAGCGGGACGCTTGGCCGTTTACCTGGACGGACCAAGCTAGTCCTACCCTTGGTGTCTTTGGTGTCTGTCGAGGGGCAAAATCCATCCCAATTATTTGCTACAGTTGAAGTATTGGAAGCCATTGAGGGTGTTAAATCGTCAATGTTTATGCTGGTTTTCTGCATCTTGCTGAAAACATGATAACATGCGCGATAGGCCGGGGTGAGTATCCCACCCTGTCACGGCGCCGTCGCGCACAATTCCGCTGGGCTCGTGCCACAACGCCATTCAAATTTCCAGAGGACCATTGACAGGCCTTTGCCGCCGCGCCTAGCATCGATTACGTAGGTCCTCCCCCCGGCGACCCTCAGGATTGACTTGGTTGGAGATTCACAATGGCCAAAGTCTTTTGCTGCAGTGATCTCGTCCCCGGATGCAGCTTCGAAGCGCGCGGGAACTCGGCAGAGGAAGTCATAGCGGAAATTGAAAATCACATCGCCACTGTACATAAGATGGTAAACCTCTCGGACGAAATACTAGCGATGGTTTGTAAGGCGATTCATGAGGTCGTTCGCGTCCGCGCACGCGCTGCGGGGAGATAAACTTTTCTTCGCGTGCGGCCGACGCTAGAATCCCTTCTCGCCCCCTGCAATGATGGCAACCCGTTCGCCCGTTTCTTTATCGCAGATGATGTATTGGCCCGGCCTTAGCTGTGCCAGTGCTTCGATACATTGCTTAGGGGCCTGAAGGGTTTGCACTGCTTCAACGAAATGACTTCTCCGTCTTCGATGAATGAGCGGAGGGGCCGGAATGTTCATTCAGGTTGAGCCGAATGCACGCCTCGAGGAGATCATGACAACAAGCCACGTGGAGCCAATGCGAAATTCGGACAGATGATCTAGGTCGACGGCCTGAATCTGTTCATCGTTTACGTAAGTCCCGTTTGCGGAATCCAGGTCGCATAGTCTAACCACGTCCTCGGCCAAGCCCACAGCGCAGTGCATTGGAGAGATTTGCGGGTCATTTATCTCGATATCCGCGCCGCCACCAACTTTCCCTATGCTGGTTTTTGGCTTCGTCAGTTCGCGCGTCAAGCCGGTTGACGGGCCAGCAATGACGGAGATTTTGATCGTTCTGTCTTTTGGAAGCGCCAGACCAGACAAAGGTTTGGTAGTCGAATCGTCGAGCAATGGTGGGCTTGTCCGCATAGCTCGTACCAAATCAGAACCTATTTAAAGCGCCCGCAGATGGTCTTCGAACTCATGTGGCCCCTTTGATACGCGATAGAAACCTGTTTTCCATTGCCCGTGCTTCTCGTCTGGCGCGACCTCGATCACGGTCCGCGAGGGACCAGTTAGTTTCATCTTGGGGAAGGACTTGCCCACATATTTCGGGATGTCTGCAGACAAAACGCTGGAAAGGCAAGAAACCGGAATCACGGCCCGCAATATACCCAGCCGCCCTGACGAGCCGCCACAGTAGAAAATCTTGGCCATGACAAATCATCAAAGTGCAAAGGACTGCGTTAAGCCAATGGGACTCCGGTTTACTTCAATTAGTACTAACGGTTCAGATCAAACGTACAATCACAGATTCAATGTGAACATACGAGTGTTCTCCTAGATATGCCATAGAGCACATCGAATCTCGACTTACCATTGACCCCCACGAAAGAACAACTTTAGAGTCATGCTTGAATGTAATAGCTGAGTCATCGAGGTTTTTTGCTTTCTACGGATACGAGAGGCCCCAGCCCATGAAACGTATCGCACTAGTGGCTTTGTTTATCGTCGGCGCTTTCGAAACTACTGCTCACGGTCAGGCATCTCACATTGAACCAGTGCGGGTCTCTGCTGGAACCATACTGACGTTTTACCTCCACGCCCGGCTCAACCCCACCAGCGGTGATAGCCTAGATGGCTTGCCAAAAGGAACGCTCCTTCGCGTCAAGATGCTCGATTCCATCGATTCGTCCGTAAATGCGGACGGGGCGGAATTTCATGGCACGGTAGTGTCTGGCCTAACTTCGTCGGGCGAACTCGTAATTCACTCCGGGTCCGACGTGCGAGGCATACTGGCTTTGCTGAGGAGCCGAAGTCACCCGGAAGGTTTCCGCTACGAACTTTTGATTACCGACCTTACGGACCATGGGAAGTCGTATACCCTGACAGCCTCACTGAACTCTTCCTTAGCGGATCCCCCTGCCGCTTCGACTTCGAAGCATGCTACAAGAGTCAATCCCAAGTCATCGGAATCCGGAGCCACTCATTAGCCGTTTCGACTTGCGGTCAGATTTGCATGCAGGTTCGACCAGTCGAATGGAAAGATTTCCCGTTCTAGTACTGCTTAAGACATTCCCCTGAGCCATTTGCGCTTTCTGTAATCTCAAGATCTAGAAGGAGTTGATGGCACGAGGGATACTGCCTAGAAGTGTGGCTACTCGTCTGCGCCTATAAAATGCCCCCCAATACCTACTGAGGAGTGTCCCGATGAAGAACTTGTATCGCGTTGTTTTTGTAACCCTTGCCAGTGCAATGCTCGTCGCCTCACTCTGGTCGATGCCTCGAGCCACCGACAACGCTTAACCAACTGCAACAGCCCAGGCTCCCGCCTCCCAGCTATCCATCTCCGGAAAGATCACCGCCGTCGGCAAAGACTCATTTACTCTTGCTGTGACAGGCGCTCAAACATCTGCTGGGCACCAGTTCGCGCAAGAAACCCCCAACGCCAAATCAATGATCTTCCACATCGATAAGAACACGACCATAGAGGGCAAACTCAAGGTTAACGCGACCGCCGACGTCACTTATCGTGAGGAAAACGGGAAAAACATAGCAATCAGCGTGCACGTTACCGCGTAATCTGCAGTCAGACTCGCGGTAATTGCGTCTTCGTATAAGTTCAGCTTCAGCTTCACTAGGACGATAAGTCGGCATTCTGGAAGTGTGGCGGATTGCTCTCCCTGCGCGATTGCTCCAGAGTCCCGACGATCTTTTGCATGAACCGTCGGACGAGAGGGGCGCATAAGTCCCATCCCGCGCGTCCGACACCCAAGCTGGCGTGGCCGATTTTGCGGATGGCTTGCTCTTCAGAGCTTCTGCAACTTTGCTCACTAACGTTGGCGTGAGAACGGCTTTTGAAGGAAGAAGCCCTCTTCCAGGAACTCCTCGTTGCCTCTGTTATATTCCAGGTACCCCGACATATATAACGACCCGCGCAGGTCTTTCCGGAGTGCCAAGCGTCGAAACCTGGAGAATGTCTTCCCCTACCTGGCAACCTTAACACCCCATTACTCCCGGAAACGTGCCCGATTAGTGGCAACTACAATTCCGGTTGGAGGACTAATCCGGCCACTATCGGACGTGCATCGGGCAAGGCAACTTTGCCGAGGGTGGGTTCCAGTACCCAGAAAGCGACCATTTCCCCTTTCTCGATGTACTTTCTACACACCTCGCATTCCAAGTCTCATCGCCTGTTTCCTCATTCGACTG
>WNFJ01083571.1_pt1 | contig 11524 bp, 7 predicted proteins | sample 5400461 | NCBI WGS metagenome assembly WNFJ01 (sample SAMN13153349, study PRJNA577476) | soil metagenome | isolation source: 115 cm saprolite on Douglas fir-dominated hillslope | place: USA:California | collected 2013-09-17 | reverse complement strand
CAGCGAAGGAGAGCAGCGAGCGAAGTTTCTCACCCTCCGCCTCTGGTAATGGGTAATAACCCATCTTCAGACGCGCGACATTCCGCATGAATTCACCTCGCTTAGTGGAATGGGATTCTGTGTGATTTAAAGCATAACTTTGCCGTTCGGCAACGATATGCTTTAAATGAAGCTTATTTAGCTTGTTGGAAGGTCTTCTGATTGCTGATCGAAATGCCCAGTGCCTTCTGTGCCCGGCGAACAGCTGTATTAAGAGTCATCCACTCGCAGCAAAGTCCCCTGGGAATGCGATCAGCGATTCTGGCCGCTGAGGGATAGAGTCCTTGGCTGTGAATTTCTGTGGCGATCTGACGCACGGCTTCGAACAGCATTTCGCGACGACGTGCGGTTTCAGCCAAGCTAGAACGCCGATGTTTTTCAGTAATTCTGCGCCGTACATCCGGGAAGTACTGGTTCATAAACCACGCCGTGATCCCAAGCCGCTCACAAACGCTGCGCAGAGGCGGACCAGGTGTTTCCTCAAGAGCCGACTCCGCTGCCTTTCTCAGTGCGCATCTGCGTTCCTCAATGTACTTGCGGTAGCGGACAAGGAGTCGATCGCACAGATCGGGTTCATGCATTCTCAAGGTGGAAGAGGTCGTACAGGCTAACCGGCGGCTAAGTTCAGCCAGAGTAGGTGCTGGATTTTCTCCAAGGGCACTTGTCAGTGTTCGGTGCATTTCGTCAAGGCGGGTCTGTTTCCTCCCCGCGACTTTTTTGCTGATGGCTGCGCATAGATCGGGAAACTTTTGCTGAAGGTAACCGTCGTTTGAATAGCCGAGGCGAGCGGCGATGTGGTGAACGGAGACTGGCTCGTGAGATTTCAAAGACTCTTCGAGGATTTCTTTCAACTGAGGAACATCGCAGATCCTTGTTGCTCCAGGTTTCCTCCACCAATGGCTTTTGCCAGACTGTCGATACCGGGCAGCAATCCGGTGGCAGAACTTCCGGTCGGCCTGATAAAGCCTTTCTGTGGTCGTGTAACCCAATGTTCGCGCGACATCTGACAAACTGATCGGAGCATCCTCTTTGAGGGACGTCCGTAACGCCTTCCGAATTTCGTCTGCAGTTCGCGACGGCGAGACGTCTCGATGTCCCGCAACTGTGATTGCCTGCTTTGCAGCAGCGATGTCGATTGCAATTGGCGCTCCTCGAATGAAGAAGCTCGATACAGAAACATTCAACATCCGAGCAATCCGAAGCATGCTCTCAAGTCTGGGCATTGTCCTGCCATCAAGCCAACTCTGGAGGATGCTATGTGAACAATGGATATATTCCGCTAAGGCCCCGATATTGCCGCCAACAACCTCCTCAAGGTAGACAGTCAGACTTTCGTGAACACATCTGCGGGAAGTTTCCGGATTAAGGCGAGGCAGCGTTGCGAGCAGCTCACCGATCTGCTTGCTAGTCCAAAGTTTCTCATGGCTGACGTCGGCGGTTTGTTCTGGTTCTCCATTGCCCGCAGCTTCACCGAGCCACCCACCACACTGTTGGCAATATCCGATCCGAGAGACAACGCCGACTGGGCTCAATCGCCAGGTACAGTGATGACAAGTGCTGCGAAGTAGGCACCTATGCAGCAGGCAGCAGGACGACAGATCAAAGGCCCAGGCCAGTGGTTCGAAGACGGTCCGCCCAACTGCGCGCCAGTGTTCCAAACACGCAGGACACCACGCCCTACGGCGGCGAAACACTTGACAGGGCAATGCAGAGCGAATCGATAGAAGGGTAAGATAGCGAAGGTTTGAACAGCCAGTTACTGCTTCGAGGGCATACACCCACCGCGCGGTTCGTTCGGTACTCCCATTGATTGCATAGCCGCAAGCCCGAAATCCGTGGCTTCCGACTCTGGATGCCAGCGCGGCCGGAGTGATGAGGTCCCCTTTTGGATTTGGGATTTTCGAGAGTACGCGGCCTACGAGGTCTCCCACGGTCACGGAGTGCGCTTCCGCAATCCGAATGACATAGCTGCTGAGACTTTCGCTCATCGCTGTTCCGATGCCGATCGGCTCCAGCGCGTACACCGGAGTCCTTGGCGGGATCCGAGGGCGGGATACTGACCACGATTCAAAGAGCTGTTGCATTAGCGCCCATTCGTCCGACAGTGTCGCGCGCAGGAAGCCGTTGACCCGGTCGCCGGAAATGGAAGCGAGGAACTGGCGGCGACGCCGCCTTTACGGGCCCGTTCGCGCTCAGGCCCAGCCTGTCGCGAAATCTCGCCACTGCGTCACTACGTTCCTCCAGCTTGAGTTCGCCGTCCGCGATTTCCGCGTACAGTTGTTCGCATTGAGCCATGCACAAGGCTTGAGATTCAAGATTGCAAGTTGTCAGCTTCCGGCTTCCCTTGTGCAGTGCCACCGTGGCCGCCCGCACAAGCCACTGCTTCAAGATGCCAATGCAACCAAGACTCCGCTCGTACAGAAATTCCCAATTGATTACGAGGTCCGATGTATCGGTAAACGGGAGTTCCTTTTCGAAGCTCTGCACTGTATTGATGAAGACCTGCCGGTCTTCCGGGATTTCCGCGTGATAACGAGCGAGGTGAACATCGATGCTTCGCCTGCTCAGCTGCCCGTTTAAGTTCCGGAGTGCGAGTAAATCATAGGTTCCAAACAATACGTGGACAGTATTGGTTTGGTTGGCGATCGACTTGATTACGTCCAACTGGTCGAGAAGTCGGCGGCCTGAGCCAATCTTCCCGAGATGCTGGGCTTCGTCGATCATAACGGCGACTGGCCGCCGATGGCGGATGGCCTGCTCCACCGCATAGCGATATTCGGTTCCAACTGCCCTTGAGGGAGGCATGAACCTCGCGCCATCCTGCGCGTATCCAGCATCGGTGCATCGATTCACCTTATAGTCGATCAGCGGCTCGTCAAGCTGGTGGAGGAGGCGCCTGTAGTGGTCGCGCCAGTTAAAACTCCCCGACTCGGGAGCCACCGCTTCCACACTGGCGACCGGAATTCTCATGCGGTTTACCTGAAGTTGGTTCAAAAGCTCTGAGGTGATCAGTTGCTCGGTTTTAAGCCGGAGGGTTGTTTTGCCGACCCCGGCCGGCCCAAACACAAAGATCAGAGAATTTGGTTCCGCCCCCCGTATCGCATTCATCAAAGCGTCTTTGGCTTTCACAAGCCGGGGATGCGCCACGGTATAGGCGCGAAAATGGTCCAGTCGCGATTCATGCTCGCCGTAGTTTCGATTCGTCCCTTCCGCCATCAGAAGTCTCCGTAAAGAGCAGTGGCCTCGGGCTGATCGGCCTTTGTTATCTGCGTTGCCGTCTCGGCCTGCAGCCCTCCATGAAGGCCTTCTCCGGCGACTGCATCGGGAATAGCGAACAGGTCATTCTGCCGGATGCTTTTGCCTTCACTGTCGCGCAATTGCTGAACGAGGTGTTCCTCTTCGCTCTCCACAGATGCCAGAAACTCCGCCAGCTTCCGCGCTGTCAAGGTGAACCGCCCGCGCGAGTGCAACTGGCTTCGGCGCCGCACCTCCTTTGAGGCGAACATGATCTCTTTCTGCGATCGGCCATGCAGCACTGCATAGTGCTCGGAGTGACATTCGGTCCAGCGGCTATTCACAAAAACGTAAGCTGTGCCCATATCAAATGGGTCATACCTGATTGAGATATCGTGATTCTCAAGGGAAGGGTCGCGGAATGCCTCCGCCCAGTAATGCATTCCGTTGATTTTGACCCCGCGCCCTGGCATTACTCTCGCGGTGCCTCGCTGAGTCGTTGGAAACGTCGCCATTAAGAACGTCTGATCGTATGAGATCATTCGATTCGCACGAGCGCCTGTTGTTTTCAGGCCGATTATGTACGCATCTCGCGGCGTCTGACCTAGCGCCGGGTGCTCGATAGTGTCGTAGATCTCGAACAGGAATAATGACAGGTAGGTGTGGAGAGCGCTGAGAGTCCAGACCGCCTGTCCCTCGGGCTTGTTGCTCTTCGTGACCTGTCGGACGTTGCGCGTGATCTGAGTGTTTCCGCGCAGATTATGAACGAATTGAGTGTTTGTGGTGCCGAAGAGCCGCTCGCAAATGGAGCCAAACCTGGCTTTGGCGGGAGGCCGCGTCTTTTTGGTGCACTCATATTCGGCTAGGAGCGTCTCGAAATACGTGCTCTTGAATTCAGGGCCGCCATCGACGACGATGATCTGCGGGAGCCGGTTGTGACGCATGACGCAATCTCGCATAATCATCATGCAGGATCTGTAACTCGGCTCATCGAAGGTCAGATAAAGCGCAAGACACCGCCGGGAAAAGGCGTCGGTGAGGAGCGTCATCCATGGACGGCCAAGTGAGCGGCCAGTTTGAGAGCAAATAACCTCTAGGTCCAGCTGCGTGTGATCGATATGGCCAATCTCAAAGGGACGATCTCCGTGCCGCGGTGTTGTCAGTTCCAACTCGTAATAGAACGCCGACTGGACATAGGCAGCACGCCTGCCCTTTCGTTTTAACGTTTGGTCGAACACCGGACGTTTCCGTACCGCTGCATTGAACGTCACGTGGCTCGGAGCGACAACGCCGCATTCGTCGCATTTCCGCTTCAGCGCCGCCCATGACGCCAACCGCGACTTTTGCCTGAGGCTCTCATAGTCGCTTTCGACGAACTGGGCTAACAGTTTCTGCGATGCTTCCGGGAGCCGACTTGTCCTGTTGCCCCTCTTGCTGATCTTCGGGAGCAGCCCCAAATAGCCGGGACCGTAACGCTCCCTGGCGGACCGATACTGCGCCATCCAAAAACGCAATGTTCTGGCTGGCGTGCTGCACGACGGCCTGTCCTCTGCGAGATGTTGCCTGACAATATCGAAGCGGCGATTCGCAATGGCAAGATCCAGTTCGCTGGCCGCAGCAAGGAGCAGAAATGCCTCGCTGTGTACATTTGGCGATTCGCAACCCTGCCCGTCGATACTGCGGACGCGGATCCCCTCACAAGCCTCGTGACTGACAACCTCGCAGGCCGCAGCCATCTCTGCGGTTGTAAAGATGTGAACTCGTTCTGGCTCGGCGATCGGGGCTACATTGAGATCTACGTAGATGGCGCCGCTCGCAATCAGCATATAGATTTCGTCTGGCTCCGCAACCCCACGAGTCCTTTCCAGCAAGTTCAGCAGGTTTATTCCCGGTTCTGTTTCGATCACGCCAATAACCGCCGGATTCACTGTATCCGAGGGATTCGCAGAGCCAAATCGCAGATAGTCCTCCAGAAACTGGAGATTTCGCTGGAGAACCCAGTTGACTTGCTCTGCTGACCAAACCTCGTAGGCTAGTCCAACCGTCGCCGCGTGCTCCTCACCTGGGACACAGCGCCACTTGCCGCCAATGTCTCGAGAATAGCGATTGGGATTCCGGCTGGCGAGTGCTTCGAGATCCTCCTCGGTTTTGCATTCAACCCAGCAAGCTGACCCCTCTCGGAGCACAAAATAGTCGGGAGTGTGCATGACCGAAAGGCGTCTACCATTTACTGCGCGATAGATGAGCGGTATGGACGGAGGCTGGTCGTAATACTCGAATACCCGGGAATCGTGTTCCGCTTCATAAATAAAGGGCAACTCGACGCGGTGGCTCTCGAATTGAATGGTGACGCCCATTTTCCGGCTCGGATAGCGGCCGGCGACGTTCCGGCGTCCGCCGCCAACACAACGCGCAGGTCTCCCGGATCGGATCGCGGCAATTGCCTCACGCGCGGCCTGCGTCAAACGGAGCCGCGAACACCAACTGCGAAAATCAGTCTCGTCGAACAATCCGCCTCCATAGCCGGAGGATCTGAGACCCCGTTGATCTACTTCCGGGCTTGCGAACTACGCTCGTTCTTCCGCGCTGGAAAGTGCGACCGTTGTGGATCGCCTTTTCGACGTCCTGTGCCAGATCTTCGGGAACGTAAACTGCGAACCTGCGATCCCCCTTGCGACCGTACAAGGCGTGGCTGGAGTGCCCTTGGCCTGACTCACAGAGCTGGCAATGTTCCCGAATACAAGGGCTCTTCCGCAGGGACAAAGATCCAATGGCCACTGGCCAGAGCTTCCCAACTTCTGCTTGAAACCAACGTCTGACTTGCTCGGCTGTCTCTGCGCGCTTCATGTATGGGTGCATACTTGCACACATGCACATTCAACTCAAGGAAAAGATTCGAAACCGTGAGGGTGGGGGAAACGGTTTGGTTACGGGTGTAAGACCGAAAGAAAAGACAGCCGGTCAGTCGCCTGCTCGATTGCGTATCCGATTGCGCTGTAGCCCCTCAACCTGCGCTCGTACATTCTTGCCAGCATCGGGACCCCGTTATCGATGTAATCATAGACTTGGACGACGCGCTTGTTGTCGTGGAGACGATGAAGGCGGCCCACATATTGCTGCAATGTCCCCTTCCAGGAGATAGGCATGGCAAGGAACAGTGTGTCCAAACGCGCATCGTCGAACCCTTCCCCAATGTAGCTTCCCGTGGCCAGAATCACTCGCGATTCGTTGTCTGATACAGAAGCCATGGTCTCCGCGATCAGTCTGCGCTGCTTCTTGCCCATGCCGCCCTTCAAAACAAAAACGTGTTGGGCTGCGCCACTGAGTCTTGTTGCGAAATACTGTAGATGCTCCGTCCTTCCAGTCAGAAGCAGAGGAGAACGTCCTGACTCGATAGCACGTACGATGTCGTCGGCGATCATTGCGTTACGCAACGCATCATTCGACAGCGCGCCGTAGACATCCTGAATGGTTGCTTCGGTGAGATCGGGTGGCATCCGGAAATCCGTGTGACAGGGAACCACCCTATGTTCGAAAGGGTTCATTTCCGCCATTGCCTTGGCGCTCATGCTGAAACGGACAGGGCCACACTGCATATAGATAATTGGATGGTGCCCATCTTTTCTCGTCGGGGTAGCGGTCAAACCAACGACATATTTTGCTTTCACCTGCTTCATCACCTGCTCAAACGTAAACGCAGATATGTGGTGGCATTCATCGACGATGACTTGGCCGTATTCGGCAACAAAGTCCTTTACGGCTTCTTTCTGATAGAGGCTCTGAATGACCGCGACATCAATGTGCCCTGTCCGGTGCATCTTTCCGCCGCCGATATGCCCAATCGAGCCTGCGGGCATATTCAGGAACATCGCCAGCCGCTCTTGCCATTGATCGAGCAATTGTTGTCGGTGAACCAGAATCAAAGTATTGACCTTGCGCTTGGCGATCAGCCATGCTGCTACGGCCGTTTTCCCAAAAGCCGTTGGAGCACAGAGGATGCCGTCGTCGTGGCTACTGATCCCGGCAACAGCCTCCTCCTGGACCTGCCGAAGCTGACCATCGAATTCTGCTGCGATGGGCGTGCCTGCGAATCGCTCGTCCCGAACCTCAGGCCGGATGCTGTGTGCCTGTAGAAGGGCCAGCACTTCCATCAGACACCCGCGCGGTAAGGCAATGTGCTTGGGGAAATCCTGACCACATGCGATGACGCGCGGTTTTTCATATGTCGGAAGCCGCATCGCCTGCGCTTTGTAGAACTCAGGGTTCTGGAACGCCGCCAATCTAACCAGACGATTCATCATGGCCGGTGGCAGGCCCTCCTTTTCCACGTAAAGAAGATTTGCGCGGACGATCTGCACTCTTTCAGGGAGTGGTCCCTCAATCGGCCGCTCCATCCGCCTTCGTGAAGGTGGCAATGTCCATGGATCTTGTGCATCTTCGTCATCGGCAATACTGATGCGAACTCCGATCAGATCGCCATTGCGTTGGGCATCGGCTATGATTTCTTCCGCGGCTGTGGTAGACATCCGTCGAATCGTAGAAAGAAACCCCCACTGATCCGAATACGGACGGAGGGTGGCGTCGATGAAGACAGTGTTGTCTGACTTGCGCGGTGCAAACTGCAAGGGAAGCGCAATCAGGTTTCCGAACCCGCCTTTGGGCATCGTGTCCTGGTTTGGGAAGAAGCGGTCATAGGAATCGAGGCCTAGTTGATGCCGACGTTCCATAGTCCGCGTGAGAACCGCGCATCCAAGTTTGCGTGCGGTATTTGCCGGAATTGCATGTTCAAAGAAGATCCAAACATGGCCGCCATTTCCAGAGCGCGAGCGTTCCAGGGCCGCTGGCACGTTCAACTCCTGGCATGTATCGAGAAACGCGCGGGAGTCGTCAGTCCATGTTTTCTTATCGAAATCCACGGCGAGAAACCAGCAGGTCTCGTCCGGGAGTAGAGGGTAAATGCCAATAGTCTCTTGTCCGAGGAGATGATTCTCAATAACCACGTCGCTCAACGGGAGGAATTTCCGTGTATTCCGATCGACCTTCTTCCGATCCTCCGGCCTGCTTGAATTGATGGCTTTCCAATCCTTCAGCGCTGCTGGTGAATATCCTGACCGGCCGTCGGAATTCTCCCATCGCCGCGCATAGACATCTTCTCTCCCGCGAAACAGGCTCCGGAAGAGCGCGATCCGTTTGCGAGCGCGTTCCTCCTTGTTTTCCATTGCCGCGGGCGCGATCGCAACAGGGATACCGTGAGCGGCCAGAACACGGCGCAGCTTGGCATTCTCTTCCCGCAGCCGCTGGTTCTCCTCGTCACGCGGCTCGAATGAAACCGATTCTGAACTTCTGCTGGCCATCTCAGGTTCACTGCTCCATGCCGCCTACCAGGACGCTTTCGAGGAACTCGCGCACGTTGTCGAAGACCGCAGCGACGTCCGTCTGCAGCCCACATTCTTCAGCGAGCGCCTGGAAGGGCATTTGCCATTCTGGCGGCGGTACGCTCAAGCTTGTTGGCAAAGCGTGAGTCCCCCTTCGATCAAAGGTCAGATGCAATGCGTTGATCACCCTCCGCCGGTCAAGTTGGTTGTCTGCGATCAGAAGAGCCAGATCCACCAGATCCTTCACCCGGCTATTCGGAGAGCTTCGCGGAAGCGTGTAAGCGTGAATCTTCTCGGCGAATTGCTGTTCCCGAGAGATCATCCGTACGCGTGGCTTCTCGATTCCTGCAAACCCGAGCCAGTCATGGCATTCGACGGTCTCGAGAGGCTGTATCACCACATCACCAACGCCTGCGTCGAGATGAAACCGGGCGAAGATCCTCCCATCCATACGCGTCTCGACCGAATAGCGAGCGCCGCAGTAAGGAGCAGCGGTTAGATCCATCACGGGTGGTCCAATCGTGTACTCGAACCAGTCGTCGAATGAGACATCGGCCCTCGCCTGCAGCATCTCGCGTATCGCTCGGACTGGATCGCTACTTTCCATTGTCCCCACGACCCGCTGCAAGGTCAGGTCGATATCGATTGTGGATCGAGCGGATTTGAAGCGAAGTTCCAGCGCGTAACCACCCTTCAACACCCAAGGCGCCGGGTCTTCCTGGAATAGCCTCGCCAGCAAACGATCAAAGGATACCTGACGTCTGAGGCGATTGATATCGATCTGTTCGGTCTGGGACATGCTCTTCAGACGTTCTTCCAGGGCTCTGCGGAAGGCTCCCGGCGTCGCATATGTTCTGGGAATCACCATTATGCAGCCCGCCGCAGTACATCTTCGACCATCTTGCGTGCGGTCTCGCTCAGTTGCTCATGCCGAAGTTGCTGGCGCGTGATCAGCCCGCGGTCAACAGCCTGCCGCAGCGCCTGACGTATAAACGTGCGCTCGACCGTGCCGGCCTCTATTAGATCAAGAATCGTTCGTAGCGGCCGTGTGTATTTGTAGCCCGGTCCGATCTGTATTTCACTCTTGGGCAGGTCGCGATAATGGAGCACGACAATGCCAGGGATATCGCTGTTACGCCGGAAGCTCACCGGTACTGTCATGTGGAGCTTGGCCGGGTTCAGGTCTGACAGCTCATAGAGGCTCAGTGCCGTCTGATGACTATAGACACCATCGACCTCTTCCTTCCGGTTCCGGGACCACAGCGACCAAAGTACAAGATCGGGTCTATCCGGCGCCGGGTACAGCGCTAGGCGGTAGATGCCGCGGTGTTCGCGAATCCAGTTCCCGGCCTGCACGTGGTAGGGATGCGTATTTTCGGCAAATCCGGCCGCCTTGGCCTGCTTCGTAGTGAAGAAGCCTTGCTGTTGCTCGGCGAGATCGAAGAGCCGCCGCGACGCTTCTCTATGAGACTGAGCCCTTGTTGTTTTGTCAGCTATGAGAACTGGCGCCATCTCCGCCCTCGCAAACTGCACTCCCGGCAAGGTTATGCTTTCAGCGCCTTGTTCCCGGAAATCCCAGAACTGCACACAATGACGTGTTTACTGGACTTGGAGCGGCAAGGTTATGGTTTCCGAGCGGCAAAGTTATGCTTTAAATCACACGTGTGTGAAATATCAGCCATAATTTGGCCAAATGGCCAGAATATGGTTGATCCGGTTTTCTATTTCCCGCTAAGGAACATCCTCAGCAGGCGTATGGCTGGATTTTCTTCCAGTCGCACGAGTAGCGACGGGAATTCTAAGGAGACGGAGATGGAGCGCTTCTCGATGAGTGCATCGCCCTGTTAGCAACAGTTGAACGAGAGGGTCACTTGTCCGGAAATGCGACTTTGCGGGAACAAGGATTGCAGTAAAGTGGTTAGCTAAAGTTCTAGATGCCCCGAGGCGCCTAGCTGAGCAGCTTTTGCGAATAGAGGAAGCAGATGAGATCTGCACGACGGGTATTCGTCACTATAGTCGTAGCAGCGGTAGCCCTATATGCAGTCGTCTGCGGAGCTTTGTTCGCATTTCAGCGTTCGCTGATCTACTATCCGCAACCAAGGTCCAATCGCGAAGCGAGCACCTTGATGACGCTTCCGGTCGGAACTGCGACAGTCCAGGTGTCCACCCATCCCCACCCCGGGTCCGCTGCGCTCATCTATTTTGGGGGTAATGCGGAAGATGTTTCGCTGGATGTTCCGGATCTTGTCGGTGCGTTTCCCAGCAGAGCCATTTACGTACTTCACTATCCGGGCTACGGGGGAAGCTCCGGCAGTCCGTTACAGGAGGCCATCTTCGCCGACTCGCTGGCGCTGTTTGACCGAGTGCATGCTGAGCATCCAAACATCATAGTTGTCGGGCGCAGCCTTGGATCCGGCGTCGCCGTCTGGATAGCCAGTCAAAGGCGCGTCTCGCACCTTATCCTGGTCACACCCTTCGACAGTCTCGCGGACGCCGCCGAGGAGCAGTATCCTTTCGTGCCGGTCCGCTGGCTATTGCGCGATAAGTTTGAATCGTGGAGATACGCGCCTCAGGTGGTGGCTCCAACCCGGATCATCGTCGCGGGGGACGACGAGGTGGTTCCACGTTCCAGTTCAGATCGACTGCGCGCACGATTCCGAGATGGCATTGTTTCTTATGTTGTCGTGCCCAAAGCTGGGCACAATACTATCCAGGACAGCCCAGGCTATTGGGCTCTTCTGAACAGTGAATAGGGACAATTGCTCTGCATGTTCCCGCAAACGTTAGTGTTCTATCGTGACTGCCGTGCGACGGGAGTGGGAGGGGCGCGGCTATGTGTGGCAGTTACGATAGAACCGTTTGAAGTGAGCCGCTGG
>WNFJ01243661.1_pt1 | contig 11525 bp, 9 predicted proteins | sample 5400461 | NCBI WGS metagenome assembly WNFJ01 (sample SAMN13153349, study PRJNA577476) | soil metagenome | isolation source: 115 cm saprolite on Douglas fir-dominated hillslope | place: USA:California | collected 2013-09-17 | reverse complement strand
GCCATCGCGCGGCTTAAAAACGCGGTCGGCTAGACAGTCAGGTGTTTGGTTTTCTCTCGTGGCCGCTCTCTCTTAACCAGAGGGAGACATGCGCTGGCTGCATGGTTTCCTCAACGACATTGAGCAAATGCTCACTTAACTGGCTCAAGTCTACTTCATCGCGTAACGTGGCGCTGAACGCCTCCACTGTCCTGGCTGCATCATACTTGCGGCGGTAGAAGCGATGGTCAATGATGGCCTGGATACGATGGCGCAGGGGCTGGAAGAGAGCAGCAATGACCAGGGTCGAGACCACAATAGCGACCGCGTTATTCTGATGGAACACCCCCTGGAACAGCGCTTGCAACGCCACAATGAGGCCAAAGTACAGCAGGGCCAGCAAAGCTGTCAGGCTGCCATACACCAGGGTACGATTGATCAGCACGTCGATATCGTAGAGTCGATGTCGCAAAATTGAGAACCCGATGGAGAGCGGGATCAGGAGTACGGCGATGTAGAAGCTGAAATTAATGACAATTCCTCCAACCACAGCATTTGTGCTGGCGCTGGGTGGAGGGATGAACGAGCCTATGACCGATAACCCTGTGATCACTCCGACCGCCACCGTTACGCTCAGGATAATCCACTTTGTCTGTTGGCGCTGGAGAGGAGTGGACACGCGTCGGTAGCGGTAGATTTGCGCAACGACGGTGGCCCCAGAAAGAACGAGAGTCACCTGTAGGTCGAGCCACGCTGGCCAATTCGTTTCGAACGTTGAGGTAGGAGAAGGGAAGTTGTTTAAAAATGCATTGACGATGACGAGCAGCAGGATCAATGCCGTCCAGCGCGGGACAAGCCGTCCATTGGGGAAGAACAGAAAGAACACATAGATGGAGACTTGCCCAAGAAAGCTCACCAAACTGACGGGCAAAGCGAGGACGGGATAGCTGAATATCAGCACAAAGCCCGGGTTGTTGCCTGCAGGAGTGATACTGAACATCACGAGGAAAAAGGCCGCCAGCAGCGCCAACCAGTCATTGGACCTGCGCCAGAAAATGAGGAAGCCGACAGCACACCAGATCGAGACGATGATGCATATCCACTGGCAGACAAGCCAATGGTAGGGAGCGCCTGGAGCTGCTTTGCAGTCAGTGCTCCAGGGGTGCCACATAATCGAGGGCCAACACACGCTCTTTGGAGCTGCTGATCATACGCGAAGAGATTGGCAAGAAAGAGCCCCAGGCTGGGGACGACCAGCACCAACCACACGGCGCGGGCCATAATGAGCCTGGAGCCAGTTAAGCGCGTAGCCGCGGCGCTGGAGACAACCGCTCCACTTGCGCTCTTTCCTTCAGTATCCGTTAGGCTCATGCATCTTTCCTCTCCAGGAGAGCCGCTCTCCTGCTTCTATGGATGTGCGGAAGCAGCACATAAATGGGGAGAGATGGACACGGCTGTCCAGTATCCTCATTCTTCACGTATATTATAGCAGAGCCGTTCCGAAATCGTTACGGCAAGCCTTAATATCTATCGCTTTTCAAAATCCTTTGCTTTCTGTAAGGACAGGTGATGTTCGTAGTATACTTGTGATAGGATAAGAACAAACATCCGGATTACTGCTGTATGCAAGGGGATATCATGACTACTCGTGACCTGCTCGGCCTCATCTTTTCCTATATATTCGCTTTCGGTATGTTGCTGATCGTCGAAGCTATACGGCGCTGGCGTAACTACCCGACCGAGTTCACGCGAAAACTCGTGCATATCGGCGCGGGTATGTGGATATGGGTCATCCTGCTGCTGTTCGATCACTGGCAATTTGCCATCATCCCGACCGCCACCTTCATCATTTTCAACGCGCTTTTCTTACGCTACCACGTGTTCAGCGCGATGGATCCCAAAGAAGGAGCCACGCCAGGAACCGTCTACTTTGCCTTCTCCTGCACGCTCCTGCTTTTCATCTTTCACACAGGATGGGAACAGGGCTTCCCACGCGGCTATGAATACTACGCCATGACCGGCATCATGGCGATGACGTGGGGCGATGCTTTCTCCGCCATCATCGGCAAACGCTTTGGCAAACACAGCTACAGGGTTCTGGGCAGCAAAACCCACAAACGCACGCTCGAAGGTTCGCTGGCATGTTTCATCTTCACCTTCATTGCTGTCATCATCACGCTAGCAATTATGTCATCACTCACTCTGTCGCTCATCCTGCTGGGCGGACTCATCGCAGCTATCGTGGCAACGCTGCTCGAAGCCATCTCTCCCCAGGGGTCGGACAATTTGACGGTGCCTATCGCAGTGGCCATCGTGATATTCTGGCTGGGATTGTAATTTTTTTCTTTTACTGAAAAGTCATTATAGTGAACTGTATACGATGAAAAAGTGAGGAACCCATCCGATGCAAGGCACACATCACCCCACCATCCAGACGGAAGTCCACGACGCGGAAATCCTGGCCCAGACGCGCGCACTATTAGATGCCTGCCACTCTCCTCGCGAGATGCAAGAAGCTGTTCTGGCCGCTGTTGCTCGCAATGAAGAATGGAGGGGGAAGCGCTGCATCAATCTACTCGCTCCTGAAGCGCCAACCAGCCCGACTGTGCGAGCGCTTCTCTCGGCTGAAGTAGGCACGCGCGCAGCTGAGGGGCATATCGGCGCGGTCAATCGCTGGTTCGCGGGCACAAAACACATCGATGAGATCGAGGCGCTTTGCGTAGAACTATTGAAAAAAACCTTCCGCGCTCGCTACGCTGATCACCGGTTGGTGGCAAGTATGATCGGCAACCTCGCAGTCTATACGGCTATGACAGCGCCAGGCGATGTCATCATGAGTATCTCGCAGCCCTTTGGAGGCCACTCCAGCAATCGTATTGATGGGCCAGCCGGTGTGCGCGGGCTGAAGATTGTCGATATTCCGTTCGATCCCATCGAACTCGAGGTTGACCTGGACCTCTTCCGCAAGGTAGCCCCGCTAGTTCGTCCCAAAGTCGTGGCATTGGGCGCATCGATGACACTATTTCCATTTCCTATTCAGGCCATCCACGACATTGTGTCCGAATGGAGAGGGCATGTCTTCTTCGATGGAGCGCATCAATTGGGTTTAGTGGCCGGAGGTCAATTCCAGGACCCACTGCGCGAAGGGGCAGTTGTGATGACGGGATCAGCGGGCAAAACCTTTAGCGGACCACAGAGTGGCATCATCGTTTGGGACGCTCCCTATCTCACAGAACCGCTCACTCACGCCATTTTCCCTGTGCTGGCCGCCACGCATCAAGTGAATCGTGTAGCAGCACTGGCCGTATCGGCAGCCGAGATGCTCGCCTTCGGACAGGTGTATATGGCACAGATTGTACGCAATGCCCGGTCTCTGGGAGCCGCGCTCACTCGACGTGGCATTCCGGTCCTGGCAGCGCACAAAGGTTACACCACAACCCATCAAGTTATCGCCAATGTACGCCAGTTTGGTGGCGGTCTGGAAGTCGCGCATCGCCTGGCGCGAGCGCACATCATCACCAACAAAAACTTGATCCCCGGCGATGCGCCAGAAGAGTGGGATCGTCCAGGTGGCCTGCGTATCGGTACCATCGAAGTCACGCGCCTGGGTATGGGCGAAACAGAGATGGAAGCCATTGCCGACTTCATCGCGCGCATTCTTGTCGAGAAGATTCCACCCGAGGATGTTGTCAATGATGTGACCGATTTTCGGCTTCCTTACCAGACGCTTTACTACAACTTTGATCATGATTACCCGGGTGCAGTAGACCAGTAGGAGCAAGTGAGATGGAGTTGGCAAGTACCCTTGCCAGCTACAATGCTGCGCATCAGCAGGTGAGTCATCGGCAAATTCTATTTGTGCGATAATGCGAAAATTCCACTTAGAGAGGCACACGTTCTCATGCATGACGATATTACCGACATCCCTGGCATTCGCGTTGGACACGATACCAACCTTGAGGGCGGCACAGGCTGCACCGTTATTTTATGCGATACTCCCGCGACGGGCGGCGTCGATGTGCGTGGGGGCGCACCGGCCACGCGCGAAACCGATTTGCTGCGGCCCATGAACCTGGTTGGAGGCATCAATGCCATTCTGCTCACGGGCGGCAGCGCCTTTGGCCTGGACGCGGCAGGCGGCGTCATGCGCTACCTGGAAGAACGGGGCGTCGGCTACGATACAGGCGTGGCGCGCGTGCCTATCGTCCCGGCAGCCGCCATCTTTGACCTGGCTCTCGGCTCTGCCGCGATTCGCCCTGATGCCACCGCTGGCCATCGCGCCTGTCAACAGGCCAGCAGCGATGCCCTTGCGCAGGGCAGCGTCGGCGCGGGAACGGGCGCGACGGTGAGCAAAATGGCAGGCCCCCCCTTCATGATGAAAGGCGGCCTGGGCTCGGCCAGTATGCAACTCGCAGATGGCACTATTATAGGCGCGATCGCCGTCGTCAACGCGCTGGGCGACATCGTAGACCCGCAGACGCAGCAGGTCATCGCCGGGGCGCGCAATCCCGGCGGGAGCGGCTTCCTGTCAGCCAATCCCTTTGGCAACACCACTATTGCCGTTGTTGCCACCAGCGCCGCCCTGACCAGAGAGCAGGCCAACAAGATGGCGCAAATGGCACACGACGGCATGGCACAGGCCATTCGTCCTGCCCACACTATGTTTGACGGTGATACTATATTCGCGCTTGCGCTGGGGCCAACCTCGCAACAGCTTTATGACTCGCAGCTCGCCGCAGAACAAATAAGTTCCATTGGAGCAGCGGCCGCGACAACCTTAGCGCGTGCTATCGTCAAAGCCGTTCGCAACGCCACCACCTTGCATGGCGTACCAGCAATTCAACCGTAGCAGCCTCCCTTGCTTAAATCCCCCGATGAAGCAAAGTTCAACGACTCATCAGGGCTGCAACATCACGAATAACACAATGCCCCCGCTGACCAGCATCACAATAACACATGCCAGGATGACCAGGGCGAACGTTGAACTACGCTGCTCCGCAACCATATCCGGCAGTTTCTCGCTGGCGCGTCGTTCAAGACGCGGGGGAAGCTGGCGTTTGGCAGTCATGGTCTTCAGGCCACCAGTGGCGAGATCCCAGGAATTTCCGGCAAAATCAGTGACACGTCTGTGAGCATCAATCTCGGAAAGTTCTGTCGCAGGTCCAGATTGCGTCGAGGGGTACGACGGCTTGAAAGGATAGGCAACACGAGTAGGCGTAGGAGATATGGCGGGAGGAGGTGTAGAAGGTATCGAGTGAGTAGGTGGATTCGAGTGTGGTTGTTGAGATAGCAATCTCGGAGATTGAGCATCAGGTGTTGGCAACGTCACAATTTTCTCCACTCAAGGGACCTGAGTCCAACTGCTTCACAAAAGAACGACCTACAGGAAACGCGCTACAGAAGAGACAACCTAACAGGCCAATGAATATTACCACATCCTCTATTGTATTCAACGCGCGAAAAGAAACAAGGGAACCATGACTTATGGGTTTTTTCATCCTATACCATATTCAATAATCCAAACAGTGCGTTGAGCATACGCGCGGTCGCGCCCCAGATGCGGTACGCGCCATAATCGTAGAAATAGACGGTGCGCGCCTGTCCATCGCGCGTCCACTCCTCGGTATGCGCAATGGCCGGGTCGGCCAGGCCGCGCAGGGGCAACAATAACAGGTCGTCCACTTCACTTGCTTGCAGGTGTAATTCACCAGGCCCCTCTGCCAAAAAAGCCACCACGGGCGTGATTAAGAAATTGCTGACCACCGTAAAGACCGGAGACATAATACCCAGCGCCTCGACCCTGGCCGGATGCAAGCCAATCTCTTCCTGCGCCTCGCGCAAAGCTGCCCGCACAGGTGATTCATCCGTCATGTCTACCGCACCGCCAGGAAAGGCAATCTCTCCACTATGCGAACGCAGCGTGCTGGCGCGGAGGAAAGGCAATCTCTCCACTATGCGAACGCAGCGTGCTGGCGCGGCGAATAAAGATCACCGTGGCTTCCCCCTCCTGCTCAAATAGCCCGATCAAAACTGCCGCCTGGCGCGCATTTGGGCGCTGACCCTCAAGCGCATCGCGCAGCTGATCGGCGCGTTCGACCGGCTCCAGGTGCTGGCGCAAAGCTATCACAACCTGCTGTATGTTGCTCAAATCCATGGACATATTGTAGCATAAATGCCCGATACGACCAGGACGGGGACAAGCCCGGCCCCTACCCTGTACGGGCCGCAATCAAGATTCGTAGTAGGGTAGGGGCCGGGCACCCAGCCTTGGCCCCCGCCCTGGATATATTGTTGATACCACTTGCGCACATATGATACAATATGGCGGATAAATGAACATCGGAGCAATCTGCTAAATTGGTCTCGTATTAGCTTGCATTCATGGAAGGCTTTTGGTATAATTAGAGCATCGAGTGGGGGTATACTGTCCTCAGGCTCTTGTTATGTCCGTATTACGGCTTATCTGTCTGCGAGTAGTGTTTCGTAGGACCGTTTTTAGGACACCGTTTGTTGTCGAATTATTGGACTTTCTCAGCTTGAGCAAAAGCCGGTTGAGATTAAAAAACGCGCAAGCGATTCCAGCCTGAGTATGAGCAGCCTCCTCCGATAAACCCAAGTCCAATGACGCATCCCCAGGGTCCCGGTGCATGATTATTCGTCCTCTTGCGGCTCATAAATGGCTCGAAAGTGAACGAAGCGCGACGCGCATCCACCAGGAACAGCGATGACACCAATGGACGGGAAATAACCGTGGATCGAAGGGGGTATTTTTACCCATGCAAGCTCAAAAGCACGGCGACCTTTCGACAATGCCAGCGGCAAATCTTAAAAGCGGACGGGTACGGACAATGTACGAAGGAAATGACCCACAAGGGAACAACAACACAAACCCGGAAGAGATGAACGATTTCAATGAAATGGAAGCGTTGCTCGCGGCATCCACCACTCCCATCAATATCAAGCGCGGCGATGTAGTCGATGGCGTAATCGTGCGTATTGACCAGGATGAGATCCTGGTCGATATTGGTCTCAAGTCAGAGGGCGTACTCTCCACGCGAGAGTTGCCCGCGAGTGGCGACTGGTCCTTTGAAAATCTTCACCTCAATGACAAGGTGCTCGTATATGTCATCCAGCCGGAGACGCCGGATGGCCATGCCCTCCTCTCTCTCAAACGCGCCAACGCGGAACGCCAGTGGCGCGTCGCCGAAGAACAGTACAAGAATAACGAACTGCTCCAGGCCAGGGTCATCGATTACAACAAGGGTGGCTTAATCGTCGATGTCGCCAGCATTCGGGGTTTTGTGCCGATCTCCCAGATTCTCAATCTCAAACGCGAGGAAGTCGCCCAGGGCGGCGATAACCAGGAGACGGCGGCTAAGCTCGCCAGTATGAAAGACAAAGTACTCCAACTCAAGATCATCGAGATCAACCGCGCGCGCAACCGCCTGATCCTCTCCGAACGCCTGGCCAACCAGGAATGGAGACAGCGCCGCCGCGAAGAACTGCTCGACGAGTTGAAACCCGGCGAAGTGCGCACCGGCATCGTCAGCAACCTCGCCAACTTTGGCGCGTTTGTCGATCTGGGAGGCGCAGACGGACTGGTGCATATCAGCCAGCTCGCCTGGAGCCGCGTCAACCATCCCAGCGAAGTGCTCAAAGTCGGCCAGGAAGTTGAAGTCCAGGTCTTGAGTGTCGATAAAGAGAAAAAGAAAATCGCTCTCTCCATCAAACGGGCGGAAGTTGATCCCTGGACAACGGTGGCCGAACGCTACTACCCTGGACAGGTCGTCACCGGCACCATCACCAAGATCGCGCCTTTCGGGGCCTTCGCTCGCATCGAAGATGGCATCGAGGGCCTTATTCACCAGTCCGAACTCTCGCCCGGCATGGACCCACGCTCCAATCTGCGCGAAGGGCAGGAATTGCAGCTGCGTATCCTGCGCATTGATGCCGAGCGCCGCCGCCTGGGCCTGAGCCTGCGGCAGGCCGACGAAGTCGATACCAGGGAAACATCCGCAGAATCTCCCTCACCGGAGACTGGCGGTAATGCTTCAACAGGTGATATGATGTCATTAGAGCAATCTTCTCCACGCGGCGAGGAATCGCAAAACGCAGCGGAGAAAGAAGGCGGCACAACACGTCGGGAAGGAAAAGGAGAACGCCGGGAGCGCACTGCCGAACATTCACTACTGAATAATATCCCTCTTGGCGGCGAGGATGGAGAAACCACAGCCATGGCTGAGGCTTTCCGGGCAGCAGCTCGCCAGCGTACTAAGGATGAATCGGAGGCAACACAAGAGTAGTCCTTTTCGTAAAGCAATTTGAACTTGAACAGCTAATTGGACGACCTCCCGACTGCGCGCATAGTAATGAGCGACGGTCAGGAGGTCGATTGTTTCAGGATAGAAGTGCGTTTTTAGTTAATACTTGATGGGAGGGACATAGTTTTGTTTTCCTTGACGCCATTAGATGGGTGTTGTAAGATGAGATATGCTGTTTACCTGAGCATCACAGAGGGCACGGTTCCACTCTCTGCCACTGAAAGGGGGGTGACAAACAGGTGAACGATCGAGATAGGTTTGATAGATTTACCGAACGAGCCAGAAAGGTTTTGAGCCTGGCTCAAGAAGAAGCGCAGCGCTTCCAGCACAATTATATCGGCACCGAGCATCTCCTGCTTGGTCTGGTACGTGAGGGAGAGGGCGTTGCCGCCAAAGTACTGAGTAATCTGGGCGTTGAACTGAACAAGGTTCGCAGCGCCGTTGAATTTATTATTGGACGTGGAGACCGCATCGTGCTGGGCGAAATTGGTCTGACTCCACGCGCCAAAAAGGTGATCGAGCTGGCCGTTGATGAAGCTCGTCGTCTGAATCATCACTATATCGGAACAGAACACCTGCTGCTTGGTCTCGTGCGCGAGGGCGAGGGTATCGCCGCCGGCGTGCTGGAAAGTCTGGGCGTCAACCTGGAGAAGGTGCGCACCCAGACCATTCAGGTGCTCAGCCAGTCCGGCGCGTCGCACGAACGCGACGCCAAACACTCGAAAACGCCCACTATCGACCAGATGGGCATCGACCTCACTGCCTCCGCGCGCGCGGGGACACTCGATCCCGTCATCGGGCGTCACCAGGAGATCGAGCGCGTCATCCAGATTCTTTCACGACGTACCAAGAACAATCCCGCGCTCATCGGCGAGCCGGGCGTCGGTAAGAGCGCCATCGTCGAAGGCCTGGCCCAGCGTCTCGTCGCGGGCGAAGTGCCGGAAACGCTGGCGGGTAAGCGCCTGCTCACGCTCGATGTCGGCTCTTTGGTAGCAGGCACCAAGTATCGCGGCGAGTTTGAAGAGCGGCTCAAGAAGATCATCGAGGAAATTCGCAGCAGCCGGGACTGCATCATCTTCATCGATGAAGTGCATACCCTGGTTGGTGCGGGCGCAGCCGAGGGCGCGGTTGATGCCGCCAATATTCTCAAACCCGCCCTGGCGCGCGGCGAACTCCAGTGCATCGGCGCAACCACCCTCGATGAGTACCGCAAGTACATCGAGCGCGACGCCGCCCTGCAGCGCCGCTTCCAGGAAGTCATCGTGCGCGAACCATCCATCGAGGAAACACTGGAAATCCTCAAAGGCATTCGCGAACGCTACGAGGCACACCATCGCCTGACCATCACCGACGAGGCCCTCAAGGCCGCCGCCGAGATGGCCAGCCGCTATATCACCGATCGCTTCATGCCCGACAAGGCCATCGACCTGATCGACGAAGCGGCCAGCCGCGTGCGTATGCAAAACTCGCTGGCCCCTCTCAACCTGAAAGAGGCCATGAAGGGCCTGGAGTCCGTGCTGCGCGAAAAGGAACAGGCCATCCAGCAGCAGGAGTACGAACTGGCGGCTGAATTGCGCGACCGCGAGGTCAAACTGCGCGACCGCATCACCAAGCTCGAATCGGGCTGGCACCGCGAGCGCGGCAGCGAGAAACCCTCCGTCGGTGAAGAGGAAATCGCCCAGATCGTCTCGATGTGGACCGGTATCCCCGTCATGCGCATCGCCCAGGAAGAGTCGCAGCGCCTACTCCAGATGGAAGAGGCTCTGCACTCCCGCGTCATCGCGCAGAACGAGGCCATCGAGAAAATCGCTCGCGCCGTGCGCCGCGCTCGCGCCGGTCTGAAAGACCCCAAACGTCCCATCGGTTCCTTCATCTTTATGGGACCCACCGGTGTTGGCAAGACCGAGCTGGCAAAAGCCGTGGCCGAGTTCATGTTCGGCAGCGAAGAAGCTCTCATCAAGATCGACATGTCGGAATTCATGGAGCGCCACTCGGCAGCCCGCCTGGTGGGCGCGCCTCCCGGATATGTTGGATACGAAGAAGGCGGACAGCTCACCGAAGCGGTGCGCCGCAAGTCCTACAGCGTCATTCTGCTGGACGAGATCGAAAAGGCGCACCCGGACGTGTTCAACATGCTGCTCCAGATTCTGGAGGACGGCAAGTTGACCGACGCCAAAGGCCGCACGGTGGACTTCCGCAACACCGTCGTCATTATGACCTCCAACGTCGGGGCTGTTCTGCTGAACAAGGAAGCCTCCATCGGCTTCAAACAGTCGAAGGACAAGGCCAAAGCCAACCAGAGCGAGTACGAGGCCATGAAGAACAAGGTGCTCGGCGAACTCAAGAACACCTTCAAACCGGAGTTCTTGAACCGTATCGACGAGGTAATCGTCTTCCATTCGCTGCGCATCGAGGAGATGTACTCCATCATTGACCTGCTCTTGAACCGCGTGCGCACGCAGTTGACCGAGCAGCAGCTTGAACTGGTCGTCCCCCAGGGGACGAAGGACTTCCTGATCGAAAAAGGCTTCGACCCCCAGTATGGCGCGCGTCCCCTGCGACGCACCATTCAGCGCATGGTCGAGGACCCCCTGGCGGAAGGCCTGCTGGAAGGCAAATTCCACCCGGGCGACCTCGTCGAGGCCGTAGTAATCGAGGACGATCTGGTGCTGCAAGTGCGCAACCGTATCGAACAGCTGCCCGCTCCCAGCATCCCTGTTCCGCCCGAAGCCGCCCTCTCCGCTGGCGGCGACAGCGGCAGCAGCGAAGCGTAGGGGTAATATAAATACATAGAAAATGCAAGGGGAGCAAGGCCTTGCTCCCCTTGCATTTTCTATGTATTCCCATCTTTTGGAATTATTATGCCGAAATTACGCACAAAATATATCTGCCAGCAATGCGGCGGGGAACAAAGCAAGTGGGTAGGGAAATGCCCCGATTGCGGCGCGTGGAACACCCTGGAGGAAGTGGCCGAGGTTCCCCAGCATCCCACGCAGCAGCGCCGCCAAACGCTCATGGGCAACTCTTCTTCAATCGCCCAGGGAACGCATATGCCGGTTGTGCTGCCTGAAATCCGACCGCTGGCCCAGGAGCGCATCTCAGTTGGCTACGACGAGATGAATCGCGTGCTAGGAGGCGGCCTCGTGGCGGGTTCGCTCATACTGGTCGGCGGAGAACCCGGCATTGGCAAATCCACCTTACTTTTACAGGTCGCTGGCTACATCG
>WNFJ01066353.1_pt1 | contig 11527 bp, 9 predicted proteins | sample 5400461 | NCBI WGS metagenome assembly WNFJ01 (sample SAMN13153349, study PRJNA577476) | soil metagenome | isolation source: 115 cm saprolite on Douglas fir-dominated hillslope | place: USA:California | collected 2013-09-17 | reverse complement strand
TCAAGCAACGGAGCATAATCTGCACTGGTCCTGAGCGCGCGACAGATTACCGGGGAGTTGCGCAAATCCTCGATCGATTCGACGGGGCGGATCCGGGATTAATGCCGGTGCCTCTATTCGAATCGATCGAGGATTTGCGCAACTCCCCGGTAATCTGTCGCGCGCTCTGGACCAGTGCAGATTATGCTCCGTTGCTTGACTCGTGGGGCAGGCAACAGGAAGTGATGCTTGGCTATTCAGACTCAAACAAGGACGGTGGAATGCTCACCAGCACCTGGGAGATTTTCAAAGCCCATCGTGCCTTGCAACTGGTGGCTCAGGAATGCGACGTAAAGTTAATGCTCTTTCATGGACGCGGCGGCACTGTCGGACGCGGGGGCGGCCCGACCCACCACGCGATCGTTGCCCAACCTGCGGGCGCATTCAGCGGCAAGCTCAAGATAACCGAACAAGGCGAGGTCATGAACTGGAAGTATTCAGATGCTGTCCTGGCTGAACGCAGTCTCGAATTGATGGTGGCCGCCAGCCTGGAAGTTCTTTGGCACTCGATCGAACCGTCTTCAAACATGGAAGACGAATGGGCAGCGACGATGGAAGCTCTCTCTCAGGATGCGTTTGCATTTTATCGTGAGATGATCGCCGACAATCCGGATGTGCTGCCATATTTTGAAGAAGCCACGCCTTTCAGGGAATTGGAGCATGCCAGACTGGGCTCGCGTCCGGCGCGCCGCGACCAGGGGCGCGGACTTGGTGACCTGCGGGCGATCCCATGGGGGTTCGGGTGGATGCAAAGCCGCCACGTATTGCCTGCGTGGTTCGGAGTTGGCTTTGCACTGGATCGGTTCGCGCGCCGCGGCACGAAGCAAGAGCGTTCACTTCAGCAGATGCTGGATCAGTTTCCGCTTTTTGACGATCTGATCCATAACGTTGAGATGGGACTGGCAAAGGCCGATCTGTCGATTGCCCGTTTGTATGCTGGTCTCGTGGCTGATGAATCGTTGCGCGAACGCGTGTTCCGCATGGTGGTTGATGAGTTCGAAAGAACCAAACGTGTAGTGCTGCGTCTGACTGGGCAGTCCAGGCTACTCGAGAAGAATCCCGTGTTGGCGCGCTCAATCCGTTTGCGTAATCCCTACGTCGATCCGCTGAGCCTGATTCAGGTGGCCTTGCTCCGCCGCAAGCGAGACGGACTATCAACGGCATCGCCGCGGGTTTACGGAACACGGGCTGAAAACGCATCGATTATTTGAAACGTCTTGAATTTTGATCCCTATGAAAAACAACAGCCTTCGGGTTTTGAAAGCGGTGGTTATCATCACCTTGTTGATTATCTCAACGGCTACTCACTCCGCTCCCCGGCAGAAGCCTTTGGGTCTGTTCGAGGGGCAAAGCGACGTGGGCAAGGTTAATCAACCAGGCTCTGGTGTCTACGATGACGATAACGAGGAATATACCGTCGCCGGCTCTGGATCCAATATGTGGGGTGACCACGACGAGTTCCATTTCGCCTGGAAGCGCATGAGGGGAGATTTCATCCTGACCGCGAGGACAGCATTCATTGGCAAGGGCGTCGAAGCACACCGGAAGATCGGTTGGATCGTTCGTCCCGGCCTTGAGGCAGATTCTTCCCAGGTCAGTGCGGTCGTCCACGGTGACGGCCTCACGTCACTTCAGTTCAGACGAACCAGGGGAACTGTTACGGAGGAGATCAAATCCAAGGTCACTGCCCCGGATGTAGTTCAACTGGAGAGGAAAGGCAAGACATATGTGATGGCGGTCGCTCGCTTTGGCGAGCCGTTTGTCACTGAGCAAGTCTCCGACATCTCACTGGGCGACGACGTGTATGTCGGAATATTCGTCTGCTCGCATAATAACAACGTGGTCGAGAAGGCCTCCTTTCGTGACGTGAGAATCACCTTACCTGCTAAAGATAGTTTTGTCCCATACAGAGATTACATCGGGAGTAATCTGGAGATCCTGGATGTGCAGAGCGGCCACAGAAAAGTAGTCTACAGCGTGCCCGACTCTCTGCAGGCACCCAATTGGACCAGAGACGGCAAAGCGTTGATTTACAACCGCGATGGCCGCTTATATCGTTTTGACCTCGCGCGGAACTCTCCGGTCGCGATCGACACGGGCGTTGCCGTTAATAACAACAACGATCACGTGCTCTCTTTCGATGGAAAACTCATCGGCATCAGCAATCACAGCAAGGAGGATGACAACAAATCTATCGTCTACGTTCTTCCTCTCGCAGGAGGCTCCCCCCGGAGAATCACGGCGAGAGGTCCTTCTTACCTGCACGGTTGGTCACCGGACGGTAAGTTCCTAATCTATACAGGCGAAAGAAATGGTGAGTTCGACATCTACAAGATGTCTGTCAGCGGAGGGGATGAGACGCGGTTAACCACCGCGACGGGATTAGACGACGGCTCGGAATATAGCCCTGACGGAAAGTACATCTACTTCAACTCGACGCGCACCGGCACAATGCAAATCTGGCGGATGAAACCGGATGGAAGCGACGAGCAACAAATCACAAATGACGATTACAATAACTGGTTCCCTCACGTCTCTCCCGATGGTCAATGGGTTTGCTTCTTGTCCTTCTCCAAGGATGTAGCACCGGGCGATCACCCCTTTTATAAACGGGTCTACCTTCGCCTCATGCCGATCGCGGGCGGGCGGCCGAGAGTAGTCGCTTATGTGTATGGCGGGCAGGGAACAATCAACGTGCCCTCCTGGTCGCCGGACAGTGAGAAAGTGGCTTTCGTCAGTAATACGAATTGATAAAAAGGGGCTTCTTCATCCATGGCTTCCAGCAGACTCGGAGTTGGATTCATCGGCAGCGGATTCGTAACGCGCTTTCATATTCAATCGTGGGTAGGCGTGCGCGATGCCGATGTGCTTGGTGTGTACAGCCCGAACCGCGAGCACGCTGAAGCGACAGCCAATTTGGCCCAAGGGCTTCGCGTCGGTAACGCCCGGGCATTCAGTTCGATTGAAGAGATGATTGCCGCGCCGGAGATAGACTGCCTCTGGCTATGCGGGCCAAACCATTTCCGCTTGCAGCATATGCAGACCATCTGCGACGCGATCCAGGCTGGAGGAGGCAAACTGATCGGCGTTGCTTGCGAGAAGCCGCTGGCTCGCAACGTAGCTGAGGCGCGACGGATGGTTGAGTTGGTAGAACGCTCCGGGTTGTTGCACGGTTATCTCGAAGATCAAATGTTTGCACCTAGCGTCACGCGCGGAAAGGAGATCATCTGGCATAGAGCTGCTGCGCTCACCGGGCGTCCATATCTTGCGCGCGCAGCCGAAGAACACAGCGGTCCGCATTCGTCGTGGTTCTGGCAGGGAGAGTTGCAGGGCGGCGGCGTGCTCAATGACATGATGTGCCACAGTATCGAGGTTGCGCGATTCATGTTAACGCGGCCGGGCGCGCCGCGTTCGAGCATACGACCGGTGAAAGTATCGGCACAGATTGCTAGTCTGAAATGGTCGCGACCCGAGTATGCGAAAGATCTACAGGAACGCATGGGTGCCGAGGTTGATTACCGAAACAAACCATCGGAGGACTTTGCCAGGGCCACGATCAATTATGTGGACGACAATCGTAATCCGCTGATAGTAGAAGTGACCACGTCCTGGAGTTACGTGGGAGCGGGTTTGCGATTGAGTCTCGAAGTGCTGGGGCCGGAGTATTCACTTTCCATGAACACGTTGGACAGCGGCTTAAAGCTGTTTTTGAGCCGGCAGGTGAAGGGCGAGGCCGGTGAGGACATGGTAGAAAAGCAGAATGCGGAGCAGGGCTTGATGCCAGTCCTTGGCAATGAAGCCGCTGAGTACGGCTACGAATCACAGAATCGCTATTTTGTTCAGTGCTTTCTTGATGGTAAGCAACCGGAAGAGAGTTTTTACGATGGGCTCGAAGTATCGGAGCTGCTGATGACTGCTTATATGAGTGCCGAACAGGAGCGAACGATCGAGTTCAGGCCCGAAGGTCTCGATACCTATGTTCCGCTGGTTGCGCAAGGCTTGTGGCAGGGAAGATAAGTGGACATCCGCAGATTACGCAGATTACGCAGACAAAAGAAAGACAGGAGGCGGGAGTCGCCTGACGAAATTGTACTGTTTGCCCGAACCAGTCTCATTAGCACCGTCGCTTTAGTGCGGTGAATTTGATTCCCGACGGATGACTGGTTCGACGATGTGTTCAGGAGGGCGAAAGCCATAAACCTGCGGATCGCCGATGTTCAAATAAATGACCTCGCGTCCGGCCCTGGTTAAGGCTTCAGCCGCGCCGGCCAGATGCCGAATAGCATAATGATAGTTTTCAATTCTTTGAGCTGATTGAATCATAGACCAACGGTTCGTCCCGGTTTACCACCGCTCCAAGTTTACCGCAAGCCCCTTCGGTAAGCCCGGAACAGTTTCTATAAAAGAAACAATGGGTCCTATTTAAAGTATTTAAGACGGCGCCGATCATAGACAGAGGGCTTGACAATCTGAGGGTACTGTCGCTTAGACTGTTCTTGCAATTTTGAAAACTGAAGCGTGGCGATTTAAAGCGAATTGCTCCACGTAAAAAACTGCTAAAGGGCTGGGTTAGACTCCGAGAACATTTTAAGAGCCTTCCGCGCATTTAGCGTGGGAGGCTTTTTACTTTGGCAGCAGTGACTTAAAGCAACGCTTCTATTTTTCGTACTGGGGGCAATTGTGTGTTGCTACCAGTCGGGTCGCGATGCGGGGCGATTAACAACTCTAATCCAGAGGGTTAAAGATGGGCGGGATTCTGACTCCAACTATTGAAGACGATTGTACGATCGCTGGCGACACGCCTTTTCAGCTCGCGGGTGGCGCCCAGTTGCAACCGTTGATTCTACGTTATGCGGTTTATGGCAGACTAAACAGAGAGCGCGATAACGCCATCCTCGTTTGTCACGCATTGTCAGGATCGGCGCGCATAGCCGATTGGTGGCCGAAGTTGTTTGGGCGCGCTTCGGTCTTTGATACTGAGCGTTACTGCGTGATTGGCGTAAATGTTATTGGATCATGTTACGGTTCGACCGGGCCCCGTTCATCCGACCCGCGAACCGGCAAACCCTACGGTAGTCAGTTTCCTTTGGTCAGCATCGCCGATATGGTTCGGGCCCAGGCCAAACTGTTGGACTCCCTCGGCGTGCAGCGGCTTCACACGGTGATCGGTGGTTCTATTGGCGGGATGCAGGCTTTGCAGTGGGCCGTGGATTTTCCCGAGCGAGTCGAAAGATGTATCGCGATTGGCGCCGCGCCGCTGTCACCCATGGGACTGGCCCTGAACCATCTGCAGCGCCAGGCTATCCGCAATGATCCAGCGTGGCGTAACGGCGACTACGGTGATGATGCTCGGCCACTGAAAGGGTTGGCGCTGGCGCGCGCTATCGCAGTTTGCACTTACAAATCTCCAGAGCTTTTCAACCAGCGCTTTGGACGGAGCCCCAATCGCAATGGTGAAGACCCTACCCGTTCATTGAGCGGCCGTTATGACGTCGCCGGTTATCTTGACCATCAAGGCACAAGTTTCACTGATCGGTTTGATGCCAACTCATACCTGGTGCTGTCAAAAGCCATGGATACTTTCGACCTGACCCGAGATCATCGGTCAGAAACCGCGGCATTGCGCCGAATATTAGCGCGCGTCCTGCTGGTTGGTATCTCTTCGGACTGGCTCTTTCCCGCGACAGACATCCTTAATCTGAGTGAGCGGATGCAGTGGGCCGGAGTTAATGCAAGCTACGAGGAACTCTCATCATTGCATGGCCATGATGGCTTCCTGACCGAGACAGATCAGCTGGCGTCGCTTATTAGTCCACATTTACTTGAGAAAGATGAGGCCGAGCTTGCTGCCGAAGTCACAATTTGCTGAGTTTGTTTCGGGAGAATCGTAATTGGGACTCTTCCATGTCATCAGTTCAGGAGAAGCGAAATGAGTACTTACTTACTTGACCAACCACTAACGCAAACCGTGGCACTGCCGCAAACTCTGCTGCGCGATCAGGTAGCGATCGTCACTGGTGGATCGCGCGGCATTGGGCGCGCCACGGCGCTCAGACTAGCTGAAGCGGGGGCCCACGTAATTGTCAACTATGCGCAGCGCAAGTCGGAAGCTGAAGAAGTCGCACACGCCTGCCGTGAGCTCGGCGTGAGAACTCTGGCAGTGCGTGCCGATGTCAGCGATTTTCAGCAAGCCAGGGCGCTCACCGAGACGGCGTTCGATCATTTCGGGCGGCTTGATCTCCTGGTCGCCAACGCGGGTATCTGGGAGGGGGCGCCCCTGGAAGAAATGTCGGAAGAGTTGTGGGATCGGGTTATCGAAACAAATCTGAAAGGCACGTGGACTGTCTGTCGCGCGGCCGTGCCGCTCATGAAAAGAGGGGGTGGCGGCTCGATCATCGTCGTTAGCTCGACGGCAGGGCAGCGGGGTGAGGCGAGTTACTCGAACTATGCGGCTTCAAAAGGCGGTCAGATCAGTTTCGCCAAATCTCTTGCGGTCGAATTGGCCCCGGAAATCAGAATTAATTGCGTCGCTCCTGGTTGGGTTGACACTGATCTAAACGAAGGCGTGTTCGGCGAAGACGGGTTTAGGAAGAAGCTGACCGAGGCTATTCCTTTACGCCGGATTGCTACCGCTGATGACGTCGCGCTGTCAATTGTCTTTCTCGCTTCTGAGTGGGCGCAGCACATCACGGGCGAGGTCCTTAACGTGAACGGCGGGGCCGTACTGTGCGGTTAACGATCGGGGATATCGGCAAGAATTCAGAACCGGCTAAAAAATTTATCAAGCTACAGCTAACCGGCCAACGAAGTTGTCTTCTAAGGCCGACTCTCCGACAAGATGGTAAGATCAAGTTTGAGGCCGCCTTTATTTGTTCCTGACGAAGGACACAGTTGTCCACTGCGGGATCAAAGGTGACCCGGTCCTACAATTTTCAACAACCCTCCATGGCCTTGGTGGTTGCCCCCAGCTGGACACCGGCTGCCATTAGGTTAGGTTCAGCGACAAACCGCACGGTCTCTTCGTTCGGCTGAAGCATGCATGCTCTGGCATGGCCTGCACGAACCCTTCGTGAGAGTACATTTTTGTCGTTGGCATTTTGAGCTACCTACAAAGACGTCGGGCACAGACTGCGAACAGCCCACCTGGCTTCATCAGCCGAGACGCTTCCGATTCGTCTTAAGTCAATATCTATCGCTATTACTTGCACGATCAAGAATTTGCGGCAATCTACGGCTGACTGGCACGGAGATTGTTAGTTGTAAGCCTCGAAATTGCGTGAACCTTCGCAAGTTTGATCCAGGCGAACAAATTCGGTTTCGACCTAACGGTCACGTTCAGGCAACTCGGCTGCGATAAGGCCAAGGGAGCGACCGGGAGTAGCGGTGATGAAAACCGCAGCGCTGTATTCGATGACAACACTTTAATTCCTGGATGTGGTGACGACCGGCACATTTTAGTGGCTTTTATTTGCAGCGGGAGGTCACAACAAACAGGGCACTAGTTTGAGGAGGCACTCGCAGATGCTTATGAAGAAGAGACTGACACTTTCACAAAAAATGTCGCGGTTGGGCGTTCGGCTCCGCGATCCCGAATGGCGGCGGTACGGCGGGTTACTTTTGATTGGGAAAGGACTGGGCGTGGCTTTGCTAATCGCGGCCGTCGCTTTTCTTCCGGACTTGATCGGCCTCAATGCATTTGCCGCCGATGGCGACGTCAAGGCTGCTGATGTTGTCAATCCGATTAACACCGTATGGACGCTTCTCGCCGCCTTTTTGGTCTTTGGCATGCAAGTGGGTTTCACGATGCTTGAGGCCGGCTTCTGCCGCTCGCGCGAGACGGTGAACGTGCTAATGGAATGCATCGTCGACACTTGCCTTTGCGGTGTGCTCTTTTTCGCTTTCGGATTTGCCTTCATGTTCAGCCATGGCAACGGCCTTATTGGTTACCACTGGTTCTTTTTACAGGGCGTGCCCGCTACATATGAGTCTACCGGGGTAGCGTTTCTGGCGTTTTGGCTCTTCCAGTTTGCCTTTGCCGACACGTGCTCGACGATTACCTCGGGAGCGATGATCGGGCGCACGAGCTTCGTCGGCGACCTGCTTTACAGCGTGGCCGTGTCTGGCTTTATCTATCCAATCATCGGCCACTGGGCCTGGGGCCCGGACGGATTCCTGGCAACGATGGGAAGCGAAGGGAAATTCTTGTCCTCGTTGGGAACGGGCTTCCACGACTTCGCTGGTTCTACGGTCGTACATACGATCGGCGGTTTTATTGCGCTCGCTGGCGCGATAGCCCTCGGCCCTCGTCTCGGTCGCAAGTTCAAGCGCGATGGGGGCGGCCCGATGCTGCCCCACGATTTGACGATCGCCGCCGTGGGTGGCCTGATCCTTTGGTTCGGCTGGTATGGATTCAATCCCGGCAGCACGCTTTCGGCGATGGATTTCGAAGGGATTGGACGTGTTGCCGCTAACACGACCCTCGCGGCGTGCGCCGCTGGTCTGACTGCTCTGGCGTACGCTTTTGTTCTGAGCAAGAAGTGGGATGTGAGTTTTACCGTAAACGGGTTTTTGGCCGGGCTGGTGGCCATCACTTGTCCCTGTTATTGGGTCAGTCCGGTCGGAGCCATCCTGCTCGGCGGCGTGGCCGGAGTATTAGTCGTTGTTGGCGTGGAGGTCCTTGAATGGTTGCGCATTGACGATCCTATCGGTGCGGTTCCGGTACACGGGTTCGCCGGCATCTGGGGAACGCTTTCGCTGGGCCTCTTCGCTTGCGGTAAGTATGGGGCGACGGGTCCGTTAGCGGCCGACAATTCGGCGCCTTTGGCGGGACTCTTCTATGGCGGAGGATTGACCGTCCTCAAGGCGCAAGCCATCGGAAGTTTGATCATCACCGCTGCCATCGGAAGTTTGATCATCACCGCTGCCACTTTCGGGGTCTCACTCGCGGTGATGTACGCAATTAAAGCGATCGGGCTCCTTCGCGTTTCTGCCGAAGGTGAGACGTATGGTCTTGACCTTCATGAGCATGGAATTCCGGCTTATCCCGAATATGTTATTTCCTCTCTGGCCAGGCCCGGCGGCATGGACTTTCAAGAAAAGCCCGGTCTCGCTGGCGACCATGGATCGATCAAAATTGAGCCTGTAACACAGGTGGCTGACTGAAGCCGGCTAAGCGCCAGGTCACTAGAAACTGGGCGCTGTCTGGTTGAGTTTCGTTTCGTCGCTTTTCATCGCCTGTGTTTGGATCGTAACTGCCCGGTTTGTCGGCAACTATTTCAAAGGAGGATGAGAGGAAAATGAAAGAGGCGAGAGCTGTGGAAGGAAACATGGCGAGGCGTGCGTTGAGGTCTTCGTTGCGTCGACCCCTGTTCTTGCGTGGCGTTACGATGCTTCTTGCCGTATTAGTGCTGGGAGGGTTGGGGGCGCCGTCGCTTAGCGCTGAAGAGCCTCAACGCGATCCAGCCGGCACAGCCACCGGAGATAAGACAAATGCGGTGGATGCTGGCGGCAATTCCTTTGTTGTTTCTGAGCCCACTGACAAAACCGCGCCGGACTACGCCGACAAGAAGAAGGCTTATGACGAATATCAGGCTCAGTTGGCAAAAGAGCCACTAGCCGCGAAGCTTGCTGACTCTGTGGGCCACACGCGGATCGCCACTAACTTCTCGTGGACGCTCCTCACTGGATATCTGGTGCTTTTCATGCAAGCCGGATTCGCTCTCCTCACTTGCGGCCTCGTGAGGAAGAAAAACGCCGCCCATCTCATGATGCTGAATTTTGCAGCATACGTGTTTGCCTTCCTGGCTTACTATGCGGTCGGATATGCGTTCCAGTTCGGTGCCGTGGCAATAAATGCAGCGCCAGCGAATCTGGGCGGCACGCCGACGCTGAACCACTTCCTCATCGGAAGTGGCGGGTGGGGAATTCTGGGCGGCAGAGGCTTCTTCTTGAGCGGCCCAGGCTATGACTCCGGCAGTCTTTGCTTGACACTCTTTGAAGTTGTCTTCATGGAGACAGCCGGTTACATCATCGTCGGCGCGATCTGTGAGCGGATAACCTTCTGGTCGTTCCTTCTCTGCGAACTCTTCGTTGGCGGAATTCTGTATCCGATCTATGGCTGCTGGGTCTGGGGCGGCGGATGGCTTTCGCAGCTCGGCGCCACGATGCACCTCGCCCACGGTTATGTAGATTTCGCCGGATCGACCGTGGTCCATGCAGTAGGAGGCTTTTGTGCAATGGCCCTGGCAGTGATATTGGGTCCTCGCCTTGGCAAGTATGGGCCAGATGGGAAGCCGCGACCGTTCCCAGCGCACAATCTTGCGTTTGTAGTCACCGGAACCTTCATTCTTCTGTTCGGGTGGATGGGCTTTAATCCTGGTTCGACCCTGGGCGCGACCGACCTGCGGATTTCTGTGATTGCCATCAATACAAATCTCGCGGCTGTAGCCGGCGCGGCTACGGCTATGACCTTCTGGTACTTCCGCTTCGGCAAACCGGACATCACCATGGCATGTAATGGAATGCTTGCCGGGCTGGTAGCGATCACTGCTCCCTGCGCTTTCGTGTCGCCAACTTCCGCCGTCGTCATCGGGATCCTAGCTGGGGTCCTTGTATGTGTAGGAGTACTCTTTAATGAAAGGGTGATCAAGGTGGATGATCCCTGCGGCGCCATCTCGGTACACGGTTACTGCGGCTGGCTCGGAGCGGTTTGCGTGGGGATTTTTGCCGATGGCACTTACGGTGCAGGCTGGAACGGCGTCGGCGCTGATACGTACCTGGGAACTGCCGGCCGGGGTGTCACTGGCCTGCTCCATGGCGATCCACGGCAGTTCATCACCCAACTGTTGGGGGCGACCCTGTGCGCAGTGTGGGCCTTCGGCGCAACCTTTGTAGTCTTCTCGGTCGTGAACAAGATCAAAGCCATGCGCGTAACTCGTGATGTTGAACTTGAGGGGCTCGACGTGCCCCAGTTTGGCCTGCCTGGCTATCCCGAGGACTTTGCACCTGAGCAAATAGGGCCTGAGGGAATGGCGCCTGCCGAGGCTTGATCATACGACCAGCCACTAGTGTCGGTGGAAGAGCTGAAAGCAAACGAATCTAGGAGATAAATAGATGAAGAAGATTGAAGCAATCATCAGACCGCACCTTTTGGACGCGGTCAGAAACGCTCTCCAGGAAGTCGGTGTCGCCGGGATGACCATCAGCGAGGTTCAGGGTTATGGTCGTCAGAAGGGACATACCGAAACCTATCGCGGCACGGAATATCAGATCGAGTTTATCCCAAAGATCAAAATCGAAGTCATCATCCCCGAAGGCATTGAAGATTCCGTCATCGAGGCGATCACAAAGACCGCCAGGACGGGAAAGTTTGGTGATGGCAAAATCTTCGTTGTTCCGATGGACGATGTCATCCGGATCCGCACCGGCGAACGCGGCGAGACGGCACTGTAAACGAGCCTTTTCAGGTTGCCAGAAGGGCTGTCGAAAA
>WNFJ01218125.1_pt3 | contig 11528 bp, 15 predicted proteins | sample 5400461 | NCBI WGS metagenome assembly WNFJ01 (sample SAMN13153349, study PRJNA577476) | soil metagenome | isolation source: 115 cm saprolite on Douglas fir-dominated hillslope | place: USA:California | collected 2013-09-17 | reverse complement strand
CACCAGGGCGAACAGGCCCATGCGTAAAGTACGCCATATCCACATAAAGTGACTCCCTATTTTCAGTCCGTGAGACTGTTGTTATTCGCGCTCAAACTCAGGGCATAGGCCGAAACAGGGCTTTGGACAGAGTGTCTTTTTCGGATGCCAGTCCGGCAGAAGGTTCGATACATAATCAGCCGGATCGAAGCTTAGATCGCAGCCATACGGAACAAGCAAGAGACCTCGGACGTCGCCTTTCCAGGCGAATACAGCGATGGCTATGGCCAAGATCGTGCCAACTGCAAGTTTCAGTTTCATCCTTCCCTCCTTTCTCGAGGAAACTCATGCTTTTCATCCGGCGCAGGAGCAACCGCTACATGACCGTTTTTGCAGCCAACGCAACAGACGCCGCCGGTCACGCGGCGCACTGCGTCTTCAAACTGCGACGGTAGAGGGCGGACTTCGCCCGCCGAAGAGTAGAAGACAGGAGCCAGCTCGCCGCGCAGCTCCTTGTTTCCCGGTTTCCAGAGCTCGATGGCCAGCGTCCCCTGTTGCCCGCGATACAAGACACGGGAACCGACTCGTGGCCGGATACTCCCCGGTAGAGTGATTAGGTCGTGCTGTGTCAGGATCAGCTCGTACGTGCGCCCGATACGAAGCATTTCGATGCGGACCACTTCCGGAGCGATGATGACGGCATGCCGGCCGTTCACAGCAAGCGAATCGACCGGCTGCAGCCAGGGCATCGGCTCTCCCGAGACGTGGAGGTAAGCGCAGTAGTGTCCCATGTCCTCCACCGCCCCGCCCGACTCGGTTCCACGGAGTACGTACCGTTTCGCCTGGCGCTGATACTCCAGCGTCAGGAAAGTCTGACAGTGGATGCGCCGTTTTTTGAGAGCGCGCAGTGTTGCTTCGGGCAGAGCCAGTCCGTGCTGCGCGTAGCGTGCGCTGTCGTGTACTGCCTTGGGCACGGACCGGCTCGGGGTGATGGGAACTACGGATGCCATGAACGCCTCCTCTGTTAGGGGTTTAGAACACACGTTTAAGCGGTATCGGCTGACCGAGGGCGGCGCGAATCTCTTCCTTCGTGCAGCCGGCCCAGCATTTGTAGTAGCGAGGGTCGTCTCGCTTGATGGCGAGATTGTCCCGCGACTGGTCGCGGTTGATCCGTGCGCAGGAAGGACATTGCGCCCAATAATTGCGGCTGTCCTTCCGGCGCGGCCGGACATGTTCGAAGATGTTGAACTCATACCGAACCTGGTTGGAAGTCGATGCAGGTCGTGGCTGATACACCACGGGCGGCGGTGGCTGGTAGGCCTCCGGCAGCCGCATCCCCTCAATGAAGGTCTTCAGCTGGTCTTCGGTGAGTTTCGGAATCTGGAGTAGATAGGCGATCTGCTCCTCCGGCGTCTTGCCGGCATTGTAGAACCAGTAGCGCCGTCCAATTTTCCTGTGAACGCCGAGTGGCCCACGCAGAGCGTTTCCGAACTCCGATTCCTTCAGCGTGTCCTGCACTGGGAAGACTTCCAGACCCTCCCGCAGACCGCCGCCTTTCACCGGAATCCCCAGTCGCAGCGCCAGATTGTATATATAGATACGGCACTCGGAGGCGAGCAGCGGCGATTCAGCGAAGATCCAGAGGTGACCGCCCCGGCGCGACTGCTCGAGCGCTCCGTGGATATCGTCCTTCGTCAGCTCATAGCGCAGCTGCAAGAGGTCTTTGATTGCGCCTTCGTAGTCCGCATCGATCGCCACCCACTTCGACCGCTGCGTCTCAGGGTCGATGGGATAGAGGTTGATGGTGAATTCCCCGTTGATGTGGCCCTGGATCGTGGTGGCGTCCAGTACCTTCAAGGTGCGGGTCTTAAAATCACGCGCGAGATACCATGCGCACTTCCCGCCTATCACCGGCCGCTCAGCCTGCAGACTGTAGATGGGGCGGTTCACGAACAGCCGGTAGTATTCCTGTGTCAGATCGAGGCTGACTTTGAATCGTTCATACGGCGGAGCCAGCAGAGCTGCATCGAGTGGGGCCATGGCGGCCTCCTTTCTTTGGTTGTGTGTTTGTACTGCGAGTCCAAAACTCGGTCAAATTCGCTTCATCTTCCTGAACAGACGAAGGAAACCCAGGGTCTCCCTCGCCTGTCGGTTCGCTTACGCCAGACCTGCCCTGGCGAAAGCGGTGTTCATCGTCTCCCCCCGGAACCGGCTGGGCACACTGGATTTCACGCGGTACGGATAGGAGGTCTCTGGATTGCGGATGCCGGGGAAAGCTTTTTCCTCGGCGCGGCCCATGCGGGAATTCATGGAACGGATGCGGGATGCGGAAATGCGCATGGCGATATCTCCTTGTTCGGGGGGTGGGTAGGCCAGTGCGCATTCTTTCGCGCACGAAAAACCGGGTGAGCATGTGGCTCACCCGGTCAGGATCGAGAGGTTGACTGGCAATTACAGCTGAGACGGCGGGACGTAGACGATGTGGGTATAGGACCTGTCCGGCGTTGCCGGAGGAAATCTTTTGTCGTCGTTGTAGATGGAACGGCCATTGATGACGGCAAGGGTGTGGTTGAGCGAACGAATACGGCGAGCGGTCAGGCGCATAAGAATCTCCTTCGTTTGGTTTGGAAATGAACACAACGGAAATCGGGAACCGCCTGAGAACGGTTCCCGATAGGACAAAACAGGTGTTTTAGGCTGCCTGGCGTTCGGGTTCGAAATCGATCGACGGCGCACTTTCCGCCATGAACTCCTGAAGCTGACGGAGCAACTCTTCCGAGTCGTCCGATGTGTCCTCGATCTCGCGTGGGACATCGAGGAGATTCAGGAGCAATCCGGGCTGAATGACGTAAGACAACAGCTTGTATTCCTTGTAGGCCTGCTGGAATAACTCCAGTGTGAAGGTGCTGTCGATCGACTCGAAGCTCAGCATGTACCACATGTCGCGCTGCCGGTCGTAGAGATAGATCGCGCCGGATGCGGGCTGATAGGGTGCATTCACCAGGAGCATCACTCCTTTGCGGCTGTCGTACCAGCGGAGCGCGACTCCTTCGGAAATCTTCAGAAAGGTGGAAACGATCTCGCGCACTGTCCTGGTCTCAGGAAGTCCGGAGGAAAAGAGGGCTTTGGCAGAAATTCTGCCGAAACTGCGGCTGCTGGTCATGGCTAACTCTCCTTGAGTTGGGTTGGAATGAATGACTGGTGATTGAGCACCTGACTTGAAGATCGGTGCGCAATTATGGACGGTCTTCCCGATGGTCCCGGAAAGTTAAGAACCATATCCTTCCGAGTGAGCCGAACCACGCAGCAAAAAGCACTCCGTACAAGGCTCCGAATGTTGAATCAATAGTGCAGAGGCGAGATACCGGCTGGTAAAAGAGGACGACATTGACCGGCCCAACGAGGCTGAGAATGGAAGCGATGACAAACCGGATTAGAAACCGGCGTAACGAGAGGGAAGACACTGCGGCATCTACCGCAGAGATAGTGGGGGTGGGAGTCACTGATTTTCTCCTGGGGGTGGGATTTGTGGGAGCTACATGGGACGCACAACACTCGAAGCCGCGGGCGGATATGAACTCGGCAGTAAGTGGAGTGGGAAGATTGTGGAGGATTGAAAACTGGAAAGATTGGATTGATCAGGCTGACGCTGTGCAGTGGTTAGGTCATGTGGGTTCCGCCGTTACCGGAACCCGCAGAACTGTTAATACAACTTTTGGCGGAACCACTTGCCATTTCACTATGTCTAAATGGCCGCCCTCGTCTTCTAGAGCCAGCCACTGGCGATGGGACTCTTTCCGTTCATGAGCGCTGTCGGCTCGTGCACGGCGATAACGACGAATGCATCGTTGCTGCTACTGCGCGTACCCTCAATCTGGCAGCGACGATTTCATTGAGCCTTACGACTCCGTTTCACAATGACAACATCGCCTGGATAGAAATCAGTTATCTGCATAAGAGCCTCCTTGAGAAATCGCCTTGCTTCCGGACAGCAGGGTGTTGCCACACAACCCGAATGGGTTTCCTGTCTCGAAGCGTGGGGAATTGTGTTGGGATGACCGGTTCGCTAGGTTTCTACGAGCCGAAATCGGCTGGCTGAAATCGCGGCAGAGTTGCGTACCTGCCTCCTCGCACTTGAGGACGGGACAGAAGCCAGCCGCATAATTGATCTGGGTTCCGTCCGGAACATTGCTAATTTATTGGGAGAGCAGATCTGCCAATAGGTCCTGATCAGGTTCACCTGAGCGCCCGGATAATTCCTTGCTACGAATGGACCGGGTTCGATCCGGCTTGCGTCGTATGGGCAACGAACTTCACGTACCCGGTGGTCACCGCGTCCACGCTGGCAAGAGTTCCAACGAAATGCCTGTCGACGACTGGAGTATCGATTCGTGCGTTTCCCCACCAACCTCTATGGCTGATAGGCGGATTGATCGAGAGCTTTCTGTGCCCATCAAAGCAAGCAGCCTCTTGAATCCGGTAATCTCGCGGGCTTAGAATGTGTGGCATGAAGATGCCACCGGAAGTTAAGGCAGAAGTAGATAGGTTGACGAAGATATGTCGGCTCGATCAGGATGTGCGAGCTGACTTCGATGGGCACAAGTGGTCTGTCTATCTGAAGCAATCTGCTCCTCTGGTCTCTGAACCGCAGACTGAGGACCAGATGACAACCTACCTCAAGCACATGATCCGTTCGGGAGCAGTAGATGTCGAACGGGTCTTCAAGAACAACGATGGTCAGAACATCAGCTTTGAGACATTCCTCACGGAATACTCTGACCTCTAACCTGGCGGGGACTTCCTCCTCCTGAATCGGAGAGATGGAAGACACGCCAAGCAGAACTCACCCCCACCCAATAAAAGCTATGAAGAGAGATCCGGCAGGAATTCAGGACGGACTCCTTCCATTCCGGAACGCGGCCTCTACGGAGAGCGCGAACTCGTCCGCCTCATTCTCCCGGTTCACCCCCGGCACCTGCTTGGTCCTCCGCAGGAAATGAAACATCTCGTGTCCAAAGAGATGCACGATGGCAATTGCGCGAGTCTCGAATTCGTACTCGGTCGTGAGTCGCAGCCATCGCCGAACGACTCCCTTCTTCACTGCATGACAATAGCCGGAAGGTTGGGTTCCATGAGGAACAGGTTGCCAGCTTCCATCGGCGTGCTGATAGATCGGTTTCACGTACCTCCGGTGTCGGTAAGGAAAGGGACCGGGGACCTGAATCGAAATCCGGTATCCCTTTCGCGGTTCGCTCCTGGACGGATACCAGCAGCGTCCATACGCGCCGGAATATTTGCCTCGGCCCATATCCATTCGTACCCAATCTAACTGGTCCGTCGAGAACTCCGTCGCGAATTCTCGGACGAAGTCCAGTGCATCTGTCTCACTCCGGACATCGGGATGGACAATCCATTTCATCATTCATCTCTCACCTTTCACACGGCTCGCTTGAATTCCGGGGAATTCGAAAACAAAGTCAGCGAACTCTGCCTGCAACTCGGGTTGGCATTCCGGTTATTCATAACCACACCGCAATCAATAGCTCGTCGAATATTTTGGCGTTTTCAGGGTAGGCAAACCTTAACCGATATCTAACCTTTTATAACCTCACACAACACCCACTTTTCACTAATCACATAGGGATAGTCAGAATGCATCTTCCGCATCCTAAAGAAGTTATATGGGTCTATTTTTGGTCAATGTCAAGTAGTGTTCACGGAGATTCAAGGCTATAGGGCGTGATAACAGGGCAATGTCAAGGCCATCGGCGCGTGGAGCATCTTATTTAATGTGGTAGTCACGTCAATCGGATGGATAATCAAGGCTATAGGGCGTGTAATCAAGGTAATGTCAAGCCTATAGACGTTTGAGGGTTAGAAGCATTCGACTGCGAAATAGTCAGATGTCGAGGGATACACGGCGTTATCTCCAGCCATTTTCAGGTCACTTAGCATCGGATGTTCACGGCCGAAATGGTACGGAATAAGTTGTTAGAAGGCTGTCATTTACTTCGGGAAGATGATCTAGTATCTCAGTAAACTTTCGAAACTCGGGACGATCTCCCACGGTGAGCACAGGGGTTTGAAGCAACTGGAACTTGAATTGTTTCGAAAACCCGAATACAGCTTTGTCACCCAGGGTGCGGAATTCCTGGGCCAACAAGGAAAGCATTTCATGACTTGGCGCGAGATACAAAACAAGATCGATGGTAACGTCACATAATATGGATTGCGAGATCTCTTTATATCGTGATCCGCTCTTTGCGGTTCTCTCGTATTCCAGAGCGAAACGAGTCCGCCTCCCGTTATTGTTCACCGTAACGATTGCGTCATAGTCCTTACCTGTATTTCCGTAATTCACCAGGTTCTCTGAGATAACCTCCAACTCCGGTTTCCATTCTTCGAGAATTCCGGCTTTCTTGAGGGCAAGCCGAATCGAATTGATCTCGAGCATATGCAGCACTTCTTTTTGAGAAACGATCGTCTTCGTAGTGGAACTCAGTGTCAGAAGGATGTGACCCCTTGACTCAAGCAAGGCAAGACCAGAGTTGGTGATGGCATACACAGGATCTGCCACCGATATGCCATGCTCTATCTGCTCAAGATATCCGCTTGTAACAAGTCGATTTAATCTCCAGTATGTGCTGCGGTGATTTGTCTCGAGTCCGGCGTATCTTAATTCCTCGATTAGTTGCGACATGGTTGTGGCGCGCGCGTTGCGCACGGCCAGAAGGACTGGAACGTCCCGCGTATCGCTGATCGCTACGTGACCTTTTCTGTATCTCATGACTTTGCCTCCGTGAGTGTGAGCTGGTGGGAATTTGTAGAAACCTGCCAATAGCCGAGCGTGGTGTGCACCCAATCTCCGGGTCGCATCAGCAGCATCGCTTCGTATCTTTCATGGAACCTGCTGACGGCGATGACATCGATTCCCTTCGAGCGCCACGATTTGTCCCCGAATTCAATCGCGCCATGATCGAGATGATTGATTGTTACCAGGTAAGCGTCAGGCTGATGACCCTTTGCCGGGAGGTCGAACAGGAGATTTCTTAACCCGTTGTAGACTGCCGGTCCGGGAGTATGGAATGTCTTGCCCGAGATCCGCTCCACGTATTCTGGATCGAAGCCGCTGGTCCGGTTGAACCGGATGTGGCCGCGATAGAGAAAGAGGTCGCGACGGCGCTGGCCGAACAACAATCCGGTGGAATTGTAATAGGCTGCCTTGCGGCGAAAGCAGAATGGATCGCTAAGGTCCTTCGAATGCATGCCCCACCAGTTAACTCCGCAGCTGAGAACCCGGACGATCATTTCTCCGCATCCTCCTCGGCCATGTACACCCAGCTGGCGGTATTCAAATATCGCTCCGGCTCGTAAAGCAGGTGGCTGTTCTGAAAGCAGGTGGCAAGATGCTGACTAATCTGCTTCTTCCTGTGGATCAGGTCAATCAGCATTTGGCCAAGCTCGCGCATCACCCGTGCGTATTCATGATCTTCCTTTGCGATTCCTTGTACGGCAAACTCGTCCCATGATTCCGGGTCTGCGGCGGGGATCTGGGAAAGAAATTCCAGCCAGCGCTGGAAGAAGGGGTTGGCATTGGCCAGGTAGTCGAAGAGAGGTTTGGGATTGACCATCGGTTCCGGCGCGGGCAGCGAAATCTTCTCGTCGTGGGTGACGACCGCATTGAGGACCTCGAGTCCGAGACTGGCGACCTCATTCTCGAATTCCTCCGCAGGATAGCCAGGCAGTTTTCTGAGCATCGCTTCCAGTCTCTGGTCGAGCGCGAAGCCACTTGATTTGCGGAGCGACAGTAACTTGAAGAGATGCTCCGCCTTCTCGGCACGAACCGGGTCCTGCTCGTGCAATTGCCGGAGGACATCTTCTCCGATGTCTGGAACGTTGTCGTTGGGGTTCTGGTCCGTCATTGTGTTTATCCGTTTCGAAGTTTGTCTGTTTTATTGCGACAACTGCCTTTTATCTTTCTTCTTCGTGAGCCACTCTCGCAATGATTCAATGGGAAACCTTGTTGGGCTCTCTCTGCTTTTTGTATTCTTCTGCCGCATTCAGGCGTACCAGCAGATTGGTCTCCCGGTTCTTCAGCGCATCGACCTGTGCCCGAAGCCGGATGGCCTCCTGTCTCAGGACAAATGGAGCATCGCCAGCAAGGTCATCGCGCGGAGGGTTCGCGGGCTGAGCAACAATTGCATTTCTATCCTGGGCTTCGACGGCAGGCGCGGGTGCCGCTGGCAATTCCGGTACATCTTCCATTCGTGCCGCCATCGCTTCTGCCGGTTTCGGGGTTACTTCAGCCGGAGAATCCGGAGCGTCGACTTCTTCCGGCCCGACGGTTGTAGGCTTGTTCGAGTCCGCATGGTCTTTCTGATTACCGGAGGCGCGCTTTGTTTTGAAGGTCTGTTTTTCGCTCAGCGTCTTCTCTACTATCTCGTTGTGCTGGTCGACCAGCGCGTTATATGCGGCGGTCCGTCTATCGATTTCAATCTTGTCGCTGACCCGGCCGTTCCACATCTGCGAAACCAGCGTCGCTGCAATAATTTCTTTCTTATCGCTGGACCGCAATTGCAGCAAGTAACATCCGGTAACGGTGACCAGCAGCCCAAGAGAGACGCAATTCGACCAGAAATAAGCGTCTTCCATGGAGAAGGACACAAGCGATGCGCGCGAGGACTGGAGATCGCTTCCGTAGTCCCGGTTGTCCTGATTGATCTTCCCGAGCGCGTAGTCGGTGAAGCCCTGTGGCCGGTGTTGCTGGCGATGGTCGGGTGCTGCCGGTTTGTGGTCGAGGGTCTGCGCTGAGCCGATCGATGCCAGCAGGCCGACGCCCACGACAAGCGTGTAACGAATTCGAGATTGCATGATCCTCATAGCTGTTCTCCCAGCGCGGCGCCGATGGTGCGGCGGCGGCGTTTCTTCCTGTTCTCTTTTTCACTGAAGCGAAGGTGAGCGCCGATCGTGGGATCGATCCAGCTGCGCAATTTTGGATAAGGCCGCGGAGACATCCCCGGCAATTCCCATGCGGGATCGCGTCGCACGAGCAGGTGGGAATACTTTGTTCCCTCGCGTGGATCGACCATGAGGACCTGCATCTGGCCAGTGGGCAGGTTCTTGATCTGGTCCTCACGCGCGCGGGTCTCTTTGATCTCGCTCTCGCTTCCCGTTCCTGTCTCGACATATCTGGTCGAGAACAAGCCTGTCTTCCGTACCGAGAGACTACGCCGCTTGGTGGCGACTCTGGCCGATGCCTTCATAAACCACTGCACCGTGCTCTCCTCCGAGATGTTCATGATCATCTTCGTCTGAGGAGCTGCCGAAACCTCTTCGGCAAAGGCATGGCCGATATTGATGAGCTGGGAGAGCATCTGGAAGGAGAAAGTGATGGAGATCCTTGCTCCCCTGGCCGTCTGCAATATGTTGGCGAATCCGGGGAAGGCGAAGGCCTCGATCTCGTCGAGGATGACCGAGATCATCGGTTCGGCAGCCTGGCCTTGTCCCGGCTCACGCGAGTAGCGCTTGCCCACCATGAGCCGAAGGTTCTGGAGTATGATCCTCCCGAGGGCCTGTACCGCTCTTTCATTGGCGTTGACGTTGAGCGAGACCAACAGGATGAGGTCTTTGTCCAGCACGTCGTCGAGGGTTAAAAGGTCCTGATATGAACCGGTAATGATGGACAGGTCATCTTCGAGAAACGCCAGCAGCTCGTTCAGAAGTCCCTGAATCTTCTCCACGCGCTCACGGTCTTCGAGCGAGCGCGCAATCATACGCACCGACATGTCGAAGTTCCGCCGCTTCTGGGAAGAGATATCAGGAAGCGTGGCGATCCTCTGTCTGGCCAGGGCGACCTGCTCTCCCAGCACCTTCTCGTCGAGCGCCATCACCATCACGTCGTATACATTGAACCGTTTGCCTGTATAGAACAGGATGCGCACGATATCGGAGAGATAGGCCTCCTGATGCCCGCTGAAGAAGTCTTCTCTCAGGCCGAAGGAGCGGAAGATGAAGTTCACATGCTCCTGGTAGTTGTCGTCGACCGCATTAAAGGGGTTGTAAGAAGAGGACTCCAGAGGACGCGAGGGATTGACGATCCGCAGGTCCTGCATTCTGCCAGCCCCTTCAACGGCAGCCACTACAGCTCTTTCAAAGTCATTGTCCCCCTTGCCGTTGAGAATGATCATCGGCATCTTGCGGCCGTTGAATGTCCGTCTAACATCCTGGCGAATGATATTCATCAACGTGGTAGTCTTACCGGCGCCGGTGCCTCCGACCAGGATTCCGTGTTTTGTCCTGATCTCGTCGGGCCAATTCCACGGTTCGTTATGTACGGTATACCCGAGAAGGGTTGCGGATGATTCCTGCGCCGCCTTCAGCATGGCTGAATCTTTCCGGCTGGAGACGGCGAGCGGAGGATGCGGCCAATTCTCTTCTCTCTTCTGCCTGCGCCCGATGAAGTGGGATCCCAGCAGCAGGGAGCCGAAGACACCGATCATGCCGTAGAGGAAGAGTTCGAGGCACTGGTCATTGCGAACGTGGAGTCGCGACACCGCGATGTACCAGCACAGTCCAAGAACCACGCAGACACAAAGAATAAGGATGCCAGCGGCATCCTCCGGGTTATGACGTTGATTTGTCTGGTAAGACAAACTCATACGTGGGGCCTTCCGATGGTGAAGTAAACGAATACGCCGGCGACGGCTATGCAGAGAACCACGAGCAGAACCAGCAGCGAGCTGGGATTCCACGCCCCTCGCTTATTGAGCGGCTTCAGATCGTCAGACAACGCGTGGAGAAGAGCTTTCTGGAGGTTTGTCTCCCGGTCATTTCGATACAGCATCCGCAGAGCATTGCGCGTCTCTTGTGGAGTGATGTTGCTCGAAGCATCCACTAGAGCACCGCCTGCACGATGACCGGTTTCGAGTTGTCCGAGCCTAACCTGAGCTCATAGAGCTGCGATGGGTTCTGGCCGGAATCGCCGAGACTGATGACTCCGGTCATCCGCTGTCCAGGAGCAAGATCCTTCCCGCTCCCGTCCGCGCTTAAGACATGAAGCGATTCGCCGTGCTTTGCCTTGAATGCCTCGGCTTCCGAAGACCGCAGCTGATGGTTTTTCAGTCCCAATAAACTGACTGGCGTTTGCGCGGGGATCAGCGCCGTTACATCTGGCGTCGTCACCCGGAAAGCGTGATTCGTCTTGTTCTCCACTTCATACCGAATGTAGGTAGCGTTCCTGGCGCGCAGTACCTGTTCGAGCGTTACGCCAACGTTTCCATTGGCAACCTTAGACTGGTCATGCGCGATTTCCTGGCTGCCGAGAAGGGCCTGGGTCAGGACAAGTCGAGCCACTTTCTGGATCTCTTCATCGCTTGGTTCCTGTTGGGGTACAGTCGAGGCGGACGCTGCGACCGGCCGCGCACCTGCAGGCGGGAGTGCCTGAAACACAACGTTCATCGTTGCGACATCGCCAGCCGGGTCTAGCTCAAATGACAGCTTGCGAGTTGCCGTAAACACAAAAAGATTCGTCGATCGTTGATCGTGAGTTG